>ERZ795042.1385-NODE-1385-length-15956-cov-22.231872_pt1 | contig 15956 bp, 15 predicted proteins | sample MGYA00375126_ERZ795042 | MGnify/ENA primary metagenome ERZ795042 (study PRJEB30171, sample SAMN05518105) | compost metagenome | isolation source: Feedstock adapted compost from Newby Island compost facility, Milpitas, CA | place: USA:Newby Island compost...
CGCCTTCTCGTCGACGATACGCGCGAGCTCGAACGCGTGTTCGATGCTCATCAGCGGCTCCGCCCCCCAGGTCGCGACGATGACCACGAGGTTGCCGCGGCGGAAGAGGTACCGGTGGAACACCGCCTCGACCGTAGAACTTGGGACGCGGCCCGAGACGAGCCGCCACGCTGCCGACTCGTTGCCAAGCGGCGGGGCCGACACGCGCTCGGCGGGAGAGGAGTCGATGCGATCGGCGAAGTACTCGAACGCCGCGCGGGCGCCCGCTTCGTCTTCGAAGAGGTGAGACTCGATGTTGATGTAGTACCCGCCGTTGAGGACTGCCGTCTCCCGTTGCTCGGGGATGTACCCCGTTTCGAACCCGCCGATGTACCCCCACTCCTCCAAGGTGCGGCGCCCCTGCTCCGCGTCGTCGAACGCGGCGGTGGCCCCGTAGCTTGCGGCGTCGAGGACGAACGTCCCTTGCACGTCGGTGAGGTACCCAGGGCCGAGGTCTTCGTGGAGCAGGGTGTACTTCGTCGCGGGACCGTCGAGCTGCGGCGCGAACGAGGCATCGTTCGCCGCCGCCGTCGGCGTTGCCGTGGGCCCACCGGCCGCTTCCGACGTCGGAGACGGAGCATCGTCCCCGCATGAGACGAGCGAGAGGGCGACGAGGGCCGCGAGCGAGAGACGGACGAGGTGTGGAACCATCGGCGGTGCGGTACCTTGCCCCCAAGTGTAGGTGGCCCCTCCGCTAAGGCGAAACACGATGGTGAAGGAGAAGGAAGCCCGCGAGCGGCGCCGGCTGCGGCCGAAGCCGAACGCGACGCCCGATGACGTCGCGTTCGGCATCAACCCGTGCGCGGTGGCGATCGAAGAGGGGTTCGCGAAACGGCTGCTCCTCGTCGAGGAGCGAACGAACCCGCGCTTGCAGCAGCTCGAGGAGATGGCCCGAGCGCGCGGCATGCCGGTGGAATTCGTTCCGCCGGAGCGGCTCGATGAGCTCACGGGAGGGGGCGTCCACCAGGGAGCCCTCGTTCGCCTCCGTCGCCTCCCCGAGACGGACCTGCGCACCGCCGCAGCGCCGCCAGGCGAAGGCATCGTCCTCCTCCTCGACCGGGTCACCGACCCGCAGAACGTCGGCGCGGTGCTCCGTACCGCGGTCGCGGTCGGCGCGCGGGCGGTGGTGCTGCCGAAGCGGCGCGGGGCGACGCTCACTCCTGGGGTCCACCGGGCGAGCGCGGGGATGAGCTTCCTCGCGCCGGTCACAGCGCCGCAGAACCTCGCCCAAGCGGTGCGGCGGCTCCAAGAGCTCGACTACTGGGTCGTCGCCGCGCAGGGCGGCGCCGGCGCCGAGGACGCGACGGCGTTCGATTGGCCGGCGAGGACGGCGCTCGTCGTCGGCAGCGAAGGCGAGGGCGTGAGTCGGCTCCTGCTCGACCTCGCCGACTTCCGGGTCGCTCTTCCGATGCACCCGCGGGTGGAGTCGCTGAACGTGGCGGTCGCCACGGGTGCACTCCTCTACCTCTGGCGGCGCCAATGGCCGTTCCGGAGCGCGGAGCAAGAGGAGGGCTAGCGGCGCCAGCGGGACCAGTCGAAGGGCGCAATCCCCGGCTCGTCCTCGACGAGCTGCCAGATGCTCGCTTCCGCCTCGCCGTCACGGATCTCGAGGAAGGCGATCGTCCCGAGCTGCGGGTTCAGGTTGTGCGGCAGGGTGGGAGAGCCGGGGTTCACGCAGAGCAACCCGCGCACCCGTTCGATCACCTCCACGTGCGTGTCGCCGAAGACGAGGACGTCCAGCCGCTGCTCGGGGAAGTACCGCGTGAGCGCACGTTCGAGGGTGAAGTGAGGCGGGACCTCCGGGAAGGGGACGGTGTGGGTGAGTCCGATCCGCACTCCGGCGAACTCGAGCAGCCAGGCTTCGCGGAGCCGCTCGTCTTCAGGCTGGACGGGCCGCCCGCCAGAGCCGTCGTCGCCGTTGCCGCGGGCGGCCCAGACGGGCGCGATCCGGCCGAGCTCGTCGAGCACGCGCACGTCGTAGATGTCGCCGGCGTGGAGGATGGCATCGACGTCGCGGAACGCGTGCAGGATCTGGGGCCAGAGCTCGGGGGCGGCTTCCGGGATGTGGGTGTCGGAGATGAGCCCCAGCCGTACGACCCTCGCCATCGGCCGTACTCTATCCTCGCTCAGGCGAGGGTGTCAGCCCGAGAACTGCTCGGTGAGCGCCACCTGCGGTCCCTCGCCCTCGACGACCGCGGCCAGGGCGATGATCGGGAGCTCGAACGAGAGGTCGACCCGAGCGAGGTAGCGGACGACCTCCCCGAGCTTCTCCTCCGTCAGCCCTTCCTGGGCGAGGGTCACGTGCGGCATCCAGCGGTCGGGGTGGTGGTACGGCTCCGGCGCCGTGGCGTGGTCGCGGACCTCTTCGAAGACGTTCCGGTGGAGGAGGGAGAGGCGCGGCGTGCGCACGACCGGGAGGTAGAGCGTGAGCGACTCTCCCCGGAAGAGGCCGAGCCCTTCGCCGCGGGTCGCGAACGGTGGCAGGCTGCGGGTGAGGCTGCGCACCATCCGTTCGATACGGCCCATGTCGTATCCCTGAGCGGCATGGAGCGTGAGGTGCGGCGGCGGTGCCGGTGCGCAGAGGGAGAACTCGTTCGCCAGCGACTCCCACAGCCCTCTGAGGCGGTCGGCCGTGGGTTCGTCGAACAGGCAGACGATCACCGGCATGCGAAGGCCCCCTCCCGCTGGTGTTCCGCGCTGTCGAAGGGTCTGAGATTCGGAGGATAGACCGAGTGCGGCCAACGCGCGAGCGTCGCGCTCAGGTCCGGGCCGGCTCGCCGATGATGCCGGCGCGGCGCGCGTCCTCCAGGAAGCGCTCGATGCCCTGGTCGGTGAGCGGGTGTCGGAGCATCTGGTACAGCACGGGCGGCGGGATCGTCGCGATGTGGGCGCCCGCCAACGCCGCCTGGATCACGTGCTGGGGGTGGCGGAGGCTCGCCGCCAGCACCTTCGCCCCCAGCCCGTGGGCCTCGACGATCGCCACGCACTGGCGGACGAGCTCCATCCCGTCCTGCCCAACGTCGTCGAGGCGGCCGACGAACGGGCTGAGGTAGGCCGCGCCGGCGAGTGCGGCGAGGAGCGCCTGGTTCGGCGAGAAGATGAGCGTGGTGTTCACCGCGATGCCTTCCTGCGCGAGGCGATGGATCGCCTCGAGGCCGGCCTCGTCGATGGGGATCTTCACGACCACGTTCGGATGCCACGACGCGAGCTCGCGCGCCTCCTCGACGAGCCGGTCCGGGTCACGGGAGACGCACTCCGCGGAGATCGGGCCGTCGATGACCTCCGCGATCTCGAGGATGCGCTGGCGGTAGCTGACACCGTTCCCCTCGCGAGCGAGGAGCGTGGGGTTCGTCGTGACGCCGGAGACGACGCCGAACCGCGCAGCCCGGCGCACCTCGTCGATCGATGCCGTGTCCAGGAAGATTCGCATGGATGGACCCCGGTTGGGCGTCATGGTAAAGGGGGCCGAGAGCGGGAGGAAGGGGCGCCCGCTGCGAGCGGTATACTCGTCTCAGAGCCACCATGGTGGGCTGAGGAGCGTGCCATGCACTTCCTGAAGACGACGTTCCTCCTGGCGCTGCTGACCGGGCTCCTCGTGGCCGTCGGCCAACTCGTCGGCGGGACGAGCGGAGCGATCGTGTTCCTCATCATCGCCGGGTTCATGAACTTCTTCGCGTTCTGGTTCAGCGACCGCTTCGCGCTCGCGATGGCGGGAGCGCGCGAGATCACGGAGGCGGAGGACCCGCGGCTCTACGCGCTCGTCCGCGAGGTTGCGAACCTCGCCGGCCTGCCGATGCCGCGGGTGTACGTCGTGGACACGCCGACCCCGAACGCGTTCGCGACGGGGCGCAGCCCGAAGAAGGCGGTCGTGGCGGTCACGACCGGGATCCGGCGGCTCCTGACGGAGCGGGAGCTGCGCGCCGTGATCGGGCACGAGCTCGGGCACATCAAGAACCGCGACATCCTCACGAGTTCGATCGTGGCCACCATCGCCGGCGCCATCCAGCTCATCGCCCAGGTGCTGATGTTCAGCAGTCTCTTCGGAGGGCGCCGCGACCAGCAGAACCCGTTTCTCGTCCTGATCGCCATCTTGATCGCTCCGCTGGCGGCAACCCTCATCCAGCTCGGGATCTCGCGCACGCGGGAGTTCGCGGCGGACAAGGCGGGCGCGGAGATCACGCACGATCCGGAGGCGCTGGCGAGCGCGCTGCTGAAGCTGGAGCGGGGCGTGCAGATGATGCCGATGGAGCCGAACCCGCGGAACGAAGCCGTCTCGCCGCTCTACATCGTGCACCCGTTCGCCGGCGGCGGGCTGGCGAACCTGTTCAGCACCCACCCGCCCATCGAGGAGCGCGTCCGGCGCCTCCGCCAGATGGCGGGACTCATCCGTTGATTCGGTGACGGTTCGGGAACTCGACCGCTCCTCCCCTTGACAACGCCGCCTCGGTGAATGAACATTCATTTACCAAGGCCAAGCGGAGGGCAGCCATGTGGTACGAACTGGCGATGGCGAGGGAGCGGGAGCTGCGCGCCCTCTCCCGCACGATCGAGCACCGGAAGACGTGGTACGATTTGCAGGCGTTGGAGCGAGCGCAGCGGGCGCTGGAGCGCGCCCAGAGCAAGCTCGTGAGCCTCGCTCCGAGACTCGCGGGGGTGCGCTGAACCACCGATGCCGCGCGTGTCGGCCGACTACCGCCGGGAGCGGCGGGAGGAGATCCTCCGCGCCGCCATGGCGGTCTTCTCCCGGAAGGGGGTCGAGGCGGCGACGATGGCGGACGTTGCCGCCGAGGCGGGAATCTCCCCCGGGGCGATCTACCGGTACTTCCGCAGCAAGGAAGAGCTCGCCCGCGTCTGCATGGGTGTGCAGGCGCGAGAGGCCGCTGAGCGCTGGCGTCAGACCGTCGCCGCCGCGCCGAGCCCGCTCGAGGCGCTCCTCTCCCTCGCGCGCGGCGTCTTCGAGGCGATGCGGGACGAAGGCGAACAGTCGGCGCTGATCGTCGAACGGTACCTGGCGGCCGCCCGGGCCGTCCACAGCTCCCTCGCAGAACAGGTGCGGGAGGAGCGGCGCACGATCGAGTCAGCCGTCCGCGACGCGATCGAGCGCGCCCAGCTCGCCGGCGAGCTCCCCGCCGACGTCGACCCAGCCCGTCTGGCGGAGGCCCTCCTCGCCTTCTACTACGGCGCCCGGCTGGTGAGCATGACCGATCCGGACTGGGACCCTTTGCTCCACCTCGAGGCGCTCGCGGAGCTGATGCGGCGCTCCGGCGGCTGACGTCCCCCCGCTTCCGCCGTAGACTGGCGGCCGACCAGGAGGTGAGCCGTGGTTTCGTTGCACTTCGGCGTGACCGTTCCCCAGATCAAGCGCACCTGGGACGAGAGCCGCGCTGCGGCGGTCGAGTACGAGGCGATGGGCTTCGACTCCCTCTGGGTCTGCGACCACCTCTACGGGCCCCAGTCGCCGCAGATCCCGATCCTCGAGGCGTGGTCGCTCCTGGCGGCCCTCGCAGCCGTCACGTCGCGCGTCGAGCTCGGCACGCTCGTCACTCCCGCCGGCATGCGGAACCCTGCCCAGCTCGGCAAGGTGATCGCTACCGTCGACAACATCGCCGGCGGGCGGATCATCGCCGGCCTCGGTGCCGGCTGGATGCAGCGCGAGTTCACCGACTTCGGCGTCCCCTTCCTCCCCATCCGCGACCGTCTCGGGCAGCTGCGGGAGACCATCAGGCTGTTCAAGCGGATGTGGGACCCCGCCGAGGAGAGCGTCACCTTCGAGGGCCGGTACGTCAGGACGGAGAACCTGGTCTGTCTCCCGAAGCCTCCCCGGCGGGTGCCCATCCTCGTCGGCGGCGGCGGCGAGCGGGTGACGATGCGCATCGCCGCGGAAGAAGCCGACATCTGGAACAACCTCGCCGTGCAGCAGTCCGCCCTGCCCCGGAAGGTGGAGGTGCTGCGGGAGCACTGCCGTGCGGTCGGCCGTGACCCCGGCAGCATCCGCGTCAGCCAGCAGTGCCTCGTGATCATCGCGTCCGACGACGCGCAGGCGCGCGGCATGATCGACACCGCCAAGCGCATCTTCGGCGGCCACCTCGGCGACCCCGAAGGACCGCTCGCCATCGCGGGCAGTCCGGAGCGCGTGCGTGAGCAGATCGAGCGGCACGTCGAGCTCGGCTGCACGATGTTCCAGATCGAGTTCTTCGGCCGCGACCCGCGCGAGCCTGCCCGGCTCTTCGCTGAGAAGGTGCTGCCCCACTTCCGCTGAGGACTCCCCGCAGGCGCCGTTGTCGGTGAGCGGCGAACGGGCGGTAAGCGAACTAGGGTTTTCCCGCATGTCCGAGACCCGCCGCCGGCGATAGCATCGAGCCGCACGGCGATCGGGTGAGGACGGCGGTGAGGAACGCACGCTCTGACGAGTTGCTGCGCTGGCCCGCTGGGCCAGACAGCCTGCTGCTTCTGACCCGCGCGCTCTCCCGGCCCGAGCTGCCGACACAGTCGCACGCGCTCGTGACGGCGGCGCGGCTGCTCACGCGCGCTGACGTGGCCGTCCTCGTCCGTGAAGGCGTCCTGCGCCCCCTCCTCGCCGCCGATCCGCCGCCGGACGGGGACGTCGGCGAACTCGCAGGGCGCGACGTGGCCGAGCCGCCGGAGCGGCTGCTCGCCCGACTGTACGCGCGCGCTCCAGCGGTCGTGCGGGCCGTCCCCTTCGGCGACGAGGACCGGCAAGGCGGCCGGCTTACCCTCCTCCTCGGCTGGCGCCGCCCATCCGCTGCCGGGGACCTCGCGGGAGGCGCCGCCGCACCGCGCGATTCGACGGATTCGGCGCACGCCTCCCGGCATCCGCGCGCGCTCCGCTTCGGACAGCTCCTCGCGCAGCGGCTCGCCGACCCCGCGCCGCCGACGCTCCCCGAGCTGGGCAGCATGGCGGCGAGCGCCTTGCGGGCGCTGTTCGGTGCCGACCGGGCCATGATCGCGCGGCTCGACGGCGACCAGGAGGTGGTCATCGGGCTGGACACCGACTTCCCCGACGACGACGTCTGGGTCGGCGACCGGTACCCCGTCGCCGACACCGCCTGGCTCGGGCTGCACGAGGCCGAGTACGCAGTCGTGGAGGACCTCGGCGCCCACCTCGGCGGCGAGGCGCCCCCGTACGCCCTCCGGGCACACGAGGCCGGCGTGCGAAGCGTCCTCCGCGCGCGCTACGGGACGCCTGGACGGAACCTCGGCATCGTCTCCCTCGCTTCCCGCACTCCCGCACGCTGGGCGCGAGCCGACGGCGAGGAGCTGCGGCTCTGCGCCGCGTTCCTCAGCCTTGCGAGCACCGCCCTCGAAGGGCGAACGAATGAGCACCTCAGGCTCCAACGGCTCGAGGAGGCGAACCGGGTACTGCGGCTGCTGGCCACGAGCGCAGACGGCCGCATCCTCGATGAGGCGCTCGAGCGGACCCGCCGCGCCTTCGGTGCAGGGACGCTCCTCTTCGCCTGGCGGGCGGCCGACGGTACGCGGGTCACCCGCGCACTTTCGAGCGATGAGGGGTTGGCGGAGCTCGAAGAGCGCATCGCTCGAGAGCCGGTGGAGTCGCGCCCTCCCTCGGAGCGGTGGGGCTGCTCGGAGGCGTTCCAGCAGCGGTTCGAAGAGTTCGGCTACCGCTCTGCTGCGCGCGTCGTTCAGAGCGGCCGGGACGGAGCCGCCGCGCTCCTCGAGATCTGGTCACGCAGCCTCGAGGGGTTCAGCGAGAGCGATCGCGCGGCGCTCGAGAACGTCCTCGCGTCGCTCGAGCTCTCGCTCGGCCGCACCCAGGCGAGGACGCAGCTGGCGGAGGCGGAAGCGCGCTACCGGGCGCTCTTCTACTCCGCTCAGGAGATCGCGATCCTCGTCGACCCGCGCTCGACGGTGATCGTGGAGGCGAACCCCTACGCGCATCGCGCGCTCGGGTTCGCGGAGGGGGAGCTCGTTGGGCGCTCCATCTTCGAGATCGCCGACTGGCCGCAGGAGGCGATGCGGGCGGAGGTACGGGAGGCGCTGCGGAACGGCGGGGCGCTCCTCCCCGAACGGCGGCTCCGCCGCAAGGAGGGGGCGAGCGTCGCCGTCGACCTCGTCCTCTCCCGGGTGGACCTGAAGGAGCGGTCGGCCTTCGTGCTGGTGCTCGCTCGGGACGTCTCGGAGCGCGCTGCCATGCAGCAGCAGCTCGTGCAGTCGCAGCGCCTCGAGGCGCTCGGGCAGATGGCGGGGATGGTCGCGCACGACTTCAACAACCTGCTGACGACGGTCCTCGGCTTCGCGAGCCTCCTGAAGCAGTCCTCTCGGCTCAGCGCAGAGGAGCGGGAGAACCTCGAGCTCATCGAGGAGGCGGCCCGGCGGGGGGCGGACATCAGCGGCCGCCTCCTCGCGTTCGCGCGCGGCGGACTCACCCGCTTCGGCCCGGTCGAGCTCCGCGAAGTCATCCGCGACACCCTGAAGCTGGCCGGCCCCGCGATCGACGGGCGGGTGCGCGTCGCGGTTCGCCTTCCGGACGTGCCTGTCGTCGTCGAGGGAGACGCGGGCCAGCTCCAGCAGGCGCTCCTCAACCTGCTCCTGAACGCCAGGGATGCCATGCCCGACGGGGGCTCCGTCGAGATCGCCCTCTCCCGCGAAGGGGCAAGCGCCCTGCTGGTCGTCTCCGATGACGGGCCGGGGATGCCGGAGGAGGTGCGGTCGCGGGTTTTCGAACCGTTCTTCACCACCAAGGGCCCGGGGCACGGCACGGGCCTCGGCCTCGCGATCACCTACGGCATCGTCCAAGGCCACCGCGGCTCCATCGCCGTCGACAGCCGCCCGGGAGAAGGAGCAACCTTCATCATCTCGCTGCCGCTCGTAAGCGGAGACGAGGACGTGCGGCCGTCGGACGTTTCCGGAGGGGACCTCGTCCTCGTCGTCGACGACGACGACCTCGCCCGCCGGGCGATCGCGGCCACGCTGGCGGAGCTCGGCTACGCGGTGGTCGAGGCGCGGAACGGCCGCACGGCGATCGACGTCGTCCGCGCCCGCCCCGAACGGATTGCGGCCGTCCTGCTCGATCTCGTGATGCCGAGGCTCTCCGGCGCAGAGACGTTCCGCGCCCTCCGCGCCATCCGGCCGGATCTGCCCGTCATCGTCTGCACCGGGTATGCAGCCGAACGCCACCTCGACCCGGCGATGCGGCGGGAGGTCGACGTGATCCTGCAGAAGCCAGTCGCGCAGGACCGGCTCCGGGACGCTCTCGCCCAGGTCGGGGCCAGGCCGCGCGCCGTACGCCCCGTTACTGGCTCCCCACCGGATCGCGGAACGTCGTCTCCATCTGCGACGTGATGTCGAAGAACTCCTGGAACGTCTGGTTGTAGCGGTAGAAGAGGTCGCGCCGGTAGTAGTCCTTGCCGCGGGCGAACTCCTCTTCTCCTTGGAGGTCGAGGGAGTTCAGCGTCCACTCCGCCTGCGCTCGGCCGTGCTGCTTGATGTTCTCCAGCATCGCTTTCCACCGCTCGTACGGCTGCACGAGGACGAAGTCGAGCTCCTCGGCCCGCGCGGCGTCGATCTCCTTCACGTCTTTGACCTCGAACCCCTCGAAGTCGATCTCGAAGTACCGGTCCCCGACCTGGACCCCCATCTGGGCGTCGCAGGTGCCCAGCCGCTTGAAAGCATCCGAGCGGTTGAGGAGCTCCGCGGCTTCTCGGAACCACTCCACCGATGGGAACTCGGGCATCGTCGACCTCCTCCTGCAGCGCCTCGCGGGGGCGAGTCTACCGGAGGGTCGAAAGCCCGACAAATCGCTCTCATTGACACTGCGTTGAGAACGGCGCGGACTCCTGACCGGCTCCGTCCACGGCGACCACCGCCACGATTGCCTCGGCTACCTCATCGAGGGGCAGCTCCGCGACCCAGGTCCCGCCGACCTGTGTGAGAGTGAACACGCGCTCCCCGTAGCGCGCTTCGGCCGCGACGACGCCGAAGTCGTCCTCGACGACCGCGGCGAGTTCCGCGACGCCGCTCGCCGGGTCGCACAGGAGTGCGGCCGAGCGCACCGCCGGAGCGGACCCGACGCGGCGCACTGTCACCGTCACGCGCAGGATGCTCCCCGTCGACGCCTCGAGGCTCACGGTGGCGGTGAACGTCCCCTCCCCCGTTCCCGGCAGCGCCTCGAGGTTCGCCCGCACGGTCACTTCGAGCGGCTGGGCTGGGCCGACGGTGCCCTCCTCCGGGTCCACTTCGAGCCACTGCCCGCCCGGGTCCTCGACCCGCGCGACGACGGAGAAGCTCCCGCAGCCGGCGGAGTCGAAGACGAAGAACGAGTTCACCGGGTCGTTGGGGTCGAGCTGCAGCGCTTCGACGTTGACCGCGGGCGCGGGCGAACAGGGGGTCGGAGTCGGGGTTGCGGTCGGGGTGGCGGTGGGCGTTGCCGTCGGGGTGGGAGTAGCTGAGGGCGTGGGTGAGGGGACGGTCGCCGTGGGGGTGGGCGAGGGAAGCGGCGGGGCGGGCGTGGCCGGCGTCGGACTCATCGGGGCTGAAGGAGTCGTCCCCACGGTGGGCGTCGGAGGGGTCGGCGTGGGAGAGGGGGTCGCGGTGGGACTGGGGGACGGCGCGGCCGCCACGCCAGCGGCCGCAGTCGGCGTGCTCGTCGGCCCCTCAGGAGCGGCATCCGGCTCGCCATCGCCGAACACCCCGTTGGCGAAGATCGAGAGCGGGCTCGCAGGCAGGAGCACGAGCGTCGCCAAGAGAACGCTGACGACGGCGAGCCCGCTGACGAGGAAGAGCCGGTGCGTCGCGCGGGTGAGGCCGAGTGCCGTGCGCCCGACTCCTCCCTCCGCGCCGAGCTCCCCCCGCGCGGCCGCGTCGGCGAGCGTGCGCCAGATCCGTTCCGCGAGGCCGGCTGGCGCGGGAACGGGGGCGAGCGCCGCGAAGACCGCGAGGGGGACGAGCCTCCTCCGCCGCTCGTCGCACTCCGGGCACCCTTGTACGTGCTTCTCGACCGTCCGCCGTACTTCTGGAGTGAGAGCGATCGGCGGCGGTCCCAGCGCCTCCGCCAGGCGGGGACAGGCAGGCCGCTCGGCGAGGATGCGGGTCTCGATCGCGCTCCGTACGGCGTTGCGGAGCCGGTGGAGCATGACGGCGGCGTTGTTCCTCGTCACGCCGAGCACTTCCGCGATCTCCGCCGTGTCGAGCCCCTGCCGGAGGTGCAGGTCGAGGAGAGAGAGCTGGCGGGGATCGAGCGCCTGTGCCGCTTCCCAGACGAGTGCGGCTGCCTCCTCCGCCTCCGCCGCCGTCTCCGGGTCGCTCAGCCGGCGCTCGTCGACGACCGCGAAAGCAGGACGCTCCGCGTCTCCGTCGAGCGTTTCGCTCCGACGACGCTGTGCGAGGCGGTTCAGGGCCGTGTTGCGAGCGATCCGGAAGAGCCAGCCCCGAAAGCTCGATCCCTCGCGCAGGGTTCGGATCGCCCGCATCGCGCGGATGAAGGTGTCCTGGGTCACGTCGGCAGCCTCTTCCGGATCGCGCATGAGGCGGACGAGGAAGTCGTAGACGGGCCCGAAGTACCGCTCGTACAGCGCGCCGAACGCGTCGACGTCCCCCGCTTGCGCGCGGGAGACGAGTTCGCGCTCGTCGGCGGCGCGGGCGGCCAAGCCTTCGGTCACCATCTCCTGCCTTCCCCGCTGCCTCTCCTCTGCGATCCGACCGTGCAGAGGGCCTATCGCTTACGAATAGCCTCGGCTACACCTCCGAGTATCGCCGAGGCGGTGCCCGTCCGATGTCTCGTCCGAAGACGAAGATGAAGGAGGCGCCAAACAGGAAGCCGCCGATGTGGGCGAACCAGGCAACCCCCGCGTCGGGGGTGGCGGCGTTGCCGAGCGTCGCCAGGCCCGCCAGCAGGTTCTGGAGGAACCAGACCCCGATCATCACCACCGCCGGGATGGGAACGGGGATCCAGAAGAAGATGAAGACGGGGATGATGACCTCGATCACTGCCGTGGGGAAGAGCACGAGGTACGCCCCCAGCACGCCGGCGATCGCTCCGCTCGCACCGACGACCGGGACGACGCTGTTCGGGTCGATCATCCCCTGCACGAGGTTCGCCACGATCCCCGCGACGAGGTAGAAGAGGAGGTACGGCAGGTGGCCGAGCCGGTCCTCGACGTTGTCCCCGAAGATCCAGAGGAAGATCGTGTTCCCGATGATGTGCATCCAGCCACCGTGGAGGAAGATCGCCGTCACCACCGTGAACAGGATCGCCGTGCGGTCGAACCCCTCCGGGAGGGTGCCGGCGACCGCATCGAAGAACTCCCGCGGCTGGAACCCCCATCGGCAGTAGAACCGATTCACCTCGGTGGGCTCGGTGACGAAGCCGTAGCAGACGCCTTCCGTCTGCGCGCGCAGCTCCAAGGCCCGCTCGAGCCTCGTCGGGGCGAGGTCGACGGCGAGGCTGAGCGTGTACAGGAACACCAGCACGTTCGCCGCCAGGAGGGCGTAGTTCACCCAGGGGAACGACCTCGTGCGGGGACTGTCGCCCACCGGGATCACGGCGGCCAGGATACCACGCGTCGACCCGCCGCCTGCGCAGCGCGAACGGCGGGCAAAATGCGCGTAAAACCGCTGCTTCTCGGTGAGCCTCCCGATGGCGCGTAAGCGGTTGGCCGACTACGGTGCCGCTCGGAGGCGAGGGGGAGAGCGATGTTCGCTTCGCGCTACGTCGGCGGCCGCGCGGGCCGGACCGTGCTCGTGACGGCGCTCGCCATCGCAGCGGTGCTCTCGGAAGCGATCGGGGAGCCCGCTGCGGCGGCGGGCCCGTGCGATCCGGCGACCGCGGAGATCAGCAGCGCCGAAGCGAGGATGCTGGAGCTCATCAACGACGCGCGCGCCGACGCCGGCGTGCCGCCGCTCGTCTTCTCGGAGCCGCTGAACCGCGCCGCCGCCTGGATGTCGGAGCATTTGGCCGAAACCGGGGCGTTCTCGCACACCGACGCCTATGGCCGGCTTCCGAGCGAGCGGGCGCGGGACTGCGGCTACCCGTGGGGCGCCGGGGAGAACCTCGCACGCGGGTCGAGTTCGCCGGACGTGACTTTCGGGCTCTGGATGGACTCGCCGGGGCACCGGGCGAACATCCTCGCCTCCTACTACCGAGTCATCGGCATCGGCTACTACGGCGGGGTTTGGACGGTCGACTTCGGCACGGTGCTCGACGGGGACGGCGGGGGCCAGTCCGGCCCGACCCCCACGCCCACCCCGACCGCACCGCCCCCGTCCGATCCTGGCGGGTCCAGCCCCGGGGACGCGACGCCGGAACCGAGCCCGGCCGTACCGACCCCTACCCCCACTCCTCCTGCGAGCGGCGACGGCGGCGCACTCGTCATCCCGCTCCAGCGAGGCTTCAACCTCATCACGTATGCCGGCCCGGCTCTGCCCGTCCGAGAGGCGCTCGGCGGCGCCTACCCCTCGGTCACGGCCGTCTACGCCTGGGACCCCTGGCACGGGCGCTGGCTGCGGTACGTTCCCGAGGCTCCTGGCTGGGTGAACACCCTCTCGTACCTCCAGCCGGGCGAGGCGTACTTCGTGGGCAGCGCGGAGTTCACCCTCTGGCAGGTCCAATCCCGCTAGCCGCCTCACTCGCAGCTCGCACCTCCGGCGGCGATCGTCACGGAAGCGCTGAGCGGCTCTCGGTCCTCGAAGTATGCCGTGACGGAGACGACGAAGCATCCCGCGCTCGGAGCGGTGAAGGTCGCACTCGTCGCCTCTAAGCTCACCTGCAAACTCCCTCCCGAGGCGGACCAGTCGAGCCTCAGGAAGCCGGCGGACTCGAAGCCGCTCGTCTGCGCCCGGACGGTGACCGGCACGCCGACGTCGGCCGTGGGCGGAGCGTCGAGGGAGAGCCGCGGCCCCGCCGGGGTAGGCGTGGGCGTCGGCGAGGGCACGGGCGTAGGGCTCGAGGTGGCCGTCGGCGTGGGGGTCGGTGTCGGCGTCGGGGTGGCGGTCGCTGTCGGCTGCGGGGTCGAGGTCGCGCTCGGTGTGTGCGTCGGAGACGCCTGCGCCGTCGGGAGCGCCGTCGGCGTACGCTCGCTGGACGCAGCAGCCGGAGAGGGTGTGACGGTGGACGCTGCCCGCGGCGTGGGAGCGTCCGGCGTGGGGCTCCCGGTGCGAGAGGCCTCGGCTGGCCCGGCCGTCCGCTCGCCCGCCACCTCCTCGATCGGCGCGGTACCGGTGTCCCCATCGCCGGGCAGGCCGTTGACGAGCGCCCCGCCCATGAGGGCGAGGCCGCCGACGATGAGGGCGATGCCCACGGCCGTCAGGACCGTGCCGCCCGCGTCACGACCCTGCCCTGGCAGGTAGCCGATCTCGCGGGCGAAGTCGACCAGGAGACGCTCGAACTCCTCGGGCGCCTCCAGGTTCGCCGCGTGTCCCGCGCCCCGCAGCACCTCGAGACGGGCCAGTCCACGGGGGATCCGCTCGACCATCCGGGGAGCGTTCTGCACGAACTCCTCGTCGCGGTCGCCCACGACCACGAGGACGGGCACGCGCAGCTCGGAGAGGCGCTCGAAGGCGTTTGCTTCGGCGACGAGCTCGGTGGCGGTGTGCGCCACCGCGTGCGGCTGGAGGCGGTCGAAGTCCTCGGTGAGGAGCTGCCGGGCTCGCTCCGGAAGCCGTCGGCTGTGGGCGGGGTAGAGGCGGCTCCGGCGAAGCGGCTCGAGCCCGTGTTGGCGTACCTGCGCGGCCAGCTCCCTCAGCCCCTGACGGGCGCGTTCTCGCCACGCCGGGGAACCGGCCGCGGAGTTGGAGTTGATGACGACGAGCCCTGCGACCCGCTCCGGGTGGGCGAGCGCGATGCGGATGGCGAGCGCGCCGCCGAGCGAGTGGCCGCAGATGAGCGCCTCGTCGATCCCGAGCTCGTCGAGGAGCCCGACGAGGCGAGAGACCGCGGCGTCGACCCGATAGGGCCGAGGATCGTCCGGTGCGTCGGAGTCGCCATGGCCGAGGAGGTCCACGGCGATGACCGTGAAGAACCGACGCAGCCCCGGGATGTTCTCCACGAACGACGCGCTGCTCGCCGTGAATCCGTGGAGGAGGACGAGCGCGGGCGCGCCCGGCCCCGCTGCGAAGACGCTGTAGGCGATCCGCTCCCCTGGCGGCCCGAAGAGGGGCATGGTGCGACTGTATGCCCACCTCGCCCCTCGGGGAAGTGGGCCTGCTCAGACGGCGTAGACGGCGCCGCCCACGGCACCGTAGAGGGCGTGGAGGAGGAGGATCGCCATCGGAGCCATCGCGCCGAGACGAGCGCCGAAGAACCCGGGAGGGGGAACGGCGCCTGGTCCTTCGGCCATCCGCGGATGCATCGCCGGCATCATCCCCATCGCCGCACCCGCGACGAGGCCGTGGACGATTCCGAAGAGCGCTCCCCATCCCGCCAGAGCCCCGCTCAGGTCGAGCCCATCGAACAGGGCCGCGTACACGAGGAAGAAGAGGGCGCCCATGCCGAAGTGGATGGCCAGCCCGAGGAGCCGGGCTGCCGCGCCCAGGGGAAGGAACATCGTGCCGAGCATCGCCGGCATGTCCATACGCATCCCCATCGCGGGCGCCATCGAGAGGACGACCGTCATCGCTGCCGTCCCTGCCACGCCGGCGAGGAGTGCCGATCCGAGCGTGAAGTCCATGAGAGGAACCTCCCTTGCGTGCTCTTCTCACGGTGCCGCGCATCCCCTGCCCGCACCGTGACGCCGGTCTCGCAGGGATGTGATCCGTGACGCGGTGCGTCTCCGGGGTACGATGGCAGCGATGCAGCTGGAGTACGCCCTCCTGACCGATCACGCGGAAGTCGTGAACGGGAAGCTCTACCTGATGGGCGGCGGGTGGGACGTCCTGCAGTCGCGGCAGGAGCCGGTTCCGCTCCGGTTCGCTGTCGCCCTCGGGGTTCGCGTCGGCTGGGACGA
>ERZ795042.1388-NODE-1388-length-15899-cov-6.221598_pt1 | contig 15899 bp, 15 predicted proteins | sample MGYA00375126_ERZ795042 | MGnify/ENA primary metagenome ERZ795042 (study PRJEB30171, sample SAMN05518105) | compost metagenome | isolation source: Feedstock adapted compost from Newby Island compost facility, Milpitas, CA | place: USA:Newby Island compost...
GAGCTCAAGGGCCAGAGCGATTCCCTGGACGAGATGATGAAAAGGTTCAAGACCGGAGACGGAGCGGTGTATTGAACTACGGCTCCGTCCGGACGGAGATCCCGGACGGGGTCCGCCTTACAGGTTCCGCTTCGCGGTGAGCTATATTGGGAGGATGGATCTCTTGCTGGGCAGGGATCCATCCTTTTTTGTCTGTCGGGCCCTGAAGAGGTCGATGAAAGCAAACAAGGATTAGTACGAAAAATCTGCGCATGTTTTTTTCCCGCAAAGAAATAAAAAATGTGCAAATGTCAAATTCATGTGGATTGAATCCGTTTGGCCGACCTTTATGCTTGTTAGGTGCAGACGTCTTAAATCGATTGCAGAGGAAAGGAGCGACGGGTTGTGCAGCCGGATCCGAAGAAGCGGGAGCGCGTGAATCATTGGATAGAGCTGTACAAAAAAATGTTGACCATCCGCAAGTTCGAAGACCGTGTCCGGCGCTTGTACGCCGACGGAGAAATTCCGGGATTTGTCCATTTGTATACGGGACAAGAAGCCATTGCTGTGGGCGCCTGCGCGAATTTGAACGACACCGACTACATTACAAGCACCCACAGGGGACATGGGCACGCCATCGCAAAGGGCGCCAATCTTCGTTTTATGATGGCGGAATTGTTCGGCAAAAAGACGGGATATTGCAAGGGGAAAGGAGGATCGATGCACATCGCGGATCTGGATCTGGGTATTTTGGGGGCCAACGGCATCGTGGCGGGTTCGCTTCCTATTGCAGTGGGAGCGGCATACGGAAGCAGCAAGATCCGCAAAACGGACCAAGTGGTCGTCGCCTTTTTTGGAGACGGGGCGACCAACGAAGGTGCCTTCCACGAAGCGATGAACATGGCCGCTGCGTGGAGTCTTCCTGTCATCTTTGTGTGCGAAAACAACCAGTTCGGCGTCTCTACCCGCATCAGCCGCGTCGTAAAGGAAACCGATTTGGCAAAACGCGCGGTCGGATATGGAATGCCGGGGATCAGCATTGACGGGAACGACGTGCTCGAAGTGGAATCGGCGGTCCACGTGGCAGTGAACCGGGCCAGAAAGGGCCATGGTCCCATGTTCCTGGTCGCGAACACGTTCCGGCACCGCGGCCACTTCGAAGGCGAAGTGATCAATTACTGGGGTAAAAACGAGCTGGAAGAATGGAAGAAACGCGATCCCCTCGCCATCATGGAGCAGCGGTTGAGGGCAAGCGGCATTGGCGACGAGGAATTCGGACAGTGGGATCGGGAAATCGGCGAAGCCATCGAAGATGCCGTCGCCTTTGCCAGGTCCAGCGAATACCCACAACCGGAAGATGCTTTGAACGATTTGTTTACGGAAAGCGGGGAACCGGCATGAGTCAAGCGGTCAAGACCAGGACCATGACTTATATGGAAGCGATTCGGGAAGCGATCCGTGAAGAGATGCGCAAGGATCCTACCTTGTTCATGATCGGAGAAGACGTCGGCCCGTACGGCGGCGAAATGGGGCTGTCGAAAGGCCTGTGGGAAGAGTTTGGAGACGATCGCATGCGGGACGCGCCCATTTCCGAATCCGCCATCATCGGTTGCGCGTTGGGCGCCGCCTTGACGGGATGCAAAGCGATCGCGGAAATTCCATTCGGGGATTTCCTGGGAGTGTGCATGGATCAGATCTATAACCAGGCGGCAAAAAACAAGTACATGTTTGGCGGAAAGGCCCGCATCCCCCTGGTGATTCGTTCGCCGCTTGGGGGTTACCAGTCGGCCGCAGCCCAGCACTCCCAATGCGTTGAAGCCTGGTTTGTGCATACGCCGGGCTTGAAAGTGGTGATGCCCTCGAACGCAGCCGACGCCAAAGGATTGATGAAAACGGCGATCCACGACGGCAATCCGGTCATGTTTTTCGAACACAAAAAACTGTATCAAGTGAAGGGCGAAGTGCCTACGGAAGACTACCGCATTCCGTTCGGCGTCGCAAGTGTCAAGCGCGAGGGGAGCGACGTCACCGTCATTGCCACGTCGTATACGGTGCAAATGGCGCTGGCGGCAGCCGAGAGATTGTCGAAGGAACTGGGCATCGAAGCCGAGGTAATCGACCCGCGGACCCTCGTCCCCCTCGACGAAGAAACTATACTTCGTTCCGTGCGCAAAACGGGACGCGCGATCGTCGTGCACGAAGCGTGGCTCCGCGCGGGCATCGGCGCCGAAATCGCCTCCGTGATCGCAGAAAAAGCGTTCTCCGATCTGAAAGCTCCGGTTCGCCGCATCGGGGCCGAGAACGTGCCGATTCCATTCAGCCCGGTTCTGGAGCAATTCGTTCTGCCGAGCGAAGAAAAAATCTTCAACGCGGTTTCCGCTTTCTTCGGCGGCCGTCAAGCGTGACACCGGAGGTATCAAAGCATGCCGGAAATTCGCATCGGGCTGATCGGCCACAAATTCATGGGCAGAGCACACACGCATGCCTATACGGATTTGCCCATCTTTTTCAAGACGGACGTCAAGGTGGTCAAAAAGATCCTATGCGCGACCAGCGAGGACGTGGCGGAGGTCGCTGAACGCTGGGGATGGGAGCGCAGCAGCCGAAACTGGAGGGAAGTGGTCGAAAGCGACGAAATCGACGCGGTCGACATCTCGGCGCCCAGTGCCATACATGCGGAAGTGGCCGTTTACGCGGCCAGGGCCGGAAAACACGTGTTTTGCGAAAAACCGCTGGCGCTGAATGTGAATGACGCCAAGCGCATGGTGGCCGCGGCGGAACAAGCGAGAATCGTCAACATGATCGGGTTCAACTATCGCTTCGTTCCGGCGGTCGCGCTCGCCAAACAGTTGATCGACGAAGGAGAATTGGGCGAAATTTATCACTTCCGCGGCATTTACCAGCAAGGTTGGCTGACCGACCCGAACTACCCGCTGGTGTGGAGATTGCAGAAATCGGCCGCGGGATACGGTTCGCTGGGCGATCTGGGCGCCCACGTCATCGATCTGGCTCGATATCTGGTGGGCGAAATCGACGAAGTCTGCGCCATTTCTCGCACGTTCGTGACCGAACGGCCCAAGCCGGCTTACGTCGACGGATTGGTGGCCGTGCCGGGCACGGAACGGGGGCGGGTGGACGTCGACGACGCCACGGGATTCATCGCCAGTTTCCGCAACAAAAACACGATGGGATATTTTGAAATGACACGATACGGCACGGGGCACTGCAATCAAAACCGGATTGAAATCAACGGCAGCAGGGGCTCGCTCATTTTCGACATGGAGCAGATGAACGAATTGCTGTTTTACTCGAAGTCCGATACGGTCCGCACACACGGCTTTCGCCGTATACAGGTCGGGGAAGGCGTGCATCCGTACATGGCCAATTGGTGGCCTGCGGGGCATGTGATTGGCTACGGCGACACGTTTGTGAATCAAGCCTACGAGTTTATTTCAGCCATCCGCGAGGGCCGAAAAGCGTCGCCAGATTTCCGGGATGGCCTGATCTGCCAGCAGGTTCTCGATGCCGCGGCCGAGTCGGCGGAGAAGAAAAAATGGGTGAAAGTGAACAGTGAGGTGATCTGAACATGAGAGTTCTGGAAATCGTTGTCCAGCAGCCTACCCGACAAAATTTCTCAATTTTTGGACAATTCATTCAAAAACCGGACAACGCCAAACCGACTTTGGAAAACGAGTTTCTGCAGTTTTTCGGGGAGCTGGCTTTTTGGGAATCCGAGGAGCTAGAATTCGGTATTTGCACGTTTCGGCACCGGCCGTTTGCAACCCGTGAGTTGGAACAGCACAAGCACACCAAAGAATTGCTGTATGCCATTGACGGGGACTTTTGGCTGCCCGTCGTACCGCTGAACGGAGACGGAACCCCCAAATTGGAAGACACCGCCGTGTTTCACGTGAAGGCTGGGGAAGGTGTCATCCTGAACGAAGCGATTTGGCATTGGGCCCCCTACGCCCTTGGCGAAAGTGCTTCGATTCTGGTGGGCTTCCGAAAAGGGACGGCGGTCAATGATCTGTTCATCCGGAACTTGGATACGGAAATACGGATGGTGGAGAGGAAGCCATGAAAAAAACGCTTGTAATGCCGCGACTGGGATTGACGATGGAAGAAGGAACCATTGTGGCGTGGCGCGTCAAGGAAGGAGAGTCATACGCCAAAGGCGACGTGCTGTTTGAAGTAATGACGGACAAGGTGACCACCGAGATCGAAGCTGAAGAATCGGGCAAGTTGCTAAAAATTTTGGTACGCGAAGGAGAGACGGTGTCGGTTTCCGCTCCCGTCGCGGAAGTGGACGAAGGGTAGGACGGCGCCAATGAAACAGCTGCGGGAAACCCGGATGCGCTATTCGCCGCTCAGGAAAATCATCAAAGATCGGATGACCCAATCGGCGCTGATCCCACAGTTCAATCTGGAGATTGAAATGGAATTGCGCCTGCTCGAGGAAACGCGGGCGAAATTGGATCCGCGCCCTTCCGTGACGAGCTGCCTAGTGTGGGCGATCGCCCGGGCATTGGAATCCCATCCGCACCTGAACGGGTTTTGTTATGACGAGGAAGTCGGCCGGGTCGACGAAATTAACGTGGGCGTTGCCATGTCCGGGAGGAACGGGCTCGTGGTGCCCGTCATCCGCCATGCGAATCGCAAGACGGTGCTCCGGATCCACCATGAGCTCCGGGATCTGGCGTTGCGTCTGGAAGCCAACAGGCTGACCGTCGACGATTTTTACGGCGGCACGATCAACTTCAGCAATTTGGGCATGTACGGGATAAAGCGCTTCACGCCACTGATCAATCCGCCCCAGATCGCCATTGTGGGCGCGGGATGCCCGCAGGCGGGAGTCGCGGAAAAAAACGGGCGTCTGGAAAGTTATTCCTTCCTGAGCGTATGCGCAAGCATTGATCACCGAGCGGCGGACGGTGCGGATGCCGCCAAATTCTTAAACGATCTCAAGGCGATTTGCGAAGGCGGTTTCACCGTGGAGGAGGTATGCCATGATGAAACGGGCGGAATGGCTGAAGGCCCGGGAAAGAACGCTGTGGTACCTGAATCAGGCGGGGATCCGGTTGACCGATGAGGAGAAGAAGCGCATTGAGATTGCCGATTTCGGCCTCAACCAACTGGAACGGTACGGGTTGCAATTGATCACTTACGTTAACACGGAGCGTGTATGTGCCAAAGAACTCGTGCTGTTTCCCTATCAGATTTGTCCGGAACACCTCCATCCTCCTTTTGACGACTACGAAGGGAAGGAAGAGACGTTTCGCTGCAGATGGGGCAAAGTGTATCTCTACGTTCCCGGGGAGCCGACCCGCTCCATCTTTCGGGAACCACCCGAAGACCGCCGGGCTTACTTTACGGTCTGGCATGAGATTGAGCTTGGTCCGGGAGATCAATATACGCTTTACCCCAATACGCCCCACTGGTTCCAAGCTGGTGAGGAAGGAGCCGTGGTGTCGGAATTTTCCACGAAGAGCGTGGACGAAAAAGACGTATTCACGGATCCCGACATTCGCCGGATCCCTGAAATTACGCCCTAAAGACGAAACTTTCGGCCCATCGCGGCAAGAAAGGAACGACCGATGTGACGGAACATGTGCTTGAGCTTAGCGATATTTCCAAATCATTCCCGGGCGTCAACGTGCTTAACGGCGTCAATTTTGCATTGCGCGCAGGAGAAATCCACGCGCTGCTGGGGGAGAACGGCGCGGGCAAGTCTACCCTGGTCAATCTTATCGGCGGAGTTTTTCCTCCGGACGCGGGGGAGATCCGGATCATGGGGCGGCCGGTTCACCTGAAAGGCCCCCATGACAGCATCCGGAACGGGATTTCCATTATCCACCAGGAGCTGAGCCTGGTACCGGATTTAAGCGTTGCCGAAAACATTTTTCTAGGACGGTTTCCGGATGGCTGGGTAAATTGGCGGAAGCTGCACCGGCAGGCGGAAGAGATCCTGGAGCGGATCGGCTTGTCCATCCACCCGGGCACTCCCGTCCGGTATCTTTCCACCGGGAAGCAACAGCTGGTGGAAATCGCCCGGGCGATCGCCTTCCATCCTCGCATTCTCATCATGGACGAACCCACTTCCGCCTTGACGGAATACGAAGTGCAGACGCTGTTCGGCATCATTCGCAGGCTGTCTTCGGAAGGGCTGGCCGTCATTTATATCACCCATCACATGGATGAAGTATGGGAACTCTCGCACAAAGTCACGGTTTTGCGGGACGGCCGGGTGATTTTCACGAAGGATATCGAGGAATGCACGCCGCACGACATCGCCGAAGCGATGTTGGGACACAAGTTGGCAGGTGAACGCAAACGGCGCCTAATGACGGGAGACACGGTTCTGGAAGTCCGGAACCTTAGTGCAAAAGGCCGGTTCCGCGACGTCAACATTCGGATTGCCGGCGGGGAAATCGTCGGCATCGCCGGCCAACTCGGTGCCGGCAAGACCGAGCTGATCCGGGCGATTTACGGCGCCGATCCGTTCGACGCGGGGGAAATCATCGTCGCTGGGGAAACGGTCAAGTTCGGTTCCCCCAGGGACAGCATCCTGAGGGGAATGTACATGGTTCCCGAAAACCGTAAATCGGGCGGCCTCGTTCTGGACATGAACGTGGGTGAAAACATGACCCTTCCCTACTTGGACAAAATTAGCCGCCTCGGATTTTTGTCCCAAAAGAAACAGCATGAAATCGTCGATTCGTACATCCGCAAGCTGAACATCAAGACGACGGGAGCGGACAAAAAAATCCGGTATCTGAGCGGCGGCAACCAGCAGAAGGTGATCCTGAGCCGGTGGATCGGAATGAATCCCAGGATTTTGCTGTTGGATCAGCCGACGCGCGGCATCGACATCGGTTCCAAGGAAGAAATTTACGAGATCATGCACCAACTGGCGGAATCGGGCGTGGGCATCCTTTTTGTTGCGACGGAGACGCACGAGCTGCTGCGCGTGTGCGACAGGATCTACGTCATGCGGGACGGCATGATCGTGCGGGAATTTCATGGGGAAGAGTGTACGGAAAAAGATCTAGCCCTGGCCATGTTGGGAGAGAAAGGCGCATGAACGGAAACGACATCCAGCAAAGGTCTTCAGGCATCCAGGCGGAGCTGGGAAAGCCCGCCTTTCGCTGGGATCGAAGGGAATGGCTGCTGCTTGCGGTGGTCATTCTGTTGGCTCTGCTTTTCGGACTGACGAATCCTCATTTTCTCACCGTGGAAAACTTGCTGAACATTCTTAATCAATCGACGATCATCCTGCTTGTTTCGCTTGGCATGCTGGCGGTGATCGTCAGCGGCGGCATCGATTTGTCGGTCGGCGCCCTTGCTTCCCTCGTCGGCGTCGTCACAGTGGTTATGATGAACGACCTGGGGATACCGGCTTACGCAGCCATTTTGCTGGGGCTGGTCACGGGCGGATTCGTCGGCTTGCTGAATGGTTTCTCGGTTTCTCGGCTCAAAATCCCCGATTTTATCAGCACGCTCGCGATGATGAGCATTTGCCGCGGAGCGGCCTTCCTCATCAGCGGAGGGTATGCGGTGCGAACCGAGGATCGTTTGCTGGTCTCCCTGTATAACGAAAAACTCGGACCGTTGACGCTGCCGATCGTGGTTACCGCCGCAGCCGCCATTCTCATGTTTCTGTTTCTCGGCCGCACGCGGCCCGGAAGGTCGATGTACGCCGTGGGCGGCAACCGGCACGCTGCGTTGTTGATGGGCATCCATGTCCAGCGGACGGTGTTGCTGTCCTATTCGATTTGCGGGTTCCTTACCGCCGCGGGCGGAATCCTGACCGCGTCCCGGATCGCCGCTGGTTCTCCCACAGCGGGAATGGGATGGGAACTTACGGCTATTTCCATTGTGGTTTTGGGAGGCGCAAGCCTGTTTGGCGGTCAGGGCGGCGTTTTGGGCACCGTGTTGGCCGCAATTCTGTTGGGCATGATCAACAACTGGCTTTCGCTCACCGGAATGGCCTGGTGGCTTCAGGGTTTTGTCCAGGGCGCTTTGCTGATTCTGGTCGTGGCGTTGAATCGACGCATCCTAAGCGAAAAGCTAAGCAGTTGGCGCAGCGGAATGCCTGCTTCCGGTGAGAGGTGAAGGTTAGCCATGGAAAAAAGAATATTGAATCCGGCAACGTTTGTTTTCCGGCGGGAATACGCCATGCTGGCGGTGCTGATCGTCCTCGTGGCCGCTTTTTCAATAAGTTCCGACAAGTTTTTTTCCGTCAATAATTTCCTGTCCATTGTCAATAACGCGGCGATCGGGGGAATCATCGCCCTTGGAATGACCTATGTGCTGATGATCGGCGGCATCGACCTGTCCGTCGGCTCCGTCGTGTCGCTGACCACCGTCATGCTGGGGCAATTCTTGGTGCATTACCCGGTTGATACGTGGCTGGCCATGCTGATCGCCCTGCTGACCGGCGTCACGGTCGGTTTCCTCAACGGGCTCCTTGTGGTGGAAGCTGGCGTTCCGGCCTTTATCGCCACCCTGGGAATGATGATGATGGTCCAAAGTGTCGCCTCGTTTATCACCCAAGGCGCCACGACGAGTTTGAGCGATTTCCGGACCATCGTCCTTCTGGGGCAGGGGTATATGGGGCCGGTTCCGATTCCCGTTCTGCTCTTCGTAATTGCCACGATCACCTTGCACGTTTTGCTGACCAGAACGATCTTCGGCGTCAAAGTGCGCGCGGTGGGCGGAAACGCGGAAGCGACCCGACTAATGGGGCTGAATGTCAGAGCCATTCAATACGCGGTTTATACGATGTCGGGCTTGATGGCGTCCCTGGCGGGTATCCTGGTGGCGGGACGGCTCAGCATGGCTTCCTCGCAGGCGGGCTCCGGATGGGAGCTGCAAGCCATCACGGTGGCCGTTCTGGGCGGCACCAGCCTGTTCGGGGGTCAGGGGACGATCAGCGGCACGTTTATCGGAGCGCTCATGGTCAGCGTGTTGTTCAACGGCCTGGTGATGCTTGGCGTTCCATATTTTTACCAATTGGTTGCCACCGGCTGCATTTTGATCGCGGCCATGGTTCTCAATGAATTTCTTCGAAAGGGGTGATGCGAGAGGGTGATGCGAAAGGGATAACGCACATCGCGAAGTTAGCCGGTCGTCGGTCGGAGTCGGATTCTTGTGAAGAAACAAAAAATGACTTTAAGGAGGAGTCTAAAATGGCCGAAACGCAACTGAAACAATGGAAAAGACCCGAATATCTGGACAAATGGGGAAAGCCGCCGTTTGAGAACGAAAAATATCTTTTCGAGGAATCCCTGTTGAAAAAGCATCGCGATGCCTTGGAATGGGCGGGTATACAGATCGGACACCTGATGCAAGCCGCTTTGGAAGAGATGGAAGCTCTGGGCATTTCCAAGAAAGACGCCGCGGAACGCCTGAAGCGTAGACTTCGCGAGGCCAGAAGGAAAGAAGCGGAAGAATGGGTGCGTCAAAACAACATTCCGGAAGAAGAGCGGAACGCCCGCACCATCGGACACCTGATCATGCGCTGGGAAGCCGCGCTCGGCGTCTCGGGCGAAATCATGATCAATACACCGGAGCGATTCCTCAGACGGTTTTACGGCGGGGATCCGTGGGATCGCCATCTGACGGCGTTGATCCTGGACATTATGGGGGCAGAAGGAGAAGGGCTCGCCCAAGGCATAAATCCCAAGCTTACGTTCCGCACCAACCGGTATACTTGTGGTGGGGATGCCTTCGACGAATGGGTGGTGGAACCGATCGACGAAGTCAGCGTAGGCCGGGAGAAAAGAATTCCCGATGGATCTGATGAGTGACCTGCATTCGCAAACCCAAAAGAGAGAGGGTCCGTGATGAGGAAGAAGACGATCATGTTGACAGGCTTGTTCGCCTTGTTGTTTTCGATGGCGCCGACGGTCGGCGCCCAAGACGAAGCCCGGCAAAGCGAAGGGGAGCGGATCAAGATCGGTTATGCCGTCATGGGCATGGATCACCCGCTGTTCCAGGCCATGACGGGGGGTGCGCGGGAAGCAGCCACCAAGCTCGGGGTCGATCTTCAGATTTCTGACGCGCAATGGAAAGTCGACCAGCAAAACTCGCAGCTTGAAGACTTTATCGCGCAGAGGGTGGACGTGATCCTGATCAACCCGGTCACGGCAAAGGAAAACGTCCCGACGCTGCAGAAGGTGCGGGCAGCGGGCATTCCCGTGGTGGCCATCGACACTCGGCCCATCGGTTTCGAACCGGACGCGTATGTGTCCATGGACCATTACCAGGGCGGATTCATCGTCGGCTGGAAGGCGTCCACCGACCTGCAGGGCCAGGGGAAATGGGCAGTCATCTGGGCGGTTGGCAACGAGCAGGCGGCTTCCCGCCTGCGCGGCTTCGAAGCGGGGCTGCAGGAAGCGTGCAAAGTCAAAGGATTTGAATGCAATTTTGAAAAAGTCGGAGAATTTAGCGGCATCACGGGCCCGCTTCGGGAAACGGCAAGACAGGTGACGGATACGTTGCTCACCAAGTACCCGTCCGGCGAACTGGACTTCATTTTCGGACAAACCGACGAGTTCGCGATCGGCGCGTATTTGGCCACGCAGGCGGCCAGAAGGGACGATGTGCTTATTTACGGCATGGACAACAATAGCGACATGCGCAAAATATTAAGCGATCCGGAGAACAAGAACATGGTGGCCACCACCGCTCACCTGGCGAAGCAAATCGGGATGGCTGCGGTTGAAGTCGCATACAAGATCAAAAAAGGGGTGAGCTATCAAAAAGAAATCTTGCTCAATTTCCAATTGATCACAAAGGACAACGTCAATTTGGATCCGGGATGGGAAGGCACCTATCATCCGTCGTTCTCCGCTTATTCCTTCCCCGAACAACTAGGGGTCTTTATCGAAAACGTAAGCGAAAGCGCTTCCGAAAACACGGCGGTGGCGGGGACATCAAGCGCTGCCAACTCCGCAGCCGCATCTCCCGCACCGTCTGGGCAGCAGAGCCAGTCGCAAAACTCCTTGATTGTCATCGTCGTGCTGGCTGTGATCGTTATCGCGGTGTCGCTATTCTTTACGCTGCGGAGAAGACGGGCGTAAAAACTTCGGGCGTGGGAGCAGAGCCGGTTTCCTGCGCCCACGCTCTTCTTTAATGCAAATGAGATGGGAACATGAACGTCATCGCTGAGGATGTGAAAATGAATGAAGTTCGATTTGGCCATTATCGGCGGCGGACCGGCAGGATACACCGCCGCCGTGCATGCCGCCCGACTGGGAGCGAAAGCCGTCATCGTTGAAGAAAATAAACTCGGGGGAACTTGCCTGCACGAGGGATGCATTCCGACCAAAGCGATGGTGGCATCTTCTGCGCTGGCGGAAAAAATGGAACGATCTCTTTCTTACGGCATTCGTGCTTCGGTCGAAGTGGATTATGGAATGGTTCATGAACGGAAACAGAAAATCGTGGGCAGGCTCTTTGCCGGTCTTTCCCAATGGTTGAACAAGCAAGGCATTTGTTGCATCCGGGGGAAGGGAGAGCTGACGGGCATTCATGAGCTTGCGGTGCGGCAGGGCGACCAAACGGTGCGCATCGAAGCAAATCACATTCTGATTTGCACCGGATCCCGGCCCCTTGTGCCGTCGGAATTCGATTGTGGCAGTGGAAACGTCATGACCAGCTCGGATTTGCTCCGGCTGGCGGATCTTCCGCGTTCGCTGGCCATCGTCGGCGGCGGAGTCGTCGGCTGCGAATTTGCTTCCATCTTCAAAGCCCTGGGTGCGGAGGTATCGATCATAGAAACCGCTCCTCGTCTGCTTCCCATGGCGGACGGCCAAATCAGCGAGGCGCTGATGGAACGATTCAGGCGCAGGCATATTCAGGTTTTCGTGCAATCCCGCGTGGAAAGCATCCGGGGAGCGGACCGTGTGGAAATGGTCTTGGACTCGGGCCGGTCCGTTACGGCAGATGCGGTTCTGGTGGCGGTGGGGCGGGAACCCAACAGCCGGGGAATCGGACTGGAGAAGTTGGGCGTCCGAACGGGACCGAGGGGCGAAATCCTGGTCAACGAATACATGCAGACCAACATCCCGAATATTTACGCAGCAGGAGACGTCAACGGCATCATGAATCTGGCCCACGCTGCTTATGTTCAGGGGACGATTGCCGTGGAGCACATGTTGGGAAATGCGGTGAAGATATTTCGAAAGGATTTGGTCCCCGTCGGAATTTTTACTTCCCCGGAAATCGCCTATCTGGGAGCGACCGAAGAGGAACTGAGGCAGCGCGGCATTCCCTATCGGCGGATGGTTCAGATGTTTGCCGGCAACGGCAAAGCGGTCTGCGAAGACGAAACTTTTGGCTGGGTTAAACTGTTGTGCCACGAACAAAGCGGAGAACTCCTCGGCATGCATGTCATCGGCAGCCGGGCGACGGATCTGATTCATGAGGGGACGCTGATCCGGACATGGGGACTGCCGGTTTCAGATCTGGCGGATGCCGTTTTTGTCCACCCCTCGCTAGGCGAAATCGTCAAGGAAGCGGCGGAATCGCTGAAATTCATCCGGGGAGAGAACGCCCATGGCTGAAGGGAAACCGGGTTGGATTCGCACCCGAAGAACGATCAACGACAACTATTACGCGATCCAGGGGACGATCAGCGGCAAGGCTTTGCACACGGTTTGCGAAGAAGCCAATTGTCCCAATCAATTTGAATGCTGGTCCAACCGGACAGCCACTTTTCTGATTCTCGGCCGCATTTGTACCCGGGCCTGCCGGTTTTGCGCAGTTACATCGGGGCAGCCCACCGAGTTGGATCTGCAGGAACCCGAGCGGGTGGCGCAGGCGGTCGTCGAGATGGGGTTGAATCATGCGGTGGTGACGTCGGTGGCGAGGGACGATTTGCGCGACGGGGGAGCTTCCGTTTTTGCCGCTACGATCCGCGCCATTCGAAAGCGACGTCCCTCGTGCACGGTGGAAGTTTTGATTCCCGACTTTCGGGGAGACTGGGATGCGCTTCGATCCGTCATGGAAGCCCGGCCGGACATCTTGAGCCACAACGTGGAAACGGTGCGCAGGCTCACCGGCCGGGTTCGATCCAAAGCGAAATACGAAAGATCGCTGGAGCTGTTGGCACAAGCCAAAAGGATGCGGCCCGACGTTCCCACGAAATCCGGGATCATGGTCGGGGCAGGCGAGCGTTGGGAGGAGATTCTGGAAACCATGGACGATCTGCGCCGCGCCGGCTGCAACATTCTGACCATCGGGCAATATTTGCGTCCATCGTCCAAGCACATGCCCGTCCAAAAATATTATCATCCGGATGAGTTTCTGGAATTGAAGAACGAGGGCATACGCCGGGGATTCGATCATGTGGAATCGGGACCGTTGGTGCGAAGTTCGTATCGCGCCCATGAACACGCAGCGATTATGTTGAAACGGGGATCAGGCTGACAGCAGGAACGGAGGGAAGCCATCAGCGTCATTCACCTTACGGATGGGGGAAAATGCGGCATGGAACAAAAATGGTTTCACCGTCTCCTTTACTCGTATCTGCACGTCTTCTTTGTCATCGTCACCGCTTTAATTGCGATTTTTTTTATCGCGCTCATCCAGCAAACCCGCGAACAGGCCCGAAAGGTGAACGAACATTTTACCGTCAATCTGATGCAAAGTATCGATTCGGCGTTTGCAAACATTGACTACCTCTTGACGGACGCCATGAAACGCGACGATTGGATTCAGAATTTTATGGAGCGCAAGCTGATCGAATATCCGGATAACCGATATGTGACCAGACTTTCCCGCTTGGCCGCCGAGATTCCTCTCGTGGATTCCATCTATTTGTACCGCCTTTCCGACCAGATCGTCATGAGCCAATTCATGGAACTTTCCCTGGAACAGTTTGGCGACCGGGAATTTATTCGCACCCTGATTGACCAAAATTTCCCCCCCAGCGTATGGAAAGGTCAAAGAGAATATAAGGAGTTCGTAAATGATTCCAAGAACCACCTGGTTTTCTCGATGGTGAAATACGTCGGCGAAGCTCCCAATATCAAAGGCATCATCGTTGTGAACGTCAAGGTGGAACGGATCCTGGAACTCGTCCGGAATATGCTGGGCGACAATTTGGGGACGGTCGAAATCATTGATTCCGATTCCAATGTATTATTGAGGCAGGGCAATTTTTCAAACGCAAACCGGGACATTTTCGGACAGACGGTTTCCAATTACACGAACTGGAGAATCCAAGGAAGCATCACCGGGGAACAACTAATCTCATATATCTCGATCCTTGTGAATGTGTGGTTTGTCATCGGCATTGCCATCATTCTGATGGGATGCGTCTGGATTTTTGTCGTCACCAGAAGGAACTACAGGCCGCTTCAGGCGATCATTCAACGGTTTGAGCATTATGAAAGGAAGCTGAAAGAAGATATTGTCATTCGCAAACAGCATTTTTTCCTCAAAATCGTGGACGGCGAACAGCCTGTTTCTCAGGAGGAATGGGAGAAAGAGCTTCCTGAGCTGGGGATGGATCCAAAATACGGGGAACTGGGGTTGGCTATAGCCGAAATCGATCAATATAACGACTTTTGCGAAATATTCCCTCCAAAAGACCAGTTATTGATGAAATTTACATTGGCGAATGTGGCGAACGATTTCTCGCGCAGGCATGGATACGGAGTTTGGACGGAATGGGTGTCTCCACACCAGATGGGAATGATCTTTTTCCTGCCGCCGGGATCCGCCCAAAGCTTCGATCCTTTAAAATATATTTGCGACGATATTCACCTTTGGGTGCAGCAAAATCTGAAGTTTACCGTAACGTTTGGGATCGGGGGCATTATCTCGGCTGTTCCGGACATTCAAAAAGCTTATTCCATCGCGCAAGATGTTTTGAAATATAAAGCCGTATTGGGATCAAACCGGGTGATCGGCCCCTGGGACATTCAATGCAAGACCGAAAAATGGATGACCGGATATATTCCGCAAATTCAGTTGATGGTACAGGCCTTTCGTTTGGGTGAACCGGAATGGAAAACCCGTTTTTTCGCGTTGTTTGATTCCATGCGCAAGGATTTCCTGGCGAGGGACGACATTGCCACGATCTTGAATTATCTCATTTTCCAGTTTTATCGGGATACGACGCAATTGCACGGGGACATTCAGACGATCTGGAATCAGCACGCCATACCGAAGCTTCAGCACATTATCGAATCTTTCGATACATTAGAGGAATTGCGTGACGACTGTTTTTCGGTTCTGACACAAACCTTGGAATTGCTAGAATCGTTGCGAAGAACCAAAGGGAATATCGAATTGGTTGCCAAAATTCGAGCCTACATTGAACAGAACTACCAGGACTGCAATCTTTCTCTGCTTTCTGTCAGCGAAGAATTTCAAATCAGCCCGTCCTACTTGAGTCGGTTGTTCAAGGAAACGGTCGGCGAAAAATTCGTTCATTACCTTACGAGAGTGCGTATTGAAAACGCCAAAAAAATGCTGCGCGAAAGCGACCGTTCGGTGCAGGAAATCGCCATGGAAGTCGGCTATGTCCATCCGTTTTCTTTTATCCGCACGTTCAAAAAAATTACAGGCATTACACCCGGGGAATATCGCAAAGGCGCTGAAGGCAAGACTTATGAAAATGTATTGGGTTGTTGAGCGCTGCCGGGGCAGCCTTGTTTCTTGATGGCGGATGCGGACGGCTTCGTGCAAAGGGACGAACGCCGGGCATCCGCTGTTTTCATGAGATCGCGATTTGCAAGACGAACATGCCAGAGGACCGATTGCCCGTTTGAAGGGTTTATATTAATGTAGGTATTGTTAAAAAATTTTTATCAAAGCTCCGGATCGGCAGGACGTGGGAAGGAGACGAAAAAATGCAGCCGTTCATCAAATGGGACGGACACACGCACAGCAAATTCTGCTGCCAC
>ERZ795042.1390-NODE-1390-length-15885-cov-8.774542_pt1 | contig 15885 bp, 14 predicted proteins | sample MGYA00375126_ERZ795042 | MGnify/ENA primary metagenome ERZ795042 (study PRJEB30171, sample SAMN05518105) | compost metagenome | isolation source: Feedstock adapted compost from Newby Island compost facility, Milpitas, CA | place: USA:Newby Island compost...
CATGTGGCGGTTGAGCAGGCGGACACGCTGCATTTCCGCGTCATGGAGCATCTTCCGGGAAACCGGGTACGTTTTGGTTGCCATTCGAAATCCCTCCATTGTCGATTGTTGACCTCATTTTACCCCGAAAGGTTTACCTCGTCAACCCAAACATTCGTTCTATTTTCGAAAAAATTGTGCTGACAAGTCACCCCGCCATGTCGCCATGTGTCGATTCCTCCCGTACGAATGCCCACATATAGTGAGCAGGGTTTAACGTTATTCGCGCTCCATCCGTCATTTTGGGGGCGATTAACGTTAAACCATAACGATATCGAGCGAAATTTTAACGTTAAGGAGGAGGAGGGCGTGATCTTTGGCAAAGCCGCTGAAAATCGTCCAGCTCAATCTGCAGGCGGTTGTCGCTGCCGGGATCAACGCCGGGAAGAATCCGCAGCAGATCGCTGAAGACTGTTCGGCGGCCGCCAACCAGAAAATCAGTCACATGGCGGTGGTCCGATACCTGGAGGCGACAGGCGGAAAGGCCGGCGCGATCCGCGCGGCCAAGGAGGCCGAAAAACATCGGTTGGCGTTCGATCCAAAGCGACCGAAGCGACCGGCGTCGCTCGAGGTTCGCCGCGAACAATCGCACAAGGTCGCCCGGATCCTTGACCGCGACATTGACCTGATCGAACTGCAATATCGGACGACGCAGACGCTCGCCGGCCGGTTCGACTGGGTGCTCGAGCTGCCGGACATCGTCGAGGCACGTTTCCAGCAGCTCGCCGACGAGTTGCGCGAGGAAGGCGCGGAACTGGATTATGCGGCGTTGTCCCAATGGTCCGCCGGTCTGGCCGAAGACATTCGGCGCAACGTCTCGACGCTCGCCACGCTCAACCGCGAGCTTCGCGAAAACAGCAAGTTCATCGCGGAGCTCCGCGAAAAAGCGTTCGAGTTCAGTCTGATCCAAGAGTATCTGTTCCTGTTCCTCGACGCCTTCAAGCGCGCCGAGGCCGAGATCCACGGATCCAGTGCGGCGTTTGAGTGGGCCGAGCAGCATATCGCCGCGAACCCGCGCATGCAGCGGATCGTCGAGCAGCAGCGCGAGCTGCGCGGCTACGCCGAGGGGTGATGCGTCATGCTGCTGGCGAAGATCCACGAGCGAATCCAAGAGCAAGTCAAAGTCAAGCACAAGCCGGTCTGGACGCCGGAGCCGCGCCGGTATATCGAGGAACGCTTGTACATCAGGACCAAGGATAAGCGCGTCACCCTGCTTCGGTTCAATCCGATCCAGGACGCCTACTGGCGCGCGAAGACCAAGCGCGACATCATTCTAAAGGCCCGCCAGCTCGGTTTCTCTACCTTGACGCTGGCGCGCTTCTTTGAGCGCGCAGTCAACGAAGAAAACATTACGGTTGCGATCGTGGCGCACGATTCGGAGAGCACGCAGAAGCTCTTTCAGGCCGTCCAGCTCATGTATGAGAGATTGCCCGAGGCCAAGAAGGAGCAGCTCAACAACGGGAAGAACCGGCCGAAGTACGGCAACCGCAAGGAATATTATTTCGTCGGAACCAATTCGCGCATCATCGTCGGCACGGCCGGGTCGAAGACCTTCGGCCGCAGTATGACGATCAACTATCTGCTCTGCTCCGAGGTGGCGTTCTGGCCGAACCCCGAGGAGATCATGACCGGGCTCCTGCAGGCGGTGCCGCCGGATGGCGAGGTCGTGATCGAGTCCACGGCCAACGGCGTCGGCAACTACTTTCACCAGACGTACGACGAGGCTGTGCGCGGGCTGAACAACTGGACGCCGCACTTTTTCGGCTGGCATCAGCATCCCGAGTACCGCCTGCCGCTCGCGCCGGGCGAGGCGTTCGAAGATGACGACGACGAGCGCGAGCTGCGCGAAAAATACGGCGTCGATGACGAGCAGCTCAAATGGCGAAGGTGGAAGATCGCCGAAATGCCGAGCCGGCCGGACATGTCCAAGGAGGACGCGTTCCGGCAGGAGTACCCGGCGTCCGCGCTCGAGGCGTTCATTCTCAGCGGTGCGCCGGTGTTCGACACGCGGAAGGTCATGGCGCGGATCGAGCTGCTGGAGGCGCGGTACAAGGAGCAGCCGCCGCTCCGCGGGAACTTCGTGTTCGACTACGTGGGCGAAAAGATCGTCGATTCGTCGATCCGGTTCGTTCCGGATCCGAACGGCTACGTCACCATTTACCGAGCGCCGGAGCCGCGCCGGCCGTACGTGCTCGGCGGCGACACGGCCGAGGGCGGCAAGGATTATTCCGCCGGTCAGGTGCTCGACAACATCACCGGCGAACAAGTCGCGGTGTGGCACGGGCACATCGACACGGATCTGTTCGCCAAGCAAATGTACTGCCTGGGCAAGTTCTACAACTACGCGCTGGCCGCCATCGAGATCAACTTCGACCTACACCCGGTCAAGGAGCTCGAGCGGCTCGGTTACTGGCACCAGTACCGGCGCGAGATCCTCGACGACATCAACGAGCCCGAGCAGCAAAAACACGGGTTCAGGACGACGAAGATCACGCGGCCGGTCATCATCGCCGATCTGGTCGAGATTGTCCGCGAGCATTCCGAGCTGATCAACGACATCGAGACACTGCGCGAAATGCTGACGTTCGTCCGGACCGAAAGCGGCAAGCCGGAGGCGCTTCCGGGCAAGTTCGACGACTTGGTCATGTCGCTGGCGATCGCGCACCATGCGCGCGGACAGCAATCTATGCAGCTCGAGCCTGAAAACTATTACGAGCCGGAATACGAATCCGCGTTCGGAAGGACGGGATACTGATGGCGCAACGAACCGTTCGGATACGATATTCGGACGACGATTTGATCGGCGTCATGGTCTATATCACCTGTCTGGGCTGCGGATCGGACGAGTTCGTGACGACGCACGGTGCAGACGTGCACGCCATCCGGGAATGCTCGATCTGCAGCCGCCCGCTGCTCGTCATTTCGGGCGACGGGCACATGTACTACGTCGGCCGCCCCGTATTGAAAAGGAGGGTTGTCCGTGGCGACTAGTTTCAAGAGCCGCCAGAAGAACCTGCAGAAATATCTCGACCGCATCGAATACGCGGAGCAGAAACGCGATGCCTTTTGGCGCGATCAATGGCTCAAGGACTACAAGCGATATCGCAACTATGTCGACCAGCTCCGAGATCCCCGGACTGGAAAGCCGGTCAAGCCGCGCGGCTCCACGCTCTCGATCCCGTACAGCTTCACGATGGTCGAGACGGTCCTCCCCCGCCTCGTCGAGACGCTTTTCGCAGCGCGGCCGTACGTCACGCTCAAGGGGCTGCCGCCGGGGCGCGGTCGTCTGACCTCTTCGCCGGATGAGCTGCGCGAGATGCTCGCTGCCGGACATCGGCCCTGGGAAGACGCGGCGAAGAAGATGGAGACCCTGATCGACTATCAGCACAACGTGCCGATGGACATTCAGGACATCTTTGCCGAGGGGCTCAAGCAGCTCTGCATCTACGGCACGGCGGTCGCATACACGGGCTGGAAGTACAGCGAGCGGAAGATCACGCGCAAGGAGCTGCTGCCGGTGGAAACGGACGAGGTTGACCCGGAGACCGGCGAGAAAATCCCGCTGCTCGACGACGACGAGAATCCGGTCATGGACTGGCAGACCGTCGAAGTGATGGAAAAAGTCTACGACGACCCCGAGGTGCAGTTTATCGACCTCGGGCTCTTTTACGTCGATCCGCACGCGAAGGACATCGACGACGCACGGTACTGCGGCCATGATGCTTATGTCTCGAAGGCAGAGCTCAAGGAGATGGAGCGTCAAGGGCTGATCAAGGTCGACTGGAAGCAGCTCGAGAAGGACAGCGGCCGGGTGAACGAGGCGCGGAACTACAGGATGACGGCCGTCGGGCTGCCGAGCGTCATGGATCAGGTGAACCTGACCCAGACCGACGACGACCTGTACCAGCTCACCTACTATTGGGAAGACGATCTGCGCGTTCTGATTCTGAACCGATGCCAGATCGTCGCCGAAGGGCCGAACCCGTACTGGCACGGCAAGAAGCCGTACGACAAGGACGTGTACTGCGAGATCCCGGGCGAGTTCTACGGACGCGGCATCATGTCGATCACCGAAGATTTGCAGGACGAGCTCAACGTCGAGCGCAACCAGCGGATCGATTACCGCGCACTTAGCATGCGGCGGATGTGGAAGGTGCGCAAGAACGCCAGCATCAACCGCGAGCAACTGGTTTGGCGTCAAGACGGAGTCATCGAGGTCAACGCTTCCGATGATGTCGAAGCGCTTCAAGCCCCCGATGGCGCGTTGGCCGGAAGCTTTAATCAGGAGTCTGTCATCAAGCAGGACATCCGCGACGCGGTCGGCGCGCATGACATCGTGATGGGTGCCGGATCGGGTGGAACGGCGACCGAGGTCATGGCGCGCGACAACAACGCCGCCATCCGGTTCCGCATGCTGATCTCGTCGATCGAAAAGCGTCTGCTGCTCGGCATCACGCGCAAGATGATCCAGCTCAACCAGCAGTTCATCGACGACATCCGCCTGATCCCGCTGTTCGACCAGGACGCGGCGAACTGGCCAATCATCTCACCGGAAGAAATTCAGGGTGAGTTTCACCTGATCCCGGCCGGTTCGTCGGTCGAACCGATGGCGAACAAGGAGGCGTTCAAGCAGCGCCTCGTCGAGCTGTACGGCCTCGTCTCGAACGATCCGTTCTTCGCGCAGTTTCCGGCGAAGCGCCGTAACCTGCTCAAGAAGATCTTCGAAGCGTTCGACATCACGGATACCGACGATATCTTGCCGACCGACGACGAGCTGGCGGGCATGCTGCAGCAGCAGGCCGTGCAGGAGTGGATCGCTACACTGCCGCCTGAATTGCAGCAGATCCTCGGCTCATTGCTGCCGGTGGCACCGACTACGGCTGGCGAGCAGCCCGCCGCCGCTCCCCCTGCCTCACTGCACCCGGTCGGCGGCGCGGCGAACACGGCTCCGATGCAGGAGATGGGCATGCAAATGATGGCGCCGGGAGGTGTGCCGGGTGGATAAGCGCGAGCTGGCCGAGGCGCTGCGCCACATGTGCGACACAACCGGGTGGCGGATCGTCGAGCAACACATCCGCGAGCGCGCGGCGGACAGCCGGCAGCGGCTCATGGACTGCGCCACCTGGGATAAGGTCCTCGAGCACCGCGGCGAAGTGAACGCGCTGGAAGGGCTGCTCGCGTTCGTTCAGCGCGGTCTTGAAGGAGGTGAAGACGAGGAATGAAGAAGCTGGAACATGATCTGGTAACGGACAAATACACCACGATTTACCACGAGCCGGAGAACGAAATGCGATTCAACGCGCCGCATCGCTTCATTGTTGCGAAAACGGAAAGCGAAGACGGCACGCCACCGGAGCCGTTGGCCGAGATCCGCTTCCAAGAGGGCCCGGTCAAGGAATGCGGCGTCAACGGCGTCTTCAACGAAGACCTGATCGCAATGGTGATATGCCGGTTGGAGTACTTCCAACAAAGCGAATACCGGTGCCGCGAGAACGCTCTCGCCATCACAAAACTGGAAGAAGCCCTGATGTGGCTGCGTAAGCGGACACTCGGACGCGAGAAGCGCGGCGTCCAAGGAACAAGCAAAGTTTGATTCTTACGCGGGCGCGATGAGACTTCGCGCCCGCAACAAAAACCACGGTGGAATGGCCCGATAGGGTCTTTTTCTATTCCACGAAAGGAGCATTTCCCATGAGCATTTTCGGCGATGAAACGATAACCCCTCCGTCGGCCTCCCCGGAAGCCGGACAAGAGGCCAATGGGGCCGTTGATCCCGAACACGAAGAGCCCGACTTCAACGACGATGATCCCGAGCAACAAGAAGAACAGCAAGCGGATCCGGACGAAGACGAGGGCGAAGATGAGTCGGAGGATGAGCCGTCCCCGGATGACGGACAAGGCGGCAAACTGATCCTCGGCAAGTTCAAGTCGCAAGACGAGCTGGCGAGAGCGTACCTGAACCTGCAGCGGCAGTTCACGCAGGAACGCCAGCGTCAGGCACAGACCCAGAACCAGCAGTCTCAGCTCCCGGCCCAGCAACCGCAGGCTGGACAACCGGACCTGAACCAAGTGTTCTGGGAGCGGTTCAAAACGGACCCGATCGGCGCGATCCAGGCGGTCGCGCTCTATGTCGCCCAACAGCAAACGGCGCCGATCCTTGAGCGTCAAGTGACGGCGACCGTATCGCAGAACCTCGCTGCGGTGGCACGGGAATACCGACAACTCCAGACGCAGGAAGGCATGAAGCAGCTCTACGAGCGCGTCGCCGAGATTGCGGAGGAGCTCGGCAACCCGCAGCTTGCCCAGCAGCCAACGTTGCGCGTGCTGCGCATGGCGGCCTCCGAGCTGTGGGGCGACACCAAGGCGCAAGTCTACCAGAAGGCCAAGCAGGCCGGCCGCGCGGAAGCCGAGCGCACGCGGCAGGCCAAACAGGGCCTCGGTGTCCAGGGCGTCGCCGCAAAGCGGCAGCCCGACACACCCAAGACGCCCGAACAGGAGATAATGGATGGACTCCTCTCTGCCGCGCAAGACGGCGGCCTGTTCGGGTGAATCCACGAACAGGAGAGTGAAAACCAATGGCTGTCGTAACGGGTGTACGCGACACACGAAACATCACCCAAAACAAAATCGTCGTGGACATGAGCGAGAAAATCGCGCTCCTGCAGCCGAACGCGGAGCCGTTCCTCGCGTTTCTCAAGATCGCGAAGCGGAACACGGAACCGACGCACAACCCCAAGTTCGAATGGATGGAGGATGACCTCCTGCCGCGCTGGGATGCGATCAACAACGGCGGCGGCTATCCGAGCAACGCCACGAGCATCGTCGTCGACAACGCGAACTACTTCACGAAGAACGACATCGTGAAGGTGCCGCGCACCGGCGAAGTCATGCTCGTGACGAACGTCAATGTCGCAACGAACACGCTGACGGTCGTCCGCGGTTACGGCGTCACGACGGCGGCGAATCTGGACGATAACGATCCGCTCGTCATCATCGGCAACGTCAATGAAGAAGGTTCCGGGACGCGCGAGATCAAGTCGACGCTGGAAGTGCCGAAGTACAACTATACCCAGATCTTCAAGACGCCGTTCGCTGTCACGAACACCGAGAAGGCCACGAAGATGTACGGCGGAAAGGACATCAATTACCAGCGGATGAAGGCCAGCATCCAGCACAGGGTGGACATGGCCCGCGCCTTTGTGTTCGGCGAGCGCAAGGAAGATCTGTCCGGTCCCCATCCGAAACGCGCTACGGGCGGGCTGCTTTCCTTCCTCACCGAGAACAATTACGACGCCGGCGGCCAGCTCACGCAGACGGAGTTCGACAATAACATCAGCGAGGTCGTGTTCAAGTACGGATCGAAAAGGAAGATCCTCCTGGCTTCGGCGCGGTTGCTCTCAATCATCAACTCCTGGGCGTTGGGCAAGCTGATGATCGACGAGGAGGCCAAGAAGTACGGGCTCGCGATTTTCCGGTACATCACGCCTTTCGGCGAGTACGCGATCATGAACTACCAGCATATCCTCGAGGGCGCGGTGTACGGCGGATATGGGATCGTGATCGATCCGGAGAACGTGAAATACCGTCCGTTGGCCGGCCGCGACACGAAGCTGGAAACGAACATTCAGGCAAACGACGAGGACCAAACGAAGGAGCAGTACATCACGGAAGCCGGCCTCGAAGTGCGCCTGCCGAAGACGCATGCCGTGATCACCGGCGTGACGAGCGCGGCGTGACGGTCAGAACGGAAAGGAGTCATGGATCATGGCGAAGTTCCAGAGCAGATGCCCGAATCAGGTTCTCTGCATCAAGCCGGCGCGGAACACCGTTGTCGACGGCATCGTTGTCCCGGTCCCGGGCGAGCATATCCGTTTCGAGAACGGATTCTGCGAGCTCGATGACAAGGCGGACAAAGACAAGATCGAATACCTGCGCCGGCACCGGCTGTTCGGGACGGCGATCGTCGAGATCAAGAAGCAGGATACGCAGCCGGTTTAGCGCCACAAGGCAGGACGCAAGGGGTGGGACGCCCTCTCGTCCTGCCTTTTCTCATTTATGGGGGTGGTCATCGTGACGCTGGACGAAATGCTCCAGCAATGCGCCACGGATCTCGACGAGACCCTGACCAAATCGGCCAACGGCACGTACGAGGGTGAGGCGCTCGCGCTGGCACAGAAAATCATGGCCGGGATCAACTACGCCTACCACAAGATCGCGCGTGAGAAGCACGTCCTGACGCGCCGGGAGGCGATCACGCTGGACGAGAGGCGATCGTTCGACTTCGCAGCGTTTCCGGATCTGATCAAGCTGTTCAACGTCTATGACAAGCACGGTTTCCCGGTGTACTGGATCATCCGCAACCAGACGATCGGGTATTTCCCGGACAGCTGCGCGGGCGACGAGCTGACGGCAGAGATCTCGTACCTGCCGCCCCGCCTGACGCTGGATGATCTGAATGCCTCCCCCCTTTTCCCGGAGACACGCGTCGACCACATGGTTTTGTGCTACTACGCCGACTTCTACGTGCTCAGCCTCGAACCGGACAACGAGACGCGGGAGAAGGCGGCGACGTTCCTGGGGCTGTTCAACGACGGGTACGCCAATATCCGCCAGGACATCTCCGAGATCATGACCTTCCGGGTGGAGTGATGTGTGATGGCGATCATCATCAACCGGCCGCCCCGGATGCCGGAACCGGCGGAGCTGAAGCTCGGCGTCGGATCGAACATCCTGCTCGATGGCGGCATCAATTTGCGCAACGACCCGACGCAGATCCGGGACAACCAGTCGCCGCACATGGTGAACATGTTGCCCTACGACAACGGCTCGATTCTCGGAAAGCGGCCGGGGCAGCGGTACGTCTATTCGACTTCACTCGGCTCCGGCGGGGTCAACGGCGCGTACGAACGGCTCTGGTCCGGGGAGAAAGTCTTCGCATGGGGAACGGCGATCTACCGGCAGAGCGGCAGCAATGCGCCGGTTGCGATCATGACGGGGCTCAGCAACCGGAAAGGGAAGTTCTACCCGTTTGGCGGCAAGCTCTACTACCTCAATGGTGCGGAGTTCGTCGAAATCGACGATTCGTTCAATGCGGCCGCTGTGACGCCGTACGTGCCGACGCTGCTCATCTCGACGCCGCCGGCCGGCGGCGGCACGCCGCACGAACAGGTGAACCTCCTGACACCGTCGTTCAAGATCAGCTTCAGCTCGGACGGCACTTCGACGAAGTATTACTTCCCGTTCACCGGGCTCGACGCTGCCCCGGTAACGGTGGAAGTGAACGGCGACCCGAAAACCGAGGGTGTTCATTACACTGTGAACCGATCGGCAACGCCTTACGCATACGTGGACTTCGCTGGAGGATCGTCGCCGCTCGGCCCCATCCCGGCCGGCGCGCCGAACAATGTCATTGTGACCGCGGCGAAGACGGTCCCCGGCAACGCGGAGAAGATCAAGTATTGCCGCTATCTGATCGATTACGGCGGCGAAAACGACACACGGCTCTTCGCTTGGGGAAACCCGAACTACCCGAATCGGGTGTTCCGCAGCGGGCTTCTGGACGCCTCGTACTGGCCGGAGAACGAGTTCTCGGACGTGGGGTCAAGCTCGGAAGCCGTCGTCGCATGTGCGAAGCATTACGACAAGCTGGTGTACCTGAAGGAGCGCAGCCTGTACTTCACCGTGTACACCAACCCGGTGACGCAGGGGTTCTGGGGCGCGACACAGATTGGCGCGTCCTTCCCGCTCTATCCGATCAACGCAGCCGTTGGCTGCGATATGCCGGGTACCGTGCAGATCATCGACAACAACGTGGTTTTCTTCAACAGCCGGACAGGTGGGCACATCCTCGTCTCTACCCAGATCAAAGATGAACGCAATGTCTTCCCCATCACCGGGAATATTCTGCCAGCGCTGCTCGCCCACAGCCCGGCGGAGCTGGCTGCTGCGTCGAGCGTGGACCACGACGGGCGGTATTGGCTCTGTGTCGGAAATTCTGCATACGTCTGGGATTACCGGATCTCGCCATATGTGACCACGGGCGATGTCTCAACGGACGAAGCGCGTCTGAGCTGGTTTCCGATGACCGGGATCAACGCGGCCTGCTGGATCCAGGACGGTCCGGATCTGTATTACGGCGCCCGGGATGCCGGTCGGCTCGTCGAGTTCCACAACAACTACAACGACTTCGGCAGTCCGATAGACGCCGTATGGCGATCGAAGCGCTGGAACTTCAACTTGCCTCACTGGCTCAAGACGATCAAGAAGGCGTGGTTTACGGCGAAGGCGGGCGGCTATTCGAAGTACACGATTCGGTACATCAGCGAGAACAGCGAGACGGTGGCGGTGGAAGAAGTAAACGTGAACTCGTTCCGCTGGAACACGGCCGCCTGGGACACGTGGACGTGGTTCGTCAATGAGTACCCGCCGCCGATCTTGATCAAACCGAAGACAAAGAAGGTCGTGTACTTCCAGATCGAGTTCCAGAACAACCGGCTGAACGAGAACCTCGCGCTGATGAACATCGTGGTGCCGTTTATGATCGTGCGCAAGGTGAAATGAGGAGGGATAACAAGGCATGGCATTTGCTTTCAATCCGCCGGACGGGTACAAAAACAAGTCGGCTTTTCCGACAACACCGGCCAGCGAAGACGATTTCCGCGCGAAGATGTGGTCGCCGTTCGAGCAGGTTCGGGATTATATCAACGCTGCCTTTGGGGATTGGCGCATCTACAACGACATCACGGAACTGGGCTTGACGCCGGGCACAGAGACGATGGAGGATATTTGCGCGGCGCTTCCGAGCAGGTCGATGCTCATATACGCCAAAAACGCGTCGAACACGAGCCCCGCATACCCGGGGACAATCGGAGTCCTAATTGTGACGAGAGTCACTGGTGCACGTGTAGCCCTCGAATTTTTCAGTAGTTCGGGAGGCAGACCGGTTAAGTTGGTCGGTTTTTACAACTCCGGCGCAAGCCCGCAATTTACCGGTTGGGCGCGTGAAGCACTCGAATATGAGACCGGCACATGGACGCCTGAACTTTGGTTTGGATCGAGCAATTCAGACATAACGTACAGCATGCGCACGGGTCGATATACGAGGATCGGGAACATTGTCTACTTTACTTTCCGGCTTGACTTAACGTCGAAGGGATCGGCAAGCGGCGTCGCCTCTATTACCGGCCTCCCGTTCACGTCTATGTCGGGTAACGAGCATGCGGCATTTGCGATTGGTATGCTCAACCCTATCAATATGCCGAGTAACGCCTTCTGGGTTCACGGAATAATTCTCAATTCCTCGAACCAGATACTGATAAGGGCGTCTGGTGATTTGGAGGGCTCTATCTCGCTGAACGCCTCTAACTTCAGCGACAACACTGCTATTCGCGCAGAAGGATTCTATTTTATCCCGTAAAGGAGGTAATCGAAATGGCAAGTGTGATCGAACGCTATACGCTGGACATGCTCACTCAAGACAGCGTGAGTGTCAAAAGACAACAGCATGTTGAGGTTGACGGGGTCGAATATCCGATCGGCGAACCGTGGCGACGCGCCTATGTGAACAGCGCCGCTGGCCGCCAGCAGGTGATGGACGAAGTGCCGGAGCCGTACCGCTCCGCCATCTTCGCGGTTTGGGGGAACGAACCTACTGTGACTGAGCCTGCTGAGTAAGACCATACGCGGAAATAACGCTATGGGGACCCCCACATTTTTGCCAAAATAAATGAGAAATTTTGCCGAAATTTTTGAGCGGCTACAGCCGAGGACCTTCTTCTCTCGATGTGACTTGGATCACTGAACAGGAGCGAAACGAGATCCTCTCCACGCCGCGCGCGTGCGATCAATGAGGTGATGAAATGGCGATCCTCAACGCGGCTTTACTTGCCGAAGCGATAGCCAAACAGACAACTAAATCGACATCTACTTCGTCGTCGAATACAAAGTCAACAACATCTACGACAACGAAAAGCACCAGCGCACCTGTCGTATCTTCAACTACTGCTTTGGCCGGAACTGCAGCGATGCTTCCCGCCGCTCTGCCCGCCCCCAGCACGACGACAACGGCCTCGACATCGTCAACATCGTCGAGCAAATCTGCTACGGCACCGGTGAGCAGCGCGCCTGCACCGAGCACATCGCTCGACACGGCGGAGATCAAGCGGAAGGCTGAGGCGGGTATCCCGCTGACGAACCCGACACCGGAGGCGATGGCGCTCTATCAACAGTACCAGGCAGCTGCGGCGAAGTCGCAACCTGCTACAACTTCGACCGCCACACCGGCGTCGGCGTCCTCCGCTTCCCTTCCGCCCGGGTACGTAACAAGCCAGCAGCAGCGATACGTTGAGGCGGTGAAGGCCGGAGACCAAGACCTGATCCAGCGTCTTCAAGCGGACGCCGCCCGAGTGGGGTACACGCTGCCTTCTGTAGATTCCGCCAAAGAGCAATATTTTCAGACGAACTACGGCGGCACGGACGCTTATGTGGCGGGGCAAGTCGCCCGATACACGGAGGCAGCGTCGAAAGGCGATACGGACCTGATGCGGCGAATTGAAGAGGATGCCCGGCGTGTCGGATATACGCTCCCCAACGTCCAGCAGCAACAGCCAGCGTTGCAACCGCTGCCGACCAATCAGTTGATTGGCGCAGGCGCAGGGCCGCAACCTGTGATGACATCTCCCACCAACGCGCAGCCGACCGGGTACGTGCCGACGTACACCGGTCCGAATCTCGACGAAATGCGGGCGCAACTTGAACAGCTTTTCGCGAGTCGCCAAGCTTCCGAACTCGCGGCGTTGCGCGCCGCGCTAGAAACAGCGCTGGCGGGGTATGCCGCCCAGGAGCGGCAGGCGCAACAGTTGGCGTACAACCAGAGAAACGCGGCGGATGTTGTCGCCGCTCAGGATCAGGCGGCGCTGCGCGAGCTGCTCGCCAACCTCGGCATGACCGGCGACGGCCAGAACTTGACAGTGCAGGCGGCGCAGGCCGCGTCCCGCCTGCAGGCGATCGGCGCGATCAACCAGCAGGAAGCGGACGCCCTGATGAGGATTGCCGAGCAGCGCTCGGCCCTCCAGAACAGCGCCGCACAGCAGGAACAAGCGCTTATTCAGGCGATCGGTGCGGACAAGGCGGCCGCGCTGCTCGACCTGCTTCAATACGGCGATACGCGGGCGTTCGAAATGGACCAAATCAATTACGGTCGGTATCGCGACACGATCGAGGACCAGTTCCGACGGGATGCGCTCGACTGGCAGCGGCAGATGGATCTCGCCAATCTGCTTGGCGTGTACAATGGCCAGCAGACGTTGGCCGGACGTTCGGCTGCGCTGGCGGAGCGTCAGGCGAACCTCGAAGCAGCACTCGCCGTTGGCGCCGCATCCGGAAGATTGGTCTCGCCACAAGGCGATTGGGGCGGTCTGTTCAGGCAGGCAGCCAATCCGTCCACGCCGCTCAACCTCGCCGGGCAGCAGTTCCAGCTCGACTACAATCAGTTGATGGCAGCGTTGACCGGTCGTCTCCCGGACGGCTCGCTCACGGTATCAGAACAACAACGCCAATTCCAGAACAACATGGCTATTCGGGAGTTTGAAAACCTGCTCGCTCAGCGGCGGTTCGATAACGACCTCGCGCTGCGGAAATTCGAGGAGGATGTCCGGCGGTTTGGTCTCCAATATGCGCTGGATCAGGCTCGCCTCGAGGCGGATCGTTCGGCGCCGCAGGTTACACAAAGCGCTCTGAACCAGATCATCGACAACATCAATGCGATGTATACGCAGTACAACCCGCAGACGGGCATGCGCACGGTTACGAATCCGCAGGCGGTCCGGACGTACATTCTGGCGCTGAACCTGAGCGACGATCTCACCGACCAACTTTTGACATACTACGGTTTGCCGACCCGGTAGGGGGTGAACAAAAATATGGCGAGCAAATATGACGAGGAGCGGCGGCGTCTCGGCCTGCGAGTCAGCAGTGAGATCACTGACGCTTCTGTATCCCCGGTCCCGGTTGCGACGGTTGGCGATCCGAACAGTAAATACGCACGTGAACGAGCCATCCTTTTCGATCCGGTGGCGCGGGAACAGGAAATGGCGGGCCGCGCCGCCGCCGTCAAGGCGCGGGAGGAGCGCGAGCGCGAGCAGTTCTTCCGCAGCGCGGAGGAACTGGGCCGGGGGTATGCCGTCCAGAAGCGTGAGCAACGCGAACGCGAGCAATTCGAGCGCTCGGCGAAGGAACAGCAGGAGCAGTACCGGATGAGTAAGCGCACCATGCTCGAAAAAGCGCGGGACGGGGCTTTTGCATTCGGATCCCGGGCTTTGGACATCGGGGAAAATATCGTCGAACAGGTTGAAGCGTTCCAGGGGGCCGGAGCGAACGCGATGACGTTCGGCCTGAACAACTGGCTGGCGAGGCGTGTAGGCCGAGAGGATCTGATCGAGAATCAAGAGAAGATGATCGGTGGCAAAGTGGGCGAGGTCACGGGTGAATTGATCGGGATCGGTGGGGCGTATCGTTTGGCCGGGCGAGCTTTGCAACCGATCACTTCCCGCCTACCGCAAATTGCCGATAACGCCATCGCCCCTCTCGCCTCCCGTTTGTCGCCGACAGCCAGTGCGGGCATGCGCATGGCAGCGCAGCAGGCCGGACGCGGCGCAGGCATGGCGGCGGTGGGGGCCGGTGCCGGCGGGCTTTATCAAACGGCCGTCGAGGCCGGCGAGGCTGCGTTCGGCGAGAACGACCAGACATTCCGGGAACGCCTCGGCGACATCGCGGAAAGCGCGGCGCTCGGGGCCATCCTCGACCCGGCCGCCGAAGGGTATTTCGGCGCGCTCGGCAGCCTGCTTCGGCGTTCGCCCACAGCTACGCCGTCTCGTGCGGAGCGCCGGCGGGCGCTGGACCGGGAGATCGAGGCATTCATCGAGAACCTGCAGGATCAACCTGCCTCCCCCGCCGCACACCCGGCCGAGCGCATTGTACTCGAGATCGGAGACGGCGCTCCAGATCCGCGTCTGCTCGAAGCGGCCGCCAATCAGCGCCGCTTCGAACGCATCCAACAGCAGTACGAGGAAGCGGTTGAGCAGCAGTACCAGCTCCTCAAGCAGCAGATGGAGCAGCGCGGCGGAGTGAGACAAGGCGGCCTGATCCGCACGGAAGATGGCGAAGTTGTCGGGCGGTACGGACGCGTCTCGAACAACCCGCGCTGGTATCAGGAGTTCTACGCGCAGCACGGTCGCAAGCCGACGAACGCCGAGCTGCGCGAACTGGCGCGCCAGCATGTCAACGAAGGGTATTGGGAGGATGGAGATTTCATCCCGCCGTGGCGACCGCCGGAGATCGATGAAATCGACACCGAGCTGGCATACATCCGCGAGATGCGGGCGGCGGCCACGGACCCGGCCGACCGTGCTGCACTGGATCAAGCGGCGACGGCGCTCGAAAGCAGCCGGACGGAGATCATGAAGCAGCTTCCGGCGGGCGTGAAAGCGCGCGTGAATACGGCAGCGGTGGCTCCCCCGGCTCAACCCGCCCCTGCGGCGAAGCCGGAGCGAACGATCTCGCGCACGCAGCTCGCGGACAGCTTCCGCAAGAACCTCGGCGTACCGATTGACACCGGACGGATGGGGACCGGCCCCGAAGTGCAGGGCTTCTACAAGACACACCCGGAAGTCATCCGGACGCAGGTGCAGGGCGACTATGACACGATCGCGCATGAGGCCGGGCATCACCTGACGAAGAAGTTCAACCTGAAAAGCAATCCGGCGCTCGAGGAAGAACTGCTGCGCATGATGGACGAGATGGGCGAGCACAACTACCGGGACTATGATCGTTCAGAATGGTTTGATGAGG
>ERZ795042.1399-NODE-1399-length-15824-cov-83.009068_pt1 | contig 15824 bp, 15 predicted proteins | sample MGYA00375126_ERZ795042 | MGnify/ENA primary metagenome ERZ795042 (study PRJEB30171, sample SAMN05518105) | compost metagenome | isolation source: Feedstock adapted compost from Newby Island compost facility, Milpitas, CA | place: USA:Newby Island compost...
GCCCCACCTTTGACCTGAAGGATGCGGCTGTTACTATCTGGAATCACGGTCAGCGTAATCTGATCAAGACGCGGCAGGCCTGGCTCCCAGTAGTTCGGATTGCGCACAAGTGTCATCGCCTGGCCTTTCTTCCACTCTTTGACGTGGAATGGGCCAGTGCCCATTGTCTGCTCAACGAGCTTGTCAACGCCGATCTTTTGCGCAAAGTCCTGCGAAATAATGCTCGCGTTAAACATCGAGATGTCAGACAGAAACGGGGCCCAAGGCTGGCTGAGTGTAATTACGACGGTGCGATCATCCGGCGTTGTTATCTCCTTGACCTGGTCAAGAGTAAACGTCCAGATACTCTCTTTCGTGGTCTTCGCGCGTTCAATCGACCACTTGATATCGCTCACTTTCAGCGGGGTACCATCGTAGAACTTGACGCCTTGACGAATGTGAAAGGTATATGTTGTCCCGTCCTGAGAGACGTCCCACTTCTCAGCAAGTCCGGGCATAAGCTCCAGCCCGTTGTCTGCCACTGTCACGAGTTGGTCGTAGACATTCATCAAGACCCAGATGTCAACATTCCCGTCTTGAGTAACAGGGTCCAAATTGTCGGAGTCCGTACCACGTGCCAGGTTTACCGATCCTCCGCTCTTCCCGGCTGGCGACGCAGCTGGTGTTGGTGTCGCAGGACTTGGCGTCGCCGTCACGTTCTGCTCAATCCGGATCGCCGGTGTACTGGCTGCGTTCCCTTGCGCAGTCGGGCTTGCTTGCCCACCTCCGCCACCGCCGCATGCCGCTAACGCTGCGCTGATTGCCGGAGCACTGAAGCCGAGCAAGGCTGCTCGGCGAACGAATTCGCGGCGGGTGATGTGGCCAGCAGCCAGATGGTGCTGCAATGTTTGAAGCCAAAGGGGATACATGACTCTCCTCCTCCCAGCAGGTTTCTCATGACCGCACGGGACTAGTCTTCGGGCACGGCGATACCCATGAGCAGACCATGAGCTGGCATCGCCGGACTCGTGGTAACAAAGAGCACTCGCCCGTCAACAGGGCTCTTGATCTCTTCGAGCACTTCGCCGAAGAGTGATCCAATGTGTCCCACGCACTGGCCAGCGCGCACAGATTCGCCCGGCTGAACCGCTGCATAAAACAGCCCGACATGTTCACCGTAGAGCCACTCAAATGCACGGTAGCGCGCTGGTTGAGCTGGCGTTGTTGGTGCTGGTTCGACGAGCATGCCTAGGTGGGCCAGTACGCGCAAGACCCCATCACGCAGGAGTGCCACCGCCTCAGGCTGCAACTGCCCGATCCCGCCAGCTTCAGCGATAAACGCTGGGACACTATACTCAGCTGCAGCCAGGAAGCTCATTGTGCCGGTTCCTGCCTGCACGCTCCCACTGATCGTAACGAGATGAGGCAGCCCAAAAACACTCGCAAGCTCCTGCGCCCGTTGATCGACCGGACGGTCGCCACTGCGGCAGATGGCAAACGGCTCAAGTGCTTCAACGAGGTCGCCACCATGAAGGTCGATGGCAACGTCGGCCCGGCGGATAAAGTTGTGGAAGAGGGCATGGACCAGTTGTTGCGTGTAGCTTCCATTTGGATCGCCTGGGAAGGCTCGATTGGGGTTCAGCCCGTCAACTGGGCAGACGAACATCGTTCGTTGCCAGAAGGCAGGCAGATTGACAACGGGCATGAGCACAATAACGCCACGCACGTGCGCTGGATCAAGCAAGCGACTGAGTTGAATGACCGCCTCAATCGCTGGATATTCAGCTCCGTGGATGCCTGCGTTGACGAAGACGGCTGGACCTGGTTCCGCTCCAGCAATGGCGATAATTGGCCATCGATCGCGCACAAGCGCGGGACCAGGCAGAATTAGCTCGCGCCGGGTCACCGTGCCTGGCTCCAGGATGCCGAGGAGCGGGAAGCGGCCGAGCTCTTCACGCATCATCGTGTTCCACCCCCTTTCGACTGCTCCATGTGTAACTCGGCAGCTCGGCGAATCTCGTCTTCAAGCGAGCGATAGTGATCAGCCAGCGCTGCAGCCGCAACAGCGCGATCAGTCTGCGTTAGTGCATCGAGCACGGCCTGGTGTCGCGCGGCTGTTCGGGGACCGGTAATAGAGCTGTAGCGGAACGTCAGTGTGACAAGGATGCCGAGAAGGGCATTCAGGTCGCTCCAAAATTGCAAAACGCGACGCTGTCCGAGCGCTCGAACAATCGCTCCATGGAAGGCATGGTCGAGATCGAGAAATCGATCGACTTCTTCAGGGAGTTGCAGAGCGCGCATCTGCCCGATAATCCGGGCAAGTTCAGCGCGCAACGCCGCTGGGATTGGTAACGGTAGGTGACGAGCGCAGTATTCGCCAAGAAGAGCGTGGAGTTCACAGAGTTCATAGGCATCGGTGGGCTGAAGTTCCGCGACCCGCGCCCCACGATGTGCGTGGAGTTCGATGAGTCCTTCGCCTTCAAGACGGCGAAGCGCTTCTCGGACCGTGCTTCGGCTGACATGCAGCGCATCGACGAGCGCTTGCTCGGTGAGCCGTGTCCCCGGCGGCAAGTGTCCCAAGATAATCTGCGTCCGCAGTTGGCGAACAACCTGGTCGGAGAGTGTGCGATCCAACGGTGGTGTCAGGACCATCATCGTCTTCTTTTCTGAATCCCCGTACATCAGATTGTCTGATGATTTCACTCTACCAGCATCCTCTCCCTTGTCAAGAAGAGACTGTTCAGTAGTTTCTGCTCTTCCCCACCGACTGCCAAGCATAGCGTGCAGATCGCAAGCCCGGTAGAGCGCAATGGCATTCCGTATGACGGTTGGTCGTCATAGCGTATTGCTGTTATACTTCGCGGCTGGCTATTGGAAGGTGGCGAGGGGAATGGCAGCACGAATCTGCTGGCATCTCCATGAGCTTTCATCGAGGCCATTATCCAGTACTATCCCGCCGTGCCCCTCAATGATCGGCGTCTTCTCCTTCTGGCCCCGGATCTGCGACTGTACCCGTCCACCAGTGCGCTAACGCAGCTATTCGCCCGCTCATACATCATCCGTATTCTGCTCCAGCAGGACTGGAGAGTTCTGGCATTGCCTGTCTTTTGGGAAAGGAAGCACAATGCAGCGAACGGAGACGTTCGTCCGGCCACGCTTCGGGTACATTGTTGGTGATCTCCCGTCACCACGATTCGGGGTTGCCATTGGCGCTGCCGGTGTTGCGGTGGTTTTAGCGGCGGTGCTTGTTTCGCGGTATGGCGTCCGTCAGGGCATTCTGTTCGCGCTTGGTCTGCTCCTCGGCATAACGCTCTATCATGCCCGTTTCGGTTTCACCTCGGCTTTCCGGCAATTCGTCGCGGTTGGTCAAGGGGCTGGTTTACGCGCCCATATGCTCATGCTCGCGGTCGCAAGCGTGCTCTTTGCGCCCATTCTTGCGAGTGGGAAAGGTCTCTTTGGCGTTCATGTTGCCGGTTCGCTTGCGCCGGTTGGCCTCGCTGTCCTCGTCGGTGCCTTCCTCTTTGGTGTTGGGATGCAACTTGGTGGGGCGTGCGCCTCAGGTACCTTGTTCTCGGTTGGTGGTGGGCAAACTGCCACACTCTTCACTCTCGCTGGCTTCATCGTCGGCTCTGTCCTCGGGGCCTGGCACTGGGGATTCTGGACCCAGCCAGCGCTTAACCTGCCAGCGCTGTCACTTGCGACGGTATTTGGTGGTTATTTTGGTGCCCTCATCGTTCAGCTTGGCGTCATCGGGGCCATCACGCTTGTAACGATCCTCATCGAGCGAAAGCGTCGTCCACCTCAGATCGCCCCACAACCGAGTGCACGAGGCCTGGCCCGTGTCATTCGAGGCACGTGGCCGCTGTGGACCGGTGCTGTTGTGCTTGCAGTCCTGAATGCTGCGACGTTGCTCGTGAGCGGTCACCCGTGGGGCATCACGTCAGCATTTGCACTCTGGGGCTCGAAGCTCGCCCAGGCACTCGGCGTAAACGTCTCGTCGTGGGCCTATTGGTCTGGCAGTCGGGCTGCGAGCCTTCGTGCTTCGGTCCTCGCTGATGTCACCTCGGTCATGGACTTTGGGATCGTGCTTGGCGCCATGATCGCTGCAGCATTGAGCGGCACGTTTGTCTTGCACCGCCATCTGCCACCGAAGACGGTCATCGCCTCGTTGCTGGGCGGTGTGTTGATGGGCTACGGTGCACGACTTGCCTACGGCTGCAACATCGGCGCTTATTTCTCGGGCGTAGCGTCCTTTAGCCTGCATGGCTGGATCTGGGCGATCGCTGCTTTGCTCGGCACAACTGTTGGTGTGCGCTTGCGCCCGCTCTTTGGCCTGACTGTCCCCAAGCAGACAGACGCAGTCTGCTGAGTCATCAACTGCTTGGTAGTTGGCAGCGAGGTGGTCGGCTTTGTCAATGATGCTGCCACCTCGCTGCTCCCACTCTCGTCGTGTTGCCCTTACTCCCAACTGAGGTCGCGTTGGTCTTCAACTTTCTCCCACGCAATATCGACGCCCATGCCTGGCCGCTCCGGCACAACGATCACCCCGTTTTGGGGCTCGACCGGCTGGTCCCAAAACCATTGCAACAACTGATTCCACTTCACGAGATATTCAACCATCGGCGCCACTGGTTCCGGTAGCGCTGCAAGGAACTGAACCGTTGCTGGAACCGAATGCCCGTGGGGAATGAATGGCACGCCATAGCTACTCGTCAATGCAGCGATCTTGATCCCTTCGCTGATTCCGCCAGCCCAGTAGAGATCTGGCTGGAGCACGTCAGCTGCTTCGGCTTCCAGCAGGTGCCGAATGCCCCAACGCGTATATTCATGCTCGCCGAGTGCAATCGGCACCGGGCTTTGTCGACGCAGCGCAGCAACCTCGGCAATCTGATCCGGCAGGTATGGCTCTTCAAGCCAGCGTGGTCGAAGTGGCGCAATCGCATGCACAACTGCTCGGGCAAACTCCGGCGTCCAACTCATCCACGCGTCAAGCATGAAGTCGCGGTCAGGCCCAAGCGCATCACGGAGCGTCTCTGCCAACGTGAGAATCTTCCGCAATCCCTCCCGACCATCTGCCGGCCCCCATCGTGGAAACCACTTCGTTGCGCTGAAGCCCTGCTCGATGAGGGCTGTCACGCGCTCGCGGACGCGTGCTGGCTCGAGTGAAAAGCCAAGCATGCTGGCATAGACAGGCAGGACGGTGCGCACCGGTCCACCGAGAAGGCGATGGACCGGTACCCCGTGCCAGCGCCCACGGAGATCCCAGAGTGCACAGTCGACTGCGCTGATCGCCATCATCGTTAACCCTTTGCGGCCGTGCACCTGCGCGCGGTACAGGCGATCCCATATCCGCTCGCTGGCAAGCGGATCGTGGCCGAGGAGCAGGGGACGTAACTGTGTGGCAATGGCCCAGGCGACATCCCGCTGCACCGGACCAGCAAGCCCTGTTACCCCCTCATCAGTCTCAATCAGCAGCATCACCTCGCGCAGCCGATACGGTCCCGGCCCGCTCTCTTCTGGCAGCCACCACTCTCGCTCCTCAGCGTGGTGCTCTGGATAGATGTCCACTGGACGGCTCAGCCGTTCTTCCCAGAATATTCCCTCATAGGGGAATGTCCCGGTAAGCTCGACAAGCCTGACCGCTGTAATCTTCATCGTTTAGCCCCTTTCGCGTTGCCCGTCTGCGGAGAAATATCCCGAGCCTGCTGGCCTGTCAATCCGTATTCTTCCAATCTTGCCCGCAACCAGGCGATCATCTACCCTTGACCTCACAGGTGATGGAGTCCACCCGCGCGTCAAGCGCAAACCGCCGTGTTCTTTCCTACGGCTGATGACTCCTGACGGGGTGTCAAGGCATTCCAATAAAGTTGGTCTGAAGGGAGTGCATGATGACAGCCAGTCGGTCGTCAGCACCGCCGACAGCACGTGATATGCACGTGGCGCGGCGGGCCGTCCAGTTCATTGTCCTCATTGGCTTGGTGAGCTTCTTCGCTGACTTGACCTACGAAGGTGCTCGCAGTGTCACTGGGCCATTTCTCGAACTACTCGGTGCTCCTGCCGTGGTTGTCGGGCTCGTCGCCGGACTTGGTGAGCTGGTCGGGTATGCCTTGCGGTTGGTTTCCGGGCGACTTGCCGACCAGACGCGCGCGTACTGGCCGATTGCCCTCGTCGGCTACCTCGTCCAGATGGCCGCAGTGCCGTTACTCGCACTCGCTGGGAGTTGGGAACTTGCCGCATTGCTCATCGTGCTTGAGCGAATCGGCAAAGCCATCCGCAATCCGTCGCGCGACGTGATGTTGTCCTATGCAGCTCGTGGCATGGGGTATGGCTGGGGCTTTGGCCTGCACGAAGCAATGGACCAGGCTGGCGCCCTGGTTGGCCCGCTGGTTGTCACGGGGGTATTACTTGCCGGTGGAGACGAGCGCCGAGCGTTTGCCCTGTTGGCCATTCCGGCAGCAATCACCTATGGACTGCTGGTTTTCGCCCGTATCATTTTCCCTCGTCCACAAGCCCTGGAGCCGGCAACACCCGCAGTCTCGACCACGGGCTATACCCGAGCGTTTTGGCTCTACCTTCTCGGCGCTATGCTCGTTGCTGCTGGTTTTGCTGACTTTGCGCTGATCTCCTATCACTTTGCGGCGGCGCGAACCGTCAACGGTGTATGGGTGCCAGCCCTCTACGCCATTGCCATGGGTGTCGGTGGTGCTGGATCCCTGCTCTTCGGCCGTGCCTTTGACCGTTGGGGCGTCGGCATTCTGCTGCCGCTCACTCTCCTGAGCGCACTCTTCGCTCCGCTCGTTTTCTTGGGTGGCCTCACCGCAGCTGCATTCGGTATGGCATTGTGGGGGATTGGCACTGGCGTCCATGAATCAATCATGGCAGCAGTTGTCGCAGTCATGGTGCCGGCTGAGCGCCGCGGGTCAGCCTATGGGTTGTTTAACCTTGCCTATGGCGTTGCTTGGTTTCTCGGCAGTGCGCTACTCGGTGCGCTGTACGGCTGGTCGGTAATGGCGACTGTCGTTGCTGCGCTCGTGCTGGAATTGGCAGCGCTCCCCTGTTTCTGGGTAGTAGCCCAAGCCCTTCGCAATCACCATCAGGCATAACAAAACCGGGCGTGGGATATACCCACGTCCGGTTCTGCCTTCGCCAGCCCTGCGCCGGTCACGCAACTCGTGTCTGTGTTTGGCCGATCGTCGTGAAGCCGACGAGGGCTGATAGCGCTCCAACCACAAGGTGAAGGAGATTGTCCGCCATATTAATGTGCACAAGACCAAGCAACATACCATCCGGCGCGAGCCCAGGAATCAGCCCGAGGATGCCAACCAGCAGATACACAATCCCGAGCCCCTGAGCAAACAGCCGCGAACGGCCAGTATACGCTGCGGCGATGCCAAGCACCCCAACGACAACATGAATAAGGTTGTGCACAACATTGACAGCAAAGATGCCAAGCAACTCCCCACCTGATGGATTCAGCAGAAAGCCGAGTACGCCAACCAGGAGAAAGACAATCCCGATCACGAGTGCGAAGAGCCGTGCAAGATCACGCATACGTTACCTCCATCCGTCCTCCTTCGGAAGACCGTTGTGAGCATCCGCGCTTGGTTCCAAGCGCTGGACGTGCACCGGTGCTCACTCGAGAATACGGAGGGGTAACCCAACAAGATCACTGGTCACGCTACCAATGCTCAACAAGCTGCGCGAATTGCTCAAGGGTCAACAAGCCAGAGACCTCGACACGTGGCTCGTTCCACCGCCGTTCTGGTGTCCACTGGGTACCACCCCAAGCGGCGAGTGCACCGTCATACCCCGCCGCCTGCACCGCCGCGATCGTTGCGGCATCGTACTCACCATATGGATACGCAAAGAAACGTGGTGGCTCGCCCACGATCGCTGCTAACTGCTCGCGACTTGCCGCGACTTCACGCCAGCGTTGATCTGCTCCAACCAGAGGCAGATGAGCGTGGGTGAGGCTATGTGAGCCGATTTCGTGCCCATGGGCGACAAGCGTCCGCAGTTGGTCAGGCGTTAGCTCGGAATGCCCAGCAACAATGAAGAACGCCGCATGCATCTCGTGGGCTTCTAAGACTTGTGCCGCTGCCCACTGTCCAGCGGTACCATCGTCAAACGTAATCACGACCGGTTTATCAGGTAAAGGTCCGCCGTTTAAGACAGCATCATATGCCTGTGCAAGTGAAATCACGGTATAGCCGTGATCCCGCAACCAATCAAGCTGCTGGGCAAACTTCCAGAGCGGAATCCGGTAGCGGCTCGCCGGCTCGCCGACCTGGTGGTACATCAAGACGACGATCCGCGTTGATCGGGCAAACAGCGACCAGGAAAAGTCAGGCGCTTGCGGTTGCTGGGCAACCGGATGGGTATCAATGCCCCGTTGCGCTGCATACGCTACACCAAGGCGGCCAAGCTGTACTTCCCATGGCGTGCCACGCTGGTCGGGGTGCCATTCAAAGCGTGCCCGCTCGAACCACTGCACGGTGTATGTCTTGCCATCGTCGGGGTTAACCTCTTGGTGCTCTTCGCTAATCGGATAACCGAACATGGCAAGCCCCCCATTGCGTTCCCAAAAACGCTTGAAGCCGTAAGCGAGGAAATGTCCGGTTTGCGGAAAGTAGCGACGATCCGGCTGCTCCGCCGGCGGTGGATCAAGGCGGATCGGCGTGAAGGCCGGATCCTGTTGTGCCTGGTCGCTGGTCAGAAGAGAACCAAGTCGTGCCAAGAGGATCTGCCCCTGGAGCTCCGGATGCTGTTCAAGCCGCACCCGCTCAAAATCCTGAACGAGGAGCCCATCTTCCGTGTGTGCTTCATCAATCGGGTAACCAAACAGGCGCACCGCGCCGTGTGTTCGCCAAAACGTGAGGAACGGCTCCGCCACATGATGGCCTGTCTGCGGAAAATAGACCACAGATGGGGCTGCTGACACCGGCGATGGTACGATCGTCAACAGCAGGAGCATCGCTCCAATCCAATAGCTGTGCCTGAGCAAGCGCGCACCACCGCGCATCGTAATCCCCTCCTCTTCTTCCCATCCCCAGACCGATTCGCAGCCAGCCGGCGCCTGTCGCTGTCAGCCAAAGCCAGCAGTTTGGGCTTGTCATTCGGGACTGTCAAGTCCCGTTGCTCAGCACTATTCTTCGCTGTGTTCCCTCACGGGATGTGTATGAATCGTGGCAGGTCAGGGGCTTGACAACGTGTCACGGGTGTGGTATAAAAAGAGTGCACGGTTCCGAGGAGTTAGCGGACCGGCAATCGGAAGCCTCAACCGAGGCAACCGAGATCCAGCTCGCCAGCCACCTGGCGAGAGCCAAACCCCGAGAGGGGTGCGGCGCCGGCAAACGGATTCATCAACAACCGACGCTCGTCGGAAGGGGGTGAGTTCGGGAGCCGGATGGAGCCGGTGCCGGAACGGCTCGTCGGAGCCGTGCTTTTCTTTATTTTCGTCCCTATCATGAGCCACCCCTCATCGGATGGCATCGCGCTTGGATGCCATCGCTTTTTCCGTAAGTGCAGGATGCCTTAACGCAGATCGTGGAACACAGTTCGCTCGCGGTTGCCTCCTCGCTTGGCGTTTCTCCCGCGCTGTGTCCCCTCGATCACGCATCAGCTACTGTCCTGCAGTACACGAAGCCACGCCGAGTCTCGCGGCTGTCCAGGACAGATACGTCATCCGCAAACGAGCACGAGCCGTTACCGTGGGGCGAGCAGTGCACTGAGTGAAGGAGCAATCCGCAAAGCAGCATTTACCAAAAACGCGAGTGCGAGCAGCACGATACCCAAAGCGAGGGCGAGTGCGAAATCGCCTCGGCTGCTCTCCAGTGCAATTGCGGTGGTCAGAATTCGCGTCTGTCCTTTAATATCTCCGCCAACCATCAACGAGGCCCCAACCTCCGCAATTGCTCGACCAAATGCTGCGGCAATCGCAAAAATCACCTGTGGCAGCGCCGCGCGGATCAATTCCCAACCCATCGTGATCGGGCCTGCCCCAAACACGCGCAGGGCGTCGACCAATTCGGGATCAAGCAGACTCAGCGCCGAGCGGGTAACGCCTGCCGCAATCGGTGCGGCCACGATGAACTGCGCCAGAATCATCGCCTGCGGCGTGTACAGTAACTGCAACGAACCCAGCGGCCCGCTCCGCCAGAGAAAGAGCATCACCGTAAGGCCGACAACCACTGGCGGCAACCCCATGCCGGTGTTCACAACAACCTCGAGCGTTGTCCGGCCGGGGAAGCGCCCAAGCGCGAGCGCAACCCCGGCCGGGATACCGACGATCGCGGCAAGCAGCGTAGCCAGCCCTGAGACAAGTAGAGAGAGCCGAACGATGGCCAAAAACTCTGGATCAGCGTGCAGAATCAGCTGCAGTGCACCGGTGATCCCATCCCAGAGCAAGGCCATCCCACTGCCTCCTATGATGTCCCGAGCTGATCTTCACGTTTGCCCGCGTCGGGGAAGAAGAGTGGCTGGCCGTACTTATCTTTCCCGTAGTTCGCAATGAGCTGCTGGGCCTCGGGTGAAACGAGCCAATGTGCAAAGGCCATTCCGCCGGCCGCGTTCACCTTCGGGAACTTCGCTGGATTCACCGGCATCACGTGGTAAATGTTGAGGAGTTGCCGATCGCCTTCAACCAGAATCTGCAGCTGGATCTTGCCCCGATAAGAGAGGAATGTCCCCCGGTCGCTCAACGTATACGCGCGTTTCTGGTCAGCGATCGTCAGTGTTGCTCCCATCCCTTGCCCAGAGGTAACGTACCACGGTTGGCCCTTTGGATCGATCCCAGCCTGCTTCCATAACTTCTTCTCCAACTGATCTGTGCCCGAGTTGTCATCCCGGCTGATCCAGGTTGCGCCCTTCGCAGCAATCTGCTTCAGCGCCGCAATGGCAGAGCGTTGGCCGCGAATCCCAGCCGGATCATCTGCTGGACCAACAATGACAAAGTCGTTGTGCATCACCAGAAGCCGCTCTGTGCCGTTGCCTTGCGCCATCCATTGCTGCTCAGCGTCTGGCGCATGCACGAGCACAACATCAGCTTCGCCGCGCGCTCCAAGTTCGAGCGCTGCGCCAGTCCCCACACTCACGACCTTCACGGTGTAGCCAGTCTCTTTCTCAAAGACTGGAACTAACACGTCGAGCAAGCCGCTGTCCTTTGTGCTCGTCGTTGTCGCCAGGATAACGTTCCGGTTCGCATCAGTTGCTGTTGGAATCGGCAAGGTTGTTGCTGTTGGTGCGCCAGTTGGCATCGTGGTGACCGTGGCAGGTGCCGCGCTCGCTGTCGCCGCTGCTGTAGTGGCTGTTGGACTCGCCGTGGCCAGCACCGCTGGTTGGCTGCTTGCCATTCGGCTGGGAATGGCAGTTGGGCTCGCTGTCCCAGCCCCGCTGCAGGCCACGAGCAGCCACCCCAGTACCGCCAGGATGCTAAGCAACAGAGATCGGCGCATGCGCTTCCGCTCCTCTCACAATCGCTCCGCTCCTACGCTCTGCCCGTGAATGCGACACTTGATGCGATTGGCGAAGGCTTAGGCACTGGGCTTGAGTCCAATCTCCTCGGCAAGTTGCTGGATCATCGCAAGGTGTTCTCGTGGTGAGAGACCAAGCCCCATCAGATTAATGCCCAAATGTGTTGCCCCAAGCGCACGCCAGGCCTCGATCTCTTGGAGCAATTGCTCACGTGGAACCTGTGACAAGGAGAGTCGTCCCTCAATCCCGAAAGTTGCTGGATCACGCCCTGCGTCGCGGATCCAACCGCGCAGTTCCTCAAGCATGGCGTAGAGTTGCTCACCAGGACGAATCTGCGGTAGCCAGCCATCGCCAAGCCGCGCTGCTCGGCGTCGCGCAGCTTCCGACATCCCACCAACCCAGATTGGAATGGGGCGTTGGACTGGCAACGGGTTAATCCCAACGCCGGGGAGCGTATGCCATCGGCCTTCAAAGTTCACGATCTCTTGTGTCCAAAGCAGACGCAAGACATGGATCTGCTCGTCAAGTCGTCGACCACGCGTGTGAAAGTCCTCGTTCAGCGCAATGTACTCGGCCTGGTTCCAGCCCACGCCGACGCCAATGCGCAGTCGCCCCCCAGAGAAAACATCAAGGGTTGCTGCCTGCTTGGCGACAAGTACCGTCTGCCGCTGGGGCAAAATGATGACGCCAGGAATGAACTGCAAGCGCTGGGTAATAGCCGCCAAATAGCTAAAAAGAACAAACGGCTCGAGGAATTGATGGGCGGACGTGTATGGCCCTGTCCAGTTCGGGTATTGCCGAATATCAACCCCAACGACGTGCTCATAGGCAAGGAGATGGCTATACCCAAGTGCCTCAGCAGTCTGCGCATATTCCCGAATAAGGCCAATATCTGTCCCAATTTCCGTCTGGGGGAACACCAACCCAATCTGCATAGGGCACTACTCCCTCTGTAGCACACCCGTCCTTACCGGCAATCCTACAGTATGCTTCGCCAAAGCGAGAAGCTCCTTCATCCGTTGCAGCAACGCTGAACGCGACGCGAGCGTCGCTGTTGCGTATCTGCAGAAATGCAATGCGCCCGGGAGTGCTCCCGGGCGCATTCACCAGCGATAATCAGGATTAGTTGAGTGAACTGGCCAAGGCCTGCGGCGCGTGAACTGGGATCCGCTTGATCCGAGCCTGCTCAGCCTTCGGCAACGTCAGCGTCAAGATGCCATCAGCAAAGGTGGCCTCCGCGTGCTCCGTGTCGACCGGCACCGGCAGCGTGAAGCTCTCAGCGAACTGACCCGTGCCAATCTCGCGGCGATACCAGGTCACCTTCTTGGCCTCGTCCTCGCTGAGGTGATAGCCATAGTGACCACGGATCGTCAGCGTGTTCTGCTCAAAGCTGACCTCCAGGTCCTCCGGCTTGGCCCCCGGTACCGCCACCTTCACCACTAAGGCCTCGCCCGTGTCATAGATGTCGGTTGCCGGCCGATAGCTCAGCACACGGCTGGCCAACGGGCGTGCTGTCCGGCCAAAGGCCTCCTCAAAAATCCGGTCCATTTCGTTCCAAAGCCGCTCCATTTCCGCAACCGGATTCCACCGCTCCAGCATTGCCATCACCCTCCTTCCTGCTACAGGTTTCTCAGCAATGCTTCCGTTATATACTATACTCATCTCACACAAGTTGTGTCAAGAGCGTTGCGCGCTACGTTTTCCCGGCATCCTCGTAGGCGAAAAACGCAGTAAGATTCAGTGGTGGTTGGGTGGGGAGTGCCCAGAGAGGGTGCCCGTGTCCTCATGGGCTGTGTGGGGCAGAGCTGTGAGCAGTGCGGTTGTTGTCTCGATCCATGATGTAGCACCAGCCTACACCGCCGAAGTCGTTTGGCTGCTTCGCCAGCTCGACGCCATCGACGCCGTTCCGCGGAGCCTGCTCGTGATCCCCTACGAGCGTGGTCAGGACGACGTCCGCCAGTCAGCAGAACTTGTCGCACTCCTCCAGGAGGAGCAAGCCCGCGGCTCAGAGATTGTGCTCCATGGCTATACCCATCGTCGCGCTGGGGCGTGGCGGGGTTCGCCACTCACTATCGCCCGTGCTGCTGGCTTTGCTCGGCACGTTGCTGAATTTGCAAGCCTCGATTGGCAGGAACAGCGCGATCGGTTGCTGCGTGGTCGCCAGCTTCTTGCCGATATCGGCTTGCAAACCAGTGTCTTCTGCCCACCAGGCTGGCTTCACACCGGCGAGTTGCCTGATCTGCTACGCGAGATAGGGTTTCGTGCCCTCGTCGAAATGCTCTGGCTCCACGACGTGGAATGCCGTCGACGCGTTGTCACGCCGTGGTTTGGGTATATGGGCGCAGGTGTACTCAATGAAACACTGACACAACTGGGAGCGATCGCGCTCACACCGTGGCGGACGTCGGCGCGTGTCCTGTCCGTTTTCTTTCATCCGCAAGGCGCGTCGCGTTCGCGAGTTTGTGCACACACGCTCCAGATGCTGGCGCAGGTACTCGATCGTGGGGCAAGACCAATGACATATGCGCAGGTGCTCGATGTCGTGCATTGATCTTTCGATCGTCATTCCAGCGCGGAATGAGGAACGCTATATTGGCGCAGCATTGGCGTCAGTAGCGGCACAGGCCTGGCCGCTGGAGCGGCTCGAGGTCATCGTCGTTGATAATGGCTCGACGGATCGAACAGCGGAAATCGTTCAGGAGTTTCAGCAGCAGCACCCCTCGTTGACTGTGCAACTCTTGCATGAACCACAGCGTGGTGTGAGCCGAGCGCGGAACCGTGGCCTTGCCGCTGCACGTGCACCGCTGGTGCTCTTCCTCGATGCCGATTCGCGAATGGCTCCGAGCCTCACCGCCGCGATCATCGCCTGCTGGCACCGAGGCTACGCGGCCGCAAGCATTCGCATCATCGCAGATTCACCTGACTGGCTTGACCGCGCGTACTTCGAACTCGCCGATCTTGCAAAGCGCCTCTTTCGTGTCTACACCCAGCTCTGCTACTGCGAGCGCACGCTCGCGTTGCAGGTCGGCGGATTTGACGAGCGCCTTCGCGTTTCGGAGGACTACGACTTTTTGCGGCGTGTCCAACGTGTAGGCGGGCGCCTGGCGTTCTTGAACGACAGCTGGATTGCCACCTCTCCCCGGCGGCTACGACGCTGGCCGTTCCGCCTGGGGATGCTGGTCATGACTGTGCAGTGGCTGCTCGCGCTCTTCGGCGTTGGGCGTGACTGGCCCTACGCCAGTGTCAGCGAGGAGGCAGAGCCATGGGCGTCGACGTCTCCGTTGTCATCCCTGCCTATAACGAAGCCAACTACATCGCCCGGGCGTTGGCCTCGGTTGCGACGCAAGCCTGGCCCGTAGACCGGGTCGAAGCCGTCGTCGTGAATAACGGATCAACCGACGAGACGAGCGAGGTTGTCCGGCGTCTTCTCCCTACTCTCCCGATTCCCGTCCAGTTGATCGACGTTCCGTGGCGTGGACGAAGTCGAGCCAAAAACCTCGGTGCTGAGCACGCCCACGGTACGATTCTCGTCTTCCTCGATGCCGACTCAGCGCTCGCGCCACATCTTGTGCCTAGCATCGTTGCTGCGGTCCACGCTGGCTATCCGGCTGGCAGTATTGCTGTCCTTGCCGATGAAACGTCCGATCCGCTCGACCGTGCCTTCTTCCGCCTCATTGAATTTGGCAAGCGACAGTTCGCCATCTATGCCCAGATGCTCTTTTGCACGCGTGCGTGCTTCCTCTCCCATCGTGGCTTTGATGCCCGTCTTGAGCTGGCTGAAGATCGCGAGTTCCTTGTCCGACTACAACGATCGGGGGTGCCACTCTGTCATCTCACGACGACCTGGATCGTCACATCACCACGGAGACTCCATCGCTGGCCACTCCATCTCGGGATGATGGCAATGTTCGCACGCTGGGCGCTCGGGCACATTGGGATCGGCCGTTCCTGGCGCTACTGACCTGGTTCAAAGAAGTACCGTGGGCGCTCATACGCCTTGGCCGTGCGGGCGGTGGCCGAGCTGTCGGCGTCCTTGCCATCTGGCTCGGTTGGGAACAGCTGACTGAATGGTGGTGGCACCCGAACGATGTGCGACCTGCTGGCGTCTTTCGCTATCGCCCTGTGCGCTACCATGGCCCTCCAGTGCACTTACAGGATGGCACCGTCGTCCGCGAGGGTGACCTGATCCTCGAACTCCACCTCAACAACCGTACGCTCTCCCGGTTGAGCGAGCGTCAGCCGTTTCGCCCTTGGCCACTCCTCGCTGAAGCGAGAGAGGACTTGCATCACCTTGCCTGCGAAATCCAACGCGGCACCCTCGGACCGGTACGGGCATTGCGTGGGATCACGCTGCTTGCACGAGCAGGACGTCG
>ERZ795042.1404-NODE-1404-length-15783-cov-148.870740_pt1 | contig 15783 bp, 14 predicted proteins | sample MGYA00375126_ERZ795042 | MGnify/ENA primary metagenome ERZ795042 (study PRJEB30171, sample SAMN05518105) | compost metagenome | isolation source: Feedstock adapted compost from Newby Island compost facility, Milpitas, CA | place: USA:Newby Island compost...
TCCAGGACCTCGCCGCCAAGGAGGGGTGGTCCCACCGCCTCGAGGCGGACTGGGGTAGGCCCGAGGTCCTAAGGGTCCAAGACCCCTTCGGCTACCCCCTGGCCTTCTACTTCCGGGCGGAGAAGCTTCCCCGGGTCCTGCAGAACTACCACGAGTACCGGGGACCCGGGATCCTGCGCATAGACCACCTCAACCTCTTCTCCCCCGAGGTGGACAGGGCCACCCGCTTCTACCAGGAGGTCTTCGGCTTCCGCCTCACCGAGTACACGGAGGACGAGGAGGGAAGGCTTTGGGCGAGCTGGCTCCACCGCAAGGGGAACGTCCACGACGTCGCCTTCACCAACGGGGAGGGCCCCAGGCTCCACCACTTCGCCTACTGGCTTCCAGACCCCCTCGCCATCCTGAAGGCGGCGGACATCCTGGCGGGGGCCATGCGCACGGACGAGATAGAGCGGGGCCCCGGGCGGCACGGGATCTCCAACGCCATGTTCCTCTACCTCAGGGACCCCGACGGGCACCGCATAGAGCTTTACACCTCCGACTACCTCACCGTGGACCCCGACCACCCCCCGGTGCGCTGGAGCCTGGACGACCCCCGCCGCCAGACCCTCTGGGGCCACCGCACCCCCAAAAGCTGGTTTTTGGAGGGGAGCCTCCTCTTGGACCTGGAGGGGAAGCCCGTGCCCACGAGGGCCTCGGCCCTCCAGGGCCTCCCCGAGCACGTGACCTAAGGGCCCCGGTTCCAGCCCGGGGCTTGACGGGACAAAGGTCCCTTCCTAGACTGGTAGCCGAACCAAACGAGTGTTCGTTTGCCCTGGTCCGGGCTTCCAAGGCCCGGTGGGAAGAAGGAGGGAAACCATGAAGCGTTGGTGGGCGGTTCTTTTGGTGCTGGCCCTTTCCGCATGGGCCCAAGGCACCCTGAAGGTGGGGGTGGTGGTCTCGGCCACGGGGCCCGCCGCCTCCTTGGGCATCCCCGAGCGGAACACCTTTCCCCTCATCCAGGAGATGGTGGACCGCCAGGGGGGCGTGGCCGGGCGGAAGGTGGAGTTCGTCATCCTGGACGACGCCTCCGACACCACCCAGGCGGTGCGGAACACGCGGCGCCTGGTGGAGGAGGGCGCCGTGGCCATCGTGGGCACCGCCACCACCCCGGCCTCCTTGGGGATGATCCCCGTGGTGGCCGAGGCCAAGGTGCCCATGATCTCCCTGGCCGCCGGCAAGGAAATCATCCACCCCGTGGACGCCCAGCGGTTCTGGGTCTTCAAGACCCCCCAGACCGAGGAGCTCATGGCCCGGGCCATCGTGGCCGACATGGCGGCCCGTGGGGTGAAGACCGTGGGCTACATCGGCTTCAACGACGCCTACGGGGAGGGCTGGGCCCGCTTCTTTGAGGCGGAGCTCAAGGCCAAAGGGCTCCAGCTCGTGGCCAGCGAGCGCTACAACCGCACGGACACCTCCGTCACTGGCCAGGCCCTGAGGATCATCACCCGCAGGCCCGATGCCGTCCTCATCGGCGCAAGCGGCACCCCGGCGGTCCTTCCCCAAAGGACCCTCAAGGAAAGGGGCTACCGGGGCCTCATCTACCAGACCCACGGGGTGGCGAACCCCGACTTCCTCCGGGTGGGGGGCAGGGACGTGGAGGGGACGCTTCTTCCCGCCGGGCCCATCCTGGTGGCGGAGCAGCTTCCTAGCACCTTCCCCTCCAAGCGGGTGGCCCTGGACTACATCCAGCGCTACGAGGCCAAGTACGGCATCGGCAGCTACTCCACCTTCGGGGCCCACGCCTGGGACGCCTGGCTCATCCTGAAGCCCGCCCTGGAACGGGCCCTGAAGCGGGCCGACCCGGCCAGGGACCTCGCCGCCTTCCGCGCCGCCCTCCGCGACGAGCTCGAGGCCACCCGGGGCGTGGTGGCCACCCAGGGGGTCTTCACCTTCACCAAGGAGGACCACCTGGGTCTCCGTTTTGAGGATGCGGCGGTGATGGTGCGGGTGGAGAACGGCCGCTGGAAGCTGGAGCGGGTCTTCCGGTAAGCCATGGACGCCACCATCCTCGGCCTCCTCCTCCTGGACGGCGTGCAGAACGGGGTGGTCTACGGCCTCCTGGCCCTGGCCATGGTCCTGGTCTTCGCCGTCACCCGGGTGATCCTGGTGCCCATCGGGGAGCTCATGATGTTCGCCCCCCTCTCCTTCGTCTGGCTCCAGGGGGGGAAGCTCCCTGGCACCCTTTGGCTCGCCCTCGCCCTTGGGGCCCTCTGGGCCCTTTTGGAGCGGGGAAGGGGCCGGGGGCTTCCCCTTGTGGGCGGGGCGGGGCTTCTCCTCCTCTTCCTCCTCGCCCGGGGAAGCCCGGCCCTCGCCTATTTGGCGGCCCTCCTCCTCGTGGTCTACCTGGGGGTGGCCACGTACCGGGTCTTCTTCCAGCCCATGCGGGCTGCTTCCCCGGAAGGGGAACACCGAGGGGCCACGGTTCTCGCCCTCCTCATCATGGCCGTGGGGCTTCACGTGGCCTACCAGGGCCTGGGCCTCGTCTTCTTCGGCCCCGAGCAGTACCGCCCCGACCCCCTTCTTCAGGGGGAGGCCACCGTGGGCCTCACCTGGCAGGGGGTCTTGGTCCTCGCCTTCGCCCTTTTGAGCGCTGCCGCCCTTTACCTCTTCTTCCGCCGTTCCCTCTTCGGGAAGGCCCTCTTGGCGGCGGCGGAGAACCGGCTTGGGGCGAGGCTTTGCGGGATCCGCCCGGAGGAGGCGGGGATGGTGGCCTTCGCCATCGCAGGCCTCATGGCGGCCCTCTCGGGGCTTCTCCTGGCCCCCCTCATCAACGCCGCCTACTTCATGGGCTTCATGCTGGGGCTCAAGGCCTTTGTGGCGGCCATTTTGGGGGGGCTTGTGAGCTACCCGGTGGCCTTTTTGGGGGCGGTCCTGGTGGGACTCTTTGAGAGCTTCACCAGCTTTTACGCCAGCGCCTACAAGGAGGCTTTGGTCTTCCTCCTTTTGGTGCCGGCCCTCTTCTACCAAAGCCTTAGGGCGAAGGGGGTGGAGGAGTGAGGCGGTACCTCTGGTTTTCCCTCTTGCTCTTGCCCTTCCTCCTATCCCCCTTCCCCTTCTACCTCACCCTCCTCAACTTCTTCGCCATCGCCGCCCTGGTGGCCCTTTCCCTCTACGTCCTCACGGGGCTTGGCGGGATGACGAGCTTCGCCCAGGCGGCCTTCATGGGGGTTTCGGCCTACGCCACCGCCCTCCTCACCGCGCGGGCTTCGCTTTCCCCCTGGGCGGGCCTCGCCTTGGGCCTCGGCCTCACCGTGGCCTTCGCCCTGGTGCTGGGCCTCCTCACCGTGCGGCTTAAGGGCCACTTCCTCCCCCTTTCCACCATCGCCTGGCAGGTGGCCCTGTACATCCTCGCCGGGAACCTGGTGGGGCTCACCGGGGGGCACACGGGGCTTACCGACCTTCCCCCCTTGAGCCTTTTCGGCCTCCCCTTGGACACCCCCTTCCGCTACGCTTTCCTTGGCCTTTTCCTCCTCGCCCTTGGGGTTTTGGCCCTTAAGAACCTGAGGGAAAGCCGCCTGGGCCGGGCCCTCCTCGCCCTTAGGGGGGATGCCCTCACCGCGGCGAGCTTCGGGGTGGACCCGGCGGCCCTCCGCCTCAAGGCCTTTTTGCTTGCGGGGGGGATCGCCGGGCTTGCGGGGTTTTTGTACGCCCACTTCCTCCGCTTCGTAAACCCCACCCCCTTTTCCCTCGAGGCCTCCATCAAGTACCTGGTGATGGCGGTGGCGGGGGGCGTGGGGACGATCCCCGGGGTTCTGCTGGGGGCCGCCCTTTTCACCGGGCTAGAGGACTGGCTCAAAGACCTCCTCCCCCTCCTCCTAGGCCGCCAGGGGAACTACGAGACCATCGCCTACGGCCTCGTCCTGGCGGGGATCCTCCTCTTCGCCCCTCAGGGGCTTTGGCCCCTCCTTGCGGGAAGGCGCCCCTCCGGGCGGAAGGCCCTCCCCCAGGGGGAGCCCCTCCCCCCAAGGCCCCCCTCGGGCCGGCGGGGGGAGGTGGTCTTGGAGGCCAGGGGCTTGCGGAAGGCCTTCGGGGGGCTTATCGCCGTGAACGGCGTCTCCTTGGCCTTAAGGCGCGGGGAGATCCTGGCCCTCATCGGCCCCAACGGGGCGGGGAAGAGCACCACCTTCAACCTCTTGACCGGGGCCCTTCCCCCGGACGGGGGAGAGGTCTTCCTCTTCGGCAAGGAGATCACGGGCCTTCCCCCCCACCGGATCCACCCCTTGGGCCTGGGGCGCACCTTCCAGCACCCCCACGTCTTTCCCGAGATGACGGTCCTGGAAAACGCCGCCCTGGCCACCTACGCCCGCACCCGGGCGGGGTTCGTGCGGGTCCTCCTGGGCCTTCACCGGAAGGAGGAGGAAAGGGCTTTGGCCACCGCCTACGAGGCCCTTAGGCGGGTGGGCCTGGAAGGCCTCGCTCTGGAGCGGGCGGACCGGCTCACGGCGGGGCAGCAGCGGCTTTTGGAGCTCGCCCGCCTCCTCGCCTCGGGGGCGGAGGTGCTCCTTTTGGACGAGCCGGGGGCGGGGCTTAGGGCCGGGGAGAAGCGGGAACTCGCGAAGCTTCTTCTGGCCCTCGCCCGCGAGGGGTACAGCGTCCTCATCGTGGACCACGACATGGACCTCGTCATGGGGCTTGCCGACCGGGTGGTGGTGATGAACTACGGGGAGAAGATCGCCGAGGGGACGCCCGAGGAGGTGCAGAAGAACCCCCTGGTGCGGGCGGCCTACCTGGGGGAGGAGGCGGCATGAGTCTCTTGGCCGTGCGGGACCTCACGGTGCGCTACGGGGCCTTGGAGGCGGTGCGGGGGGTTTCCTTCGCCTTGGAGGAGGGGGAGGCCCTGGCCCTCATCGGCCCCAACGGGGCGGGGAAGACCAGCGTCCTAAGGGGGATCCTGGGCCTTGCCCGGACCGAGGGGGAGGTGCGCCTTGGGAGAAAGCCCCTCCCCCAAAGGACCCCCGAGGCCCTCCTGCAGCGGGGCGTGGTCCTCGTCCCCGAGGGGCGGGCCCTTTTCCCCGGGCTTTCCGTGGAGGACAACCTCCTCCTCGGGGGGTTTTCCCGCTTCCGGCGGGGGGAGGCCCTCGAGGCGGACCTCAGGCGGGTCTACGCCCTTTTTCCCCGCCTGGAAGAGAGGCGGCGCCAGCTTGCGGGGACCCTCTCCGGGGGGGAGCAGCAGATGCTGGCCATCGGCCGGGCCCTCATGGCGAGGCCCCGCCTTCTCTTTCTGGACGAGCCCTCCTTGGGCCTTGCCCCCCTCGTCGTCCAGGAGATCTTCCGCACCCTCGCCGCCCTCAAGGGGGAGGGGATGACCCTCCTCCTCGTGGAGCAGAACGCCAGGATGGCCCTCTCCCTGGCGGACCGGGCGGTGGTGCTGGAGGCGGGGGAGGTGGCCCTTTCCGGGCGGGCCGAGGAGCTTAAGGCCAACCCCCGGGTGGTGGAGGCCTACCTGGGGGCGGCGCGGGGGGTGGAGGGGTGAAGGACCCCTTCATGGAGGCCCTGGGGTTTTCCGTGCGCCACCTAGGCCCAGGGGAGGCGGTGGTGGCGGGGGTGGTGCGGGCGGAGCACCTGAACCTCCACGGCACCGCCCACGGGGGCTTCCTCTACGCCCTGGCGGATAGCGCCTTCGCCCTGGCCTCTAACTCCCGGGGCCCCGCCGTGGCCCTTTCCTGCCGCATGGACTATTTCCGCCCTCTCTTTTTGGGGGCGAGGGTGGAGGCAAAGGCGGTGGAGGTGAACCTCTCCCGCCGCACCGCCACCTACCGGGTGGAGGTGGTCTCCGAAGGGAAGCTGGTGGCCCTTTTCACGGGAACGGTCTTTCGCTTGGGAGGTGACGATGTACCAGCCGGAACTGGAAACCCTTCCCAGGGAGAAGCTTAGGGCGCTTCAGGAAGAGAGGCTTCGCCGCCTGGTGGCCTACGTCTACGAGCGGGTTCCCTTCTACAAGAAGCTCCTGGACGAGGCCGGGGTGGACCCCAAGGGGATTCGGGGCCTCGAGGACCTCCCCAGACTCCCCTTCACCAAAAAGAGTGACCTCCGCGACCACTACCCCTTCGGCCTCTTCGCCGTGCCCCGGGAGGAGGTGGCGAGGATCCACGCCTCTAGCGGCACCACCGGCAAGCCCACGGTGGTGGGCTACACCAAGAACGACCTCAAGGTCTTCGCCGAGGTGGTGGCCCGCTCCTTGGCGGCGGCCGGGGCGAGGCCCGGGATGATGCTCCACAACGCCTACGGCTACGGCCTCTTCACCGGAGGGCTTGGGCTTCACGGGGGGGCCGAGGCCTTGGGGATGACGGTGGTCCCGGTCTCGGGGGGGATGACGGAAAGGCAGGTCCTGCTCATCCAGGACTTCCGCCCCGAGGTGATCGCCTGCACCCCCTCCTACGCCCAGACCCTGGCGGAGGAGTTTAAGAGGCGGGGGGTTTCCCCGGAGGCCCTTTCCCTGGAGTACGCCGTCTTGGGGGCGGAGCCCTGGACCGAGGCCATCAGGAAGCAGGTGGACGAGGGCCTTGGGGTTAGGAGCACCAACATCTACGGCCTTTCCGAGATCATCGGCCCCGGGGTGGCCAACGAGTGCGTGGAGGAGCGCCAGGGAAGCCACATCTGGGAGGACCACTTCCTCCCCGAGGTGGTGGACCCGGACACGGGGGAGCCTTTGCCGGAGGGCAAGGTGGGGGTTTTGGTCTTCACCACCCTCACCAAGGAGGCCATGCCCCTCCTCCGCTACTGGACGGGGGACCTCACCTTCCTCACCTCCGAGCCCTGCACCTGCGGCCGCACCCACGTGCGCATGGGGCCCATCCTGGGCCGCACCGACGACATGCTCATCATCCGGGGCGTGAACGTCTACCCCACCCAGGTGGAGGCCGTCCTCCTGGAAATCCCCGAGGTGGAACCCTACTACCAGATCGTGGTGAAGCGGGAGGGCACCCTGGACGAGGCGGAGCTCAAGGTGGAGGTCACGGAGGACTTCTTCCGGCAGGTGGGCCAGGAGGTCCTCTCCGACGAGGTGGTGGAAGCGGACCACCGCCTCCACGCCCTGAGGGAGAAGATCGCCCGCAGGATCAAGGAAACCATCGGCGTCAGCTTCAAGGTCACCCTCCTCGCCCCGGGGGAGGCCCCAAGGAGCGAAGGGGGGAAGCTTAAGCGGGTCCTGGACCTGCGCAAGTAGCCATGCGCCCCATCCCAGAAGGCTTTGAGGCCACCTTTGAGACGGTGGTCACCCCGGAGATGACCGTGGACTTTGAGGAACTCGGGCCCGTCCACCCCGTCTACGCCACCTACTGGATGGCCAAGCACATGGAGCTTGCGGGCCGCAAGATCATCCTGCCCTTTCTGGAGGAGGGGGAAGAGGGGATCGGGAGCTACGTGGAGGTGCGCCACCTGGCCTCGGCGCTCCCGGGGATGCGGGTGCGGATCGTGGCCCGGCACGAAAGGACCGAGGGCAACCGGGTCCACGCCACCATGGAGGCCTACAACGAGCTGGGCGACCTCATCGGGGTGGGGCGGACCGAGCAGGTGATCCTCCCCAAGGCCAAGGTGGAGGCCCTCTTCCGCCGCCTTAGGGAGCGCTGGGAGGCGCAAAAATCGTCCTAATCCACCTCCTCGAGGCCCTGGCCCCGCCCCTCCTCTTCCTCTCCCCCTGGCTTCGGGCAAGGCTTTTCCGGGACCGGGCGGTCCTGGCCCTCTCCCTTCTGGCCTGCTTAGGGGCCTTGGAGGCGGGTTTTCCCGTGGTCCTCGCCGCCATGGCGGCCACGGCCCTGCCTATAGGGGGGGCGGTCCTCGAGGCCCCTTTTTCCGAGGAGCCCCCCGCTTGCCTAACCTCTGGACGGGAAGGCCCAAGGAGGCCTGGGCGGCCTACCGCTGGGGGGCGCTTGCGGCCTTGCCCTGGGGCGTGGGGGTCTTCCTGTTTTGGATGAGCGTTTTGGGTAGGCTTCCCCTTCTTTTCCCCGGGGCCTTGCTGGCGGGGATAGGGGTTATCCCGGTCTTCCTCGCCCTAAGGCGGAAGGCGGGCGTAGACTAAACCCATGCGCCTGGCGGGCAAGGTGGTGGTGGTCACCGGGGCGGGAAGCGGCTTGGGGCAGGCCCTGGCTTTGGAGCTCCTGAAAAGGGGTGCCCGGGTGGCGGCGGTGGACCTCAGGGAGGAAGGCCTAAGGGAGACCCAGGCCAAGGCGGGAGGCCTGGCGGGGGGGCTTAGCCTCCACCCCCTGGACATCACCGACCGCCCCAAGGTCCAGGCCCTCCCGGAGGCGGTGGAAAAGGCCCACGGCCAGGTGGACGGCCTCATCAACAACGCCGGGATCATCCAGCCCTTCAAGCGCCTTCTGGACCTGGAGGAGGCCGCCATAGAGCGGGTGATGCGGGTGAACTTCTTCGGCACCCTCTACATGACCCGGGCCTTTTTGCCAAGGCTCCTTGGGCGCCCCGAGGCCCACCTGGTGAACGTGGCCAGCATGGGGGCCTTCGTGCCCGTGCCCGGGCAGGCGGTCTATGGGGCTTCCAAGGCGGCGGTGAAGCTCCTCACCGAGGCCCTTTGGGCCGAGCTCCAGGGGACTCCCGTGCGGGTGACCCTGGCCTTGCCCGGGGCCATGCGCACGGGGATCGCCGAGCACTCGGGGGTGGAGGCCCCCCGGGCCGAGGGGGGGGTGCCGGTCCTCGAGCCCGAGGAGGCGGCCCGGATCCTCCTGGACGCCGTAGAGCGGGACGCCTTCCGGGTCCTCTTGGGCAAGGACGCCCGCGCCATGGACCTCCTCTACCGCCTAAGCCCCCTCTACGCCACCCGGCTCATCCAAAGGCGTATGGCCCACCTGCTGGCTAGGGGTTAGCCTTCACCAAAAAGGCGGAAAGCCCCATGAGAAGGGTGAGGAGGAAGACCGTGGCGGCAAAGGCCAGCCCGTGTTCCGGAAGAAAGCGGTAAAGAAACCCCAAAAGCCCTCCCGCCAAGGCGCTCCCCAGGGCCTGCCCCAAAGCCCGGGCCACGGAGAGGGCCCCCGAGGCCAAGCCCTCTGTCCCCTTGGGGGCTAAGGAGAGGACCAGGGCGTTGTTGGCCGCCTGGAAGAGGGCCCGCCCCACCCCCAAAAGCCCGAGGCCCAAGGCCGCCCCCCCAAAGGGGGTGGAGGAGGGGAAGAAGGCCAAAGAGAAGCCCCGCTCCCACCAGGAGGTAGGCCCCTAGGAGGGCCACCCGGCGGTAGCCCAGCCGGTCCGCCACCCGCCCCGCCCAAGCCCCCAGGAAAAGGAGCTGCAAGGGCCCCACAAGAAGCACCCCGCCGATGGCCTCAGGCGCCATCCCCTCCGTCCCCAGGTAAAAGGCCAGGGCCACGGTGCTCCCCAGGGTGTGGAGGAAGTAGAGGCTTGTGGCGAGGAGGGCCCGGATAAACCCGGGGGTTTGGAAGAGGGCGGCCAAAGCCCCCCCTTGGGGAGGAAGCTCGGGGAGGTCGCCCGAAAGCAGCAGGGCCAGAAGGGCTAGAGGCAGGGGCAGGAGGAAGACGAAGGAAAGCCCCGCCCCCGCCGCAAGCCCGCCCAAAGCCGGGCCCAGAAGGGTCCCCGTGGCCACGGTGCTGGCCACCATCCCCAAGGCGTACCCCCGGGCCTGGGGGTAGGCGGTGGCCGCCAGGCCCGGCACCAGGCCCACCACCATGGCCGTGGCCACCCCCTGGAGGAGGCGGAGGAGGTAGAGGGCCCAGAGGCTTGGGGCCAGGGCGAGGAGGAGGGCCGAGAGGGCGTGGAGGAAAAGCCCGGTTCGGAAGAGCCTTCCCGCCCCCACCCGCCCGGCGAGGCCCGCCAGGGGGAGGTAGGCCAGGGCCGCCCCCAAAAGCCCCAGGGAGACCACCCCCTGGGCCGCCTCCGGCCCCACGGCGAAGGCCTTCTGCACCACGGGGAGGGCGGGGGCCAGGCTGCTTTCGCTCACCGTCCCCAAAAGCACCCCGGAAAGGAGGGCGAAAAGCCGCCGGTCCACGGGCCAAGCCTACCCTAAGATTAGGGATATGGACCCGGTGGCAGCGCGCTTTTACGAGGGCTTCACCTACTTGGACCTCCTCCCGAGGCTTCGCCGGAACCGGGAGCGGGTGGAGGCCTTTTACCGGGCGCTTCCTCCCCTTCCTCCCCTGCCCGCCCCCCGGGCTTTGGTCCTGGTGGAGGACTGGTGTCCGGACTCCGTCCAGGCCATCCCCGTCCTCGCCCGGCTTCCCCTCGAGGCCCGCTTCTTCTTCCGCGACCAGAACCCCGACCTCGCCGAGGCCTACGCCAAGGAGGGGAAGCGCATTGTCCCCACGGTGGTCTTCCTGGACGGGGATTTTGGGGAGCTCGCCCGCTGGCACGGGCCCCCCGAGGCCGCCCGGGCCTTCCTCCGGAAGGCCAAGGAGGAGGGTTTGCCTTCCGCCGAGCGCCTTCGCCGCTACCACGAGGCCTTCCCCCGCTTCGCCGAGGCCATGCTTGCCGAGTGGCGGGCCCTTTTGGGGGGAGAGGGTTAAAGTTCACCGGCCTGGCCCTCTCCCCGTGGTACGCTTGCCTCTTTGGGAGGGGTGTATGAGTAAACGCGTGGCCGTAGTTGGAACCGGGTATGTGGGCCTCACCACCGCCCTAAGCCTCGCCTATATCGGGCACCGGGTGGTGGCCTTAGACCTGGACGAGGCCAAGGTCCGGGCCTTGAAGCAGGGAATTCCCCCTTTCTTTGAACCCCACCTGCCCGAGATGCTTTCCCTGGTGCGGGACCGGCTTTCCTTCACCACCCGCTACGAGGAGGCCATCCCCGGGGCCGAGGTGGTCTTCATCGCCGTGGGCACCCCGCCTTCCCCCGAGGGAAGCCCGGACCTCACCCAGGTCCAGGAAGCGGCCCGGGGCATCGGCCAGAACCTGGGAGAGGGGTTCACCGTGGTGGTCAACAAGTCCACGGTGCCCGTGGGAAGCGGCAACTACGTGGAGACCCTGGTGCGCCGGGCCTTCCAGGAGGCCCACGGGGGCGAGGTGGACGGCCGCTTCGCCGTGGCCTCCAACCCCGAGTTTTTGCGGGAGGGGCAGGCCCTTTACGATAGCCTCTACCCGGACCGCATCGTGGTGGGGGCCGAGGACAGGAGGGCTTTGGAGGTCCTGCGGGAGCTCTACGAGCCCATCTTGGAGCAGAGCTTCCCCGCGCCCGCCTTTCTCCCCCGGCCCGAGCGGATGGGGGCGGTGCCCTTCCTCACCACGGGCCTGGCCTCGGCCGAGCTCATCAAGTACGGGGCCAACGCCTTCCTAGCCCTGAAGATCAGCTTCATCAACGAGCTTTCCGCCCTGGCGGAGCGGGTGGGGGCGGATATCCAGGATGTGGCCCGGGGGATCGGCCTGGACTCCCGGATCGGCCCCCGCTTCCTTCAGGCGGGCTTGGGCTGGGGGGGAAGCTGCTTCCCCAAGGACACCCTGGCCCTTCTCGCCATGGGGCGGGAGTACGGGCTTAAACTTTCCATCGTGGAGGCTGCCCGAGAGGTGAACAGGAGGCAAAGGGAGCGGGTGGTGGAGAAGCTCCTTTCCGAGCTCAAGGTGCTCAAAGGGCGGACCCTCGCCCTCTTGGGCCTCGCCTTCAAGCCCCATACCGACGACCTCCGGGAATCCCCCGCCCTGGAGCTCGCCCGGCTTCTCCTGGACCGGGGGGCCTTCGTGCGGGCCCACGACCCCGTGGCCCTCCCCCGGGCGAGGCGGGAAGTGGACCTTCCCCTGGAGTACGCCGAGACCCCGGAGGACCTCCTCAAGGGGGCGGACGCCGTGGTCCTGGCCACCGACTGGCCCGAGTACCGCACCTGGCCCTGGGGGGAGCTAAAGCCCCTCCTCCGAACCCCCCTGGTGGTGGACGCCCGCAACCACCTGGACGGGAAGGCCCTGGCCCGGCTCGGCTACCGCTACCTGGGGATGGGCGTGCCCGCTTTGGCCCCGGCCAAGGAGGTGGTGTAGTGCGGATCCTTCTCACCGGCGCGGCCGGCTTTCTGGGAAGCCACCTGGCGGAAAGGCTCCTAAGGGAAGGCCACGAGGTCCTGGGGGTGGACAACCTCTCCACGGGCCAAAGCCGGAACCTAGAGCGCCTTTTGGCCTACCCCGGCTTCACCTTCCTCAGGGCCGATGCCAGCAAGCCCTTGCGGGTAGAAGGGCCTTTGGACTGGGTGATGCACTTCGCCTCCCCCGCCTCCCCGCCCCGCTACCTCAGGCTTCCCCTAGAGACCCTTTTGGTGAACGCCGAGGGGACCCGGCACCTCCTGGACCTCGCCCGGGAGAAGGGCGCCGCCTTCTTCCTCGCCTCCACCAGCGAGGTCTACGGGGACCCCCTGGTCCACCCCCAGCCCGAGACCTACTGGGGCAACGTGAACCCCATCGGGCCCCGGAGCATCTACGACGAGGGGAAGCGCTACGCCGAGGCCCTCACCGTGGCCTACCACCGGGTGTATGGCCTCTCCACCCGTATTGTTCGCATATTCAACAGCGTCCTTGCGGACGAGTATCTCTTTTTCTTCAACGATGGCGAGGCCCATCTGGAAACGGCCCAAGCCTACGCCGAGCGGTTGGGCTTGGCCCCGGGGGTTCCCAGGGAAGTCCTGGTACCCGCTTTTGATCCGAACACCCTTCGGGTGGAGCTTAAGCGGGCCACGTACTTCATCGGACACCCGGTCCAGCGGGAGGCCTATGAGGTTCGCCTGCGCTATGGCCGCACCGTCAAGGTAACGGGGGACCATAGCCTCTTTGTCCGGGGCCCCGACGGAAGGCCTGTGGCCAAGCCTGTTCGGGAGCTTAAGCCAGGGGACTACGTGGCTGTGCCCGCCCGTCTCCCCGTTTTGGAGCGGGACCTCGAGGTCCTAGACCTTGCCCAAATCTTCGCCTCCCTAGACGGCTCTCCGCAGTGGCTGTGGCGCTGGGCGGTGCGCCATCCTTCCTTTTCCCACCGCATTGAGGCAGAAAGGGAGCGTATTCACGAGATCGCCCTAAGCCAGGGGCGTTTCCGGGGAGCCAACGCCCGCAACTCCGCCGTTTGCGCCACGAAGCGGTGGATGCGCCAAGGGCTTGTTCCCCTCGCCGTGCTCCAGGCCTTGGGCTGGGAGATACCCGACGGGGCGGAGTTTGGCCTCTATGGAGACTCCCACCTCTGGTTGCCCAACAGGGTGCGGGTGACAGATGACCTCCTGTGGCTTTTTGGCCTCTATCTGGCTGAGGGAGGGGCGTATGGGGACAAGCGCAGGTACTTCATCACCTTTTCCTCCGACGATGCCTTTATCAGGAGAGCCAAGGGCATCCTGGAAGCCCATTTCAAGGTAAGGGTGAGGTATGTCCCCCCCGCTCCCAACCGTGCTCCAGGGATTTACGTCCACTCCAAGGCCCTTTACATCCTTTTCGCCCGCGCTCTAGGGCTAAGGAAGCGGATTCCCCCCTGGGTTTTCCAGCTCCCCCTTTCCCGCCTGAAGCATTTTTTGGAGGGCTACCGTTGTGGGGACGGCACCCATAGCGGCAAGAAGCTGGGCAACGAGCTTGTGTTTGACACGGCCTCGGAGGAGATCGCCTATGGCCTCGTCTACCTTCTCCTCCGCTTCGGCATTGTGGCCAGCGTGGGCCGCTACGAGACCTGGGTGGGCAAAAAGCTTACCGCCACCAAGCGGTATCCTTTTTACCGGGTGACCGTGTGCGCTTTGGACAACTTTGACCTCCTCTCTTGGGACCAGGGGGTGCGTCAGAAGCTCAACGCCCGTAGGGAGGGGGATATCGTCTGGAGCCAGGTCAAGGAGGTTCGGCCCTGCCTTATCACGGCCACGGTCTACGATTTCTCCGTACCAGGGGCGGAAAACTTTGTCGCTGGAAACGGCGTTTTCTGCCACAACACCTACGGCCCCTTCATGGACCCCGAGGACGGCCGGGTGGTTTCCAGCTTCATCGTTCAGGCCCTGAAGGGGGAGCCCCTCACGGTCTATGGGGACGGGTCCCAGACCCGCTCCTTCTGCTACGTGGACGACCTCATTGAGGGCGTCCGGCGCCTCATGGAGGTGGACTACCCCTACCCGGTGAACCTGGGGAACCCGGAGGAGTACACGGTGCTGGAACTCGCCCGCCTCATCAAGGAACTCACCCAAAGCCCCTCGGAGATCGTCTTCAAGCCCCTGCCCCAGGACGACCCCAAGCAGCGCCGCCCTGACATCACCCTGGCCAAAAAGCTTTTGGGCTGGGAACCCAAGGTGCCCGTTCGGGAGGGGCTGGAGCGCACCATCGCCTACTTCCGGGAGGTGGTGGTCCATTAGGGAGGCCCTGCACAGACTCCTTTCTCCCCGGGCCCTGGCCTGGGCGGGGAGGGGGTTTTGGGCCGTGGTGGACCAAGCCCTCTTCGCGGGCACCAACTTCCTGGTGAACGTCCTCCTGGCCCGCTGGCTGGAGCCTGCGGCCTACGGGGCCTTCTCCACCGCTTACGCCCTCTTCCTCTTCACGGGCACGCTTCACACCGCCCTCTGGACCGAGCCAATGCTGGTTTACGGCTCCGGGCGTTTCCGCGAGCGGTTCCCCGCTTACCAAAGCGTCTTGATCGGATACCACTGGCGGTTCGGTCTCTTGGTCGGTCTCACCTTTCTTTCCCTCGCCGTTTTCTTCGCGCGCCTCCAAGGGCGGGAGCTCGCCCTGAGCTTCCTTGGTCTCTCCTTGGCCGCCCCGGCGGTGCTCTACCTCTGGCTGGTCCGCCGGGGGGCCTACGTTCGCCTGGACCCCAGGCTCGCCGCCTTGGGCGGCGGGCTGTACCTCTTCCTTTACCTGGGCCTGGCGGGGCTTCTCTTATGGGTCCGGCTCCTCAACGAGGCCACCGCCTTCCTCGCCATGGCCCTGGCGGCTGTGCTGGCGGCCGAGGCCATCCGCCGGCGGCTCAGGGGAGGGGCTCCCACGCAGGTGGCGCCTTCGGAGGTGTGGGCACTCCATTGGGGCTATGGGCGCTGGGCCTTGGCGGCGGGGGCCCTCTCCTGGGTTCCCGGAAACCTTTACTTCGTGGCGCTTCCTGTTTTTCACGGCCTTGAAGCCACCGCTTCCTTTAAGGCGCTGACCAACCTGGTCATGCCTATACTGCACTTCAACGGCGCCCTGGGGCAGCTTCTCGTCCCCGGAATGGTCCGGGCTAGGGAGGCCCGAAGCCTGGGCCGCTTTACAACGAGCAGCCTTGGAATTCTGGCTGTGCCCGCGCTCGCCTACTGGTGCTTGCTCATAGGGGGTGGACCTGCTCTAGTGGGTTGGCTCTACGGGGGCAAATATCCGGAAATCAACCCACTACTTCCTTGGCTGGGTTTGGTCCCGCTTCTCGCCGTCTTTTCCAACGTGCTAGGCGCGCGCCTCCGGGCTCAGGAGCGGCCCCGCGTCCTCGCCTTGGCCTATGGGGTTTCGGCCGCCGGGGCGGCCAGCGTGGGGCTTGCTTTGGTCTGGCTCCTTGGCCTTGCGGGCGCCGTAGCAGCCACGCTCCTCGCCAATACCCTAACCGTGGCCACATTGGCTTTCCTCGGGAGGGAGGACAGATGCGGGTGATCCACGTTCTTCTCGGCCGCTGTAATCCTGAAAGCGCTAGCGGCGTGGACAAAACGGTCTATCACTTGGCCCGCCACCGGGCTGCTCTGGAAGCCGGGGACCTATGAAGAGCGCATTAGAGACGCTTAAAGCGATTGAACGATATTGCATCCTGCACAGCTGGAAGGGTTTGCCGGGATATCTGCCGTCGGATTTGGACATCGTGGTCGCGCCAGAGGATTTGCCAAAGCTAGAGCAGAAGCTCCTTTG
>ERZ795042.1407-NODE-1407-length-15757-cov-5.019679_pt1 | contig 15757 bp, 15 predicted proteins | sample MGYA00375126_ERZ795042 | MGnify/ENA primary metagenome ERZ795042 (study PRJEB30171, sample SAMN05518105) | compost metagenome | isolation source: Feedstock adapted compost from Newby Island compost facility, Milpitas, CA | place: USA:Newby Island compost...
TCCCCAGTTAAATCAAGGGATTATCGTGTTTTTCAAGGTGCGAAAGTTGAGTTAAGAAATAAAAAAACGGGAGAAAGCATGTCTCCCGTCCACGATGGGACCACCGGGACTTTTCCTCGATGGTCGTTATGGAATCGAAGGCGTGGGAATGACATCCGGGAAGGTGACGCAATCTTGAACCACGAGGTTGGCGTCGGGTACGGCTTTGAACCCGGTGTCATAGACGATGACACCCAATGCGTTCCGCAAGATGAGGCGGAATTCGTCGGTCGTTCCGGGCAATTCCCGCAACGTAAGTTCAAAGGAAAGGGTGTCTTGCGTGCTGGTGGCGGTAAAGGTACGAGTCCCCGTACCCGTAACCACCGCTTGCAATCCGCCGCCGTTGATGGTCGCGCAGGTGGGACTTGAGATTTGCACCGGCGTGAAGACGAAGCTGAAATCTCCCGGCACTTCGTCGGTCGGTGTAGGTGTCGGCGTGGGCGAAACGGTATCGACAAAGGTGTAGGAGAAGATGCTTCCGCCCGGATTGCAGCTAGGACAAATGTCGGCAATGAGTTGTTCTGTACCGACTTCCGCTACGCCGTCAAACAGCACGGTCGAGTTGCTGAGAATGACGTTGGCCGTCGCTTGGCAATCGCAGTTTTGCCGCGGGAAAATCTCAGGGCACTGCGGCGGAAAGACAATGGGCGGACATTGAAAATGCGACGGCGCCGGCGTCGGAACCGGAATGTCGGCCGGCCGGGGGCTGCAAAATTTCGCCAGTACTTCCAGCTTCACTTCGGCTTCCACTTGGATTTCTTTGCAAATGGCCACGTCCAGCAAGATCTGCCCGCCGAGAATCGGTTCCAAGGGCGTGCACTCAATCGCCGTGATGCGGCAGAGAATATTGTCCTCATCCAGCGGTTCCGGCAAGCAAAGGACGATTTCTTCGTCGAATTGTACCGTCGCCGGAAACTCGCACAACAAGGTGCCGTCGGCGAAGACGCGGATCAACAGCGTGGCGCTGAACAAGAAGCGGACAATGCCGACCCGTACCACGTTCCCGCCGATGATGATATTTTCCCGCCGGATGCTGACGATGCGGCAGGAAAAGTCGGGACCTTGTGTCGGCTGCGGTTTGGGGATGAGGGGGAACGTCGGCGGAACCACCGGTTCCACACATTGGATGGTGATGTTTTGTCCGGCCCGTATCGCCTCGTTTACCAGTTCTAAGCAATCGGCGGGAATTTGGACTTTGTTTTGATACCGATTGGCGGAGACCACCCAGTCGTAAACTTTTTGTACCCGGATGCATTCTTCTTGCAAGTTGTTGGGCGTCGGTTGCGGGGCGGTCGGCGTCGGCGTGGGAATTTGAAAACCTTGGATCGGTTTAATATTCCTTACCAAATTAAACCCTTCCTTTCCTGGTGGTTGTATGCACTACATCCTATGGCGAATGCGGGTAATTTGTTTGTAATGCAAACGCCTATTTTTTAGGTAATTTTTTCAGGTACGAATTTCCCAAGCCGTCCGCATTAAAAGGGAATGCCAAAGCGACGCATGAACCAGTCGTCGTCGTGTTTTCTTCGGGCGAAATAGTGCTGGCGCTGTTCCAATACCCCGTCGGCCAACACGGCGGCTTCGATGCGAGCGGCATCGGCATGCTGAATCAATTGTTTACAAGCCGCGATGCGATTTTCGTTGAAATGACTGTAAGCCATCCGCAACATGTTGTAGTAAACGTGGTCAAAGGTTACGGTGTAAGGGTGGGATTGACGAAACAGATGGAGCACTTTCACCACCGGATGAACGTAACACGTGTAGCCGAAGAGCCACAACTTGATGGACAATTCCACATCTTCGAACCCCCAAACGTGAAATCCCCGGTCAAATCCTCCCACGTCGAAAAACGTCTCGCGGCCAATGGCCAAGCATCCTCCCGGCAGGATGGCGGCCGGCGCGGGGGCTTTGACGTCCCGATTCCATTGCACGCCCAATGTACGATTCAGCGTTTGGCCAAAGCCGACCTGATTTGGCCGGTGGGTAGAGGCAATTCCCGGCGAAACGGCATCGGCTAGACCGGTTTTCAACAAACCGACTAAATGATCCAACCAATAATTTTGGAAAAAGAGATGGGCGTCGCAAAAAACAAAAAAATCCCCCCGGGCATGTTCAGCGCCTAAATTCCTTGCCGCTGCCGCCCCGATCCCGTGGGTCGTGAGCAATCTCACAGGTTTGTTTTTTATTCCCTGTAAAAATTGACATCCTTCGTCGGTGGAACCGTCGTCGACAACGATGATTTCAAACGGATGATAATTCTTGACTTGAAATGCCGAATCGATGGTCGAGCGGACGTTTTCTCCCTCATTTTTAACCGGAATGATGACCGACACTAAAGGCAGGCGAGGATCCGACATCTGCTCACCCCTTTCTACCCGACATCCTATGCAGAAACAGCCGGGCGGTAACCGCCAAGGCGGGATGAGTGTCATCCAACTTGGGCCATCATACAATGAACAAAAGAAGAAGCTGTGGCGGGTGTGAAGAAGGGAGGACAGATGTTGGAAGAAATTGCAATAACTTATGACGGCCAAACGTGCGGAACCATTAACTTGGCGACGTTGCCGTCGTTTCGCCTGTTTTGTGAGGAGCAGGGCCTTCGCTTTCGCTGGGATCCCAAGCAGTTTCAAGTTCATGTGCAATCCGGTTTGGCAGGAAAAATTTGTGTGCTGCGGTGGAGAGAAGGGCCCTTTCCCGACGAAAACGATGTCCGCTCCTTGGAGCGGGAAATGTTGTTGCAAATCCAACAATCCCTGGCGCAGTCCGGCGTCGGGGTCGTCTTTGCTTCCGGATTGTTGTCGCCTCCCAAAGGTTGGATTGTGCAAATTGGCGTCGAACGGAAAGAATCATTGCCCGAACCGCAAGTGATTTTGTCGTACGCGGACCGGAACAATAACGGCTCCCATGAAAAACTTGTCCGTAATCTTGCGCAGGAATTGAAAACGGCCTACGTAAAATACAGTGAAGTTCAAGGCTTGGCCGACGATAAGCCCGCTATGCTGATCGAAATTGCATGTTTGCTGCCCGAGCCGATGGACATTTCCACATGTCGCCCCTGGGCCCGGCGTTGCGCTTTGGCGCTGGCCACCGGTCTGCTTCGTTTCTATTTGGCGGAAGACAACATCCCGGCCCTTTCCTGTTTCAAAACGGGAATCCAAAATATCGTGGCGGCACCACATCGTCCGTCAAAGTCGAACGAACCGGAAACGTCCATACGGGAGCCGGCCGGACAAGAAAAAACACGAGAAACGCTTCCGGTTCAGGATTCCGTTCAGGTAAGGGAACCGAATGATTTACAACAAAACCTTCAACGGCAAAAAGAAAAGGTTGCCGCAGAAGTGTTCTTCGACTACACCGTCATCCGTTCCGAGTTGGCCCATCAGCCGTTTATCATCGTCGGGAATTTATATATAAAAAACACCGGTGTGGAAGTTTTGACGAATCCCGTTGTGGGGCTGCGGACGGCGCCGGCGGAAAATGTTCGTCTGAGCGGGCAAATTTTGCCGACTCAATTCGTGGATACCATGGCCGTGCAAAGTTCTGAAGGTATTCGTGGATGGCGATTTTTGGAAGAAGACGAACTCAAATCGGAGCAATACCGGGGGGAATATTGGATGACACCGATTCATCCTGTACGCATCGCGCCGCAAACGGTTTATCCATTGCCCTTTCAATTGACGGTGCAAGCTAACGATCGCTCCAGTCGGCGCGTCACTGTGGAAGGGAGCGTTTATTTTCGCGATCATCAACAACATGTTTCCGCCAACAATCGCATCGCCTTGGCATATTGAAAACGGGGGTAGACATATGGTTTCTTTGTCGTGGCTGGAATTTGTCGTCCTTATCTTGGCCAGCTTCCGCCTAACCCGCTTGATTGTATACGACGAGATTACTTCATTTTTACGCGAACCATTTTTTTCAGTCACATACGAAGATGACGGGACGGGACAAATCGTCCGTCATGTCCATTTGAAGGGTTCGGGATTGCGGCCTTGGATCGGCACGCTGCTCAGTTGCCATTGGTGTGTCGGCATGTGGGTCGCAGCCGCCATCGTCGGGATTTATTGCTGGTTTCCTAGTTTTTTTCCACTGTTGCTCATTATTGCCGTCGCCGGCGCTGCCTCAATCGTCGAAGCAAAGTTGTTTTTAAACTGATTCGGCGTATCGTCCCATAAAGTTTTGATTATTTTTTATTGGACGGTAAGCGGCATGTACTTCGCTTGGACCAGCGCCGCTTCTGCCAGCACGTGTTGCCAATGGCGGACGGTTCCCATTTGATCGTGAACCCGGTACGATAACAACGGTTCGGGTACAAACTGAAAATGATGTTTCAAGAGAACCCTTAACCAAAATTCGTAGTCGTGGGCATAGCGCAGCGATTCGTCGAACATTCCCACTTCCCGGAATATGTCCATATGAATCATGACTGTACTGCCGTTTATCAGACAATACCGTTTCATGTGTTCGAAAAAGAGCGCCCGATTGGCGAACCAAGTGGAAGGTTGCAAACCAAGCACACGGTTTTGCGCATCGATGAGCCGATACGCCGTAAAACTGGCCGGCGACTGATACAATTTCATCCATCTCAATTGTTTGGCGATTTTTTCCCGATCAAACAGATCGTCAGCGCTCAGCCAGGAAAAATAGTCGCCGGTTGCAAACCGAATGCCCATGTTGAGGGCGGAAGCCGTTCCGCCGTTGGCTTTTTCTAAATAACGAATGCGGTGTTTGTAAGGTGTAATTTTCTCAAGGTACTGGGTGGAACCGTCATTGACGACGATAACTTCCACATGGGGATACGTTTGCCCGAGAGCACTTTCAATGGCCTGATCGATGTAGGGACAATTGAAAAATGGAATCACTACGGAAACGATTGAACCATTCAAGTTGGCCATCCTCCTTTTGATCATCCTCCTTTACCTCAACTCATTCCGGTAAAGATGTTCCAAGGTATTGACGATTTTTTGCTGAAACTGTTGTTTCGTGAAAAATTTGGCGACGCGCAAGCCACCGGCCACAAGCCGTTCGTATAACGCTTTATTGCTTAATACGGCGAGTATGGCCTCCGCTAAAGCTTGCGGATTGCGCGGTGGTACTAAGTACGCGTTGTCCAGATGGGTGCAATAGTCCAACAGTCCTCCCGAGTTGGTGGCCACCACGGGTGTTCCGCAAGCCATGGCTTCCAGCGGAGGGAGGGCGTAACCTTCGAACCAAGATGATGAGACAAACAAATCGGCCGATTGATATAACAGGGCCATTTCATGGTCGCTGTTGGGACGGAAGATGCGGTATGGCATGCCCGGAAGATGCAAATCTTTTTCCGGACAGACGAGATGAACCATCAATTTACCGGGATAACGGCTTTGAACGATTTGCATGGCTTGGATGAAGTCGAAAAATCCTTTCATGGTGTATCCGGCGGACGGATCGCGGGCAATGTACAAAATGGTTTTCGTTTGGTTGCCGTCGAATTTGTTCATGTACAGCCCCGGTCGGAAAAAGGTCGGATCGACGCCGGGATTGACGACGTAACTGCGTCGGCCGACGTGTTGAAAAATTTGCTCGTCCAACCAACGGGAAATGGAAATAATGGGGACGCGTTGCTGATATGTCCACAATGCGGTCATCTTATCGGGAACCCAGAGCGGTTCAAAGCCGAGGCTGAGACGCACTGTCTGGCGGGGCCAAGCTTGGTACGCGGGCAAAAATGTCGTGTAAAAATTCGGAAGAACAATATCGCCGTATGGCATGTATTGGGGAGACAAACTCGGAATTTGTATCAAGCGGGCTTTTACGTCGTAAACGTTGGTCGTGACGGCCAATAACGGTATTACCACTTCGTGTCCCCGTTGAACCAAGGCGTTGGCAATGTCAACCAACACTCTGCATCCCCCGCCTAGGTGTAAAATCCCCATAGGAATGACAACTTTCATCGGGCCAACCTCCTTTGCAAGACATGACGCAACTGCTCGGTGCGATACAGGTGGAAAAAGACGGGCTCTACCGGTTCCGGTTGATCCCGGTACAGTACCGGTGAATCGGGGCAATTTTGCGGCAAAAAGGCGGCCAAGTGCCGTTGGCGATGCGGATTGTTCAAACTTTGCACAAGGACGTGAAGAAAATAAGCATGGAGCGGCGGGCCGGGGGTAAGGAAAAGGGTATAAGGCGTTCCGATCTCTGGCATTAATCGGCCGATGGTGGTCGGAAGGGATGGGGCCATCGGCACAAAACGGACCCGTGGATCGGAAATGGTTTGCAGCAAGGCTGTTGCCCGTTGGTGAGTCGTCCCATCGAGGACGACGAGATGAAAATTGCTAAAATACTGGTCCAACAAGTTTTCGTACGTCTGAACTTCGTTTTCCGACGACGCGAAGACGGGAAATAAGACTGTCAATTCGGGTGAAATGCGACGACGCACGCGAGCTTCCCATTTCGCCAGCTGGAACGTGTAACGCCACCGCCGTTGTTGTTCATTGGATCGTCGCAGTTGCGCGGAAATACTGAAGGGGGAATTGACCCTGTAAGCCATGAGCACATCCGGCACGTACCGAACATCGCAATGTTCCGTCAACCGCAAAAAATAGTCATAGTCTTCCACCGGTTCCAGCCGATAGCCGTCGATGCGCCGGGCATACGCGGCTTTATACATAAACGACACGCCGATAAAATGAAAATCCAGCAGTTCTTCTTTTGTCCGCAGTTGGTATCGGCGTCGGACGAGCAAACGGGAATTGTCCAGCAATGGCTTTCCCATCTCGTCAATGTCTTGAAAGCAACTGTAAACGACGCCGACGTGGGGAGGGGATGTGAGCAGCGCTTGACGCAATGTCGACAAAAATTCGGGATAATAGACGTTGTCGCTGGAAATCCAAGTTAAGTAACGAATTTCCGGATCTTTTAGCAGTTGGTTGAACCCATGGTTGAGGGCCTGGGCCACACCTTGATTGTTCGGAAATACGAACACTTGAAAACGGGGATCGTCTTTTACTGTCTCCCGGATAATCGGCAATACGTCTTGCGGCGCTCCGTCGACGACGATTGTCATCCGAAAATAGGGGTACCGTTGGCGCAACATGGATTCCAACGCCGCCCGCAAATATTCGGCTTTTTGTTTGTAAACCGGCATTACAACCCCCACGTCAGCCACACCTATGCCTCCTTAAACCGCAGTTTTCCGTTCATACCATAGCGTATTCTCATGCAACCTTAAGGGGGACGGGTAAGGCAACCAATTTGCGGTTGGCATGCCGTCCCATGGCAATTTTTCAATATTCAAGACAAAACCCCTTTGGACGTGCCAAAGGGGTTTTTTGTGCCGGGTAGGGATGTGCCCTGTCCATTTGTAACTTGCGCGAATACAAATAGTTCAATGCAGCATTCAAGAAGGAAGGGCAGTGAGAACATGTCTTTGGCCGGAAAAAAGGTGTTGGTGACAGGGGCCGCCGGCTTTATCGGCAGCCATTTGACACAGCAACTGCTTGCGGCGGGAGCCCATGTCCGCGCCTTTGTCCGCTACAATTCGATGAATTCCCGTGGCTTTCTCGACAAATTGCCGCTTGAACAAAGGAAGGAAATCGAAGTGGTGACGGGAGACTTGCGCGATGCGCACGCCGTCCGGGAAGCCGTCCGGGGCACGGATATTGTCTTTCATCTCGGCGCCCTCATTTCCATTCCATATTCCTACCTTCATCCGACGGAAGTGGTAGAAACCAACGTGTTCGGCACGTTAAACATCTTGCAGGCCGTCCGGCAAGAAGATGTCGGTCGCCTTGTCCACACATCGACCAGTGAAGTTTACGGCACCGCCCAATACGTACCCATTGACGAACATCATCCGTTGCAAGGCCAGTCGCCGTATGCGGCCAGTAAAATCGCCGCCGACAAAATCGTTGAAAGTTTCCACCGTTCATATCAAACCCCGGTGGTGACCGTCCGGCCATTCAACGCTTACGGTCCCCGCCAGTCCATGCGGGCCGTCATTCCGACCATTATCAACCAGGCGCTCAACGGATCGGAAATCGTTCTCGGAAATTTGAACGTGACGCGGGATTTCACCTTTGTGGAAGATACGGCCCGGGCGTTCATTTGTGCGGCGGTGTCCGACGAGGCGCTCGGTGAGGTGGTCAATATCGGCTCCGGTCGTGAAATAACCATTGAACGGTTAGTCCAAACGATTCTCCGGCTGGTCGGGCGTTCTTTGCCGGTCCGGGTGGAGCCGCTTCGGTTACGGCCGGAAAAAAGCGAAGTCCGCCGCCTTTTGGCCAACAACGACAAAGCGGCCAACGTCTTGCGCTGGCAGCCCACGGTTCCGTTGGAAGAAGGGCTATTGCGCACCATCGAATGGATACGGGAAAACCAGCATGTTTACCGCTGGGATCAATACGTCACGTGAAAGGGGTGAAACCGTGAAGGCCGTTATCATGACCGGAGGGAAAGGGTTGCGCATGGCGCCTTACACCCAAGTGCTGCCCAAAGGTTTGCTCCCGGTCGGTGAACAACCGTTGCTCGAAATTTTGGTGAAGCAACTGGCGCACCACGGCTTTACCCACATCATTATGGCGTGCGGATACCGGGCCAATTTGATCCAGGCCTATTTTGGCAACGGCAAGCGGTGGAACGTGGAAATTACGTATCAAGTGGAAAGGGAGCCCCTGGGGACGGCGGGACCGTTGAAAACGATCCCCCAATTGACAGAACCTTTTCTGTTGATGAACTGCGACGTCCTGACCACCCTTTCGTTTCGGACGCTTTGGCAATTTCACACTGCAACGGACAGCCTTTTAACAGTGGCGGCAAAAAAACAGCCGATTCCCATCGAGTTTGGAGTGTTGGAAACGGACGGGAACAGGATTGTGGATTTTCTCGAAAAACCGGTCCACCATGCCCGGGTCAACATGGGCATTTACGTCATGGAGCCGGATGTTTTGGCCTACATCCCGGAAAACCGATATTTTGACATTCCCGATTTGATACGCACGTTACTTGCCGAAAACAAGCCGGTCAATTGTTTTGAAAACGACGCCTTGTGGCTTGACGTGGGGCGTCCTGTTGATTTGACAAAAGCCAATGAACTGTACCATCGCTGGAAAGATCGTTTTCTGGCGAGTGAAGGGTGATGAAAGGCGGCAACGTGCTCATCACCGGCGTGAACGGGTTTCTCGGCCGACACATGGCCCGATTGTTGCTGGAACAAAACTTCACTGTGTGGGGGATAGGGCGGAGGCGACATTCTGTCATCCGTCACCCTAACTTTTATTACACGCCGTGTGATCTTTGCGATTCACAACAAATATTTCAGTGGATGGCACAACACGAAGTACAATACATCATTCACCTGGCGGCGGAAACCGATATCCGCCGGCGGCCGGACAATCCGCTCCGCTTGCTCGAGATGAACGGACTAGGGACCGGCCGGCTGTTGGAAGCGGTCCGGCGCAATCCGGATATGAAAGTTAAAGGGATTTTGTTGGCCGGCTCGGCCTATGAAGAGGTCTGCAAGGGGGAAAACAACGACGTTGAATACGGCGGAGCATTACCCTGCAATTGGTACGGATTCAGCAAATGGTTGGCGTCAAGCCTTGGACAAATGTATGCCCAGTTGTATGGCTTGCCAGTGGTGATCGCCCGTACGTTCAACGTTATCGGACCGGGGGCGGAAGCCGGCGTTTGCCCGTCATTGGCCAGGCAAGTGGCTGAAATGGAGCGGGGGTTGCGGCCCAATCGGTTGGTGGTCGGCAATTTGGAGCTCGAGCGGGATTTTATCGATGTCCGGGATGTGGCGACAGCCTACTGGTCACTCCTGCACTCTCCCTTTCGTCCCGGGGAAGTTTACCAGGTGGCCAGCGGGAACGCCCGAAAGATACGAGAAATCGTCGACATCTTGCGGCGTCATGCCCAATGTTCGTTTGACGTAACAGTGGATGAAGCATTAATGCGGCCCGGCGATCCAAAATCCCTGCGGGGTAACAATGAAGCGTTGCGCAAGATAACCGGTTGGCGGCCCCAATGGCCGTTTGAACAATCGGTTTTGGACGTATTAAACGATATGCGGAACCGGATGAACGGTGCGTGAATGAAACGATGGGATAAGGGGGGAGGAGGAAGATGAAGGTAATGACCATTTTAGGGACGCGGCCCGAGCTGATTCGGCTCAGTCTCATCATTCCTAAGCTGGACCAGTTGGCGGAGCGGCACATTCTCGTGCATACCGGGCAAAATTCCGATCCGAAATTGTGCGACATCTTTTTTTCCGAATTGGGCATTCGCCGACCGGACTACCAGTTTGCGCCGGACGGCCACTCCTTTGGCAAACAAATTGGGATCATGTTTGAAAAAATGGAGCAATTGCTCCTCCGCGAACGGCCGGATCGCGTCCTCGTCTTGGGTGATACCAACAGCGCCCTCTGTGCCGTGTTGGCCGAACGGATGGGCATTCCCGTGTATCACATGGAAGCGGGTAATCGTTGTTACGACATGACGGTTCCGGAAGAGGTCAACCGGAAAATCATCGACGCCGTGTCCAGTTACAACCTGCCCTATACGCCCGGCGCCCGGGACAATTTGTTGCGGGAAGGCATCGAACCGCACCGGATTTGGACGAGTGGTAACCCGATTTTTGAAGTGTTGAATCATTTTCGAGAACAAATCGACGCCAGTGACATTCTGAAACGAATGGGACTTTCGCCCCGGGCGTACGTGCTGGTGACGGCCCACCGCGCAGAAAACGTCGACAATGAAGGGCGTTTGAGGAGTATCGTTAAGGGATTGAAATTGGTGGCGGAAAAGACGCAATTGACTGTCGTTTGCAGTGTGCATCCCCGCACCCGGGCCCGCATGCAACAATTTTCCCTCGATGTCGTCCATCCCCGCCTTCGCTGGTGCGAACCCTTTGGATTTTTTGATTTTGTCCAATTGCAAAAACACGCCTGCTGTGTGGTAACCGACAGTGGCACCGTACAGGAAGAAAGTTGTATCTTGGGTGTTCCGGCGGTCACAATACGCCGTTCGACGGAACGACCGGAAACGGTTTTGTGCGGCAGCAACACGGTGTCGGGTTTGGAGCCGGAACGCATTGCCGCATGTGTGAACTTGATGATAAACGGAATGCGGCAATGGGAAAGTCCCGCAGGGTACCGGGATCCTGATGTTTCCACAAAAGTGACCCAATTCATCTTAGGAGGGTTGCACCATGTTTGAAGGTCGGGTCATTCTCATCACCGGGGGAACCGGTTCATGGGGTACGGAACTGACCCGCATGCTATTAAGCAAAGGCGCCAGAGAAATCCGCATTTTTTCCCGCAACGAATTCGCCCAAGTGCAAATGCAACGGGCTTTCGACCATCACCCGGCGTTGAAATTTCTCATCGGCGATGTCCGGGACTACAAAGCCGTCTTGGATGCTTGCGACGGGGTGGAATTGGTCTTTCATCTCGCCGCATTGAAACATGTTCCCGTTTGTGAATTTCAGCCGGCAGAGGCGATGAAGACAAACGTATTGGGCACGGAAAACGTCATTCGCGCCTGCATTGCCCGCGGCGTCCATAAAATGATTGACGTGTCGACGGATAAGGCGGTGGAGCCGATCAACGTGTACGGCATGACCAAAGCCTTGGCCGAGCGGATGACCATTCAGGCCAACGAGTATAGCCATACCACCCGGTTTGTATGTATTCGCGGGGGAAACGTCCTCGGAACCAACGGTAGCGTCGTACCGTTGTTTCGGCAGCTGATTCTGGCCGGAAAACCGATCCCTGTCACTTCGAAAAAAATGACCCGTTTTTTCCTCACGTTGCGGGAAGCTATCGAGTTGTTGCTGAAAGCGGCCGAAGTGGCGGTCGGCGGCGAGACGTTTGTCATGAAAATGAACGCATGCAACATTTACGATATGGCCCTGGTGATGCGGTCCCGCTTGACGGATCTACCGTTGCCGATCCGGGAAGTGGGTATCCGGCCCGGCGAGAAACTCCACGAAGTGCTGATTTCCCGTTACGAATCGCCGCGCACGTATCATTACGAAGAGCGGTATTTCGTCATCTTGCCCCAACACCCGCCGCGGGAACTGCTTCAACGTTATCAAACATCGCCGCGGGTCTCGTTCCGGGAATACACGTCGCAGATGGACAGGATGTCCCATGACGAAATTGCCGATATGTTGAAAAAGGGAGGGTTTATCCCATGAAAGTGCTTGTCTTCGGCGGCAACGGCATGGCAGGACACATGATCCGCACCTATTTGGCGGAAAGCGGACGCTATGAGGTTTGGTACACCATACGGGAAAGTTCAAAAGATCTTCATGCCATCCAGCTGGATGTGAGCGATTCGCCGTCCGTCGTAAAAACGGTGCGCTCACTCCGTCCCCAGGTGGTCATTAACGCTACAGGCATTCTTAACGAAGCTGCTGAGCAAAACATCCGGGAAGCCATTTGCGTCAACAGCTTGTTTCCCCACCAATTGGCCTGCTTGGGTGACAAGATGGGCTTCCGCGTCATCCAAATCAGCACCGACTGTGTATTTTCCGGCCGGCGGGGCGATTACAAGGAAGACGACGTCACCGACGGCACCACTGTATATGCGAAGACGAAAAGTTTGGGGGAGATTACATATGGTAGACATGTGACGATACGCACGTCCATCATCGGTCCGGAATTGAAGGACGGCATCGGATTGTTCCACTGGTTCATGCGGCAAAAAGGGAAGATACCGGGTTATCGGAACGTGTATTGGAACGGTGTGACCACCCTTGAACTTGGAAAAGCCATCGATTGGTTGATCCAAAATCCCGGCGTGACCGGACTTGTCCATTTGTCCGCGCCGAAAAAAATAAACAAATATCAATTGCTCCTTTGGTTGAAAGAAACATTCAAGCGAGAGGACGTGGATGTTTTCCCGCGTGACGACATCGTCAGCGATAAAAGCCTTGTCAACACGCGGGCGGATTTTATTTACGCCGTACCGCCGTATCCGCAACTATTGAAAGAATTGCACGATTGGATGCGAGGGCACCGGTTTTATCACTATTCATTCGGATGAGTCAAATTTTATTACTTCATAATAATAAAAAACAAAAGGAGAATATGACATAACAAGTCTTATGTTAACTTTATTGATGCGACTTATCACATCACAAATCACATTCTAAGGGTTTGCCATGTGAAAGGCCTGAATGTCATTGACCCGAATAAAATCCAATTTCTGAATATCCAATTTCGGTTCGGTTGAAACAATTTGCGTGGAATTTCGTAAACATGTCCATAAGTTCGAGTATGTCTGTAATACAGCCGATTAGTGCTGACAAACCGGTTCTCAACAGGATCATCGGACGTCGAAATATGAAATCATCCAAGATGGACATCCGGTGAAGGATCTTCTATTCGTCAACTTTTAGTTAACATAATATATATTATCGGACGTAAATGATTCGGCTGATACAAAGCGTATATGGACGTATAAATTGGGAACGGATGTTTGAGTTGGGGAAGTATGGTATAATGGAGACAGAATGTAAACGAACATACGCTCTCAAATACGATGTAACGTACGAGAAAGGGGCATTGCCTCGTGGATAAAGAAAAACGACTCTCCAAGCGACAACAGTCCATATTGCAATTCATCGCCAAAGAAGTGCGGGAAAAAGGGTATCCACCTTCGGTGCGGGAAATCGGCGAAGCCATCGGCCTGAAATCCAGTTCGACGGTACATGGCCATTTGGCAAAATTGGAGAAAAAAGGATACATTCGCCGGGATCCGACGAAACCCCGGGCTATTGAAATTATCGATCCGATGTGGCAAGAAGAAATCCGTCAAACAGACGTCCATTTCGTTCCCATTGTCGGTAAAGTCACCGCCGGGATGCCTATTACGGCGGTGGAAAACATTGAATCGTATTTTCCTCTACCCAAAGGGTGGAGCCGCCCCGAAAGCCAGTTGTTCATGCTGCTCGTGCAAGGCGACAGCATGATTCAGGCGGGCATCCACGACGGCGATTATGTTATTGTCCGCCAACAGCAAAACGCCGACAACGGCGACATCGTGGTGGCGTTGACCGACGACGATGAAGCCACCGTCAAACGGTTTTACAAAGAACGGGATCACATTCGTCTTCAGCCGGAAAACCCCTCCATGGAACCATTGCGTCTGTCCCATGTGACGATATTGGGCAAAGTCGTCGGGCTGGTGCGTCAATTTCGCGACTAATTCATCCCAATAGTCGATCCAAGAACGACAAGACGGCAAACTTAACGTGTTCGTAAGTCAATCCTCCTTGCAAGTAACCGATGTACGGCGGCCGCAGTGGCGCATCGGCCGACAGTTCAATGCTGGCGCCTTGGACAAATGTCCCTGCCGCCATGATGACATCATCTTCGTACCCGGGCATCGGACTCGGTACGGGCCTGACGAAGGAATCCACCGGCGAGGCCGCCTGTACCGCCTCGCAAAAGGCGATTAATTCCTGCTTCTGCGGAAACCGGATGGCTTGAATGATGTCGGAACGGGGTTCGTCCCACCTTGGAGATGTCACAAAACCCCATTTTTCCAGGATCCGGGCGGCAAAGACCGCGCCTTTCAACGCTTCGCCGACCACGTGGGGCGCCAAAAAAAACCCTTGCAAAATGAGTCGGTTCAAGCCAAAAGTTGCTCCCAGTTCTTTTCCCAAACCCGGAGCCGTCATCCGGGCGGCAGCCAAGTCCACGAGTTCTTTCTTTCCAGCCACATACCCGCCCGACGGCGCAAGTCCCCCGCCGGGATTTTTGATCAATGATCCGGCCACCAGGTCGACGCCTACGGCCGTCGGCTCCTTTTCTTCTGTAAATTCGCCGTAACAGTTGTCCACGAATGTGATGACGTCGGGCCGAAGTTCTTTGACAAACCGGTTTAATTGGGCCAACTCTGCCACCGAAAACGTCGGGCGCCAACTGTATCCCCGGGAGCGCTGCATCGCCACTACCTTCACCTTGGGCGACAGCGCCTGAGCAATGCGTTCCCAGTTCGGTCGGCCGTCATCCTGCAGGGGCACGACCCGGCAAGCGATGCCGTATTCTTGCAGGTTGCCGGCCTTCTTCCCCCGCAACCCCAACGCTTCCTGGAGCGAGTCGTATGGCTCTCCGGTCACATACAACAATTCATCGCCGGGCCGCAATATGCCAAACAAAGCGGTGACAATGGCGTGGGTGCCGGAAACAAAATGAGGACGCACCAACGCGTCCTCCGCCTCAAACACTCGGGCATAAATGCGTTCGATGACATCCCGTCCCGCATCGTCGTATCCGTAACCGGTCGAACCGGCAAAGTGGGATTCGTTCACTTGCTGTTCCTGGAACGCCCGCAACACTTTGGCCTGGTTTTCTTCCACAATGGCTTCGATGCGGCGAAAGCAAACTTGCACCGCTTCTTCCGCCGTCGCTGCCATGGCTTGTAGCTGTTTGCTGTGCCGAAAATGTCGATACATGCTGTTTACGATCTCCTTCGCACGATATGCTACGACAACCGCTTGAGATCATAGATGCCGCCGTTCCCGCCATGGAATTCTTCGGGAATGTCTTCCGGCATAATCAGCATCAGTTTTTCCCGTGACCAGACCGACTGACGGATGAGCCGCATGGCTTGATTGCGAATGGATTGTTCCACAAGATTTCGGACCAAGCGGGCATTGCTTGGCAACATATACGGCATGCGGTAAGCCGATTCCAAACGGCCCTTCAATTTCCAGCGGGCTTCTACG
>ERZ795042.1414-NODE-1414-length-15682-cov-3451.049018_pt1 | contig 15682 bp, 10 predicted proteins | sample MGYA00375126_ERZ795042 | MGnify/ENA primary metagenome ERZ795042 (study PRJEB30171, sample SAMN05518105) | compost metagenome | isolation source: Feedstock adapted compost from Newby Island compost facility, Milpitas, CA | place: USA:Newby Island compost...
TGATTGGCTATGTCTCGAATTGTTTGTATTACCGGAGCCACATCGGGTATCGGTCAAGCCTGTGCAGCGCGTTATGCAGAGGCGGGCGATAAGCTGATCATCACGGGCAGAAGGGCCGACCGGCTCCAGCAATTGCAGGCCGAATGGCAGGAACGCTACGGCATACAGGTGCTGGCGCTGCCTGTAGATATGCGGCATCGTGAGCAGGTAGAACGGGCTTTTCAGGATTTGCCGGAAGATTGGCGGCAGGTGGATATCCTGATTAACAATGCGGGGCTGGCGCTGGGATTGACGCCCTTGCATGAGGGGGATCCGGCCGACTGGGATACGATGATCGATACCAATATCAAGGGATTGCTCTATGCTACGCGCGTGATAGCTCCGGGTATGATCAGCCGGCGAAAGGGGCACATCGTGAATATCGGTTCCACGGCAGCTAAAGATACGTACCCGAACGGCAATGTATACTGTGCCACCAAACGAGCGGTGGAAGCGCTTTCCGAGGCCATGCGAATCGATTTCCTGCCCTACGGCATTAAAGTCACGGCCGTACATCCCGGGGCGGTGGAAACGGAATTCTCCGTGGTGCGATTTAAAGGCGATACCCGGCGTGCCGCCCAGGTTTATCAGGGTTTTCAGCCGCTTACCGCCGACGATGTAGCCGAAGTGATTTTTTACTGTACCAGCCTGCCGCCACATGTTTGCATCAACGACCTGGTGCTCACGCCCACCGCGCAGGCCAATGCACATTTCATTCATAAAAACGGCTGAACTTACTGCAGGATGAAGCGCAGGGTAAGGCCGGCCTGAGTATTGGTAATGGGATAAGCGGTGGAAATCACCGGAATGGTTTGCTGGCGGTCATAGAAGAAATGCAGGTTGAGCCGGTTATTCACCACGTAGTCGATCGACGGTGAAATACGAATCACCTGCTGGCCGCTGGTGGGAATCACCTGGTTGGCATCGAGCAGGTTGTTGGCGGTTTTGTCGTTCCGGAAAGCCAGATCAATGCGGAAGTTGAGGTCGTTGGTGATTTTTTCCCCGTTTTTATCGACCAATCCGGGAATAGAAAACTTGCGGATGCGAAAACTGCTGCTGAAGTCCACCTCACTGGAACGCATCTCGGTAAGCTGATAGTCAATCAGGCTCAGACTCAGCGTGCGGCTTTTCTTCCATTGAATATTCACGTTCACGCCGTTGGTGAAGGTCATATCCACGCCGATCAATGGAGCCAACTGTTCCTGGATGGTGATATTCGGCACGGCAAAGTAGGGGATATAGTTGCCCGACACAGTATCAATAAACCCAGGATAGCCGATGTGCAGCGGATCTTCGTAAAACAGGTTGGAGGTAAAGCTGTTCATGCTCAGGATGCCCGAGTAGGCATGGGTGATAATCACGTTGGAAAATATATTTTTCAGGAAGGGCAGTCGGCTCAGTCCCGTATAGCTCAGCTGCCAGTTCGGTCGCGGGAAATAGCGGCTGAACGGGTTGGAGCGGATGCTGGCATTGCCCGTCTTGAGCAGGCCGATGCTGTTGGGATCTTTGCCGGTATAAGCCGCCAGGAAAGCCGGAATCAATACATCCTGTGCATAGCGGCCATAGCCGAGGGTATAGCCGGGGTCTTGCGGATCGGGCCGGCCATTGGTGTAAGGATTGAGCTTGCCCAGGCGCTGGGAGATGATGGATCGATATTGTTCAAATTTCAGGAAGGTCTGGCTGAGGCCGGTGACATTGTTGATGGGGGCAAACAGGGTTTTCAGGGCGATGAAACTAATCTGAAAGCCGCCGGCATCGTAGGGATTGAGGTGTACGAACGGGGTGTTGGAGGACGTATCTTTAAACAATTCCGTATGTGTTTTGGAAAACGACTGGGTCATGCTCAGGTCTATCCGCAGGTCGCGATAGGGTTCCAGGGAAGCCTGTACATTCAACTGCTGGGTAAAATTTTGCTGGTATTGAATGTTGAACGTGGTGTCGCGACTCAGCAGACCACGGGCGGCGAATCGATTCAGCCAGTTGGAGTCGGGTTGATAGCCAAAGGCAAAGGGCAGGCCCGGCACCAGGGGATTGAGGTTTTGTCCTAAGATTTTGGTACTGTCCAGATAGCCGGGCAGGCTGGTGGCTCCCGTTTCGTTGTAGTTAATGGCGATGCGTTTCACCATCATCAAAGGTTTCAGCAGCGCCCTGATCAGTGGCGAGGGGCCGGGATTTGTGCCGGTATCGCGCGATGGAGGGGGTGGCTGGTTGATGTTGCGCAGGAATTTCCATTTGTTATACAGCCTGTTGAAATCCATTTCCATATTCAGCTGGCGCTGCATGCTGTTGCTGATGTTGTTGCCATAGCTCATAGCCAGTCGTGAAGCGGCCACCCACTGGTAAGCAGCTGAATAACCCGCCCGGGCGTTGATCCAGTCCAGGATCGGGAATTTGTTGAAGGGAAGGTTATAGCTGAGGGTGGCGGTATGCACATACTGGGTGGTACGCCCCAGTCGCAGGAAATTCTGCCATACCGTATCCTGCTTGGCTTTGGTGTCGAGGGCGCCGGCCGGTTCATCGATACGGGCGTTGTTGACGGCATTGAAATTCAAGTTCAGCGAGTGGGTCAGGTCCCATTGCAGGTTATAATATCGGTCGAACGTGAAATATTTGTTGTATATCGGTGGGATGCCGTATGGATCGCCGCCGATGTTGCGGATACGAATCACTTCATACTGGCGGTTGATATCGGCACGGAAGCCAATCAGTGCGGGGATCGGATTGAAGTTGAAGTCGCGCAGCCAGCTCAGGTAGCGTGATTTGCCCCGCAGCACCGCATGGAAGGGCGTAAAAAAGCGTTCCTGGCCGTTGTAGGTATATCCCAGTCCGAAACGATGGCGGTTGAGCAGGTCGCCCTGGATCAATGGATTGTGGTTGAGGGTCTGGTTGAAGGAATAGCTGACGTCGAAATTCTGGATATCCCAGGGGAAGCGCACCTGATGATTGGGGCGCATGATGCGCACATTGGTGAAGTTGATGGTTTTGATAGACGTGAAAGTTTGTGCCTGAGCCAGGATGGAGTCGCGTGCCGCCCGGGTGGGTGCCGTTTTGAGCTTATCTTTCAGCTTGATATCGAGGTCATAGGGGTCGTATTCCGGGTTGCTCACCTCCTCTGAATATCCGGCATATACGGGCAGCACCAGTCCCCAGCTTTGCGGCAGCAGCTTACCCAGCTGCAGCGATGTGGCGGCATTAAACTGGTGATAATTATCGATGAAACGTTCATTCACGCTCTGGTCTACGCTGCCGAAGCCTGCGGTATGCATGCTGCCCGACACGGATAGGGTGCCCAGGTCGGCCAGCTGAAGGTCGACCCGGCCCACGGCGGCATAGCCGCCGTGCTCGTCTAAGTCGCTCAGTCGCATTTCGTCGCACCACACCTCCACACTTTTCGGAAGTCCGTCATCGCTCGAATTCAGCGAATCTTTTTTAGGATTCAGGATACCGATCATGGCCTCGGTGACCTGGCCCAGATTCGGATTACCCACCACGGCCATCACGCGGCCGTAGCTGTCGGTAGCGGTAAATGGCACGTTCACCGGGGCGCCCACCTGGTTGCGTTGTTGTTTCAGGCGGGTGAGGCTGGCCAGATCGAGGGCCACATCGTTGGAATCGGGCCAGATGGTGAGCGGTGAAGTAGAGCCCCAGGGGGTGACCTGCAGGGGGATACGGTATTCGTAGTAATTGCTTACAAAGTCGCTGCCGAGGCGGATGATGAGCTGTACATCGCCATTGTGCAGGCCGTTGGGGTTATCGGCCGCCTCGGCATGGACAAACATGCGAAGGGTTTTATAACGGCGCATGTCCATACCCCCCAAGTCTTTGAAAACGGCACGTGCATCGCCATCCTGGAGGTTCATTACCTTCAACGAAAGCGATTGTTCGTTGCTCAGCAGGTTGACGTTGTTGGTGCTGATGAGCTGCTGGCGCTGTACGCCGGGAGGCGATACATAGGGGATGGGATAACGACTGGCGTTTTCTTCAATGTTGACGGCGGAAATGGTGAACTGGGTAGCACTGTTCAGCGTGTCGATCGGTACATTGGGATATTGCAGCGAATAATTATACTGCCGCCACTGGTCGCGCACCAGCTGCAGGGTGGCAAAGCGCAGGATGACGCTGTCGGTAAACCCGGTCAAAAACATACGCATAAAGCGAATGGAACGAAAATCGCTGATATTGCCCACCTTGTGGTCATACTGGCGGATGGGTATGCGGAACTCATACCAGGTTTCGGTAGCCTGTTTGCCGTTGTACAGTTGCACCGTGCTCACCTGTTTATCTACAATGAAGTTCTGCCCGACCTGCATGTGGGGGGTCAGGTGGATGCGATACTGGTAATATTGTTCGGTTTCGTTGAGGGTATTGTCGTGGTTCAGGTCTTCGGTTTCAGGGTAATTGGTAGCCGCCGTGCTATAGAGGCTGTTACCCGATGAGATGGGTGAGTTGCCGTCGGGGTTGTTGAAATCTTTGTACCGATCCACCACACTCAGCTTGGCCGCGTCGTAGTCGGCACCCCGGTAATAATGATAATCGTCGTTTGAAGGGTCTTTCAGCGCATGTTGATACACGGCGGAATTGGGTCCAAAGTTGGTCAGCAATTGATTCAGGTAAGCCTGAAAATAACGTCGTTCCTGATCGTCCGAAAGGCCGTCGTAGCCCACGTCCTGATAAGGGCGCGAGGCCGGGTCGTTGTCAAACGCATTGGTGATTTGCACCGGATAGCGGGGGACATAACCCCAGACCGAGGAATCGACTTTTGACTGGTCGGGCGGGTAGGGTAATCCATTTTCAAAAAACATCTTGCCGTCTTTCTGGATATCTTCCGACACATCGCCCAGGTCGATATACAGGTCGCCCCCACCGCTACCGGGATTGTTCAGGAAAGGATCCAGCACCCAGAACTCGATATATGCAATATTGGCCGCTTCGAAGTCGGTGATATCCAGTGCCCGCATGATGCCGCCCCAGCGGCTGGCCGGGTTCAGCAGGTGGCCGTCGGCCGTGAGCTGGGAAGGACTGGTCACATAGTTGTAGGGGCCGCGTTCGGTGGGGAAATAAGCCAGGTCGAACGTGTTGATGTAGCTCTGGCCGAAGTCGGTTGTGCGGTTTGGGAATACTTCTTTCTGGAATACGGGTCGGATATACAGATCCGATAGCAGGTCTTTGTTTTCCTTGAGATAGGCGGGTGTGCCCGGGCCGCCGTCGACAAGCGATTGTTCGATGGTGTACCAGGCTATCTTGGCGCGGTTATATCCATAGGGCAGCGAGTCGGTAAGCGTGGCTTCGGGAAACAATATACGACCGCTGGAATCGGTAGCATCTACGGGTGTAGAAGCCAGTGCCCAGCTGTTGTAAGGGAATTTCAGATCATAGCCCGATACGGCTCCTTCAAAATCGTCGATGAATACGGTGCCCTGCCCGTTGTAGTTAATGAGTTTGGAGTGGCCGGGGAAAAGTCGGGCTACCTCGCCGGTGGCGTTGATGTAAGACGGCGTGGTGGTGGCATAGTTGGGTAGGCGGTCGAGCCAGTGGGTGAGGCCGGGTAGTTCAGAGCGGTAATTCGCGTCTAGTCCGACAATGGTGTTGCTGATGGGATCTTCGCCATAGCTCACGTTGGTGAAATAAGGTCTTTCGCCCATGTGTACGATGGTCGAGCCCAGCGTGAGCTTATCGTTCACATAATAATCGAATCGAGCGCCCACATAATTACGCGATTGCTGGCCGTAAAGCGTATTGTTTTCAAACTGTACATTGATGGGCACGCCCGAGTTCAGGATGGCCTGGTTGATGATTTTCAGGCGGCCGAGCGAATAATCGATCGTGTAATCCACGTTTTCCGTAAGGATCTGTCCGCCTGCGGTCACGGTCACCGAGCCCGGCGGAATATTGAATGCACCGAGGAAGATATCGGATGAAGAACTGCTCTGGTAGGTGCCCCGCATCACATATCGATTATATTGGGGAAACTGTTCGGCAATGGTTTTGGTGGAATCATACAGTTGCTGGTAGAGATATTTGCCGGCTACCGATGGATCGTTGGGAAAAGCTTTCAGCAGGTCTTTTCCGAAAGGTTCAAGTTCCGGGAAAATGATCCAGCCTTTTTGCGGGTTGATGGTATAGCCCGGCAGGAAGTCAAACTGACCGTCGGGTTGTGGGTCGTTCTGGTTGTTAAGCCGGTCTAAGTTCAGAATGCTCAGCAGAGGTGCTCCCTGATAAGTGCCCTGTGCGTCGGGCAGGTAGCGTTTTTCACCCCCTCCTGGATCCTGATAGTAGATATTTAGTACGAAATTATCCTTGCTGATCTGGTAATCGCCGATGGAATAAATGTTTTTCATCATCAGCTGCCAGATGGGCAGGCGGGGTTGAGCGGAAGTAGCTTTCAATAGTTTCAGGAACAGGATCTTCGGGTTGGTGGTATTGGGGTCGGGAGGCACATCCTGCGAGAACTCGCCCACCTGATACACCTTGCCGTTGTAGGTGTATTGAAAAGCTACGGCCAGCACCTCATCGGGTTGCAGGGGACGGTTCAGGGAAATATAGCCTAACTGCCGGTTGACGGTATATTCCGTGGAGTCGAGCTTGCGGGCATAGGTTTTTTCGAAATCCTGCACGGGTTGCAATCCCATTGCCTGAAGGGTAGCCACCACCGTCGTGGAGTTGCGGGCGGCAGGATTGTTGGCTATACTGGTATATTCATCGTTCGCGTCGTTTTGTGGTAGCGGCTGGCTGGTCAGGGAATGAATATTGGGGTTGTAAGGCTGAGGCTCGCCTAAGTCCATCAAGCCCACCACTTCGCGGGCGTTGGTTGTGGCGCCCGATTTATTGGTTACCCACACTTCGATGCGGGTGATATAGACCTGCGATTTTACGATTGGCAGATCGGCCATGCCTTCTGCGAAATGGTCGTGGAAATATTGGGCCAGCAGGAAGTGCTGGTTTTCCAGATACTGATCGGCCTGAATGGCAAATGTGCGCGTTTGAGAGCCGTTTTGAATGGTGATGCTTTGTTTTTGAGAGCGCTGGTTGGAAAGGATGGTGGTAACGGAAAGGCGACCGAACTGCAATTGGGTTTTGATGCCGAAGAGCGATTGAACGCCGGTGATCAGTGAGCTACGCAGCGGGAAGCTCACGTTGCCAGCTTCTATTTTACGGATGATCTGATCGTCGTCGCCGGTATATTCGAGCCGCACCTGTTTCTCAAAATCGTATACCGACTGGGTGTTGTAGTTGGTAGTGATTTTCAACTTGCTGCCAATTTGCCCCACGACATTCATGTTAATATTCATGTTGAAATCAAATCCGCCGGTTTTACGGGCTCGCTCGGGCAGGGTAAGGTTTTGATAGTTCTGACCCTGATAACCGAAGGTGAGGTCGATATTTCCCTGTGGGCGAATATTGGCCTGGGTGCCTCCGAAGATGCGGTTAAATAATTTTGATCCGCGGTACAGTGTGGGCAAACTATCGCTTCGGTTCAGCTGATCCAGCAGCAGGGAATGTTGCAGCCAGTAATGATTTTCCTGGTTCTGGCTTTCCAGCCGGTAAAACTCGTCAAAACTCAATGTAGCCGGGAAGCGATAATATTGATCGCCAATTTTTTCAATCAACACGTACTGTCGGGTAAAAGGATCATATTCTACCGCTTTCTGAATATTAGCAGGATCCTTCAGGTCGAGGGTGGGCTGTATGGCATCGGGCAGGCCTGGCATACGGCTATCCTGCAGCTGGCTCCAGGGAGGAAGTGTATCCGTAGGCAGGGTATCGGTTCGGGCCATACCCATGTAAGGCATGGGCAATATCACGGGGGTATGCGGTATGCCTGCAGGCGTGGCCGAAGCAGGATATCCGGCAATCAGCCACAGGAGGGTGAATGAGGTAAAAAAAAATATGGGGTTATGAATCTTCATGTTAAATCCCGCATAACTGAGTCTACCAATACCGGTTATCCGGCACCCGTGAAGATGTGTATGTTTTTTGTGTGAACGGAGAAAGCATCATATTCGCTGCTCAATGATTTTGGAAATTGAATACAAATTGTTTTTAACCGATATTATGCATATTTCAGGGAACGCTTGATCAAATCTTCCAGGCTTAGTGGTGTAGCTTCTTTTAAGGCTTTACTCACCGCCGCCTCGGCCGTTTGTTTGGCTATGCCAAGAGCGATCAAAGCATTTAACGCATCACGCGCAAGGCTATTGTGTGAAAGTAATGCCATTGCATCGGTTGTCGCTGTAGTTTTCAATGAACTCATCTGAAGCATTTTGTCTTTCAATTCCAGGATCAGGCGTTTGGCCGTTTTGGGTCCGATTCCCTTCACACTCGATAAAACCTGTTCATCTTCCGATAAAATAGCGCGGTGGATTTCTTCCGGTGTCAGGCGGGAAAGAATCATCCGCGCAGTAGCGGCTCCAACGCCCGACACACCAATCAGCATGCAGAATATTTCTTTTTCAGCCTGTTCATAAAATCCATACAGGGTATGCGCGTCTTCCTGGATATGCAGATAAGTAAACAGGCGACAGGTTTCCATGTTGGCGATTTGGGAAAACGTATTCAGGCTAATTTGAATTTCATAACCTACTCCCTGTACATCGAGATGAACCACTGCGGGCGAACGGTACGTGATTTTGCCGGTGAGGTATGCAAACATGCAGATGGGTTTAAATCTTCAGCCAAAATACAAGGATTTACGCACATGGGAATGGATATGCTTGAAAATGCAATCAGGCTTGATGGGTATTTGCCGGATGAGGCGATGCCTTCCGGATTAGCGATTATTCAATTAACTTTGCCCGACATTAAAAAAACTTTATTCCACTATTGCACATGCCATCTATAAAAGCTGCTATTACCGCCGTAGGAGGTTATGTCCCCGATTATGTACTTACCAATCAGGAACTTGAACAAATGGTAGACACCACGGATGAATGGATTACCACCCGCACAGGCATTAAGGAAAGACGCATCCTGAAAGAGCCCGGCAAGGCTACTTCGGATATGGGTGCGGAAGCTGTAAAACGCTTATGTGCCAGCAGGGGCATTCATCCGGAAGAAATTGAATTATTGATTTGCTGCACCACCACACCCGATATGGTTTTCCCGGCCACGGCCAACCTGATTTGCCATAAGGTGGGGGCTAGAAATGCCTGGGGGTTTGATCTGGCAGCTGCCTGTTCAGGTTTTTTGTATGGCCTGGCCACAGGATCGCAATTCATTGAGTCGGGGCGTTGCAAAAAGGTAGTGGTGGTAGGTGCAGATAAAATGAGCAGCATCACGGATTATCAGGATCGCACCACCTGTATCATCTTTGGCGATGGTGCCGGCGCCGTGTTGCTGGAGCCGGGTGAAGCCGGGTATGGCGTCATAGATTTTCTGTTGAAAAGCGATGGCAGTGGATGCCAGCATCTGCACATGAAAGCGGGAGGCTCACTCCGGCCGGCAAGCATAGAAACAGTTATGAATCGGGAGCACTTCGTGTATCAGGAAGGCAAGGCGGTATTCAAATTCGCTGTGGTAGATATGGCCGAGGTGGCCTATGAAGTGATGCAACGCAATCAGTTAAAAGCCGAGGATGTCGCCTGGCTGGTGCCGCATCAGGCCAATAAGCGCATTATCGATGCAACCGCTCATCGCATGAATTTACCGGAAGACAAGGTGATGCTCAACATTCAACGATATGGCAATACCACTGCGGCCACCATTCCACTTTGCCTCTGGGATTATGAATCCCGCCTGAAAAAGGGGGATAACCTGATTCTCGCTGCTTTCGGAGGGGGATTCACCTGGGGAGCGCTGTATTTAAAATGGGCTTATGATCCGCACTAGCTTGATTTCGTTAGTCCTATCCATTCATACATTTTGCCGGGCATACTGCGCAGGTAACCCTGCAACTCCAGCTGGAGCAGTACAGAAGCCGCTTCTGTAGAGCTAAGCCGGGAATAAAGATAAATTTCCTCCACATGCCGCGGATTTTTTTCCACAAACAAATCCACTATGGCCTGCTCTGCCGGGCTCCATTCATGAAACAGGGGTTGAGGCTTAGCGACTGTTGGGCCAGGCGCTTGTTTCCATCCCAGCTCTTCGGCAATATCATCGGCTGAAGTGATGGGTACGGCTATCTGGTTGCGAATCAGGGAAAGACATCCGGCCGACCGGAGATCTGTTACCCGTCCGGGAAGGGCCATCACCACGCGCTGGTAGCCCGATGCCAGATACGCAGTAATCATGGAACCTCCACTGACGCCGGTTTCTACAATTAATGTACCCTCACTCATGCCGGCGATGATGCGGTTGCGTTGTGGAAAATGTTCTCGTTCGGGTTGTGTGCCCGGCGGGAATTCACTGATCCAGCCGCCATGTTCCAGCATTTGCCTGGCAATGGTTTGATGTTGCGGCGGATAGATCCGATCGAGGCCGTGAGCCAGTACAGCAATTGTCTTCAACCCGTTTTCCAGAGCCGCCTGGTGTGCAGTAATATCAATACCCAGCGCCAGTCCGCTAATCACTATGGGATCATAGCTTCTCAAATCTCGGATAAGCTGTGCACAGAGTTCCCGGCCATAGGCCGTTTGGTGACGGGTGCCTACAATGCTCAGCGTTCTTTGATGATTGCAATCCATTTGCCCGCGGTAATACAGCAAGATGGGTGCATCCGGACAATCTTTGAGCAGAGGTGGGTATAGAGGGTCCGTAATGAAACAGGTGCGAATCTGATATTTTTCCAGCTGTCGGATTTCCTTTTCAATACCCGGAAAATCGCGGAACTCGCGAATGGCCTGAGCCCTAAGCGGACCTATGCCCGGTATGCGTTCCAGATCCGTTTTTCGGGCTCTGAAAATAGCTTCGGGGCTCCAGTTGAAATGCTTTAACAATTCCCGGGCTAAAGCATGACCAATCATAGGGATGCGGGTAAGCGCAAGCTGATATACTAAAGCAGATTCCATGATATGTAGTACCAAAGGGTTTTTTATGTGAACTTCCGCCGAATCAAAAATACACAACGGTGCAGTATAAGCAAACTCCCCTGCAATGGTGCAGGCTGATTATTGGGCAATCTCACGGGGTTTGTTAATTTTGCCGCTCACTGCTTCCTCCATGCAACCCAACGTAAAAATTTTTTCTGGTACTCGCTCCCGATATCTGGCCGAAAAAATCGCTGCGCATTACGGGAATGGCCTGGGTAAGATAAAGATTGAGCAATTCAGTGATGGGGAAATTCAGCCCATTTTTCTGGAAAGCATTCGGGGCGATTATGTGTTTCTCGTGCAAAGCACGTGTGCGCCGGCCGATAATCTGATGGAATTGTTGTTGATGATAGATGCCGCAAGGAGGGCTTCGGCGGGTTATATCACGGCCGTAATTCCTTATTTTGGCTATGCGCGGCAGGATCGGAAAGACAAGCCCCGGGTAGCCATTGGCTCCAAGCTGGTGGCCAATATGCTGGTAGCCGCAGGCGCCAATCGGATCATCACCATGGATTTACATGCACCGCAAATTCAGGGCTTTTTCGACATTCCCGTCGATCATCTCGATAGCTCGGCTATTTTTATCCCTTATATTGAGAGCCTTAATCTGGAAAATCTTACCTTTGCGTCCCCCGATGTGGGAAGTACGAATCGGGTACGGGAGGTAGCCTCCTATTTCAATGCGGATATGGTGATTTGTGATAAGCACCGCAAGCGGGCCAATGAAATCGCCAGCATGGTGGTGATTGGTGATGTGAAAGATCGGGATATTGTGATCATTGACGATATTGTGGATACAGCCGGCACGCTCTGCAAGTCGGCCGCCCTGCTGAAGGAAAAAGGAGCTCGTTCCGTACGGGCCTTCTGTACACACCCGGTATTGAGTGGGAATGCGTATGAAAACCTGGAAAATTCGGCACTGGAACAACTGGTGGTTTGTGATACCATACCGCTTAAAAAACAATGTTCGAAGATCGAGGTGGTAAGCGTGTCCGAACTATTTGCAGTAGCCATCCGGAATGCGTATGAAAATAAGTCGATCACCAGCTTGTTTATCCACAGCCAGCGCAGGAATATGTAAGGCTAATAAATAAATGCGATATGAAAACAATTGTCATTGAAGCACAGCTCAGGGCACCGCAAACATTAGGTAGCAAAAGTGCTCTGCATCAGCTGCGGAAGGCCGGGCAGGTGCCAGGAGTGATTTATGGTGGTGCAGAAAATGTGCATTTTTATGCGCCTGTAAAGGCTTTTAAGCCCCTCATCCATACTTCTGAATTTCAGCTTGCTGAATTAAAGCTTGGCGGTCAAACGTATCGTTGTGTGTTAAAAGATAAGCAGTTTGATCCGATTACCGATGAATTAATACATGTGGATTTTCTGGAGCTCCGCGAAGATCGGAAAGTTACGGTAACCTTGCCAATTCTATTCACCGGCACACCCGAAGGTGTTAAGCAGGGTGGCAAGCTGGTGGTGAAGATGAAAGCCCTGAAAGTACGCACCTATCCGCGTTTTCTGAAAGAGCATATTGAGGTGAATCTCGAACATCTGGGCATCAATCAGAATATCCGGGTAGAAGATGTGCGTGTTGAAAATTTCGAGCTTCTTCATGCTCCGCGTATTCCATTGGCTTCTGTGGTGACGACAAGAGCCCTTCGTCAGGAGGAAGCAGCTGCAGCGCCGCAGTCTTGAATCTGATTTTTTAGATACACGAGGCTGATGGAGGGCAATCCTTCGTCAGCCTTTATTTTTGATCGCATTGGCATGTCTGAGCTCCATTCACCGGCATCATCTCCGTCAACCGAAATCCCTTCCGCATCCAATGTTGAAGCTTCCGGGTTGCATCGGGCGGTAACCCTGTGGCAGGCCACCAGTATCAATATGATTGAGATGATTGGCATTGGGCCTTTCATCGTTATACCGCTCATCATGCAACAGCTGGGTAGCGGGTGGTTTCTGATACCCTGGCTCGCAGGGGCCCTCATATCGGCACTGGATGGCCTGATCTGGTCTGAATTAGGTGCCGCTTTCCCCTTAGCCGGCGGCAGCTATCAGTTTTTAAAGGCTGCCTACGGTAGCTATTCATGGGGGCGTCTCATGCCTTTCTTATTTGTATGGCAAACCATGGTCCAAGCTCCGCTGGTGGCGGCTTCAGCATCGATTGGCTTTTCCCAGTATGCCTGCTATCTATTGCCTCTGGGTTACTGGGGCCAAAAAATTCTTTCCGGTAGCATCATCATTTGCATCACTTTACTGCTCTATCGCCGCATTGAAACCATTGGCCGTATCTCCATCTGGCTCTGGATAGGTGTGATGCTTACCATGCTCTGGATCATCGTCGGTGGTGTGTGGGGCGTGCATGTGCACCATCAGGTTCGGGGCCTTCATTTCCGGGCGGATTTCTGGGAAGCCGGCATCATGGCCATACTGGGACACGCTACCGTTCAAGCGATGTATGCTTATCTGGGATACTACAATGTTTGTCATCTGGGAGCGGAAATTAAAAATCCTGCGCGCAACATCCCGCGCAGCATCCAGTTGTCGATTGCCGGCGTGGCACTGTTATACCTGCTCATGAATCTCAGCCTGGCACAGGGTATCAATCCGGCGGCCCAGCACAACGGACTGGCCGTGAGTCTATTCATCGAACAGCAGTTTGGACCCTCCTGGGCCCGGGTGGCCACCCTGCTTATATTGTGGATTGCCTTCTCGTCGTTGTTTTCACTGATGCTTGGCTATTCACGTGTGCCCTATGCTGCGGCCCTGGACGGATATTTTTTTCCTGTATTTGCCCGGACGCACCCCAGCAAACATTTCCCTCATATTTCATTGCTTACCTTAGGTGCACTCGCCTTTTTGTTTAGCCTGTTGTTCCGGATCGAACAGGTGATCAGTGCCATCCTGGCCATGCGTATCCTGGTACAGTTCATTGGACAGGCCATCGGGCTTGCACTCTTGCATCGCCGGCTTGATCGTAGCCGTTTTCCCTTTCGCATGATGGGATATCCCATCCCGCTGGTCTTATCGGTGTTAGCCTGGTTAATGATTTTTATTTCGACGGGATGGAAGTTTGTTATTTCCGGTTTAATCATGATCGGTGCAGGTGCCGGCGTATTTTACCTGATCAAACCCTGGCGCGAGAAATGGCAACAACATGAATCCAAAGGAGATGAACCTGTGGATACGTAAGTTCGGGCGACAGACGCATACAGAATGGGAAATCGGGATTTTTTATTTTTGTTCGCTGATTTTCAGGGTGAAAAATCAAGGCCGGCTGCAAGGATATTTAAAATTCAAGATGCATGAAATATTTGCTCGTGGGTATTGGCAATGTGGGTGAAGCTTATCTGCACACCCGACACAACGTTGGCTTTGATGTGGTGGATGCCTTTGCAGCCCGGCATGGGATGGAATTTCAGCCCGGCAGATACGCAGAACTGGCGGAAGCGCGGTGGAAAGGCAAACAGCTCATTTTAATGAAACCCACCACCTATGTAAATTTGAGTGGTAAGGCTGTAAAATACTGGATGGACAAAGAAAAGGTGCCGATGCAAAACCTGCTGGTGGTGGTGGATGATGTGGCTCTGCCCCTCGATACGGTGCGCTTGCGCCCCGGCGGTAGCGATGGTGGACACAATGGATTGAAACACATCCAGGAAATGCTCGGAACCCAGGAATTTGCAAGATTACGATTTGGCATCGGACAGGATTATCCCAGAGGGCGCCAGGTGGAATATGTACTCGGGAAATGGAAACCTGAAGAATGGGAAATCGTGCAAAAAAAAATCATGCTTTGTGTGGACATCCTGGAGAGCTTTATCAGCCGGGGAATTGCAGCGACAATGAATGATTTTAATGCGCGTAAAATCAAACTGGAAAATGGATCGATTTAGATTTATTGGATAACCCTAAATTTCAAAAAGTATGAAAATCATCTGTGTAGGGCGCAATTATGCTGATCATGCCCAGGAATTGAAACATGAAGTTCCCAAAGAACCCATCATCTTTTTGAAGCCCAAAACCGCCTTGCTGCAAAACAATCAGCCCTTTTATTATCCCGATTTCACGGAGGAATTGCACTATGAATGTGAGCTGGTGTTGCGGGTTTCAAAAAACGGCAAGCACATTCAGGAGAAATTTGCCAATCGGTATTATGACCGGATTACGGTGGGCATCGATTTCACGGCACGCGACCTGCAACGTAAGCTCATGGAAAAAGGACTTCCCTGGGAAATATCCAAAGCCTTTGATAACTCTACCGTCGTAGGTGATTTTATTCCTATCACCCCGCAAATGGATTTGCAGAATCTTTCCTTTCGCCTGCTGAAAAATGAACAGGTCGTGCAGGAGGGAAATACACGTGATATGCTATTCAGCTTTGACAAAATCATCAGCTACGCTTCCCGCTATTTTACACTCAACATCGGCGATCTGATCTTCACGGGCACGCCTGCAGGCGTAGGCCCCGTTGAAGTGGGCGACTATCTGGAAGCATTCCTGGGTGATCAAAATTTATTGGCTTTTCAGGTATTATAAGCGTTTGGGCTCAATGTTGAAAACACGTAGCTTTGCAGCCGATTGCAGATAGATATCATTTTTTGATGGCGAGGTAGCTCAGTTGGTAAGAGCGCAGGATTCATAACCCTGAGGTCATGGGTTCAACTCCCATCCTCGCTACG
>ERZ795042.1417-NODE-1417-length-15621-cov-991.322177_pt1 | contig 15621 bp, 10 predicted proteins | sample MGYA00375126_ERZ795042 | MGnify/ENA primary metagenome ERZ795042 (study PRJEB30171, sample SAMN05518105) | compost metagenome | isolation source: Feedstock adapted compost from Newby Island compost facility, Milpitas, CA | place: USA:Newby Island compost...
GCGCGTCGGGCGCAGATCATGCGGCGGCTGGAGCAGAAGCGGGGTTCGCGGGTGATCTCGCTGATCCACCGGCAGGAGACCGTCTCGCTGCTGGGGATCGGCATTCACCGCTACATCTCCATCGAAGATGCCGAGGAGGTGTTGCGGGCCATTCGCCTGACGGACCCCGCCTGTCCCATTGATATGATTGTGCACACGCCGGGCGGTCTGGTGCTGGCGGCCGAGCAGATCGCCTGGGCGCTGGCACAGCACCCGGCAAAGGTGACGGTGTTCGTGCCGCACTATGCGATGAGTGGCGGTACGCTGCTGGCGCTGGCGGCCGACGAGATCGTGATGGATCCGTTTGCCGTGCTCGGACCGGTCGATCCGCAGATCGGCCAGTATGCGGCCGCGTCCATTCTGGCCGCCGTGCGCCGTAAGGGCTCCGGTCAGGTCAGCGACGAGACGCTGATCCTGGCCGACGTGGCCGAAAAAGCGCTCGGGCAGGTCGAGCACAGCGTGCGGCAGCTGCTCGAACGCAAGATGCCGGCCGCGCAGGCTGCCCGCGTGGCCCGGCTGCTGACCAGCGGCGTGTGGACGCACGATCATCCGCTCCGGGTCGAAGACGTGCGGGCACTCGGCCTGCCGGTCTTGACCGACATGCCGCCGGAGATCTACTCGCTCATGGCGCTCTATCCGCAGCCTACCCGTATGCGGCCGTCCGTGGAGTACGTGCCGCTTCCGTATCGCTCCGACAGACCAGCCGGAAAAGGACAGGCATGATTCCCATTGGCGACGACGTGCCCGAGCGGCACTACCCGTTCGTGACCTACACGCTGATCGGGTTGAACGTCTTCTTTTTCTTCGTGGAGCTGCTACAGGGGCCGCGTCTGGAGGCCTTCCTCTATCGCTGGGGGACCGTGCCGGCCTGGGTCATGAACTGGCAGGAGCGCCCCGAAGTGCTCCTGACGCTCTTCACGTCCATGTTCCTGCACGGCGGCTTTGCCCACCTGATTGGCAACATGATCTACCTGAACGTCTACGGCAAGTCGCTGGAGGGGACGATCGGCTCCGGGCGCTTTCTGGTGTTCTATCTGCTCAGCGGCCTGGCCGGGGGCATTGCGCACGTGCTCATGAATCCCACGAGCACGGTGCCGGCCATCGGCGCCAGCGGAGCCATCTCGGGCGTGCTGGGCGCCTACCTGGTGCTGTTTCCGCGGGCGACGGTCTTTCTGGTGGTGCCGCTGCTGTTCTTTTTCCCGATCGTAGCGCTTCCGGCCGTTTTCGTGCTGACCTGGTGGTTTGCGCTCCAGATCGTGGGTGGATTGACGTCGGCCGCGTTCACGCAGGTAGGCGGCGGCGTGGCCTACTGGGCCCACATCGGCGGCTTTGTGGCCGGATTTCTGCTCATCGGCCTGTTCTATTCGCGGAAGCAGCGACAGCCTTTCCGCTACTACGGTGTGCCGGATCGGCGCTACTGGGCCTACCGGGAGGGCTGAGCGGGCGGCTCCACCTTTTCCAGTTCGGCCGTCTCTTCTTCGGAGAAGCCGAGCTGCCGCGCGTGGTGTGCGCTGAGCGGGGTGCGGAACAGCGAACTGCAGGCCACGAACGCCTGGGCCGGGCCGACCAGCACCAGCCGGTCGCCGGGCCGTACCCGGAAGTCGCCGCCCGGGCTGGGAATGAGGCGGCCGTCGCGGTAGGCGGCCAGCACGGTGATGCCGTAACGTGGACGCAGCGCCAGTTCGGAAAGCGTGCGCCCGACGGCCGGCGCGCTGGCATGTACGGTCACTTCGCGCGTGTGCAACTGGTCCTGCGTCAGCGCCGAAAGCACGCGTTTGACCTGCTCCGGGTGGCGGAAGGCCTGATAGTTTTCGGCACGTAGCGCCTGGATCTCGGCAGCCACCTCTTCGGCTGACAGACCGTAGGCGTCGAGCACGTGCGAGAAGAGCCGCAGCGGCGTTTCCAGTTCTTCGGGCACGACCAGATCGGCACCGGCCTCACGAAGCGTATCGACGTCGCGGAGCAGGCCGGCGCGTGCAATGATACGCAGCGTTGGGTTCAGATAGTGTGCCAGCCGCACCAGGCGTTCGGCCGCGGCCCGGTCGTCGATGAGAACCACGAGCGCTTTGGCCCGGCGGATGCCGGCGGCCTCCAGAATGGCGCGGCGACTGGCATCGCCCAGCAGCGTGGGCAGACCGGCCTCGCGGGCTTCCAGCACGCGGTGCGGGTCCAGATCGATGACCAGCATGGGCAGCCGCAGCGGGCGTAGCATCCAGGCCAGGTGCTGCCCGTCGCGGCCGTAGCCGACCAGAATCAGGTGGTCTTCAAGTGTGGTTTCCTGACCGTTGGTAGCCAGTTCGGCCGGCAACCGGACGGGCCAGCGCGCTTCCAGCCAACGTCCCAGCCGATGTCCGGCCGGGAGCAGCAGCGGGGTGGCCAGCATCAGCAGCACCGCCGAGGCGATGAATAATGCGTCGCCGTCCGGACGTCCCAGCGGCTGTAGGCCCACTTCGCGACCCAGCCGTTCCAGCACGAAGGAAAACTCTCCGATCTGCGCCAGCCCGAGCCCGACGACGGCGGCCACATGCGGTCCGTAACCCAGCGCCAGCACGCTGCCACCCGTCACCAGCGCTTTCAGCAGGGCAATGAACAGGGCAATGCCAAGCACCAGCCCGGGATGGGCCAGCACGAAACGCACGTCCAGCAACATGCCCACCGACATGAAGAACATGGCATTGAAGACCGTGCGCAGCGGCAGGATCTCACTGAGCGTGTGCTCGGCGTAGGGGCTCTCGCTGACGACCAGCCCGGCCAGAAAGGCGCCCAGGGCCAGGCTGATGCCGAACAGCCCGGTCACGAACGCCGTCCCGAAGCAGAGCGTGACCACGGTCAGCAGAAACAGTTCGTGTCGATAGGTGCGGGCCACGTAGTCGAGCAACCGGGGAATGAGCAGGCGCGCCAGCACGAGCACCACGCCGATGATGAGCAGGGCTTTGACCAGGGTGAAGAGTACGTCCGCGGCGGAGCCGCCCGCGCCGCCCATGAGCGGCACGAGCAACACCAGCCCGACGGCGGCCAGGTCCTGAAAGATCAGGATGGCCAGGCTGGCCTGTCCGGCCGCGCTTCCGGTTTCGCCGCGCTCGGCCAGCAGACCCATGACGAGCGCCGTGCTGCTGAGTGCCACCAGCGTGCCCGTGAAAATGGCGACAGGCCAGGTCGTCCCCAGCAGGTGCAACAGCAGGGCAACCAGCGCCGTCGTGGCGCCCATCTGTAGCAGCCCGCCGCCCAGCACCAGACGGCTCAGACGTGCCAGTTTTTCCAGACTGAATTCGACGCCGATCGAAAATAGCAGCAGAATAACGCCGATTTCGGCCATGCGGCCGATAAGCGTTTCGTTCTGTACCAGACCGATGCCGCCGGGGCCGACCAGCACGCCTGCCAGCAGAAAGCCCACCACCGGCTCCAGCCGAAGCCGATAGCAGAGGTAGGCGATGGCCGTGCCGGCCCCGAGCAGCGTCACCAGTTCGCCCAGAAAGGGCAATTGCAGGCCTGCCGCCAGCAGCATGAAAGTAACCGGATGGTTTCCTGTCTGTAAAAACATGCCAGAAACGAAGCGTCGCGTTGCCGGTTCATGCGGAGCACGCGGCCGCATTGTAACGAACCGGACATAACCGTATGGCGGACGAGCTTCGGGCCACGCTGGAAGTGGAAGCGCCGGTCACAGCGCCCACCGACCGTGAACTGACGGTCGAGGTGGGCTGGGTGCTGGCCGGCGCTTTCGATGAAGTCGACCGGCGCGCGCTGGCGCTGGCCCGGACGCGTCTGGCCGAGCTGCTGACGGCCTGGTTTTCTGGCTTCTGCTGGCGCTTTCCGGTGGTCTGGCGCCGGGAGCTGCGGCCGGCTTCGCCCGTCGAGCCGATCGAACTGCTGGAGGCAGCCACCGACGAGCGGGACCACGGCCGCTGGGACTTCGTGCTGGTGGTGACGGCCGCCGCCCTGAAAAGCCACTACAAGCCGTTCGCGCTGGGGGCGCCTTCCTCGGCGCTCGACGCTGCCGTGATCTCGACGCAGCGTCTCGATCCGATTGTGGAGGACGAACAGGCCGAAGAGGACGAACGCATCGAAACCATCGCGCGCCGCGTGACGGCCCTGGCCGTGCACCTCCTCGGCCATCTGAACGACCTGCCCCATCAGGACGACCCCGCCGACTTCATGTACGATCTGAAGACGGCGGCCGACCTGGACCGGATGCGCTACCTGCAGGACCGGGCGCGCATGGAAGAAGCGTTGCGCGAGGTGGCCGCCGAGCGCCTGGAAGAGACGGCCACCTATCGCCGTCCCGGACTGGCACGCCGACGGGGTGCCCGCCTGGGCTTCGGCCTGCGGGTGCTGTGGCGCGAGTGGCGCAACATCTGGGAGGCCGTGCGTGACGTCGAGCCCTGGCTCTTTCCGTTGCGCTTCAGCCGCCTGACCACGGCCGCCTTTTCCGCCCTGGTCTTTCTGCTCATGACGGCCGAGGTCTGGGAGCTGGGCATGAGCCAGCCGCCCCTTCGCGTGGCCGCACTGGCGCTGCTGACACTGGCCGCCACGTCGCTCTATCTACTGCAGCGACAGCATCTGCTCCGGCGCCATCGCTGGGAGACGCGCCTGAGTGAGCAGCGCACCGTGGCCAGCGTGGCGGCCAGTGTGGCCGTCGTACTGGGCATGGCCACCACGTTCCTGCTGATCTTTCTCGCCGTGCTGCTGATCAGCAAATTACTTTTCTCCCTTCGGCTGGTCAGCGGATGGGCCGCGCTGGAGCCCACCTGGCGGCACTACCTGACCTTTGCCGGCTTTGTGGCCACACTGGGACTGGTGGCCGGGGCGCTCGGTGCCTCCTTCGAGCAGGAGGTCTATTTCCGGCACGTGCTCCTCATCGACGAGGAGACCTGATCAGTCCTGCGCCGTGTCGATCTGGGCTCGCTGTAGACGGCCGCTGTAGTCGATGTAGACGGTCTTCGTCTCCGTGTAGAAATCGAACACCTCCCAGCCGCCCTCGCGGTGCCCGTTGCCGGTCTGTTTGACCCCGCCGAAGGGCAGGTGCGCCTCGGCGCCGATCGTGGGCGCGTTCACGTACACGATGCCGGCCTCCAGCTCCTGGATGGCCCGAAAGGCCCGCCCGATATCGCGCGTGTAGATGGACGACGAGAGTCCGTAGCGTACGCTGTTGGCCACCTCGATGGCTTCTTCCAGCGAACCGACCTTCAGCACCGAGAGCACCGGCCCGAAGATCTCCTCCTGCGCAATGCGCATCTCGGGCCGGACGTCCACAAAGATGGTGGGTTCGAAGAAAAAGCCATCGTCCAGCCCCGGACCGGTGGCGCGTTTGCCGCCGAGCACGAGCCGCGCCCCTTCCTTGAGGCCGATTTCGACGTAGCGCTGCACTTTTTCGAGCGCGGCCTGATTGATGAGCGGGCCCATGTCGGTGCCTTCCTCGTTGCCATCGCCCAGGCGCAGGCGGCGGGCTTCTTCGCAGAGGCGCTCGACGACTTCGTCGTGCACGGCTTCGTGCAGAATCAGCCGACTGGTGGCCGTGCAGCGCTGGCCCGTGGTGCCGAAGGCGCCCCAGAGCACGCCATTGACGACCAGGTCCAGCTCGGCGTCTTCCATCACGATGAGCGGATTTTTGCCGCCCATCTCCAGCGAACAGCGCTTGTGCAACCGGCCGCAGATGCCACCGATGCGCGATCCGACTTCGGAAGAGCCGGTGAACGAGATCGCGTTGACGTCCGGGTGCTCCACGAGCGCCGCGCCGGCTTCGGCGTCGCCGTGCACCAGGTTGATCACGCCCGGCGGCACGCCCGCGTCGATGAGCGTCTGCACGAAGAGCATACCGCTGTGCGGGGCGTCCTCGCTGGGTTTGAAGACTACCGTATTGCCGCAGGCCAGTGCGGGGAAGATCTTCCAGCTCGGCACGGCCACCGGGAAGTTCCAGGCCGTGATGACACCCACCACACCCAGCGGCTGGCGGATCGTCATGTTGAACTTGTCGGGCAATTCGCTGGGCACGGTGTGGCCGAAGAGGCGGCGCGTCTCGCTGGCCGCGTAGTAGGCCGTGTCGATGGCCTCCTGCACGTCGCCGCGCGTCTCGAAGAATGGCTTACCCATCTCGCGGGTCATCGCCCGGGCGATCTCGTCTTTGCGGGCGCGCAGCAGATCGCCGGCCCGTCGCAGGATCTCGCCGCGCTGGGGCGCCGGCATGCGACGCCAGGCCGGAAAAGCCGCCCGGGCGGCCGCGACGGCGCGGTCCACGTCTTCCGCAGAAGACTGTGGAAACAGGCCGATCAGATCGGACCAGCGGGCCGGGTTGCGATCTTCGAACGTGCGACCCGTGGCTGATGCGACCCACTCGCCGTTGATGTAGTTGTGAAAAATCGTCGCCATGAGGAAACCTGTCGTCTGTTTGGAAGCGTTTCCGAAGGGTTCCTGCTTAAGATAGGACATCCCGGCGCCTCTTGCCAGAGGCCGGGTGTCTGCTTTTGCCGTGGAGAAAAGCCGTATATTTCAGGTTCATTGCTGCTACGACGAACGATGAAGCCCATGACGGATCGTTCCGCCCTGCTGTCGTCGCTGGAAGCGCGGCTGGCCACGCGTGTGCGCGTCGTACCGCCCAGCGGCATTCGGCGCTTTTTCGAGATTGCCGCCACCATGGAAGACGTGATCTCGCTGGGCATCGGCGAGCCGGACTTCGTCTCGCCGCCGGCGGCCATCGAAGCGGCGATCGCCTCGCTGCGGGCCGGACAGACCGGCTACACGGCCAACGCCGGCCTGATGGAGCTCCGGGAAGCCATTGCCGAAGAGCTGGCCCGACGCTACGGCGTGCACTACGATCCGGCGCGTGAGATTCTGGTCACCGTCGGCGTGGCCGAAGGTATCCAGCTGGCCATGCTGGCGCTGGTGGAGCCGGGCGACGAGGTGCTCATTCCGGAGCCCTGCTTTGTTTCGTACGGACCGACCGCCGTATTTGCCGGCGGCCGGGTGGTCTACGTTCCGACCTCGGTGGAAAACGACTTTCAGGTGACGGCTGCCGATCTGGAGCCCTACATCTCGCCGCGCACGAAGGTGCTCATGATCGGCTACCCGAACAATCCGACCGGAGCCGTGCTGCGGCGCAAGACGATGGAGGAGATCGGCGAGCTGGTGATCAAGCATGATCTGTTTGTCATTTCGGACGAAATCTACGATCGGCTGATCTACGGCCGCGCCTATGAGGAGGGGCACGTGTGCGTGCCGTCGATCCCGGGGCTCCGGGAGCGCACCGTGCTGCTGGGGGGCTTTTCCAAGGATTATGCGATGACGGGCTGGCGGATCGGCTATGCCTGCGCGCCCGAGCCCATCCTGAAAGCGATGTACAAGCTGCACCAGTACATCGTCATGAGTGCGCCGACGATGGGACAGGTGGCCGCCCTGGCGGCGCTGCGAGAGGCGCAGGACGATGTGGAGCGGATGCGCCGGGCCTACGACGAGCGGCGTCGCGTGATCGTGGACGGCCTGCGCGCGGCCGGATTGCCCACGTTCGAGCCGGAAGGAGCCTTCTACTGCTTCCCGGACGTTCGTCCGACCGGACTGAGTTCCGAGGAATTTGCGCAGCGGTTGTTGCAGGAAGAACGCGTGGCCGTGGTGCCGGGCGATGCGTTCGGTCCCAGTGGGGCGGGGTATGTGCGTTGCTCGTATGCCACGTCGCTGGAGAACATCCGGGAGGCGGTGCGGCGGATTCAGCGGTTTGTGGCGCGTGTGAAGGAGGAGCGTCGGGTGGAAACCTGAGCGGGCGGTTGTCGTTGCCAGAGCCGCCTTGTAGGAAGGCATTGAGTCGAACAAAAATCCGTTATTGCAATGCAGGAAAAAATTCAAAGCCTGTTAGAGCGTGTGGACACGCTCGGGAGGTTTCTTTGACATCCCCGGGCGCAAAGAAAAGATCGCGAAGCTGAACGAAGAGCGTCTGGCGCCGGGCTTCTGGGACAATCCGGAGCGGGCGCGTGAGATCGAGAAACAGATCGCCGAAGAAGAAGCCTGGGTGGCGGCGTGGGAGCAGTTGCGCCGTCAGGCCGACGACGTACAGACGTTGCTGGAACTCCAGCAGGAAGAGCCCGACGCAAACCTGGAGGAGGAGATCGCGCGGGAAGTGGCCCGCCTGGAACAGCAGCTTGACGAGCTGGAGCTGCGCAGCCTGCTGACCGACCCCGACGACCACCGGAATGCCATCCTGACCATCCATCCGGGGGCCGGCGGGACGGAAAGCCAGGACTGGGCCGAAATGCTCCTGCGCATGTACACGCGCTGGGGCGAGCGGCACGGCTACGACGTGGAGCTGCTCGAATATCAGGCGGGCGACGTGGCCGGCATCAAGAGCGCCACGCTGCGCATTGCCGGACCCTACGCCTACGGCTACCTGAAGGGCGAGTCCGGCGTGCACCGGCTGGTGCGCATCTCGCCGTTCGACGCGAGCGGCCGACGCCATACGTCCTTTGCCAGCGTGTTCGTCTATCCGGAGATCGACGACTCGATCGAGGTCGACATCCGGCCCGACGAGATCGAAATGCAGACGTTTCGCAGCGGTGGAAAAGGCGGACAGAACGTCAACAAAGTGGAAACGGGCGTCCGCCTGATCTGGCACGGCAAGCTCTCGAACGGTGAGGAGGCCAGAGTCGTGGCCGAGTGTACCGAAGAACGCAGCCAGCTTCAGAACCGGCAGCGGGCGCTCACCATGCTCAAAAGCCGGATCTACCAGCTGGAGCGGGAGATCCGCGAGGCCGAAAAGCGCAAGCGGGAGTCCCAGAAGAAAAAGATCGAGTGGGGGAGTCAGATTCGTTCCTACGTTTTCCAGCCCTACACGATGGTCAACGACCATCGCACCGAAACGAAAGTGACGGACGTCCAGGCCGTCATGGACGGTGACCTGGACCCGTTCATCCGGGCCTACCTGCTGTCGCAGGTGAACGAAGCCGCCTGAAATGCCCGAGCGTTATCAGTTCGATTTTCTGGTCATCGGTAGCGGCATTGCCGGCCTGACGTTCGCGCTGCGCGTGGCCGATCACGGCTCGGTCGCCATCGTCACGAAAAAAGAAAGCGTCGAGTCGAACACGAACTACGCGCAGGGCGGCATTGCGGCCGTCATGGACGCGGCCGATTCGTTCGAACAGCACGTGCAGGATACGCTCGAAGCCGGGGCCGGCCTGTGCGACCGCGAGGTGGTGGAAATGGTCGTGCGGGAAGGGCCCGATCGCGTGCGCGAGCTGATGGCGCTCGGGGCGCAGTTCACCTACGAAAACGGCCGGCTGCATCTGGGGCGTGAGGGCGGACACTCCCGGAATCGCATCGTGCACGCCGCCGACGCGACCGGCCGTGAGGTCGAACGGGCGCTGCTGGCGCGTGTGCGCGCCCACCCGAACATTCACATCTTCGAGTACCATTATGCGGTTGATCTGATCACCGAGCATCATCTCGGCCAGTACGTCTCGCGGTTGCGTCCCGACATCCACTGCTTCGGGGCGTACGTGCTGGACGAGCGGGCCGACGTGGTGCATACGTTTCTGGCGAAGGCCACACTGCTGGCCACGGGCGGCTCCGGGCATGTCTACCTGCATACCACGAATCCGCCGGTAGCCACGGGCGACGGGGTGGCTATGGCCTATCGGGCCAAGGCCCGCGTGGCCAACATGGAATTCATTCAGTTTCACCCGACCACGCTTTTCTACCCCGATGGTCCGAAAGAACGCTCGTTTCTGATCAGCGAGGCGGTTCGAGGCGAGGGAGCCCGGCTCTACAACCTGGCCGGCGAGCGCTTCATGCCGAAGTATGACCCGCGGGCCGAACTGGCCCCGCGCGATATTGTGGCGCGCGCCATCGACGATCAGCTCAAGCGGCGCGGCGATCCGCACGTCTGGCTGGACATCACGCACCGGCCGGCCGAGGAAATCAAACGCCACTTCCCGAACATCTACCGGACGCTGCTGGACTACGGCATCGACATGACCCAGCAGCCCATTCCGGTCGTGCCGGCCGCGCATTACCAGTGTGGCGGTGTGTTGACCGATCTGCACGGCCGCACTACGATTCACGGCCTCTATGCGGCCGGCGAGGTGGCCTGCACGGGGCTGCACGGCGCCAACCGACTGGCCAGCAACTCGCTGCTGGAGGCGCTCGTCTTTGCCCGACGGGCGGCCGAAGACGCCGTGCAGTACGTCCAGACGCAGACGTGGCGTACGGACGTGCCGGACTGGGACGACCGAGGCACCGAGCGCCCCCAGGAATGGGTGCTCATTGCGCACAACCGGGACGAGCTGCGTCGCATCATGTGGGACTACGTGGGCATCGTGCGCTCACAGCTTCGTCTGGAGCGGGCCCTGCGTCGCACCCGGCTGCTCTACGAAGAAACCGAGGACTTCTACCGTCGCGCCCGGCTCTCGCCGGGGCTGTGCGAACTGCGCAACATGATCGCCGTGGCCTACCTGATCATTCGCAGCGCTCAAATGCGCCGCGAAAGCCGCGGGCTGCACTACATGCTCGACTATCCGGAGCCCGTCGAGAGCGAGCGCCGGCCCACGCTGGTCTGAGGAACCCGTTTTTGAAGCCGTCGTTTATGCCGTCGGGAGTGAGCGGGTTGTGAAGTCGCCTCCACGGAACGGAGTCGGTGTGCATGAAAAGGGGGGCTCAGGCCGCCCTTTTTTCGTTCAATCCGCTCAGGTAGTAACGCCCGGCCGTCCGTGGTGCGGGCGTTTTTTGCAACGAGCGACAACCATGACGCAGACGACGCACGGGACGCCGGCGCTGATCGAGCAGATCCGCGCCCGCGTCGAAGAGGTGCTGCAGGGAACGGCGTTCTTTCTGATCGATGTCGTCGTGCGCGGCCGACGGGGCGCGCACGTGGTCGAGATTTTCATCGACGGAGATCGTGGTCCCTCGCTTCGGGACCTGGAGCAGCTTAGCCGGGAGATCGGCTTTCTGCTCGACAGCGACGACCTGTTGCCCGGCCCGTACACGCTCAACGTGTCGTCGCCGGGCGTCGATCGGCCACTGGTGCATCCCCGCCAGTATCCCAAGCACGTAGGGCGGGAGCTGGAGGTGAAACTGGTGGCCGTCGCCGATGCGCCGGCCGAGCGACTGCGTGGGACGTTGCAGCGCGCCGATGCCGAGGCGATCGAACTGCGACTTCCCGACGGGTCGCAGCGCCGGCTGCGCTATGAGGAAATTCAATCGGCCCGCGTCTGCCTGCCCTGGTAAGGCGGGCCCCAAGACCATGACAGGTGAGCCATGCAGAACAGCGAGCTGGTATCTTCCTTTGCGGAAATCGCGCACTCGAAGGGAATCGACCGGGATACGCTCCAGCTGATCGTGGAGGACGTCTTCCGGGCCATGATCCGGAAGCGTTACGGCTCGGACGAAGCGTTCGAGATCATCTTCAACCCGGATCATGGCGACATCCAGATCCTCCACATCCGGGAAGTCGTGCCCGACTGGGAGCTGGAAGACCCGGTCACGCAGATTGAGCTGAGCGAAGCGCGCAAGATCGACCCCGATTTTGAGGTCGGCGATGAGGTAGCCAGCGAGGTGAACATCGCCGAGTTCGGTCGGCGGGCCATCATGACCGCGCGCCAGACCTTCAGCCAGCGTATTCGCGATTTGGAGAAGGAAAAAATCTATCAGGAATATTCCGAACTGATCGGCGAGATCGTCGTCGGCGAAATCTATCAGATTCGCCGGCGCGAGGTGCTGGTCATGCACAACCGCACGGAGCTGATTCTACCGCGCGAGGAGCAGATCCCGCGCGATCGTTACCGCAAGGGCGACACGCTCCGGGCGATCGTCAAAGAGGTGCGTCGTGAGGCGGGCGGTGCGCCGCAGGTGATCATCAGCCGGGCCGATCCGGTCTTCCTGGAGCGGCTGCTGGAGCTCGAAGTGCCCGAGATCGAAGAGGGCATCGTCGAGATCAAGAAAATCGTGCGGGAGCCCGGCGAGCGCGCCAAGGTGGCCGTCGTCAGCCACGACGAGCGGGTGGACCCAGTGGGCGCCTGCGTGGGTCTGCGGGGGAACCGGATCCATGCCATCGTGCGCGAACTCTCCAACGAGAACATCGACGTCATCGAGTGGTCCGACGACCCCCGGGAGCTGATCAAGCGGGCGCTGACGCCGGCCAGACCGCTTTCGGTCACGTTGAACGAAGAGGCCAACCCGCCGCGTGCCAAGGTGGTCGTGCGGGCCGACGAGGTCAGCCAGGCCATCGGGCGGGGCGGGGTCAACATCCGGCTGGCCTCGCGGCTGACCGGCTATGAACTGGACGTCTACCGGGAAATCCGCCCCGACGAAGAGGATATCGAAATCGAAGAGTTTGCCGACGAGTTGGACGAAGAGATCATCGCGCGGCTGCGCGAGATCGGTTGCGATACGGCCCGGGCCGTGCTCGACCTTTCGGTCGAAGAGCTGATGCGGCGCTCCGGGCTCGATGCCGAAACCGCGCGGCGCGTGATGCATGTCATTCGTTCGGAATTTGAAGAAGACGAAGAAGAACTGGAAGGCTGAACGCCGATCGCAGGAGGACGCAACAGGCGCTTATGGCAAAGAAGTTCAAAATCCGGCTGTTCAAGCTAGCGCGTGAGCTGAACGTCGGGATCGATACCATCGAGCAGCAGCTCGGAGAGCTGGGCTATGCCCATGCGCTTTCCGGAAAAGGGGCCAATGCCGTCCTGGAGGACGAAGACGCCTACGAGGCGCTGCTGGAGGCGTTTGCCCACGACCGGAAGGTGGCGGCCCGGCTGAAAGAATTGCGCGAGGCGCGCGAGGCGGCCGCCCGGGCAGCGAAGGCGGAGGCAGAGGCGGCCGAGGCCGTCGAAGAAGTCGAAGAGGAAGCCGTTGAAGAAGTGCCGGCTTCAGCGTCGGCCGCCGAAGAGACCGAGCAGGAAGCTGCGGAAACGGCCGTCGAAGAAGCCACCGGGGAGCCGGAGGTTGAAGCGCCTGCTGCGTCTGATGAAGCGGTGGAGGCGGAGGAGGTCGCCGAGGAGGTCTCGGCCGAGCCCACACCTGCCCCTGAGCAGGAAGAAGAAGTGGAGGCGGTGGCAACAGCGGCTGCGACGGAGGAATCCGAGGCGGAGGTCGAGGCATCTGAGCCCGAAACGCCTGCGGCGGCCGAAGCCGAAGCGGCTCCGACGGAAGAGGCCCCTGAGTCCGCTGCGGAAGAAAAGAAAGAAGAGGACGAGGTGATCCGGGCGCAGGTGGTGCTCCAGGGAGCCAAGGTCGTCGGTAAAATCGACCTGTCGAAAGTCGAAGACGATGAGACGCGGTCTGGTAAGCGCAAACGCAAACGGAAGCGGAAAGCGAAGCTCGCACCGGACGAAGAAGTCGTCAAAGTAGCCGTTGAGGACGAGGAGGAGGAAAAAACACGAAGCAAGCGCAAACGCAAACGCAAGCGGATTCGCCGCGTCGACGAGGAGGAAGTCGAACAGTCGCTGCAGGAGACGCTTCGTGAGCTGGAGCAGGGCGTCAGCCGCATACGTCAGCGCCGGCGCCGTGAACGGCGTGAACGTCATGCGCAGGAACGGGAACGGGAGGCGTTGCGAGAAGCGCAGGAAGCTCGCAAACTCCGGGTGACGGAGTATATCTCGGTGGGCGAGCTGGCCGAGTTGATGGGGGTCGAGGTCAGCGAAGTGATCTCGACGCTCTTCAATGCAGGGATGATCGTCTCCATCAACCAGCGGCTCGACGCCGACACGATCCAGTTCGTGGCAGATGAATTCGGCTACGAAGTCGAATTCATCACCGACTACAACGAGCTGGAGATAGAAATCCCGGAGGATCGACCGGAAGATCTGCAGCCGCGGGCACCCATCGTTACGGTGATGGGGCACGTCGACCACGGCAAGACATCGCTTCTGGACTACATCCGCAAGACGAACGTGGTGGCCGGCGAGGCCGGGGGCATCACGCAGCACATCGGCGCCTACCATGTGGAGCTGCCGGACGGTCGGTACATCACCTTCCTGGACACGCCGGGGCACGAAGCCTTCACGGCCATGCGTGCTCGCGGCGCCAAGGTGACGGACATCGTGATCCTGGTGGTGGCGGCCGACGATGGCGTGATGCCGCAGACGATCGAGGCCATCAACCACGCCAAGGCGGCCGGTGTGCCCATCGTGGTGGCCGTTACCAAGATCGACAAGCCCGAGGCCAACCCGCAGCGCGTTCTCCAACAGCTGGCCGAACACGGCGTGCTGGTCGAGCAGTACGGCGGTCAGGTGCAGTGCGCCTTCGTTTCGGCCAAGACCGGCGAGGGGGTCGATGATCTGCTCGAAAAGGTACTGCTGGAGGCCGAGTTGCACGATCTGAAGGCGAACCCGAATCGCCCGGCCGTCGGCACCATCATCGAAAGCCGCGTGGAAAAAGGACGCGGCAACGTGGCCACCGTGCTGGTGCAGAACGGGACGCTCCGCGTGGGCGATCCCTTCGTGGCTGGCGTGACGAGTGGCCGCGTGCGGGCGATGTTCGACGAGCGGGGCAACCGCGTTGAGGCCGCCGGACCCTCCATTCCGGTGCTGGTGCTCGGTTTCGACGAACTGCCCGAGGTCGGCGACCAGTTCGTGGTCGTGCCCGACGAAAAAGAAGCAAGGGCGATCGCCCAGAAGCGTCAGCAGATCCGCCGTGAGCAGATGCTGCGCAAGCAGCGTCGCATCTCGCTCGACGAGATCAGCCGGCGCATGGCGCAGGGTGAGCGCCTGAAGGAACTCAACCTGATCATCAAAGGCGATGTGGCCGGTTCGGTCGAGGCGCTGAGCGACGCGCTCCTGAAGCTCTCGACCGACGAGGTGGCCGTGAACATCATCCACAGCGGCGTCGGCGCCATCACCGAAAGCGACGTGATGCTGGCTTCGGCCTCCGACGCCATCATCATCGGCTTCCAGGTGCGTCCCACCAGCAGCGCCCGCCAGCTGGCCGAACGCGAGCACGTGGACATCCGACTCTACTCGGTCATCTATCAGGCCATCGAAGACGTGCGCGATGCCCTGGAGGGACTCCTGTCGCCCGAAAAGACCGAGCAGATTGTGGGGGTGGCCGAGGTGCGCGAGACGTTCAAGATCCCGAAGGTCGGCACGGTGGCTGGCTGTCGGGTCCTCGAAGGGCGCATTCGCCGGGGCGACCGCGTGCGCGTCATCCGCGACGGCGTGGTCATCTACGAAGGCGCGATCTCGTCGCTCAAACGCTTCAAGGAGGACGTGCGGGAGGTGCAGAGCGGCTACGAGTGCGGCATGGGCATCGAAAACTTCAACGATATCAAGGTGGGCGACCAGATCGAGGCCTTTGAGATCGTCGAACAGCGGCGCAAACTGGAGGTCTGATGAGCAGCAGCATCCGGGTGCAGCGTGTGGGTAGTTTGCTCAAGCGCGAGCTGGCCGACATCCTGCAGTTTGAGTTCGGGGACCAGCTGCCGCCTATGACGACGGTCACCGACGTGCAGCCCACGCGGGACCTGTCGATCGCCAAAGTGTACGTGAGCATCTATGGTGCGCCCGAGCAGAAACGGGCAGCGTTCCGGCGGTTGCAGGAACTGACGCCTCAGATCCGCGCGGCACTGGCCCAGCGCATCCGCTACCAGCTCCGCTTCATGCCCGAGCTGCG
>ERZ795042.1418-NODE-1418-length-15621-cov-85.029230_pt1 | contig 15621 bp, 17 predicted proteins | sample MGYA00375126_ERZ795042 | MGnify/ENA primary metagenome ERZ795042 (study PRJEB30171, sample SAMN05518105) | compost metagenome | isolation source: Feedstock adapted compost from Newby Island compost facility, Milpitas, CA | place: USA:Newby Island compost...
GTGAACACGAAAAGGAGTGAGTGATGATCAGCAACATCATGAACCTGCTCCTGATCGCTTTCCCATTCCTAATCATCCTAGCCTACGCCCTGGTCAACCAGCGCCAGCCTCCTCGCCCGCTGACCTGGCGCACCCTCGTCCTCATCGGCGGCACGGCGCTGCTGTTCGGTAGCCTGCTCGCTGTCACACAGACCGGCCACCTGGAACCCTTCGCCTGGCGCCGGGCGCTGGCATGGAGCCTGGTGCTCTTTCTGCTCACCCTGGCGTTCGAGGCAGTGTTGCGCTGGCGACCGGGTGCCAGCGATCGGCGGTGAGGGAGGCACACCAGCGCTGCAGCACGGTCTAGCTAAACTCAAAGGAGATGGGCGATGTCGCTTGTGGTCCGGCTTGCATGGGTACTCCTCTTCAGCGAATATCTGCTGATGACGTATCTCTTGCTCTTTCAATGGAGGGAACCGGCTCGGTTTATCCCTCGTGCCTTGCCGCGACGGGAAGTGTGGCAACGCCTCACCACTCTTCTCCTCATGCTTTGGTTCGGGTATTCCAGCATCTTCTGGCTCCTGCTCGATTGCTCTTCACGGACGGCCTGCTTCCTGGCCCTTCTCCATCCGGGACCACTACCGCCCTTGTTGACCAGCACCGCTGCCATTATTCGCCTCGTTATGCTGTTTGCATATGTGACGGTCTTCCTCGTGCTCATATGGCGGCGTGCCCGGCGAATTCCGTTGCAGAAGGATGCCCAGGGAGCGACGTGACATGGCGAGCAACGCACCATACGATAGAGATCTTCGGCTGACTTCTGAATCCTGGCGTACACGTCTAGCCCGGCTATCGACCAGGCCAAAGCCGACGGTACTGGCTCAGTTGACCTACCTGCTCGCCACTCGCTACTGTGCGCCTCAGTGTTACTACGGCGCAGAGAGTGCTATACAATTTCGTTTGACGCGACCTGACACAAACGGAGAATGGGTATGGACTTCCTGATTACGCGGCTCTGGCTTTTCGATGTGGCGCTGCTCGTAACGTTCAGTATAGTTCGGCTCGTAACTGGCTGGTGGCCCTCACAGCCTCCCGGACTTGCTCGTTTGGACGGTATCCTCTGGTTACTTCTCCTTTTCGCCCAACTCCTGTTCTTCGGCTCACCCGATGTTGTTTTTCGCACCATCTTGCGGGGCTCCTTACCGGATCCGGTTTTGGTTTCTCTTACGTTCTGCCTGACGCTCTGGAGTGTATCCGAGAGCGTGATGCTCCTTCGCACGGCTGTCATTCCGGCTGTCTCACCACTGGTCCGATCCTGGAAAGGGGCTGCCGATGGCGTTCGTCGTGCGTCTCGCCTGGTTGATCGTCTTCAGTGAATGCCTGCTCACCATTGGCCTTTCACTCTGGTTTGGCACACCGTTTTGGGGTAACGTGCGAGCTGCGCCGCGTCGGACATGGTGGCGCTTGCTGCTGACGTTTCTCGTCGAGGGGTGGTTTGTCTTCGGGACAGTGTCGTTCCTGCTCCTGGCTTGTCCCGCAAGAATCGCTTGTCTGCGAGGGCTACTCCAGCCCGGCCCGCTTCCCCAAGAGCTTACCACGCACCTATCCTTACTCCGGCTTGTCACTATGCTCCTCATCTGGGCAGTCGTGCTCCTGAGGGGCAGATGGTATTGGCAGCACGCTCGTCAGGCTGCCCAACGCGGGTCAGAGTAGCGTCACGAAGGGAACATCTTTTGCCGCATTGCTGCACTAGTCCGGGGAGTACACCAGGCACCACCCGGAATGTCTGGGCTCTTCCTGGCTGTCGACGTCGTGTTGGCAACACGAACGCTTCTTCCATCGCCACCCCCTGTCCCTCGCGCTTGTCGCGCTGCACGCAGGTCAGCGGCTCTCACGCCCAACTTCCTGCTGTCAGAAGGGCAGCCTTGTTGGTTTCGCATGCAGCCAGGGGAGAAACACCCTGCTCCTGTTGTCTGCCAGACGTCCCCGCGATCCAGTCAGACAGGCTGCTTTTCGCTGGACGATCCCCGCGCGCTCGTAGCGACAGCCGTCGGCAGTTGCTCTGGTAGAAAGTGCACGGCTACTTCGTTGGCAAGCAAGATGCCGCGACGGGTCAGCCGTGCACACCGTCCATCCCACTCTAGCAACCCAAGCTCTGCAAGTTCATGCAGCACAGGACCGTAGACGCTCTCAAGTGCACTGCCATGCCGAACGGCAAACGCCGCAGCATCTACTCCGTCCTGCACCAGCCGCAACCCCAACATCATGGTTTCGGCCATCGCCGTCTGGTGATCGATCTCCTCTTGTTCGGCCACTGGCAAGCGACCTTCGGCGAGCATCGCTATGTAACGGTCGAGCCGGCGCGTGTTGCGATACCGCACGGTGCCGAGATAGCCATGGGCACCGACGCCAATGCCGAGGTAACGACCGTTTTGCCAATACAGCTGGTTATGGCGTGAGCGGAATTGCGGCTCCCGTGCCCAGTTCGAAATTTCGTACTGCTCCCAGCCAGCAGCAGCCAGCCTATCGATCGCCAGCTCCGCGAAGTCAGCGACCGTATCGTCGTCGAGTGGACGGATCACGCCACGCGCGACACCGCGGGCAAACGGCGTGCCAGGCTCGATGGTGAGCGCATAGAGCGACAGGTGTTCTGGCTCAAGGGCGAGTGCCTGGGCAAGGTCATCAGCCCATTCAGCCAGGGTCTGGCCTGGCCAGCCATAGATGAAATCGAGGTTGACATTGGCAAAGCCTGCCGCCCTTGCGTCCTGAACAGCCTGCTTCGGCGTCTCCGGTATATGCGCTCGGCCCAATATCTTGAGTCCCCGGCGCTGAAACGACTGCACGCCAATGCTCAGCCGGTTTACTCCTGCTGCGCGATAGCCGCGCAAGTTCTCCACTCGTGCCGATTCCGGATTTGCCTCAAGGCTTACTTCTGCGCCAGGCAAGAGCTGGAAGTAGCGAGCGACGGTGTCAAGGATGTTCCCAACTGCTTGAGGAGGAAGCAGTGACGGCGTCCCGCCACCGAAGTAGACGGTCGCGATTGGCAGGCAACCGTAGTGCTCAGCTGTCAGCGTAAGCTCACGGATGACGGCATCAACGTACTGCTCGATCGGTGCCCCCCGTGCCCGATAGACAGTGAAATCGCAGTAGGGGCAGATGCGGGTACAGAAGGGGATGTGGATATAGCAGCCAAGCGGTGCATCGTCTGGCAATGGCGCGCGGGTCAGCATTTGATTTTCAGCTTTCACCATGAGCAAGCGGCAACGCGACAAGATCATGCAGCATCTCTTCATGCAAGTATGCCTGAGCAACCTCTTTTTGACGTGCTCGACGGTGTTACGACACACGCAGCACACGATAGTCCGCCCATTGCCTCGTTCGTCTTCTCCTCACCCTCTCGACGAGAGAGCGCTGATCTCGAGCGAACCCGGCTCGTGCGCCCAACTTCACACAGATCAGCGTGCGCGAGGAGCGCGGACAGCAGCGGTGTCCAATAACTTCCGCACAATGCTCCTACCCAAACGGGTAGGAAAAAACTCTCCCCCGGGGTGAGGCGTAGGCATCCGGCGCATTCTAGGCTTTTGCTAGAAGGCCAGCGCAACTCCTGACGAAATCGGCGCTGGCGGGAGGATAAGCAATGAATCGGCTATTTCTGCTCTGGATCGGACTCCTTGTGGCTGGAGGGATCAGTGCAGTGGTCTTCCTTCACAGTGCACTGGTGATACTGAGCGGCGGAGCGACACCGCGAACACTCTTGCTCGGTGGTGTTGCACTGCTTATCATTGCTGCCGCACTGCTTGTCTGGCGTCAAGCGGTCGAGGCCGTTGACCGGCAACTTGGCGAAGGAGGGAGCCATGGCCACGACTGATCCCTCGGCTCGCCGATCGGACGGGGAGGAAACCCGCCCGGTCGGCACGTTGTTTTTATCCCTGCTCTTTCTGTTCATCATCCTTGGAACCTGGGGCGCGGTATTGTTGTTGTTGATCCAGCGGGGGTGAGCAATGAAGCTCGACCGCTATGAGCGCATGTTCCTGATCGTCGCCGTCGCTGTTCTCCTTGGTTTCCAAGCAGCCATTGGCATCAGCGTTGCTCTAACGCGCGTACGCCTTCCCGCACCGGTCGAGCGTGTGGATGCCCGCACGCTCCGCCAAACCCCACCGTTTAACCAGCCGGGGTTGCGCCAAACCGGGCCAAACACCTATGAGGCCGTTATTATTGCGCAGGCGTGGCAGTTTAACCCCAATGAAATTACGGTGCCGGTTGGTTCCACAGTGACGTTCCTTGTTTCTTCGCCAGATGTCACGCACGGGTTCGAGCTCACTGGCACTGATGTCAATGCCATGGTCGTTCCTGGTGAAGTGACAAAGGTTACGGCGCACTTTACGAAGCCAGGGGACTACGTCTTCCTCTGCAACGAATACTGCGGGTTCGGCCACCAGACGATGTACGGGAAGGTGGTAGTGCGATGAGCGGGACGGCGGCAGTCGCTGCGGCACGCGGCGGCAGTGGCGCAATTGGCGCGCTCGAAATTGCAGCAAACCAGCGCTGGCCAATCGCTGGCCAGCTCGTCATCGGGCTCGTCGGTCTTGCCATCGGCGGCTTCTACGGCATCCTGCAGGCGCTCAATCGCATTGGACTCGATCTCTACCCAACGCCGATCATGGGCCGTGCGTATTACTACCAGGGGCTGACGATTCATGGCGTTCTCCTGGCGTTTCTGTTTACCTTTGCCTTTGCCAACAGTTTCCTTTCGCTGACGACGATTAAAGGATTCAATCGTCCGCTGGCAAGCACCTGGTTGCTCCAACTCTCGTTTGTGACGCTTCTGCTGGGCGCGCTACTTGCCGGCTATACCATGTTCACGGATCAGGCGACTGTGCTCTACACCTTCTATGCACCGTTGCCAGCCAGTCCCCTGTTCTATCTCGGCGCCGCATTCCTGGTCGTCTCAACCTGGCTGGTTTCGGCTAATCAGCTCTTGACCTTGCGAGACTGGCGACGTGAGCATCCTGGCGAGCGCATCCCACTCCTCGCTTATATGTCGATCATGACCTACCTTATGTGGGATCTCGCCTCGCTCGGCGTTGCGGTCGAGGTGCTCTTCTTCCTGCTCCCCTGGTCACTTGGCTGGGTCGAGACCATTGATCCGGAGTTTACGCGAACGCTCTTCTGGTATACCGGTCACGCCATCGTCTACTTTTGGCTTCTGCCGGCGTATGTCTCCTGGTATGTCATGATCCCCAAGCAGGTTGGGGGGCGGCTGCCGAGCGATGCGCTGGGGCGACTGGCGTTCATTATCTTCCTGCTGTTCTCAACGCCGGTCGGCGTCCATCACCAGTTCCTTGATCCAGGCATCCCAATTTTCGTCAAGGCACTGCAAATGAGCCTCACCTTCTTCGTTGCAGCGGGCAGTTTCATTACCGCTTTTACCGTCGGGGCGGCGCTGGAATCAGGCGGGCGAGCACGTGGCGGCAAGGGACTGCTCGGCTGGATTCGCACCTTGCCCTGGGACAATCCGAGCGTGACCGCACAACTCCTGGCAATGCTGCTGTTCGTCATCGGTGGGGCAACCGGTATTGTCAACGCGAGCTACACGCTGAACCTGGTTGTTCACAACACGGCGTACATCCCAGCGCACTTCCACTTGACCGTTGGCACGGCTGTTGCCCTGACGATCATTGGCGTCTGCTACTGGCTCGTTCCCTATTTCACTGGGCGGCAACTTGCCTGGCCAGGGCTCGCTCGCTGGCAAGCCTGGCTGTGGGCTATCGGCATGTTCCTCTTTTCGAACGGCCAGTTCGTTGGCGGACTGACTGGCGAGCCACGCCGCACAATGATCGGCAACGCGACCTATCTTCACCTCTTTCACTGGGATCTGGCGAACTGGCTCACCGCAATCGGTGGAACAGTCCTTGGAATCAGCGGCCTACTCTTCTTCGTCGTGATACTCGGCACGGTCCTTGCTGGTGCGCCGTTAGCTGAGCCGGTCACCATCCCGCAGACTGATTATGTCCACGGGCCAGAGGAAACCTGGGCAGGGTTTGACCGCCTTGGCCTCTGGTTCGGCCTTGCCGTTGCCCTTGTCGTGCTAGCCTATGGGCCGTTCCTGCTGACCTATCTGCCACTTCATCCCGTCTCGCCACCGGTTAAGGTCTACTAACGCTGCACATGCGCTCGGCGGTCAGCAGCGGGCTGGGGATTCCCCGGCCCGCTGCTTCTCCAATGGCACCGACACCTGCGCCGGCAACGCCTGTCCGACCACGCAGCGGACACGCCGTTGCTAGTCGACGATACCGTGCTGCCCACGCAACAAGATTGGCCAGATACTCGGCATTTCACCGACTGGGACTTCAATGAGTACAGGATGGTCGGCAGAGATCGTCTCTTCCAGGGCGCGACGGAGCGCATCGGGCGTTGTGACACGCCGGCCTTCGACGCCGAAGGCTTCTGCTAACTTCACAAAGTCAGGATTGACAAGGTCAGAGGCGATCACATGGCCGTTGAAGCGCTCCTTCTGAATCCGCTTCACGTTGCCATAGGCATTGTCGTTGAACACGACAGTGACGACATTGATGTGGTGCTGGACAGCGGTCGCCAACTCCTGGACGTTGTACATGAAGCCGCCATCGCCGTTAATCGAGACAACTGGACGATCAGGGTTGCCAACCTTTGCCCCAAGGGCAGTTGCAAACCCGTAGCCAAGGGTCCCCTGGTACCCTGAAGTCAAGAAGGTTCGGGGTTGATAGACAGGGAAAGCCTGCCAGGTCCAATACCCGACTTGCGTGCTCTCACTAACCAGAATGCCCTCTTCGGGCAACGCGTCACGGAGCGCTTGTGCGAATGCCGCTTGGGGCTGCACTTCCCAGAAGAGGTCATGGACGCGCTCCTTCAGCGCAAGCAGTTCATCTTTACGGCTCGCGCGCTTGCGGTTATACGCTGGAACACGTTCGAGCAGCGCCGCCAGGCCGCGCTTCGCATCAGCGACAATACCAACCGTCGCCGGGTAGTTGCGACCAATTTCCTCAGGGTCGATATCAAGGTGGATCAGTGGCTGCCCTTTCGGCCCCCAGTCGACCGTTGCCGGCTGCAGAAAGCGCGTGCCAACGGCGAAGATCACGTCGGCCTTGGGCAACAGCGTCCAGGCAGCAACCATCGCCTGCGTTAAGTAGTGACGATCCGAAAGCGCTCCTTTGCCGTTCATCGAAAGGATCACCGGAGCTTCAAGCATCTCGGCCAGCGCCTGCAATTCCTCGCTCGCGTTGGCAGCAACGACACCCCCGCCAGCGAAGATGATTGGGCGTTCGGCCTGGCCAAGCAATCGTGCAGCGTGATCAAGCGCATCAGGATCAGGCTCAGGTAGCGATGGCTGGACCGGCTCATCAATCAACGTGATGTCACCTTCTGCGAGCAGTATGTCCTGAGGGACTTCGATTTCGACAGGACGCGGGCGGCCCGTGTGGAGTTGCTGCACAGCGTGATGGACAATACCGGGCACCTCTTCCGGGCGCATCGCTCGTGCTGCCCACTTCGTAACCGAGCGGACAGCGTTCAGTTGATCGGGAATCTCGTGCAGCATGCCCCGGCCTTTGCCGATCTGGTCGCTGGGAATCTGACCAGCAATACAGAGCACTTTGGAGTTGCAGGCATAGGCCGTTGACAAACCGGCCATGGCATTGAGCAACCCCGGTCCGGGTACGACGAGACACGCCCCGATCTTCCCGGTGGTGCGGTGATAACCGTCGGCCATGTAGGAGGTTGCCTGTTCGTGGCGCGTGTGGATCACGCGGATGCGGTCGCGAGCCTCATACAAGGCATCAAAGGCACCATCGAGCTGGACACCAGGGAGGCCAAAGACGGTATCGACTCCCTCACGAAGCAACTGCTGAATAAGCGCCTGCCCGCCGGTCATTCGCGGCATGGTTCACCCCTTCCAATGACGCCGTAGGATGACATGGTGCCCGCCGCGCCGCAATTGCGCGCCGTTGCGCCCAGGGCCCCTACCGCCATTGGTCAGGGCATTGCTCGGTCAGCGCGCGTCACGCACCCGGGCTATTCTACCCTGAGCTTAGCCTGTGCGCCCGAGCACTGACAGGTGTGCGGTACCGTGCACAACGGGCCACAACCCGAGCGCAAGGGTAATGCCCCCAGCAAGAACGAGCGCTGCGAGCCAGATGAAATCGAGATTGATCCACGCATTCCGCAGGATATCAACACCGAGTTCGTGGTAGACGACGAGGGCAACGGCCGCCATGACGACCAGCATCGCCACTGTATGCACCACAACTGCGAGTAAGGCCATGCCCAGTGATTGGCCAGCGAGGACGAGGTGCGCTGCATGGCCACCAACATTAGGCGCTGGGCCGCCACGGAGCGCGGCGATGACCGGCACGAGCATCAGGCCAGCGCCGTGAGCCGTTGCCATCAAGGCCGACCAGATCACGAGCTCGTACGGCTTAACGCGGAACCCAACCCATCGCGGATGACGGAAGCGCGTCACAAGCTTATAGGCAGCAAAACCGAGGATCGCGACGCCACCGAAGAGAAGCAGGAGCCATTGGGGGAGAACAACTCGCAACACGCCAACGACGACCGCAACCACACCAATCGCGAGAGCGTGGCCAAGCGCGATCGGCCCCATTGCTTCGACGACGGCACGCGTGCGCCGTTCCTGCAGGCCAAGCGCAACGGCGAAGAGCCAGCCCATCGCTGGATTTACACCGTGAAACGCTCCGAGGAAGATGAGTGAAAGCCAGGGCCAGAGCGGGCTCATTGCTCGGTCGTCCTTTCAGCCAGAGAAACAGCGCTGCCCCGGGCGTCACCATACCCGGGGCAGCAGACATCCATCACTGCCCCATGCGTTATGGGAAGCAGTAGGAATCGGACGATGCATCACCGCCCTGGAGCCGCACCTGATGCGCTCGCTGGTCACCGAAGTCGATGAAGAAGTTTGGATCGAGCGTGATGCCGCCTTCCGGATTCACGTCAAGCTTCACCATCCACCCACGGATACCGTCAGGATAGAACTGGGCATCCCACGCGGCGTAAAGCGAGTTCGTGACGTAGACTCGGCGGCCGTCGCGGCTAATTTCAACCATCTGCGGGGCGCCGTTGAGCGGGCCATTGACTGCAGGGTGTCCTGCCCGGCGGACAATGCCGCCGATCTGGACGACACCAGTGAGCTTGGGATTGAACGGATCACTGACGTCATACTGACGCAGCTCGCCAGTGCCCCAGCAGGAGACGTAGAGGAAGCGGTCATCGAGCGAGAGATCAATGTCAGTGACCAGTGGCGGCACCGCCTTGAATGGCTTGAGGACGGGTGGCAACTGGTCTTCTTCCGCTGGCTCGGCTGGAATCGTAATAACCTTGCGTGCCGCCCACTTGCCATTCTCACGATACCAGAGGAAGATGTTCGCTGAGAGATCGTGCAGACTGACTACCGTATTCACAAATCCGTAGGCCTTGGTCGGATCATGCGCTGGGCGCAGCTCAAGCGCCATCTGGTGCTCAGCCCCCAAATCAACGGTCTGGATCACACGGCGACGACGCAAGTCCCAGAAGTGGAGCTTATGGCCATACTGCGCATTGAGCAGCAAGTCAGCTTGAACCCCGTGCTCGACCATCTTCGGGGTACCCCACTCGCTGGTGACCAGCGTGTCATGGCCAAGGTTCCACCAGAAGTCGTAGGCAAGGTACTGCTCGCCACGGTCGATTTCCCAGCGTCCCAGGACATCGAATGAATCATGATCGAGCACGAAGATGCCTCCTGGACCCTCGCCATTAGGTGACCCAAGCGCACTGACGTAAATGCCATCCGGTCCACAGTGGACGGTATGACCACGCGAATAGCCAGCGCGGTCAGCAACCTCTTCCGGCTGGATCACCTTCACGACCTTGGGGTTTGAGGGATCAGGTTTTGTGTCGATCACGGTGATGTGCGAGCTGCGAATATCAGGGATGATGAGGTAGCGACGCTCAATATGCGGATGCGGGGCATTTGGGCAGAGTGCCGAACTGCAGGCATTCCAGCCAAAGTGGTGCAACTCACCTCCGGTGTATGGCATCTCGACCGTCGCCACAATCTTGCTGTAGGTCGATGACTGTGGATTGACATCAACGACGCACAAGGCGTCGGGCCGCCCATCGCCATTGGGATTGAGACGGACAACATAGGCCAGTTCTTCGGGCGGCGCTTTCATTGCCGAGCGAGGCGACGGATAGAAGGTTGGATCTGGGCGCCACGTTGCCATGGAGACTCCCTCCTTTTCTTTTGCCGCTCAAACGCGATGCGAAGCACCACGCATGCGTCGAAGCGTGCATTGGATACGTGGTATCATCCTCACCAAGGCTGCCACTGTCAAGGGCAAGGATCACTGGTCAACTGGCAAGAGCTTCCCCGTTCGTACATCATAGATCCAACCCGTAACCGTTGTCTCCGGCACAATGAACGGCGAACGCCGAATAAGCGCTATATCGTCACGGACACTCTGTTCGAGATCGGTAAACGGCAGAAAGGCCCAATCGTCGGCGGGTACGCCAAACTGCTCACGGAGCCGCTGACGCAGTTGCTCATCGGTAAAGGTCAGCATGCCGCAGTCTGTATGGTGAATCACGAGGATTTCACGGGTGCCCAGAAATTGTTGGGAAATGATAAGGGACCGGAGAACATCAGCCGTGACGCGCCCGCCAGCGTTGCGAATGACGTGCGCATCACCTTCTTCAAGCCCAAGGAATTTCGCTGGATCAAGGCGAGCATCCATGCATGTCACAATTGCCACGCGCTTGGCCGGCGGTGCGGCAAGATCGCCCTTAGCAAACGACGATGCATAGCGTGCATTCGCCTCAAGGAACTGGGAGACTGCAGACACAGTGCCTCTCCCTTCCGACGATAGCTCGGCCGGGCGTGCCGGACAGATCAACCGCCCGGCCGAGACTTCACGACATGGTTACCGCTCGATGGGCAAACCAACGGCGTTGCCCCATTCTGTCCACGAGCCATCGTAGTTCTTGACCTTTGGATACCCAAGCAGCTCGTGGAGCACGAACCAGGTGTGTGACGATCGCTCACCGATGCGGCAGTAGACGATCACATCCTTATCAGGAGTCACCCCTTGACTCTGGTAGAGCTGACGCAGCTCTTCCGCATCCTTAAAGGTGCCATCCTCGCGCACTGCCTGTGCCCACGGGATATTGGCTGCGCCGGGGATGTGGCCACCACGGAGCGCACCCTCCTGCGGATAATCCGGCATGTGGAGGAGTTCACCACGGTACTCGCCTGGCGAGCGCACATCGACCAGCGGCTTACCCTCACTAACCTTCTGGCGACCCCGATACCCGATGTGAGCGAGCACCTCGTCGCGGAACGCTCGCAATTCCGGATTCGGCGTCGGCACTGGATACTCCGTGGGTGGGTAGCTCGGCACCTCGCGGACGAGCGGGCGTCCTTCGGCCTCCCACTTCTTGCGTCCACCGTCCATGATCGAGAGCGGGCCATGGCCCATGTAGCGGAAGAACCAGTAGGCGTACGCGGCCCACCAGTTGTTCTTATCACCATAGAAGACGACGCGCGTCTGCGGCGTGATGCCGAGCCGGCTCATGAGCTGAGCGAACTGCTCCGGGCCGATGAAGTCACGGACCAACGGATCTTGCAGGTCCGTATGCCAGTCAATCTTGACCGCACCCGGGATGTGACCCAGCTCATAGAGCAGCACGTCCTCATCGGACTCGACGATACGGACATTGGGATCATCAAGGTGCTCGGCAACCCACTCGGTCGACACCAGCACCTCAGGGTGAGCATAGCCACGGTTGGCGATACGCGGATCAACCTCAAGCTGTACCTGTGCCATTGTTTCCTCCCTCCTTCTCGACTTTCCTCGTTGCTTCGCTTGGTGCGCTAATCGGCTGCTACAGCCGGACGAGTAATTTCGAGTTGCGTTGCGATCGGTACTGGGCGCGTCAGCATGTCTTCGACCGGGCAGACGCGAGCAACCCGTTCAGCAAGCTCGCGGAGCCGCTCCTCAGGCTCTGGGCTCTGCAGCCGGACACGCATTTCAATCTTGGTAAAGCCAGGGCGAATATTCGGATCCAACCCAAGGAAGCCCCGTAAGTCAAGCGTGCCAGTGAGATCAATCTCAACGCCATCAAGCTGAATTCCCAGCTGATGTGCTAAGACGCTGTACGTAATTTCCTGGCAGGCTCCGAGCGCGAGGAGCAAGAGTTCCACGGGATTTGGCCCAGTATCCTGGCCACCAAGGGCAGGCGGCTCGTCGATAATCATCGGTGGGAAATTCCGGACATGTCCTTCAACCTGCGTCCCGCCAATCCAGCGGGTATGAACCGTCATCAGCCCTTCGGCCATGAGCGGATTGGCCTTGATCGCCTCAGCCAGCGTAGCAAAGGTCTCCTTGATCTGCTCGCCATTGCCGTTGCGCGCCATCGTCCTTCAAACCTCCCTCTGCATTGGTGTCAGGGTGTCAAAACAACGGCAACAAAAGCGAGATGTCGAGGCAAACTGGCCATCGTGTGCACGAGCCGTGCAGGATGGCACAGTGCCCGACGCTCCCGTCAGGCACGGCGTTCGCTGACCCGCCCACCAGAGGGCGACGGTCAGCGCCCGGTACAGTTGCAGATACGGGGCCAGAAGGAGAAGACGCCAATCATCGGCGGGCAGGGCGGTACGAGCCATGCGCGCGTGGCATTAAGGTGAAGCAGTTGCTTGTCGATCGTAAGCTGCATGGTCGCCATCATTCCGCCCTCACTGCAGCAGCCAATTCCCGAGTATAGCGAGAATGTTACGACAACGTCAAACCGGCCCAGGTGCCTCTCCTGGGCCGGTGAGGACACTGGATGTTAGAGGCCACGGTCAGGGCCCGTTGCCTGGAGTTCCTCAACAATGAGCTGCAGCTCAGCTGCGCGCGCATGCATGCGGACAATCGGCTCACCATCAGGGTCGAGGAAAAGGATATCGACATGGTCATTGGCTTCAACCAACTCGGAGCCGCTATAGTCGAGTTCGACCGTGAGGACTGGCGTGATACGGTCAGACTCCGCGAGCGGCTCACCCGGTGGCGTATGCGCCCGGGCATAGCGGAGGTGATTGAGCAAGTCAGTGAGTGCTCCACGCTCGTTCGGCTCTTCGCCAAGGTAGAGGGCAAGGTCGATGCGCCCGTCGCTGACATGGAGATAATAGCCATCTTCAGCCTGCTCGAGGGCAACATCATGCGGGAACCACAAATCGTAGATAACGAGCGGCCGAGCCTCGCCTCCGTCATCTTCTTCCTCGTCCTCAGCCTCGCTATAGGACTCGGGCGTGATCGGCAAGGCGGGAATGCGCTGCCCCTGGAGAAGCAGCAGGTGCGCAATGCCGTAGGTGTACAGCATCTCGGCCAAGCGAGACCGGACAGGAGCCGTGAATAAGCCAGGAAATTCGCTTTCGATCAAGCGCTCAAGAGCAAGGAGTAAGCGTGCTAACTCCGGTCGCCCCTGGAGTTGCTGTTGCACAAAATGGCGGGCACCGTCATAGGCAGCACGCAGATCGGCATCGAGCTCATCGCCAGTCTGCTCAGCCAAGAAGCGCTGAATCGCTTCAAACAGATCGTCTTCGGTCGGTTGCCCGTCGCGGATCGGTTCTTCTGCCACTGCCGAACTCCGCTACTCGCCACGCATGGCGTGTTGGCGTTCACTGTGCAATTGTGGCACGTCAACGCGACGCCGTCTAGCCTTTTATGCTGGAGTATAACGCGTGATCTGTGGTAAACCTATCGCCTTGGCAGCCCCATTATGGGGCATGGGCGTGACGGGAGGGCAGTTGGCGCAGTGGCACGAGCAGCAACGCGAGCACAAGTTGAGGCGCCATACTTCACCGCCTGGCAAGCGTTTCAGGAACAGCAGCTTGTCTCGTTTTCGGTGCCTGGGCATAAGCAAGGGCGCGGCGCGCCCCCAGAGTTAGCCAAAGTGTTTGGGGCCCAGGCATTGGCGCTGGATATCCCGCACGCCGGCGGTGTCGATGACACGCATCTCACAGCGGAAACACTGCGGCAGGCCGAGCAGTTAGCAGCTGAAGCATGGGGTGCTGATGATGCTCTCTTCCTTGTCAACGGCAGCACGACCGGCAATGTCGCGGCTATGCTTGCCCTGGCTCGGCCAGGACGTCCGCTCATTGTGACACGGGCCTTGCATAAATCGTTGCTCGCCGGGCTCATTTTGAGTGGCGCCCGGCCCGTTTACCTCACACCAGCCTTACACCCCGAAGCCAACCTCTTGCTGGATATGCCAGCTGAGGTCGTCGCCAGAGCCCTGGCGGAGCATCCTGACGCGACAGCCGTGATGCTTGTCAGCCCGACCTATACCGGTGTGGCAAGTGATCTGCCAGCAATCGCTGCCATCTGCCAGCAGGCAGGCGTACCACTGTATGTCGACGAGGCCTGGGGACCACACTTTGCGTTTCACCCAGCGTTGCCAACACCAGCGGTCCAGGCTGGGGCTGATGCAGCAGTGACGAGTATTCACAAGCTCCTCGGGGGGATTACGCAGGCAGCGCTCCTGCTCTGCCGGGGCGAGCGCGTGACGCGAGCCCACCTTGGACCTTGTGTTGAACTGGTGCAGACGACCAGTCCTGCGGCATTCCTGTACGCATCAATTGATGCAGCCCGTCGGCGTATGGTTCTCGAGGGGCAGGAACTGCTCGATCGAGTGCTGGCTTTAGCGGCTGAGGCCCGGGTTGCTTTAGCACAGATCCGTGGTTTGTGGGTGCACGGGCCGGAGCTGATTGCTGATCGCCCAGGAGCAGCGTTTGATCCAACGCGCATTCTGGTGGATGTGCAGGGACTTGGCATCACGGGCTACGAGGCTGAACGCGTCCTCCGCGAGCGCTTTGGTGTTGCCGTGGAGATGAGCGATCTCGTAAGCGTGATGTTTGTGATTTCGCTTGGCGATACTCAGGAAACCATCGACCGGCTGGTCGATGGCATGCGTGGCCTTGCCGAATGGGCACGGGCTCAAGGGTCAGCATCGTCAGCCAGGGCGTCAGCATTCGCAGCGTTCCGCTCGACCGGCGCAGTGTTAACGGCATGCCCGCCCGCGCTTACTCCCCGCGAAGCCTTCTTCGCGCCAAGTGTTGCTGTGCCGCTCAGCGAAGCAATCGGGCGAGTCGCTGCTGAGCCGGTCACGCCGTATCCACCGGGAATTCCGGTGATTGCACCGGGAGAGCTGATTACTGCTGAGGCGATTGCCTATCTTGAAGCAGGCCGAGCCGCCGGCATGTATGCCAGCGGCCCAGCCGATCCGCGCTTACACACTATCCGCGTCGTGGCGGAGTAATTCGCCGTCGTTTCTGCCGCGAACGGCGGTGACGACAGCGCGAACGGTTTCCCATGGGGTGGCAACCGGAATAACACAGCCAGGAGCAACCAGCACCCCACGGCCGGCGCACTGGGCAACCGCGTCACGAGCTTGGGCAGCGGCCTCTGTGGGCGGGAGAAAGAGGATCGCCCGCTCGTCGATCCCGCCAGCAACGGCGCGACCAGTTCGCCGTGCACCCTCCGCAAGCGACGGGCCAGCACGCCGATCATGCCAATTCACGATGTGCACAGGATAGTCGCGAGCAAGATCAAGGAACGGCTGTGCGCCGTGGAGGTGGAG
>ERZ795042.1419-NODE-1419-length-15615-cov-161.320051_pt1 | contig 15615 bp, 5 predicted proteins | sample MGYA00375126_ERZ795042 | MGnify/ENA primary metagenome ERZ795042 (study PRJEB30171, sample SAMN05518105) | compost metagenome | isolation source: Feedstock adapted compost from Newby Island compost facility, Milpitas, CA | place: USA:Newby Island compost...
CCAATTGGAGTGGACACCTGGGAGAGGTTATGTTGAACCTCTTCGAGGAGGAGGACCGCAAAGGGGTCGGCGATGTTTTCCGGCGTGGGGACGAGCGGTAGGCGGGATGTGTAGTGATTACGGAGGAGCCGATGCGCCAGGGTCGCAGCGTAGCAGTTGTCGCATCCGGCGCTGACGCGGGTGCACCCCGTCACCGGATTCCACGTAACATCAGTCCACTCGATCCCTGTCTTCAGCGCCACGGCCTCCTCCCGAAGCCAGTCCCCGAACAAATGCCGTAGATAAGCAAAGCCGTCACCGAAGTCAAGCAGCTCGTCGATCCAGCGACTCTGGCGAGGCAGACGAGCGAGCGGACACGCTCAACCGCCCGCCGGCACAGCAGTCACCCCGGCCGTATGTCGGGTGCCGGCTTCCGCACCGAACAACCGATCCCACGCCTCCAGCACCAACCGCCTCGTCCGGTACTCGCCGAACTCCCGCTCCTCCTTCTCCTTGAGGACACGGAACGTCTCGCTCGGGTAGTCGGGGCCCATGACGTCCGCCGGGTCGAGGATGTAGCGCAGCTCGTCGCGGGTGAGGCCGTAGAGGCGCGCGTAGTAGGCGTCCAGCTCCGCCCGCAGGACGGCGCGGCGCTCCGGGTCCCACGGGTACGGGTCCCCGTCGTAACCCAGGTCCTCCGCCCACGGACGAAGGTCCTCGGCCGTGTACGTGAGCTCGAGGACACGGGGGACGATGAAGTCGAGGTCGGCAGGCGTGTAGCTTACGGCGGCCAACACCGGTAGCTGCTTCAGATACGTGTAGGTGAGGTGCGTCCCTCCTACCTTCTGTCTCGCTACGAAGTCGAAGACGAGCGAGGTCAGGTTGGCAATGAACGCAGCGTTTCGCGGCGGTTCCACCTCGTTGAAAACGAAGAGCGGCATGGTGTGCCCCACTGCTGAAATCGGCACCACCGCCGCAATCACCGTCCGCTCGTTCGTCGCGTTGGTGATGTCCCGCCACCCCATCAACCACTTCCAGTCCCAGCCGATTTCACGGAGCCTGGCCCTTACCGCCGCCGCCGGCACCCAGTACCGCGGCCGCACGGTGAAGTGCGGATCGGCCTTCTCCGCGTCCGTCACGTCGCGCGCCTCCGTTCGCTGCTCGCCGTTCGCCGTTCGCCCCTCGTACGTGGCCCAGCGATGATCGAACTGGTGGATCATCTTCGCCTCGTAGAGCGGCAGCACCCCCGGCGCGGGCGCCTCGAGGAAGAGATGGCTGTCGCTCGTCATGTTGAAGAGCCCCTGTGAGAATGCCAGCCCCCACGGGTTCCCCTCCTCCGGTGGCTTCGTCTCGTCGATCAGGACGGGAACGTTGCGGTAGATCTTCTTCGTGAGCTCCGCGTCGTATTCACTCCGGAAGATCGGGCAGGTCCGGGTGTTCGGGTTGATGAGGCGGAAGTCCTCCGCGGTCAGGCGGAACCGACGCCGGCGGTCACTGAGGTGCTCGACCCGCATCGCGAAGAAGGCGAACTCCGCGGCCTCCGCGCGGCCCAGGGTGAGCAGGCAGAACTTGTAGCTGCGGTGCACGCCGGGGAAGATCGCCTCCCGGTTCTCGAAATCGTACAGCGACACGAGCCGCCGCTTCTCGACGACCTCGCCGAAGAACGCCTTCGTCGAGTCGTCCGTGGCGATCCCGGTCGGAACCACGATGCCGGCACGGCCGGCCGACCCGATCAGCCGGTACGCGGTCTCGGCGAAGAGGGCGTACGTGTTGAGTTTGCCGACCGCCGTGAGGGCGAAACGGGGATTATTGCGCATCGACGTGTTCGTGCTCTCGAAACGGAATTTCTCTTCGATATAAGCCTGCCATAGATTGGGATGCTCCTTCTCGAGGTTCGCGATCGCCGCCTTACGGCGCGCTCCGGCGAGCTTCGCGATCTCCGGCGCCCGGGCGGCGAAGAACTCCTCCTCGCTCAGTTGCGACACCTCCCACGGCGGATTCCCGAGCACCACGTCGAACCCGCCCTTCTCGAAGACCTGCGGGAAGACGAGGGGCCAGTGGAGCACGCGCGCCTCGCGGCACACGCGCCTCGCCGTCGCCACCAGGGAGTGCGTGGGGCCGAGGGTGCCGTCCAGCGCCATGGCGAGGGCCGTCGTCCTGGGGAAACGCTCGGTGGCGACGGCGTCGCTCAGCGCGCGCTCCCCTTCCCCGAGCCGTTTCGGCATGAGGAACGCGGCCATGTAGAGGTCGGCCGCCACCGCGATCGGGCTGTTCTCCGCCTCGGCGCGGAGCGCGGCGTACGCGGCCCGCTTCGCCTCGACGTTCTCGACGGCGTCGTCCGAGAGCTGCTCGAGGCGGGCGAACGCGTCCGCGAGGGTCCACCCCCCGAGCTCGAGGGAGAGCGCGCCGCTCTCCCTCTTCCGCTGCAGCACCTTCCGCCCCTCGCGGTTCAGGCGGCGGAGCTGGTTCGCGAGCTCGCGATCGTCGCCGGTGAGCGCCTTGAACGCGTCGTCCGGGATCCCGTCCGCCAACACCGAGAGGTCCAGGAGCCCGAGGAGGGAGTCGCCGCAGACCAGGTGATGGTCCAGGAAGCCGAGGGCGCGGTCGGGGGTGTGCGCCTCGAGCCAGAGCGCCATCCGCGCCAGCTCGAGGGCCATCGGGTTGCGGTCCACGCCGAAGATGCAGTGGGTGACGACGTCGCGCAGGGCGTGGCGGTACTCCACGGCCCCGGGCGTCCCGCCCGCCCGGATCCGCGCCAGCTCGCCGGCGAGGCGCCGGGCCGCGGCGAGGAGGAAGTGGCCGCTCCCGCAGGCGGGGTCGATCACCGCGATGGAGAGGAGCGCTCGTTCGGCGAATAGCGAATAGCGAATGGCGAATGGGGTTCGGGCGTAGAGGTCCTTCAGCCGGGTCTGGAGCTCAGCCGGCGATAGAGGGTTTGGAGTTGACGGGCGAACGTCGCGAGCTCGGTTCGAATCGGCTCCGCTTCTGCCGCTGTCGTGAGCCCGACCTCCTGGGCCAACAGCAGCAGGGTCTCCAGCTCGTAGAGGCTCCCTCGCGCGATCCGTAGGAACCGCATGTAATCCTGGCGGTTCTGACGCCCCCATCCCTCCGCGATATTGGCCGGAACCGAGATCGCCGCGCGCCGGAGCTGGGCCGCTATCCCGAAGCGCTCCTCCGACGGAAAGGAGCGGGTGAGTTGATATACCATCCTTCCCACCGCCATCCCCCTCTTCCACACCTCCAGCTCGCGATAGGACCGAATACGCATACTCCTCCTCCCCCATTCGCCATTCGCCCATCGCCAATCGCTCCGCCTCCCGCAACCGCTCCCGGACCACCGGCATGAGCGCCGTGTCGAGGAGCTGCTGGACGAGGGCGTCGGGCGTGTAGTAGCTCCCCGTCCGCTTCCGCTCGTTCCCGGCGCTCTCCTCCACCCCCGCGAAGGAAAACCGGCGCGCGCCATCGCTCACGACCGGCACGAGCTCGAGGAGCGACTCGTAGACGCTCCCGAACTCCTCGGGGCCCATATCCTTCCAGTTGACGCGGGTGAGCACGCCGTCCCGTTCCAGCCACGCGAGGTTGCGGACCGCGTCGAGGAGCGCGTGGTTCGGCAGCTCCGCGGCATCGAGGTGCGGGCACTGCTCCGGGGCGAACAGCCCACCGAGCCCCGGGAGCCCGAGCGCCGGCTCGCCCTCGCGGCGGCCGAGGCCGGCGAAGACGGGCCGGAGCGACGCCCAGAGGTCGCCGTGCCGGTCGTACTGCGCCCGGCGCAGCGACCGCTCGCGGAGGCGTCGCATCCCGTACCCCTCGGCGTAGAGCGCCCGGACCTCGGGCGGCGTCCCCGGCGGGTGCAGGATGTCCCGCTCCTCGACGGTGAGGAGGAAGATCATCCGGTAGACGAGGCGGAGGAGCTCGTTGTAGTAGTCGAGGGCCGAGAGCTCGCCCGTCGCGAGCGCGTGCCGGAGCGCGGGGTTGTCGGCGGAGAGGAACCCCTGCCCGAGGGCGAGGAGCGCCTTCTCGACGCCGTCCCGGAGCAGGTCCCGGGCGCGGCTCCCCTCCTCCGCCGCGACGTTGCGCCAGGCCTCGAGCGGGCAGTCGGTCACCGGTTGCCCCGGCCGCCCGAAGCGGGAGGCGTGGAGCACGAGCCAGAGCGCGGAGAAGTCGGCGAAGCGCTCTTCCGTGAAGATCCGCTCGAGATCCGCCTCGAACCACGCCGGGCGGGTGAGCGACGCGTTGTCGCGCCCCAGGCGGATGCGGAGCCCGTTGGTCGCGATCCCCCAGAGGGCGTCGTCGGCGGCGTTCAGGTACTCCTGGAGCGCGCCCCAGGCGCTGCGGCGGCGGTGCCCGTCGCCGTGGCGCGGGACCGAGTCGTCGAGCGACGCGTCCGCGCTCCCGACGACGACGGGGACCCGGCCGCCGAGGCCTTCGAGGTCGATCGGGAAGCGCCGGCCGTCGATCTCGCGGATCCCGCCGTCCCGGAGATCTTCGAAGTCGAAGACGTCGGCGAGGAGCTGGCGGGCGAAGCTCCGGGCGACCGCATGGGGGTCGTGCCCCGGTTGCGAGCGCGCCGCCGCGAACTCGCTCCAGAGCGCCTCGGCGATCCTCCAGTAGCGCGTGATCTCGTCTCGGAGCTCGAGCCCCTTCTTGATCCCGTAGTCGGCCGGGGCCTGCGCGGGCGCCTCGAGGGCGGCGACCTTCGCGAGCCACTCCGGCGGGAAGAGTCCGCCCTCGAGGGCGAGGGCATCGAACTGTAGCGTCGCTTCGGATCTACGGGCCATGGTCAAACCGTCGGCAGCAGTACGTACGCGGCGATCACGTCCACGGGCATGAGCGGGCGCACCTCGTAGCGGCCCCGCCCACCACCGGCCTCGCGGACCCGGCGGTGGTCCTCCAGGAGCGTCTGTGCCCGTTCGTGGGCGATCCGTTCGAGGACGGGGTCCATGGTGTCCAGCGCCGCGAGCGCTTCCTCGAGGACGCGCCGGCGGGCCGCCTCGGCGAGATCGCTCGCCGCGAGCGCCTCCAGCCATTCCCTCACCTGCGGCCCGACGACCGGGACCGGGTTCGCGCGACCCACCAGCGCGACCGGGAGCGCCTCCTCGACGAGGAGGACGCGCGAATTCCGGTCTCGGACTGTGGTGAGCTGGTGCCGGACCCGGAGGAGGAGCACCGTCGTCTGCTTCTCCACCGCCGGCGAGCGCCACACGCCGGTGCGACCGAGCCGGGAGAAGGCGCCGACGCCGTCCTCCGCGCCGTCGTCGAGGGCGCGTTCGAGCAGGTCCTCGGCGAGCGCGGCCACGAGCGGGTGACTGCGGTGCACGAAGAGGGCTCCTGGCGCCGGCGGCTGCGCGAAGTCGATCCGGATCGTCCCCTCGAGCCCCTCGGCGGCCAGCCGCTCCCGGAGCGCCGGCGGGAGCGCGCCGAGCGGCGCCCGGACCCCGCGCGGGAGCGGTTCGACCGCGGCGTTGAGGCGCGCCATGGCACGCGTCACGAAGCGCCGCACGTCGTGCTGGTCCCCGAGGGCGGTCTGCATCCGCTCCCATTCCGGGAGCACCTCCTCGGGCTTCAGGCGCCGCTGGGCGAAGACGGTGCGGTTGCGCTTCATCTTCTCCGCGAGGCTCGTCCAGCGGACGTCGAGGTCGCGGACCTCCTCGAGCTGGTCGTAGGAGAAGAGCTCGCCCTGGCCGGTGTACTGCCCGCGCCGGAGCATGACCGCCCGCATCAGCGCCTCGGTGATGGAGTGGTCGTCGTCCGGGACGGGGACCGGGACGCCGAGCTCCTTCCGGATCCGCTCGGCCTTCCGCAGGATCACGCCGAGGACCGCGCCGTCCACGGGGTTGTTCTCGCCGTAGATCAGCGACGCCCGCACCACGGGGCTCGGCTGGCCGTAGCGGTCGACGCGCCCCTCGCGCTGCTCGTGCCGCGTCGGGTTCCACGAGAGGTCGTAGTGGACGACGGCGTCGAAGTAGGCCTGGAGGTTGATCCCCTCCGAGAGGCAGTCGGTCGCGACGAGGACGCGCCGGTCGTGCTCGCCCGCCTCCTCGACCCTCCGCTCCCGTTCTTCCGTCGGGAACTCGCCGGTCACGACGCCGACGTGGACGTCCCTGAGTCTCCGCTGTAGGTGCGCCGCGACGTAGTGCGCCGTGGCGACGTAGCGGCAGAAGATGACGGGGTTGAAGCCCTCCTGGAGGAGCTGCTCGACGTGGCGGAGCAGGAGCGCGAGCTTGGGGTCTCCGCTCTCGCCCGCGAGCCGCTCGGCGGTCTGGACCAGCCGGGCGAGGCGGGGGTCGGCGGTGGCGGCGCCCAGCTCGGCGTCGTCCTCCGGGAGGTCGTCGGCGCTGCCGTCGAAGACGTGCTCGGCCAACTCGTCGTCCGACAGGACCTCCGTCCTCATTCGGGTGCGAAGCGCCTGCGCCGCGGCGGCCGGACTGCTCGAGACGCAGCGCATGAGGGCGAGCATCCCCCAGAAGGTGAGGCGCTGGCGCCGCTCGTCGCCGCCGGCGGAGCGAGTCACGTCGGCGCAGTAGGCCAGGACGTCCTCGAAGAACCGCTCCCACTCGCCCGTGAGGCGGTAGGTCAGCTCCGCCGTCTCGCGCTGCGGGAAGATCTTCTGGTCCATCCACTCGTCGATGTCCGGCCGGCGCCGCTGGACGAAGTGGTTGGCGAGCCGCTCGCGGAGGCGCTGCCGCTCTCCTTCCGAGACCTCCTGCATCCGCCCGAAGTCGGGGTGGAGGAGGCCGAGGAGGGCGTAGAACGCGGCCTCGTCGCCGCTGTGAGGCGTCGCGGTGAGGAGCACCAGATGCCGCTCGGGGTCCGCGGCGAGGGCCTTGAGGAGCTCGTACCGCAAGTGCCGCGCGGCGCCCGGGGTCGTGCACGTGTGCGCCTCGTCGACGATCACGAACTCGGGGCAGACGCGCTGGAAGTCGTGGCGACGCCGGTCGCTCTTGATGTAGTCCAGGCTCACCACCGTGAAGGGGTGGAGCGTGAAGATCGACTCGTTGACCGGGAGCCCGCGCTCGAGCCGTGCGGCGCTGGTGGCGGTCACCGCCGTGGCCTTGATGTGGAAGCGCTCGTCGAGCTCGCGGACCCACTGGTCGACGAGGTGGGGCGGGCAGAGCACGGTGAGCCGCTCGATCTCGCCGCGGTCGTAGAGCTCGCGGGCGATGAGGCCGGCCTCGATCGTCTTCCCGATCCCGACGTCGTCGGCGATGAGGAGCCGCACCGGGTCGAGCCGGAGCGCCATGAGGAGCGGGACGAGCTGGTAGGCGCGCGGCTCGAAGGCCAGGTTCCCGAAGGAGCGGAACGGCCCGGCGCCGCGACGGAGCGAGAGGAGGAGGGCGTCGCGCAGGAGCAGCGCGGCCTCCTGCCCGGCCTCCATGGCGGGCGTCGGGCGCGGGAACGTCGCCGGCTCGACGTCCGGCTCCACCTCGAGATGGATCAACGCCGCGTCCTCCTCGGAGCCCGACAGGGGACGCAGGCGGAGCACGTCGCCCACGCTCCCGGGGAGGACGATCCAATCGCGCCCGCGGGCGCGCACGATGGCGCCGGGCGAGAAACGCGGCGTCGCGGCAGTCGTCGTCAGCGTCATACGTCGACCTCAGACATTCACTCGGAGCAGACGGCCCAGGCGGGCGAACGTCGCCGGCCAGGTTCCCGTGTCGTTGGCGAATCGCACGAAGGTGTAGCCCTTCTCCTCCCACTCGGTCTGGAGCTCCCGCGGCGTGTCGGGGAGCGCGACGGCGATCAGGTCGTCGGTCCACTGGAGGACGACATGGTCGCCGATCTGCGACCGGACGGGCGCCGGCGCGCCGGGGAGGATCTCGGTGAAGCGTTTCCGCCATCGGGCCTCCCAGCTGTCCTCCTCGCCCGGGGCTTCGACCGGCGGCAGCTCGTCGGCCGGCGATGCGAGCAGTTCCGTCCGGCACTGGGCGAGGCGCAGCAGGATCGCGCGTGCCTCCCGGTCGCGGCGGTCGATCCGCTCGTGGTCCGGCTGGTTGTAGTAGGAGAGGAGGCAACGATAGCAACCAGCCACGCAGTTCGCGCCCGGCACGTCTTCGAGTTCGTCGACGGACGGGAGCGGCGCGCGCGGATCATCCGGCAGCGCGATGTGCATGATCCGGAGCGCCTCGCGGGCGACGCGCGCGAGCGCGTCCGGCTCGCTCACCAGGCGGGTGAGGACGCCGGCGCCGCCCTCGGCAGCCTCGTAGAAGAGCAGACCGCGACGGTTGTCGCCGTCCGGGAGCGGCTCGACCAGGAGCTCGCCCTCCTCGAGCTGGTAGACCGCTTCGATCCCGCGGAGCAGGGCGTACTGCACCGTGGCGATCGTCTTCAGCGGTTTCTCCTCGATCGGCCGGAGGTGCAGCGCGTTCTTGCGGTCCTGCACGTACGGGACGATGCGCTGCGGCGGCGTTCTGTCCGGGTCGGACTCTCCACCGGACCCATCCTCGCCGACCCACCGGCCCGTCCGCGGGTTGATCATGAAGCCCAGGACGTACTTGTCCTTGCGGCGCCGCAGCCCCTTGTTGATCCGGGTGATCGTCGCGCCGGGGCCGTACCGCAGCTCGACGATGTCGCCTTCCGCGTCCACCGCGCGCACCGCCCGGACATCGCGCCGCCCCTTGCGCTCCGCCCACTCGTAGACGGTCTGGAGCTCGAACCCCTGGCGCTGCCGCTCCTCGTCGTTCGACGTGATGCGGAGCACCGGGTAGGTGTCGACGTTCTCGATCCGGTACAGGTTCTGGACGAGCTGCGCCTCGCCGAGCGGATGGCCGCAGCCGTGGCAGCCGTTCACCGCGTCGTCGAAGTGCGCGGCGCCGCAGCGCGTGCAGACCCGCGCGGCGCGGGTGGCCAGCCACGCGCCGGCGCTCGCCTCGTGCGACGAGCCGACGGACAGCTTCGCCGCCACCACGCGATACGCCCGCCCCTCGTGGTAGACCAGACTCCGCGGCCCGAACTCGGCGATCCCCAGGAAGCGCGGACGCTGGATGAACCCGCCCTTGCGTGTCGTCCCGTCGTTCGAGCCGGGGATGTACGCCATGAGCGGGAGCCGCGGGAAGTTGTAGCCCGGCAGGAACCCCTCGGTCGCCAGGTAGCGGTAGGTGAAGAAATCGCTCGAGAGGGTCGACGTTCCCCGCTGGAGCAGATCGATCTGCTCGATCGCCTGGTCGTACCGCCGCTTCGCGTCCTTGCGCTGCTGCGCGGTGGCCGCGTGGCTGCTCAGGACCGCGTGGGCGAGGTCCCGCTGCTCCTCCGCGGACTGGAAGAGCCGGCGCCAGCGATCGAACGCCCTGTCGAACTGATCGAACGCGGCCTGCGCGGTCGCCCGCGCGAATTCCGCAGGGCCGGTGAACCACGGCGCGGCGTGCGGAGTGAGCTCTTTGAGCAACGTTGTGAGGATGCGTTCGCCCCGGCGGGCGCCCTCCTCAACGGCTTCCGTCGCCCTGAGCGGCTCGGCGAGATCGGCTCTGAGGGGCAGCCCCGGGCGGTCAAGTTGCAGCAGATCGCCGATCGATCCGGGGAGCTCGACGCCGGTGCACGCGAGCCAGACCGCGTTCAGATGGCTCTCGATCAGCTCGCGGTTCGCCAGGTCCAGCAGGGGCGGGCGGACCTCGCCGTGGACCATCGCCCTGGGGTCGCGGAAGAAGTACTGGTCGTGCGGGCTCTGCGCGGCGCAGTAGGTCACCACGAGCGCGGCCTGGCCGCTCCGCCCCCCCCGCCCCGCGCGCTGGACGTAGTTCGCCGGCGTGGGCGGGACGTTGCGCAGGTACACGACGTTCAGCGCCGAGATGTCGATCCCGAGCTCCATCGTCGGCGAGCAGACGAGCGCGGGCAGGAAGCGCGTGCTCTCGCCCACCGCCTCCGCGCTCTTGGGCCCCGGCGTCTCCAGCTCCCGGCAGTCCCGGTCTCCGTAGCGGAATCGCTTCTCACGGACCTCCCGGATTTCCGCGTCGACCTGGGCCGTGTGCTCCCGCGCCTCGAGCTCGAAGAGCGGGTGCCCGGTCATCCCGAGCATCTCCGCCAGCGTGCCGTAGAGCTCCACGAAATAGCGATTCGTTCGGTCCGTCGGCTCACCCGCGTGAAAGCGCACCGCGAGCGAGTTGAGCTGGTAGCCCGGGACCTGGAAAGGCGTGTGCTCGCGGCGCCGGACGAACCCGCCCGCCACCGCGAGCGAGAGCAGGGCGCGCAGGACCTCCATGTACTCGTCCCGCTTGAGCGACTCGCCATGCTTGAACCCCCAGAGGCTCGAAGCGCGGAGCCGCCGACCGACCACCGACTGGAGCCCGCCGCGCAGGATCATGTCCTCGTCGGACTCACGCCAGCTCGACCGTGTGATCGGATCGACGACGAGCCACCGCCACCCGCGGAGCTTCTCTCCCTCCTCCCGCGCGAAGCCCCACGGGGCACGGAGCAGCTTCTCGGACGTCTCGCGCAGCGGCCCCAGGGCGCTCGGATCGAGGGCCGCCGCGTCGACCGCGAGCCCCATGCGCAGGTGGTCCAGCAGGATACGGAAGACCTGCGCGCGCATCTCGGGCGTGGCGCGGCGTAGCAGCTCCGGAGCATTCCGGAACACCGCCTCGTCCCGGCAGAACTCGTCGAGCCCCGGGTAGTCGACCCGCAACAACCCGAGCTGCTCAAGGTTGGGGTTGGTGTGCCGCCACCCGCGTCGCTGGTCGTACCACGCCCGGTAGGCGAGGACGGAGCGGAGCGTCTCCCGGGCGCGCTGCAGGTTCGCCGGCCCCGTCTTGGGATCGACGAGCCATTCGCGCAGGTGCGACGTCATGGGATCCTCGCCCGGAGCGAGTTCCCGGTCGAAGCCGAGCGCCGCCATGATCGCGCCGCCCAGGTCCTTGTCCTCAAGCCCGTCGCGCCCCGCACGGCGAAGTGCGCGCACGACCGCGGCGCGCAGCAGCGACACGAAGGTGAAGTCGTTGAAGTGGCCCGCCTGGAGCGCCGCGTCCTGGCGGTTGTCCGTGAAGGCCAGGAGCTTGCGCGCGCGGCGCTCGGCGGGCATCTTCCGCTCGTGCATCCACCGCAGCACGCTCGAGACGAGAACGGTCGTGGCGGAGCTCCGGCCCTCCATCGACAGCCCCGCCAGGCGGTTGATGTCCCTCCCCTGCGGGTCGTGCGTCTCGCCGCAGCGCAAACAGAACCGGAACTTCCCCGGCATGAACCAGAACGGCACGCCGGTCGCCGATTCGACGCCGTCCGTGCCCAGGGCGATTCGCCGGACCTCGAGCTTGCGGTAGTTCGGCTTGAGGCGGAGCTCACCGTGGCGGGTCGTCTCCAGCCAGCTCTCGGGATAGTCCTCGATCCTGCCCTGGAACGGGAGAGCATCCGGGCCGTCCGTCGGGACCGCCGGGGTCAGGAACCCCAACCGCTCGCGGGTTGCGTCCTCGTCGGCATCCTCGTCGCCCAACGCGTCTTCGACGCGCGCCGGCATGTCGTCGATCCCGCGTTGCAGCACCGCCAGCCGCTCGCCCTCGTGGCGCAGCCGGACCGAGTAGTACTCCTGCCCACACGAACGGCAGAAGTAGACGGGATAGAGCCGCCGCGACTCATCTCCCGGCAGGAACTGCTGACCATCGAGGACGACCCTGCGCTCGCCGGGGCGATCGAGCGTCGTGTAGGCGACGCCAGCGCCGCTGATGAACTGGTGGAGCTTGAACGCGAAGAACGCCTCGCGTCCACTGCCACGCGCGCCGGGCCGGTCGCGTTCCGGCGTCGACGCGATGAGGAGGAATTCCCTCAGGGCCTCGGCGCACCTGTCCTTCGGACGTCCCGCGTCCCTTGCGAGCGCCTCCGCCGCCTCGTCCAGCGTCATCGGCCGGGCGCGGACCCACTTCCCGCCGCTCTCCGGGCGCGCGAGCCCGAGACGGGTCTCCACCCAGATGGCGAGGGGATGGTCGCGGAGCTCCTCGTTGGTGATCCCCGGGGGAAGTCCGGCGTCCACGGCAGCACCTAGCCGATCCCGAACCGTTTCCGCCGTCTCGTGAGGATTCGTCGCCCGCTCCAGGTCCTCGGTCACGACGTGGAACGGGTGGATCTCCGCCGCGAAGAGCCGCGAAGCGACCTCGGCGACCTTCGCGGCCGGATCCGCGGCCGCGTCTTCGCTCACCATCGTCGCCGATGTGCCGATGCACACCAGATCCTCGGCCGCGAGACGCTCCCGGACCCGGCGGACCAGCATCGCCACGTCCGCGCCCTGCCGTCCCCGGTAGGTGTGCAGCTCGTCCAGGACGAGGAACCGAAGGCCCTTACAGTTCCGGATCACCGCCCGGTCCACCTCGTCCTGCCGCGTCATCAACAGCTCGAGCATCATGAAGTTGGTGAGCAGGATATCGGGCGGATTGTGGCTGATCCGCTTCCGCTCCTCCTCGTCCTCCTGCCCCGTGTACCGCGCGAACGTGACCGGGCCGCTCTCGCCGAGGAACTTCTTCAGCTCCTCCATCTGGCTGTTCGCCAGGGCGTTCATCGGGTAGATCACGATCGCGCGCGTGCGCGCCTCCTTATCGATATCCTTGGCGCGGAGCACGGCGTCGACGATCGGGATGAAGAACGAGAGCGACTTCCCCGACCCCGTCCCGGTCGTCACGACGAAGCTCGCCCCGCTCGCCGCGAGCTCGATCGCGTTCTCCTGGTGCCGGAAGAGGCGGAGGCCCTTGAAGATCTCTGCGCAACGCGGATGCAGTTTCCCCTGCGTCACCAGCTCGGCCACCGAATGACCGGTCTTGTAACAAGGATTGATCTGGATGAGCGGCTCCGGCCAGAAACGGCCGCTGTCGTAGGCTGCGGAGATCTGCTCGCGCAGGTCGTCGGCACGGATCGTCGTGAACGATCGCGCGAAGGCGGCGTACTCGCGAACCAACGACTCACGGAGATCGAAAACGTCCATTGGCCTGGTACCTAAGGAACGTGGGCACCGCTGGCGTCCGCACGATAGCCGGGCAGCTCCCCGTCCGGGCAGCGACCTGGCGACGGCGGCTACCGAGCCGGTCTGAGAGACGCTGGCCATACCATGGCGGCTGCTCCATCATGGCCGGGCCAGTGCGTTGCAGTAGGCCCGCAACCGCGCAACCTAGAGGCTGGAGGCATCCGTCCCCAAGGCGAACCGCCCGAATCGGCCGCTCCGCTTGATCCCGACAATTATTGCGAGAGGCACCGACAATCGCCGCCAACGAGGAGGACCGCCCCGTCCGGGGAGCTGAAAACCGACCGCGATACCTAACGGCCGCGACGGCCTCGTAATGTAGCCCACCTGGTCTACTGGAACCAGGGGCCAGGGGAGGCGTACCCTCTGGGCGCCTGGATTATGGAGAGTGCGGACGAGCCACCCGACGCGCCGCTCATTCTTCAGGTACCTCGCCCGAGCTGTACGGCGAAGTCTCTCGGTTCATTCTCACTTGCCTCCGTTGCCTCACCCGCCCGCGGCTTCGAGAACAGATCTGAGAGGCCGGCCCGTTCAAGAGCATCCAGGTGCCCCGTGAGAGCGCGATCGTACACGCCCCACTCGCGCGCCGTCAATCTCTCAAGGCCCAGAATCTCGCGCACGTCGTCGGCCAGCCGCAGCGCGGCGTGCAGCATCATCTTCGAAGATGCTTCGACCAGCTCGTACACCTCATCGAGGCCATCTTCGCGACGCTCTAACGCAACTGCTCCAATCTTAGCGGCGACGGCTGCGAAGTCCGCCATCGCGCGTTGTAGTACGCGGTAAGCCTCATTCGAAGCGTACATCGCCGCCTCGGCCCGAAGGGGCGGAAGCTGCTGGAGAATAGGGACTGCACTTTCCCACTCGCTTTGAACGAATGAAGCCGGCAGCAGGGGGTTGCGCTCCGCTCGGACGACTCTGCCAAGGAGGTCGGAGGCATCGATGAGTTTTCTCACTGCAGTCTCATACCACTGAAGCCGGCGATCGAATGCCTTCTCTCTCCTGAACCTCGCGAGTGCGAACAAGAAGGTGAGCGATGCGGCTATCAACGTGCCGGTGCCGGATGCGAGCAGTGTCGCTGCGAGGTTCTCCCAGTTCATCGTCCGTGGTCCTCGTCTGCATACGGAAACGTACGCGGACGCCCCGTCGCTCATGGGGCACGATCGCATTGCGTACTAGAACGTGGTATGCTGGCGACGGCGGGCGCAATGCAGACACCGAGCTGGCGTCGATCATCGTCCCTACACGAGGCCCAAGTGCGCCACCACTCCTCGAGTGATGGGCGATCGAGCTAGCGAACCTATGCCGGCGCCGCAAACCGGAACTGCCAAGGGGATCAGTCACGCGACGGATCCCCTTGGCGGCCAAGATGCGACACCGCTACACCAGCTCCAAGCCCGACCATTTCAGCTCGACCATTTCGCGTCCGTCGGGTTCACCCCCGCACACGCGGGGCAGGGACCGAGTTACTCAGCTTCAGCTTTGGATTCGGTTCACCCCCGCGAATACGGGGCTCGAACCAAGCAACTCAGCCTCAGTGTGGATCCGGCTCACCCGCGCAAGCGCGGGGCCGGAACCGCGGAGCCGCATCTTCTGCCACACTATGATGGACCCCAGGCTGGAGCGGCAACCCTCCGGAACGGGTCTCGCCTCGCAATCCGATACCAGTGTATTCCGGGCCACAGTTGGGAAGCTGTCCGGTCCTTGAATGGAACGGAAGACCGTTACCGTGTATCCTTCGGGTTGCCTCCGGAATCGGGGCGAGCGCTCGCGACCTCTGATACTAGGATCGCCCTCGCTCTACCACATACGCACATGACCGGTTCTCCGTTCGAGTGCCCCCGTGAGAGCGGTCAACCCAGGTCTCCCCTTTCACCACATTCATCCAGCTCGCCGTCCTCCATGTCAATGGCGATCGAAAATGTCCCACTTGTGGCGACTGAAAATGTCCCACCCGGCGGGGGTGACGAGCCGTTAGTGCGTCGGCGCCTCCCGGCGGCTTCGCTTCCGCCTCGGTCGATCGTCCCCCGTCTCGCGGGCGGGGGGTTGGAGGGCCCGGTAGAGCTCGGAGTGGTGGCGCATGCGGTAGCTGTTGCCGCGGATGCTCACGATGTGGCAGTGGTGGAGCAGGCGGTCGATCAGCGCGGCCGCCATGACCTCGTCGCCAAAGATCTCGCCCCACTCCTCGAAGCCCTTGTTGCTGGTGAGCACGGTCGAGGCCGTCTCGTAGCGCCTGGCCATGAGCTGGAAGAAGAGCATGGCCCCGGTGCGGCTGATGGGCAAATAGCCGATTTCGTCCACCACGAGCAGGGCCGGGTGGGTGAGCACCTTGAGCCGCTGCTGGAGCTTGCCCGCGGTCTGCGCCTCTTCCAGGCTGGTGATGAGGTCGGAGAGCGTGCCGTAGTAGACGCGCCTGCCGCTCTGGGCTGCGGCAATGGCGAGACTGATGGCCAGGTGGGTCTTGCCGACCCCGGGCGGGCCGAGGAAGATCACGTTCTCCTTGCGCTCGATGAAGCCCAGCTCGTGCAGGCTCTCGATCTGCTCGCGCCGGATGCTCGGCTGGAAGCTGAAGTCGAAGCCTTCGAGCGTCTTGACCGCCGGCAGTCTGGAGGAGCGCATGGCGGCCTGGAGGCGGCGGTTGTTTCGCTGGACGAGCTCGTCTGGCACGTGCTCCGGGTGCGCTGGCGGGCGGTGGGCGTGCCGCGGCGCGTCAT
>ERZ795042.1420-NODE-1420-length-15613-cov-209.875177_pt1 | contig 15613 bp, 12 predicted proteins | sample MGYA00375126_ERZ795042 | MGnify/ENA primary metagenome ERZ795042 (study PRJEB30171, sample SAMN05518105) | compost metagenome | isolation source: Feedstock adapted compost from Newby Island compost facility, Milpitas, CA | place: USA:Newby Island compost...
ATGATGAATTTGTCGCATTTTTTCTACGGACTCGGCTCCACGGTTGCGCCGGTGGCCGCCGCCGGCGCGATGGCCTGGGACATCGGGGACGCCGGCGAACTCGGCTGGCGCGGCATGTTTCCGCTGCTGCTTTCGCTGTCTTTGCTGCCGATCGTGCCCGCGCTGCTGGGCAGATCTCCCGACGACGGGGCCGACGCGGGCAACCGCATTTCGCTCAAGGCGATCGCCGCCGACCCGGCCGCCTGGCTGATCGTGGCCGTGCTGACCTTCGGCGTCGTTTCGGAGCTGTCCGTGGGCAGCTGGCTGGTGTACTATCTGGAAAACGTGTACCGCTGGGACACGGAACGGTCTTCGGGCATGCTTTCGCTGTTTTTCCTGTTCTTCATGCTGGCGCGCCTCCTGCTCGGACCCGTCACCGACCGCGTCGGGTACACCCGGTCCGTCATGCTCCTGTCCGCCTTTGCGGGGGCGTGCGGCCTGGCGGCGGTCTTCCTCGGGGAGCCGGCGGTGATCTTGTTCTCCCTGGCCGGCCTGGGGATCGCGCCGATCTATCCGACGGTGATGGCCATCCTGGCCAAGCGGTACGTGCGGGGGCTGGACACCGCCCTGACCTTTGCCGTGACGCTGCTGGGAATCGGGAGCGTGGCCGGCAACGTGCTATCGGCTCCGTCATGGAAAGGTTCGGCCTGCGGACGGGATACGCGGTCATCGCGCTGCTGGCCGTCGTCTGCTCTTTCTTTTCCCTGCTCCTTCTTGTGCGGCTGAGAAAGCGGAATGAAGCGGTTTGAAGAAAAAAACGGGCGCGGTTCTCCGGAGCGGCGGCAGCCGGAGTCTCCGGAGGGTGTTCCGCGCCCGGGTTGCATGAATCTCAGGGCTTGTACAGGATGGAATTGATGTCGAAGTCCGCGCCCAGGGCTCCCGTGTTGCGCATCGCCTCTGCCACGCGCTCGATCTGCGACACGTCCACCTCCGTCGGATAGACCTGCAGCGAGATTTCGTTGATCAACTCCTTGGACAGCGACGTGTAGGTCGGCAGCACTTCCCGGATGAGGTTCGGGTTTTCCTTGGCCAGCTGACCCGCCTCCTGCACGCCCTTCAGGAAGGCCTCGATGACGTCCGGATTTTCCTTGACGAATTGTTCGGATGACACGTAGCCGGCAATCGGCATCCCCGCGTTCGGGCCGGTGAAGGGGTCGAAGATGACCCGGTGTCCGCCCTGCTTGGTGTAGATGGTCACGAAGGGCTCGACCACCCACGCGGCGTCGATCTGGTTCCGTTCGAGGGCGGCGCCCATGTCCTGGAACGGCATTTGCACCCATTGGATGCTTTCATAGTTGATGCCTTTGTCCTTCAGCCAGTTGTTGATGGACACGGGCCCGATGGAGCCGAGGGCCGCCGTGGCAATCCGCTTGCTTTCCAGATCCTTTGGTTCCTTGATGCTGGAGTTGGCGGCGGTGATGACGGCGCTGAAGCCTTCCGTGGCCCGGGCCGCCTCGCCGATGATCACGATGGGCACGTTGTTGGTCTTGGCGGTGAACAGCGTGGCGTAGTTGCTTTGCGAAAATTCCGCCGCTCCGGAAACCACGGAACCCGTGGTGGCCGGCCCGTGGAGACGATGTTGAACTTGACTTCCAGTCCGTATTTGGCGAAGATGCCTTGCTGCTGCGCCAGCGCCACCGCCGCCGAGTCGGTCACCGGCAGCGTGGCCATGGTGACGGTCCGGATAGGCTTTTGCTCGGCGGGCGAGCTTTGCGGCGACGGGCTCGGCGAGCCGGCGCCCGAGCCGGAGGATCCTCCTCCCGATCCGGAAGAACCGCCGCCGGAAGGGGTGCTGGCCGAGGGCGAAGGCGAGCTGCTTTGCTGGCCGCCGCCGCCGCATCCGGCCGCAAAGGCCGAAAGAACCAGCATGGCGACAAGCACCAAAAGCCACAGTTTCTTCGAGCTTCCATTGGGTTTCATGCAAATACCTCCCTGTTTCACGGTTTCTTTTTGCCGACAGCCGTTAAAAGACGAGACCGCTTTTCTTCCATTGACCACCCTGCATTTTCCCGTGTATGGTCACTGTTCTTTGCCTCTGGCCCCCCTTTGCCAATGCAGCAGACGGTTTTCGATCAGGGACAGCAGCGAGCTGAAGATGATGCCGCACAGCCCGAGCACCACCATCCCCGCCCACATGTTGATAATGTCGAAGTTGGCCTGGCTGTTCAGAATTTCAAAGCCGATTCCCCCGCTGGCCGAAATCATTTCGGAGATGACCATCAGGATGAAGGAAAGGGCGAGGGAAATGCGCAGACCCGCGAAAATTTCCGGTGAAGCCGCCGGAATGATGACCCGGAACAGGTACCGGGCGCCCGTGATGCCGAAGATCCTCGCGGAGTCGATCTGGGTCTGGTCAATCGATTGCACCCCCTTGATGGTGTTGATCAATATGGGCCAAATCACGCCAAAGGCGATGAACAGCACCTTCATCGAATGCCCGATGCCGAAGAAAATCATGAAGATGGGAAGCACCGCGGGAGGCGGCACGGCCCGGAAAAAGTGGATGACCGGTTCGACGAAGCCCGACAGGCCCCGCCACAGCCCGATGGCGACCCCCAGCGCCACACCGGCGACGGAAGCCAGCCCGAAGCCGATGGCGACGCGGATGAGGCTGGGGAAGATCTTTTCCTGCAGCGCGGACCAGGACAGCCAGCCGTCCAGCTTCTGGGCGATGGTCCAGGGAGTCGGGAAATAGAGCTCCTGAAACGACGACGTCAGCAGCTGCCAGACGACGATGATCCCGATGAAGAGTCCCAGGGTTTCCGCCGCCTGCCGGTAAAGCCCTTTCATTTTGCCGCCGGTGTTCACGTCTTTCCCTTCCCCCTTCTCACGATTTCCGGAACGAGGCGTGCCAGAAGAACAGCTTCCGCTCCGCGTATTCCAGCAGGTAATTGAGCCCGTAACCGATGAAACCGGACAGGACGACGGCGCTGTAGGCAGGGGTCATCGAACCCGCAGCCGACGCCTTGAGGATCCAGCACCCGAGGCCGTTGCCGGTGCCCGCCACCATCTCGCCGGAGATGGCCACCGCCAGGGCGATGGACAACGAGATGCGGATGCCGGTGACGATGAACGGCGCGCAGTTCGGCAGCTCCACCCTCACCAGGGTCTCAAAGCGGTTGAACCCGAAAATCCTGGCCGTCTGCACCTGCTGTTCGTCCACGTTGTGCATGCCGTAGACGCTGTTGATGAGGATCGGCCACAGGGAAGTCCAGACCACCAGCGACGTGGTGGCCCGGTCCGACAGGCCGAACAGCAGGATGGCCAGCGGCGCGAGGGCGACGGCGGGGATGGGACGCAGCGTCTCCGCCAGGAGTTTCGCCATCCGGTACGCCACCTGGAACCGGCCGAACAGAAGGCCGAAGGGCACGCCGATCAGGGCGGCCAGGAAAATGCCGAGAAACATGGACTTCAGCGTAATAAGGATCTGGCTCAGAAACGAGGGCTCCCCGAGCAGCACGAAGCAATGGGTCAACACCATCCAGGCGGACGGAAAATACATGGGATTCACAAGATTCAGACTGAACACGAACTGCCACGCGGCGAACACGACGAGTGCGCCGGTGAGCCCCTTGCCGATATTCTTGATGCGTTGCCGCGCGGAACCGCCCAAAATTCCGGGACGGTCCGCCTTCTTCAGCGTCTGGAGTTCCTTGGGTGACAGCTCCCCGCAGGTTTGATGGCCGCGTCGTTCCGTGTTACCTGGCCAAACCGGGTTGCAGGATCATGCCGCTCACTTCGGCGCGAAGGCGGATGAACTCCGGCATCTGCTTGGTCTGGATCTGGTGGCGGGGCCGGGGCAGGTCTACCTTCAGATCAGCCTTCAGCCGCGCCGGCGGCTGGCTCAGGACGAGGACGCGGTCGGCCAGATAGATGCTCTCGTCGATGTCGTGCGTGATGAACAGGATCGTCGTTCCGTATTTCTGATGGATGGACAGCACCAGATCCTCCAGATCGGCCCGGGTCTGGGCGTCCACGGAGGCGAAGGGCTCATCCATCAGCAGAAGGGTCGGGCGATAGGCGATGGCGCGGGCGATGGCCACCCGCTGCTGCATTCCGCCGGACAGCTGCCACGGGTATTTCTTCAGGGCGTCGCCCAGCCCGACGGCCACCAGGCTTTCCAGGCTCCGTTCGGCGGCTTCCTTCCTGCCGAACTTTTTCCCCTTGAGCGGAAACTCCACGTTTTCCTGCAACCGTCATCCAGGGGAAAAGCGAACGGGAATAATCCTGGAACACCACCGCCACCTGAGGTGGGATTTGCCCGGTGAGCACCTGTCCCGAGACCCGGATTTCCCCCGCGGTGACCTTGAGAAGCCCCGCGATGGTCTTGAGCAGGGTCGATTTTCCGCTGCCCGACGGGCCGACGATGGAGACGAATTCGCCTTCCCGGACGGAAAAGCTCAAATGGTCGATGGCCCTGAAGCGCCCCTTCCCCGTCACGTACTCGTACTCCAGATCACGGACCTCAAGCACCTGGTCGTTCAAGCGCGATTCCACCTTTCGATCGCCTCAGTAGCGCAGGTTTTTGTCCACTTCGTGCAGCAGCTTCTCCCCCCGGATGAACCGCTTGAGGTTTTCGCAAAACACCTCGATCATCCGGTCCATGTACAGGGGAGAATCGGCCGCCGTGTGCGGCGTGATGATCACGTTGGGCATTTCCCAGAGCGGGCTGTCCGGAGGAAGCGGCTCCTCTTCGAACACGTCGAGGCCGGCTCCGGCGATGGCCCCTTCCCGCAGCACGCGGATCAAGGCGTCTTCATCCACCACACCCCCACGTGCGATATTGATGAAATAGGCGGTTTTTTTCATCAGCCGCAATTCCTTCTCGCCGATGATGCGGGTGGTCGCGGGCGTAAGTGGCAGCGCCACCACCACGAAATCCGCCTGCCGGAACACCTCCCCCGTTTGCTCCGGCGGGTACAGCTCGTCCACCCAGGGCGATTGCGCCGGGGTTCGTTTCGTCGCCAGCACGCGCATGCCGAGGAGCTTGCACTGCCTGGCGATTTCCCCGCCGATGCTGCCCAGGCCGATGATCCCCACGGTTTTCCCCCACAGCTCGTCCGCGTCGGCGGTTTTTTTCCACACCTTGTTTTGCTGCTGGCGGAACATGAGGGGAAATTGCCGGACGAACATCAGCATGAAACCCAGCACATGGTTGGCGATCGGGATGCCGTGGATGTCTTTGGTGCGGGTAATCGTGACGTCCATCTTCGCGATGTCCGAAGACAGAAGTCCGTCCACGCCGGCGGAGATCGCATGGATCCATTTCAGGCTCCGGGCCTTCCCGCAGAACGCCACAGGCTGGTAGCCGCCCCAGGTGAGCAGCACGTCCGCGTCGTCCGTTTTGGACAACAGTTCCCCCTCGTCCCGGGCACGGATGATTTCCGCGCCGGGTGCGGTTTGGCGGATGCGTTCCACGTGGCGTTCTTCGATTTCGTAGGGATTGGGATGGACTCTGTAAAGGATGGCGATTTTGAGTTTTCCGTCTTCCATCGTCGGGACGCTCCTTTCGCGGGCCGGTCCCTGCAGCCTTCTTCATTGGCCGCTCCTCAGGCGATGACGAACACGTCCTGCGGGGTTTTCTGCACCCTCTCCGCCCCGTCGGCGGTGATCAGATAATTGTCGCAGCAGAAGGCGTAAGCCTTGTCGTTGGCGGCCAGGGGATGGACGGCCACGAACATCCCTTCCTTCAGGCGAATCGTTTCCCGTTCCACGAAGGCCGGGCGTTCCACCAGATCGTAACCCTGGCCGTGGCCGAAGAGGCGCTTCTCCGGCGCGTATCCCCTGCTTTCCAGGAACTCGTTGTTCGCTTTCAGCAGCTCCGCCGGATCGGCGCCGGGCTTCAGCATGGAAGCCACGAGCTTCTGCGCCGCAAGCGCCGTCTCCCAGGCGTCCAGCAGTTCCTTCGAAGGTTCCCCCAAGCACCAGGTGCGCCCGATCTCGGCGTAGTAGCCTCCCGGTCCGTTGACCTCGATCATCACAAACACCTGGTCCCCCGGTTCGACCCTGCGATGGTGGAAAAAGGACAGCAGCTGGGGCGTGGCCGTCCCCGGCGGCGCCGATCCCATCATGATCAGCTGTTCTTCACTGCCCAGATCCTTCAGCAGCTTTTCGATGTCGTTGCGGATCTCGTATTCGTACCGGCCAGGACGGATGATGGCCGGCAGCGCGGATGCCGCGTAGTCGTGGATGGCCACGGCCTTCCGGATGAAGGCGATCTCGTCCGGGCTTTTCACGGCCTTGATTTCGTCCACGAGATCGGTGGCGTCCAGGATTTCGATGCCTTTCAGATGTTCGGAAAAATATTGGTAGAACGCCGCGGACACAAACCCGAGACCGACAAAACCCACCCTTTTGCATTTCAGGTCCTTCACGACCTTGACGGCCGCTTCCGGAGCGTAGGAATTGGTGTAATTGAGGGTGGGAATGTACGGCAGTCCGATCTTGTGCCGGACGCCCCGGTCCACGGCGGAAGGCGGGCCCGACCTCGCCCCATGCTCGATCACCGTCATCTCTTCGTCCGCCGGGAAGATGACGGTGGTGGGATACTGGTGGGCGGGAATGTCCGTAAAATAGCGGACGTACCCCCCGAGAAACTGGTTGTCGTTCTGCAGGATCAGGCAGTCGATTTCCCGCTCTTTCATCGCCGCCCGGAGCAGCTTCCAGCGCCGCTCCAGTTCCCGGTCGGGAATGGGATAACGGACACGGTCCCGGGTGATGCCGCTCATGGCCAAACCCCCATGTGAACGCTTACAAAGTATCATTATTCGATTACGTGTATTTCATAGCGGTACATTCTTTACTAAATATTATCGGTCATGACCGCACCTCAGTCAATATTTGGCCGACCTGGACGCATCATGTCATCGATCCGGCCGGCCAGCTCCGCCAGCCGGGCCGCGTCGTCAAAGGCTTCCGCGGCCAGGGCGAGCATGCGCTCCGCCTGCTCCGGTCCCATTAGCGGGTCCAGGAAACGGTGCAGCTTCCGCTCCAGCATGTCCAGGCCGAACGGGAGTCCCGGGTCTCCGGGCGCCGCCAGCACCGTTCGTTCCTTCCGCTCCCCTCTCCTTGTCCGGACCGCCACCCTTGCCGGCCAGCGTTCCGGATAATGCGAGGCCAGGCTTTCATCCGCAAAGACGCGGACCTTCTCCATGAACGCCGCGATTTCGAGGGTTTGGGGCGGATTCTGCCTGTCGTCGTCATAGAGCACCTCCGGCAGATGGGCCGCCAAGGCCAGCTGGTACGGGGCGCTGGTCACCGTCGACAGCCGCTCGCCGGGATCGATGCCGTGGTTGATCATGGCCAGATACCGCTCGGGCACGTGGACTTCCACGGCCTCGATCTCTTCCGGCCCGACCCCCTCCTTTAGGATCTCTTCCAGCCCGTGGATGGCCGCGATGACCTGTTTCGCGGAGCAATAGGGCTTGAGGCTGATGCCGCCGATGACGCTCCCTTTCCCCAGGTTCCCGAGCAGTTTGTCCATGTCGGTCAGGAGGCCGTGGACGCGAAAGATCCAATCGTCATCCAGCATGCCGGGATCCCCGGTAAATCCGTCCCGGGCCGCAAACGCCGCAAGGCACCCCGACCGCACCGCGTTCCCGAGGGTGATCCAGCGGATGGACCGGTTGCCCTTGACCTTGGTGCTGCCGCCCGTAGTCAGGCACAAGGCCAGCGACAGCGCGTGGGCCGTCTGTTCCCTGGACAGGCGCAGCATGCGGGACGCGGTTGCCGCGGCGCCGAAGGCGGCGCAGTAATAGGTGGGCCAGATCCCCCTGTACAGGATTTCGGGTCCCCGGACGGCCATGCCCAGGCGCACCATCATTTCATAGCCGACAACCAGGGCGTCGCGGAACGTCCCGGTGTCCCGGTGTTCCGATTCGCCCGCGAAGGCGAGCGCCACGGGCACGATGACGGAACCCGGCGTCACGCAGGACGGCAGATGGATGTCGTCGATTTCCGACGACCGCGTGACGGCGGAGACGAACATGGCTTTGTCCGGAAGGCAATCGCCCAGCATGCGGGGATTCGCGTCAACGCCGCGTGCCTTCAGGCTCAGCAGCGCCTTTCCTTCCGCCGTGTGCCAGGCGCACAGGAACGCCCCCACCGTATCGAGAAAATGGATGCGCAGCGCTTCCCGGTCTTCGCGGGACAGATCCGAAAACCCGGCTTCGGCCGTATATTCGGCGAGATGTTCCAGGATGGTCACGGCCTTCCCTCCCACAGCGTTTCGTTGCCCCCGTCCCCGACCCGGATCATTCGCGACACGAGGACGTGCTCGTTCCGTTCGACGTCGGAAAGCCCCACGCGCAGGGTATAGATGTCGCCGCTTTCCGCCCGCCGGCCGCTCTGCGGATTGAGCGCGGGGGTCTCTCCGAGGCCCAGACCGATGCCGCATCCCCAGCTGCCTTCCAGCACGGGATGCATCCGGAACGGCTCCGCGGCTTTCTCGATTTCCCCGACCAGTTCGCCGATTTTCGTTCCGGGCCGCAAGTCTTCGGACAGGCGGCGCAGAAGTTCCGCCGCCCGCCGGTTCACCGCCCGGTTTTCTCCCCCGATCGTCAGCATGCCTTCGGCCCAATAGCCCAAATATTCCACCGCGAGATACACCGCGAAGGGTCCGGGACGGACCGACGCCGCCGATTCGTTTTCATACGGCTGCATCGTGCGCCCCCCGTCCAGGCTGAACATCACGCGCACGTCGTGGGCGCCCAGGGCGCGGGCGGTGCGCTCCGCTTCCGCCGCCGCGTCCAAGGCTCCCCCGCCCCGCTTGTACTCTCCTTTCAGGGAAGCCATGGCGGACGACAGGATGGCGCAGGCGCGGCGGATCACCGCCAGTTCCCGCGGGCGCTTGCGCCGCATGAGCCCGTCCATGAGCCCGTCGGCTTCCGTCACGCCGCCGGGGAATCCGGACAGGACGGATTCCAGCAGGGAGCGCTTCATGGATTCGGAACCGCACAGGCCGACGGAAACCCTCACGTCACCGGAGCTTTCCCCCGGCGCCGGCGCCGCCGCCAGCTCGCCCAGTTTAACCCCGAGGTCCGCCGCGGCGGCCATGCGCACGTCCTCCAGCCAGGTCATCATCCGAACCTCGGCCAGTTCCCGGGTGCCGAGCACCCCCGCCAGCAGGACGGGATCTCCCGACGAAGGAATCCATGCGACGGCCCACCCCAGCTTGGGGATGTAATTGGTCACGTAGCACAACTTCGCGTACCGGCAGGAATCCCCGTACAGGATGAGGCCATACAGTCCCGCGGCGGCCATCCGTTCGCGCAGCAGCCGGATTCGTTCCTCGAATTCGTCCCTCGGCAGGCGGGCCTGGTCCCAGGCCGCGCAGCCGTACAGCACCACCGGATTCATGGTTCGCATCCTGAAATCACCCCGACCCTAGCAGGGGATAAAGTCGACGGCCGGTTTCCGCCGCGTCAGGGGCTCCGCCCCGCCGTCGCCGATCACGACCGGTTCCCCGCACATGAGATACCCCGTTTCCGGGAAGTACTGGTTGGGATGCAGGACGAATACCATTCCCTTCTCCAGCACCGTGTCGTTGTCTTCGCTGACGTTGCCGGGGAGCACGCTGCCAACCCCCAGGCCGTGGCCGCGCACCCGGATCCAGGGCGGCCGGCAATATTCCCCGTAGCCGTGTTCCTCCAGCAGCCGGTTGACGGCCCGGAAGACGTCCGACATCCGGGCCCCCGGCACCGCCGCTTCCATGCCCTTCCGCATGGCCCGGACCTGGAGTTCGTATTTTTCGAGAAACGCTTCGCCGACTTCCCCCAGCACGACGGTGCGGCAGATTTGCGCAAACTGCCCCTCATAGCTGGGAGATATCTCGGCCAGCACCACGTCTCCCTTCTCCAGGACGCGGGGGCCGGGCACGCGGATCGCCCGGTTGTGCTGCGACGCGCTCATCAGCTGGAAGTTGGCGTCGGCGCCCAGCTTCTTCACCTGGCGGTCCACCTCCGCCGCCAGCTCGTACTCGGTCATGCCGGGCCTTGCGCACTCCAGCATGCGCTCATAGGCCCTTTCCGCAATCCAGGCGGCTTTGCGGGCTCTCTCGATTTCCTCCGGGCTCTTGACCGAGCCGGCGACCCGGTAGAGTTCGCGGTCCAGCTCCCGCGGCGGATGTCCGAGCATCGCGGCGACGGCGCCATGGAACTCCCTGCCGAACTCCCCGAGACCGGCAAATCCGATCCGTTCCGGAACGAGGCGGGCCCCGGCCAGCTTTTTCTGGAGCACGGGCAGCAAATGGTTGGCCGCCGTCACCTTCAGGTCCGTGCGTCGGGCGATCCGCTCCGCGTCCCAGCCGGGGGTGACGACCAGCTCCCCGCCGCCGCGCCACAGCAAAACCATGCTTTCGCCTATGGCCTTGGCCCCGCTCAGCAGATAGACGGGATTGGGCTCAAGGAAGGAATGGACGCCGCCGTGAAGCGCGACGAAAAGCTCGATGCCGTTGTCTTCCATGAACGCGAGCAACTTGCGGATGCGTTCGGACGCCATGGCGCACCCCCGCTTTTCCCGTTATGTCGGCTCACCCTGCCCGCTGTCTTCTCATCCGTTCGCGCAGGTCGTTCGTTTTCTCCGGGTCAATGGAAAGATCCTCTTTCAGCACGACGCCGTATTCCCTTTCCGCCGCTTCCCGCGACACGTATCCCTCTATGACGTCCCAACGAACCTTTTCCGGATCCCTTTCCAGCGGGTCTCCCCATCCGCCCCCGCCGGCGGTGCGGATGATCACCCGGCTCCCCTCGGGCACGCGGTAGCGCACCACGTCCACGCTCCTGAAGTCCTGCTCGTCCGGGAATTTCACCAGGTAATCGGCGGGGGCTCCGTCTTTGCCGCCCCACAGCCCCCAAGGCGGACACAGGTTGCGCCGGTCCTGCTGCAGATTCCATTGCAGTTCCGCCAGAGTGAGGATCTTCGTGTCCAGGCCGAGCCCGCCCCGGAACTTGCCGGGACCTCCCGAGTCCGTGCGCAGCTCGCGGCTTTCCACGAGCACCGGCGCCTTGATCTCGATGCTTTCCACCGGCGCGTTGCGCACGTCGCCCTGGCAGACGGAGACGGAGGCGGATTCGCCGTCCTCGTTGGGCCGGCCTCCCCAGCCGCCGCCTTCGATGCTTTGCAGGACGAAGTTTTTGCCCTTGCGCGGGTCGAGGCCGAAGCAGACGATGGTGCCGCCCAGCACCCCCAGATGGGCCGCCGGAATCCGGTCCGGAATGGCCTTCGCCAGCGCCGTGAGCACGGTGTCCACCACCGTGGGCAGGATCAGGCTCCAGCTGGACATGGGCGCCGGATATTTGGCCATCATCACGTTGCCTTCGGGAATGATCACCTTCACCGCCCGGAAGGACCCTTCGTTGACCGGGTCCAGCGGGGCCGTGAGGCATTTGTAGGCCACCAGAGCCCCCGCCAGCGTGCGGGAGTTGATCGCTCCCCTCCGCTGCTTCGAGCAGCCGGACAGGTCGATGGTCATCTCGCCGCCCTGCACGGTCACTTTGGCGTGGATCCGGACCCTTTCGTGCAGGTCGCAGCCGTCGTGGTCGATGAACGATTCCGCCTCGTACACGCCGTCGGGAATCTGCTCGACGATTTGGCGGCATTTTGCTTCCGTCTCGTCAAAGATCCGTTCGATGTATCGCTCCACCGTGTCCCGGCCGTACTTGTCGAACAGTTCCAGCAGCCGTTCCACTGCAAGGCGGCAGGCCGCGATTTGCGCCCGCATGTCGCCCAGGGAAGACTCCGGGTAGCGGATGTTGTCCCGGATGACCTTGAGGAGGACTTCGTTAAGCTTGCCCGCTTCGTAGATTTTCAGCTGGTCCAGCTGCAGGCCTTCCAGCCAGGGGTCCGCGGCCACCGAGCCGGAGCCGAATCCGGTGCTCATGCCGCCCACGTCCATCCAGTGGGACCGGACCACCGCAAAGCAAATCAATTCACCTTGGTAGAAAAAGGGTGTATAGATGACCACGTTGTTCAGGTGCTGCCCCGCGACGGCCTGGTGGTTGGTGATGAGGACGTCCCCTTCATGGAAGCCGTCCTCGCCGTAGCGCTCCACGGCGTCCTTGATGACCACGCCCAGGTCGGAGACGAAGTGAGAAACGCCGCCCTGGTTCTGCGACCAGAGCCTTCCCCGCTTGTCCACCAGCGCGCAGCAGAAATCCCCCACTTCATAGACCATCATGTTGTAGGACGACCGCTTGAGGTCCGCCGACATCTCGTTGGAGATCGCCGGAAGGGCGCTGCGAATGACCTCCAGCGTCACCGGATCAAACCGTTCCATGCCGCATTCCTCCCACCTGGATGACGATTTCTCCCGTTTCGGTCACGCGCGCCACATCGCCTTCGAACAGCAGGGTCGATGTGCCGTATTCCGCGATGATGGCGGGTCCCCTGATCTCGAAATGCGCCGGCAGCGATTCCCTGCGGTAGACTGGGCATTTCACCGGCTTTTCGAAATCGTCGAAATAGACCTCTCTCCATTCGGGTTCCGTGGAACCGGAAGCCGCGATTTTCGGGAACGCGGGTTTGGCCCGTTTCCCCGTCACGGTCAGCCGGATGTTGATCATCTCGACGGGTTCGTTCGAGGCCTGGTGGCCGTAGCGCTGGTCATGCAGCTGGTCGAAGGTTTCCCGGATCGCCTGCACGTCCCCGTTTTCCAGCTGCCGGAGCGTGACGGGCACGGACAGGGTGAATTCCTGCCCGACGTAGCGGATGTCCAAATAGGGCTGATAGACGGTCTCCTCCGCGCGGAAGTATTCCCGCTCCACAAGCGCCCGGGCTTCCTCTTCCATCTCGCGGTAGATGGCGACGAGCTTGCCGAAATCCAGCTCGTGCATGGGAGAAATATACGTCCGCACGAAATCGTGCTTCTGGTCGGTGAGCAACATCCCCAGCGCCGAGAAGTGGGACGGGAACCGGGGGATGATCACCGTGGGAATGTGCAGCTCCCGGGCGATGGCGACGGCGTGGACCGGACCCGCGCCCCCGGAGGCGAGCAGGGCGAAATCGCGGGGGTCGTAGCCCTGTTCCACGGAAACCTGCCGCACCGCCAGCGACATGTTCGTGATGGCGATCTGTACGATGGCGTGGGCCGCCCGCAGCATGGAGATGCCCAGTGGTTCGGCGATCCGGCGCCGGATTCCCTCTTCCGCCGCCTGCCGGTCCAGGGGCATTTCGCCGCCGAGGAAATCCTTCGTGCCGATGCGCCCCAGCGCCACGTTGGCGTCGGTGATGGTCGGTTCCGTGCCGCCTTTGCCGTAGCAGATCGGCGCCGGATCGGCACCGGCGCTCTGCGGGCCCACCTTGAGGGCGCCGACCTGGTCGATCCAGGCGATGCTGCCGCCGCCCGTCCCCACTTCCACCACGTCCACCACCGGGATCATCACCGGATGGCCGCTGGCATAGCCGTTGATGTAGTAGATTTCCTTGGTGCTCGGCTCCCCGTCCCGGATCAGGCTGGCTTTGGCGGTGGTGCCGCCCATGTCGAAGGCGATGACGTTGGGGTATCCCAGCGCCTTCCCCACTTCGGCGGAAGCGATGATGCCGCCCACCGGGCCGGATTCCATCATCGTCACCGGCTTGGCCATGGCCGTCTCGGGAGACATGACCCCGCCGTTGGATTGCATGATGGAGATGGAACCGCCGAATCCTTCCCCCGTCAGCCGGTCCTGCAGATGGCGGATGTACCGGCTCACCCTGGGCCCGACGTAGGCGTTCACCACCGTCGTGGACGTGCGTTCGTATTCCCGGAATTCGCGCACCACTTCGCTGGAGAGGGTGATGTAGCACTGCGGCAGATTTTTCCGCAACACCTCTCCGACGGCCCTTTCATGCGCGGGATTGGCGTAGGAATGGATGAAGCAGACGGCGACGGCCTCCACGTTCTGCCGGGCGAGTTCCTTGCAAAGCGCTTCCACTTCTGATAGGTTTATAGGCAACAGCTCCTCGCCGGACGGGAGCATGCGTCCGCTGACCTCGTAGGTCAGATGGCGGGGGACCAGCGGGCGCGGCCGGCGGAAAAACAGGTTGTACGCCTCGGGGCGGTTGCCCCGCCCGATCTTGTAGACGTCCCGCATGCCCTTCGTCGTGACGAGGGCGGTGCGGGCCCCGTTTTCTTCGATCACGGTATTGATGGCAATGGTGGAGCCATGGACCAGGTTGCGGGCGTTTTTCAGGTCGACATTGCCCTTCCGGATGCAGTCCATGATCCCCTGCACGAAATTGCCGGGAGTGCTGGGGCTTTTGGCGTGATACAGTTCGCCGGTTTCCTCGTCGAAGGCGATGAGGTCGGTGAAGGTGCCGCCGATGTCAACGCCGATCAGGATGCCCATGCCGTTTCCTTCCCTTCGCACATCCTTGTTGTTAAACCGCTTACATTTTTGATTGTAGGAAGCCTGCACGGCTTCCACAATAAATGCTATGGTGATGAGATATAACCTTTTGATGATAACCTGGGCGCGAAAAATCCAGTAAAATCAAGCGGGGTGGCCGACATGGAAGGAACGATCCATCGCCTTAGGGTGCTTCGGACCGTGGTGGAAACCGGCAGCTTCAACGCCGCCGCCATGGCGTTCGGCATCAGCCAGTCTTCCGTCAGCATGCACATCCAGGCTCTGGAACGGGAAAGCGGGCTCCCCCTCTTCGTCCGGCGGCCCGGTTCCGCGCCCCAGCTCACCGAAGCCGGAAGGCTCATGTACGAGTTCGCGGTGGAGGTGACGTCGAAAGCCGAACAGGTGGAGGCGGAACTGCAGCGGCTCCGGCGCGCCTCGGACCGGCTCACCGTGTCCGTGCAGCGCACCATCGCCAACGACATCCTGCCGCCCTTCATCACCCGGTTCTGCCGGCAGTATCCGGGCAAATCCATCACCGTGTACAGCCAGACGCAAAACCAGGTCATCGACCAGATCCGGAGCGAAAAGGCGGAAATCGGCCTGATCATGACCCTGAGCCCGGTGCCCGGGCTCGACTCGGAAGTCATCGGCTACCATGACCTGGTGTTCGTGGTCGGGCCCCGGCACGAGCTGGCCCGGAGGCGCCGGGTCCGCGCGTCCGAACTCGAAAAGTACGGATTCATCGGCCCCATCGAGACGTCGAACCACTCCAAAATCATCGACGCCGCCCTGAAAAGGATGAACATCCGGAATTACCACGTCATCCTGCGGGTGGAAGACGACAAGACGGCCAAGGAAGTGGCGAAACAGGGGATCGGGGTCGCGGTGCTTCCCATCTGCTGCGTGAGGAGCGAAATCGCGGAGGGTCAGCTGGTGCCCATCGAACCGGACGGGCTGCCGGTGTCCCTGGAAATGCGGCTCATCTACAAGTCGAAGCAAAAAATTTCCGAGACGGCGAAAATGTTCATCCGGTATCTGAAGAAAAACCTTCCCAAGCACGAGAAACTGGTGAACGCCGGGTGATCCGTCGGCCGGTCCGCCGGAGCTGGCAGCCTTCCTGTTGGGTCCTCCCTGGCGTCGCCGCTACATGACGCGCCGCACGGCACGTTTCGTGTAGCGGTTGGCGTAGGCGGATGCGACGTACGCCTCGGGCTTTACGCGGGCCAGATAATGCCCCATCGCCTCCACCC
>ERZ795042.1421-NODE-1421-length-15604-cov-123.726799_pt1 | contig 15604 bp, 16 predicted proteins | sample MGYA00375126_ERZ795042 | MGnify/ENA primary metagenome ERZ795042 (study PRJEB30171, sample SAMN05518105) | compost metagenome | isolation source: Feedstock adapted compost from Newby Island compost facility, Milpitas, CA | place: USA:Newby Island compost...
AAGATCGTCTAGAGCTCATCCCTCAAGGATACCACCCTTTTACGACAGCCTCTGAAAGGGGAAGGGGAGCTGGCGGGAGGCCAGGGAGGGGGCAGCTCGGGTTCTCTTGCCCGAGCTGGTGGTGCAGGTCATCCTGCGGGAGCTCCACGCCCTGGGTCTGGGGCCGCCCGGGGGAGGGAGTGAAGGTTTATGCGGGGTATGCGGGAGGTGCAAGTTTTGAGGAAACGGAAGTCCCAAGCTTCCACCCTCTCAATCCGAATGCCCATTGTTAACCTCCCTAAACGCTTGCCGGTGCCGGAACCATAAGGATACAAAAACGAGCCCGATGGTGAGGCACATAAAAGCGATGGCTAGGGGCCTTTGTAGAAAGGCACCCAGGTCCCAATGACTCTTAATGGCGCTTACCATGAAGTTTTGTTCCACGATAGGGCCCAAGACCATCCCGAGGACCAGCTGGGCCAAGGGAAAACCTGCAATGCGGAGAAGAAAGCCGAGAACTCCGCTACCCAACATAATCCACACGTCAAAGAGACTGTTGTTGATGGCGTAAGCTCCGGCTACACACAGGCCTGCGATAGAGCCAAGAAGATAGCGAGTAGGTAGGTGAGCTAAGCCCGAAGCCAAAGCCGCTAGCACAAAACCCACCAGTGGGACGAACACCAAACAAGAAAGGAAAAAGGCCAGAAAAAGATTTTGAACAACTTCACGGTCTTGGAAGAAGAGGGGGCCTGGGGTGATTCCTTTGACAAGGAAAAGGCCGAGCAAAATGGCCGTGATTGTGTCGCCGGGAATACCTAGGGCTAAAGCTGGGATCCATGCTCCTGCTACGGCCGAATTGTTGGAGCAACTGGCTGCCAGTACCACCTTAGTAGGAGAGACCGCCCCTCGAATTTTCTGTAGGCTAGTGGAAACCCAAGCGGCAAGGTCAGCCCCGGCTCCTGGAAGAAAGCCTACGAAGGTCCCGATAAGAGCGGAAGGCAAAGCAAGATTCCGCTCTTTCCAGAGAGTTAAGGGGGAATCTATAAAAAAGCTCTTCCAGATGGCTCTCGGCTCAGAGGTTTCCCCTCGAGCCCGCGTCTGAGCGCTCAGAAAGAGGTGGTGGAGAATCTCCGCAAACCCAAAGACACCAATCATCACCACGATGTAGTTAAGGCCTCCAAGAAGGTTGGGGTTGCCAAACGTAAACCGTGGGAATCCCAGGGTGGAATCAATACCCACGGTAGCAAGAAGCATCCCTAAAAGAAGGGCGACGAGGCCTTTAAGGAAGTGCGCTGAAGCCAATAGACCAGCCACCAATCCCAAGAGCGCGATCCAGAAGAACTCAAAAGAAGAGAAGCGCGAGGCCAAAGCGGCGAGGGCTTGGGCTCCCCAGAGGAGGAGGATCACCCCGATAGCCCCCCCTATCGCTGACCCCCAGGCCGAGAGGCCTAGGGCAAAGGCAGCCCCCCGGCTCCGGGACACCTCACGTATTTCCTCTACATAGGCGGCACTTGCCGGTGTCCCCGGCATCCGGGCCACCACGGAAGCCACATCCCCAGCAAAGATAGCCACAGAGGCCATGGCAGCGATAGCAGAGAGGGCGACGGCGGGTTCAAGGAAGAAAGCGATGGGCACAAAAAGGGCGATGGCCAAGGTAGCGGTAAGGCCAGGGATAGCTCCAAAGAGGGCCCCATAGACCGCGCCCAAAAGAATGGCCAGGAGGGTGTCGGATTGGAGAATCATATGGGCACCCCCAGCAGGTTAAAAAAGAGAAGGTAAAGCCCAGCTCCTGTTGCCGCACCGAGGAGGAGGGCATGCCAGAGAGGAACGCCGGAAAGCCAGGCAGTAGCGGCTGCTAACACGCCAAGAGCCACACCCGGCCCAAGCCAAGTCCATACAAAGGGGATGAGAGCGGTTAGCAAAATGAGAACTGCAGCCCCTAGTGTTTGGCTGCTCCTAAACGAGGAGTTAGCCTTGGGTGTGGTTCCGGGTCGCCAAGCCAAAATGGCCCCGCTTAGGGCCAGCCCTCCAGCTATGAGGCGGGGGAAAAGGGCAGGGCCGGGATAGCCACCCTCCAAGGTGGGGAAGTGGCCTGCATAGAAGTAGGCGACCACCCCTAGCCCCGCCAGCAAGATTCCCCAGATACGACCTGCCATGCTACTTAGCCAACCCTACGGCCTTGAGGAGTTCTCCCATCTTCTTGTCTTCTTGCTCAAGAGAGTGGGCAAACTCCTGTCTGCTAAGGTAGCGGATGCCAAATCCCCCAGGCTTTAGCAAGGCGATGAACTCTGGATCCTGAACAGCTTTGGCGATAGCAGCCTCAAGGCGATTTACGGCCGCGGGTGGCATGCCCTTAGGCCCCATGATGCCTCGCCAAGCACCTATGGTCCAGTTAATCCCTCGCTCCTTCAGGGTAGGAATATCGGGAAACTCCGGGTTTCGGTTTTCAGCCATCACCGCCAGGGTTTTGACCTGACCGGCTTTGAGGAGGGCGCTGACTTCCGCTAGGCTGTTAAAGACCACATCCACTCCTCCGGCCAGGAGTTCTTGCAAGGCTGGACTTGCCCCCTGGCTAGGAACCCAAGGTATGGCGCTTTCAGGTAGGCCCAGAGCTTTTAGGAACCCTGCCCGAGCCAGGTCCCATATCCCACCCCGGGCCGTTCCTGAGGCCTTGTAGCGGCCTGGATTCCTGCGCACGTCCGCGATAAAATCCTCCAGTGAGTTCCAAGGGGCATCTTTTCGGACGGTAATGGCTGCGGCATCGTAGTTTACAAGTGCGATGGGAGTGAAGTCGCGATAGGTAAGGGGAGTAACTCCCATCCAGTGAAGCATGGTGATTTCCACTGTGCCCATGCCAACGGTGTATCCGTCAGGGCGAGCTTGAGCGATAGCTAGGTGACCCACCACGCCCCCGCCACCCGTACGGTTTACCACTTGAACGGGCTGGCCCAACTCCTTTTGCAACACCGTAGCCAGTGCCCGCGCCACAAGGTCAGTACCCCCGCCTGCGGCCCAAGGAACGATGATGGTGATGGGCCTTGAAGGATAAGCCTGTCCTAGGGCCAATCCACCTAGAAGGCTTAGCGCAAGGATGACGGCCCTCCGAGCCACTCCAAAGAGCTCCTGCATTGGTACCCCCTTTACCTTCCGGCCACCTTAATCTACAACCCTGGTTCCTAATCTGTCAAGCCCTTATTATCCCATCTAATGGGATTTTGTAACGTTCATTCAGGATCGGGCATTATTATCTTCCGGGCATTATTATCTTCTTGGTTTAACTATCACAGCCTTTGACCTCCACCCAAAATTTCTTCTTGACATCTAGGGGGGAGGTGGCTATGCTACGAGTAACATGCCCATCAAAGGAGATGACATCTCATATAGTGGTATTAAGTCATGCAACAGAGAAGCGTCTATTGCCTTGTTCTGTGGTCCGGAATGTTTTGCTACGCCGATCGGAGGGGCACCGGTCTCATCGTCGGGGGCTAAGGGGTAGGGATGAGGGTGGTGATCACGGACTCCATCTGGGGAGAGGCGGAGATCGAGAGGGGGGTCCTCGAGTCCCACGGCTTCGAGGTGGTCCTGGCCCAGGCCCGCTCCCCCGAGGAGGTGGTCCGAGCGGCCCAGGGGGCCATAGCCTTGATCGTTCAGTACGCCCCCATCACCGCCCAGGTGGTGGAGGGGCTACCGGACCTGCGGGTGGTGAGCCGGTACGGCGTCGGCGTGGACAACGTGGACGTGGAGGCCGCCCGGGCCCGGGGGGTTTGGGTGGCCAACGTCCCCGACTACGGGACCGAGGAGGTGGCGGTTCACGCCTTGGCCCTGATCCTCGCCCTGGTCCGCCGGGTCCCCGCCTTGGACCGGAGCGTCCGGGAAGGGCACTGGGACCCCAAGGCGGCGGGGGCGATCCCGAGGCTCTCCGAGCTCACCCTGGGCCTCCTGGGCCTGGGGCGCATCGGGCGGGCCCTCGCCCTGAGGGCCCGGGGGCTTTTCGGGCACCTGCTCGGCTTTGACCCTTTCGCCAAGGACTGGCCCGAAGGCGTAGAACGCGCCCCGTCCATAGAAGCGCTCCTGCAGGCGAGCCACGTGGTCTCTCTCCATCTTCCTTTGACTCCTGAAACACGGGGGCTACTCCACCGGGAACGCCTTGCCCTCATGCCCCGGGGCAGCTACCTGGTCAACACCGCCCGGGGGGGACTCGTGGACCTCGAGGCCCTGGCCTGGGCCTTGGAGGAGGGGATCCTCGCAGGGGCGGCCTTGGACGTGCTGCCCGAGGAACCGCCCCCCTCGGATCTTCCCCTCCTCCGGCACCCCAGGGTGATCCTCACCCCTCACGTGGCCTGGTACTCCGTGACCGCCGAAAAAGAGCTACGGCGGAAGGCAGCGCTGAACGTGTTGGAGTGGCACCAAAAGGGGCGCCCTTTGTACCCGGTGGGGGAGGTGGAGCGTGGCTAGGATTCTCGTGACCGGGGCGAGCGGGTGCATCGGGGCCTGGGTGGTCCGGCTTCTTCTGGAGGGAGGGCATGAGCCAGTGGGGGTGGACCTGGGGGAGAGCGACCATCGCCTGCGGCTTGCAGGCGTGCTGAACAGGTTTAGCTTCCACCACCTAGATCTGGCGGTTCCTGGGCTTTTGGAGACCTTCTTGGAGGAGGTAAGGCCAGAGGCGGTCATTCACCTGGCGGCGCTCCAGGTCCCTTTTTGCCGGGCCAATCCCCTCCGGTGCGCCGAGGTCAACGTGATGGCCTTTCTCCGGTTATTGGAGACAGCCAAGTTCCAGGGTTTTCCCGTGATTTACGCCTCTAGCGCTGCTGTTTACGGACCCGGGGAGGGGCCCTTTTCGGAGGAGGAAGGCCTCCGCCCCCAAAGCTTGTACGGAGTCTTCAAGCACGCCAACGAAGGTATGGCGCGCATCTACGCCCAGGACTACGGGGTGCGGAGTGCGGCCCTTAGGCCCTATGTGGTTTACGGCCCCGGGCGAGACCAGGGAATGACCGCCGACATTACCCTGGCCCTTTACCACGCGGCCCGCGGCGAGCCCTTCCGTATCCGCTTCGGTGGTCGGATAGCCCTTCAGCATGTGGAGGACGTGGCCCGGGCTTTTGTGCGTCTGGCCCTGAACCCGCCGGAAGGCGCCAGGGTCTACAACCTGCGGGGGGAGGTGGTCCACGTAGGGGATGTGGTCCGGGCCATAGAAGAGGTGACGGGAAGGAAGGGGCTGATCACCCATGTGGAGGATCCCTTGCCCATCGCCGCCGACCTGTCCGATGCAGCTTGGCAGAGGGATTACGGGCCTTTCGCCTACAAACCGCTTGACTTGGGCTTAAGGGAGACCCTGGAGGTGTGGCGTGCGGGCGCTCTACTTTGAGGACTATGGGCGGATGGTTTTGAAAGAGGTGCCGGAACCGATCCCGGGCCCGGGGGAGGTGGTGGTCCGCGTGGCCGCCTGCGGAATCTGCGGGAGTGACTTGGAGGGGTACACGGCCTCTCCGGGCATGCGGGTGCGGAGGACACCTCCCCTTCTCCTTGGCCACGAGTTTGCCGGGGTAGTGGAGGAGGGTCCCCCGGAGTGGAAGGGTCGGCCAGTGGCCGTTAACCCCCTGGTTTCCTGCGGGCGGTGTTCGAAGTGCCGGGAGGGGGAGCGGCACCTTTGTCCTAGCCGCTCCCTTATCGGGCTGAACCGACCGGGGGCCTTCGCTGAGCGGGTAGCGGTTCCGGTGGAGCAGCTTTACCCCTTGCCGGAGGGCCTTTCCCTTTGGAAGGGAGCCTTGGCCGAGCCGTTGGCCGTGGCTCTCCATGCCGTGGGCCTGGCCGGGCCTACTCTAGGCCGCCGTGCTTTGGTGATAGGCGGTGGGGCCATCGGTTTCTTCGTGGCTTGGGCTCTTGTCCGGGCCGGGGCCCAGGTCATGGTGGCCGAACGTAACCCTGCCCGAAGGGCCTTTCTTCAGGATTTGGGCCTCGAGGCGAAGCCCGGGGCTAAGGGGGAAGCATTTGATCTGGTTTTTGACGCAGTGGGCTCGGAGACCACACGAGCCCTGGGCTTGGACCGGCTTGCTGAGGGAGGAACCTTGGTGTTGCTGGGCCTTCACGACAACACCATCCCTTTGCCTTTTTACCCAGTGATCCTGGGGGAGAGGCGGCTTCAGGGAAGCTATACCTACACGGGGCGGGATTTTGCCTTGGCCGTGCGGCTTGTGGCCGAGTTGCCCGAGGGTTTAGCCGAGCGGCGGTCCCTCGAGGAAGGGCCCGAAGCCTTTAGGGCGTTGGCCGAGGAAAGGGTGGCTTGGCCCAAGGTGCTCCTTATGCCCTAGGAGGGAAAGGATGCGGTGGGTCTGCTTTCAACGGAATGGCCGGCGGGCGATGGGGTACCTGGTGGGAGAGAAGGTCCAGCCCGTCCGGGCAGGTAGCCTTTTTGAGGTCATGCGGGGGGAAGGCTTGGAAGCCGTGGGGGAAGCCCTGCCCCTAGGAGAGGTCCAGCTCCTTCCCCCCTTGCGCCCCCCCAAAGTGGTGGCCGTGGGGAACAACTACTGGGACCACTGCCGGGAGCAAGGGATCGCCCCTCCAGAACGGCCCGTCCTCTTCGCCAAGTTCCCCACCAGCGTGATCGGCCCCGGGGAAGCCATCCGCTGGCCCAAGGGCCTTACCCAGATGGTGGACTTTGAGGCCGAACTGGCCGTGGTGATTGGGCAAAGGGCCCGTGGCCTCTCAGAAGCGGAGGCCCTGGAAGCGGTCTTCGGGTACACCGCGGCCAACGACGTATCGGCCCGCGATCTCCAGTTCGGCGACGGGCAGTGGCTGAGGGGCAAAGCCCTGGACACGTTCCTCCCCTTGGGGCCCGCGGTGGTTACCCGGGACGAGGTGCCGGACCCTCAGGACCTTTCCGTACGCTGCTGGCTTAACGGCAACCTCATGCAGGACTCCAGCACCAAGGAGATGATTTTCCCGGTCAAGGCCCTGATCGCCTTTATCTCCCAGGCCTTCACCTTGGAGCCCGGGGACGTGATCCTCACCGGAACCCCCCACGGGGTGGGGTACTTCCGGAAGCCCCAGGTGTTTTTGAAGCCCGGGGACCAGGTGCGGGTGGAAATAGGGGACTTCGGCGCTTTGGAAAACCCCGTGGGACCGGAAGTGGAGGTTTAACGTGGTGCTTTCCCGACACATGACCTCGGTAGGTCCTCGGTGGGCCCTCGACGGGCGGTGGTTGCCCCAGGGGTTGAGCTTGACCCCATTGTTGGCTTTGCCCCTGGCCCGTCTGCAGGAGGCATTGCGCGCCCTTGTAAGTGAGGAGCCAGCGGAGGGCCCTGTGCTTGCCCCAGTGGAGGCGGACTGGGAAGTCTGGGCTAGCGGGGTCACCTACCGTAGAAGCCGTGAGGCGAGGGAACGGGAGTCGGTGGTCAAGGATGTGTACGAACGGGTTTACGAAGCGGAGCGGCCGGAGCTCTTCTTTAAAGCGGTGGGCTGGCGGGTGGTGGGGCCTGGCGGGGGGGTGCGGGTACGGCAAGATAGCCACTGGACCGTGCCTGAGCCCGAGGTAGCTCTGCTGGTGAACGCTCGTGGGGAGATCATGGGGTATACCGTGGGCAACGACATGTCCGCTCGCGATATCGAAGGGGAAAACCCCCTTTACCTGCCCCAGGCCAAGGTCTACGAGGGCGCTTGCGCCCTCGGGCCAGGTATCCGACTTGGCTTGCCGACCTTCCTTCGGGTGCGGATGGAGATCCTGAGGGAGGAGTCCCGGGTCTTCTATGGTGAATCCTCCACAGAGGAGATGCATCGCACCTTCCAGGACCTTATCTCCTGGCTTTTTCGGGAACTTTCCTTCCCTAAAGGGGTCTATCTAATGACCGGGACGGGGATTGTGCCCCCTGACGAGTTCAGCCTCCGGACCGGGGACCGGATTCGGATCTGGGTGGAGGACCTATGCTTGGAGAACACGGTGGAGGCGTAAAGGCCTTGCACATTCCTCCCCAGGCCGATATGGTCGTGGCCTTGAGGGACCTGTTCCTTGGAGAGGAGGTGGAGGGGATGCGCTTGCGCACCCCGGTGGCGGCCAGGCACAAGTTCTTTCTTCGCGACCTTCCCGGAGGGGCCTATCCCCGCTTTTATGGGGCTCCTGCGGGTGTGACTCTTCGGCCAGTATTGGCAGGAGCGGCAGCTACTTCAGAGAAATTGGGGGTAAATGTAATTGTTTTTAGTTTTTACTACTGGACTAGGCACCTCCTTAGGTGATCCTGTTGTACCCGTGACCAAGGTGAGCCCTAACACAGAAGCTTGCCGGAGGATGGCAGAAACCCTAAGGCTTCAACGCAGGAGAGATCCTGGAGGGCGTCCCGCTAGGAAAGATGGGCAGGATCCTCTTTCGTCCAGTCGTAGAAGCGGCCTCAGGCCGATATACAGCCAACGAGCGCTTGGGTCACTGGGAAGGAGCATTTTGAGCTCGGAAAGTGGCACTATGATAGGTATGTTTGATAAGAATAAGAAGACAGGCACATCCGCGGTCCAGACGGTGGCTCGTGCCTTAGCCCTCCTCGAAACGGTGGCTGAAGGTGTGCGCGAGCTGGATGCTCTTGCGAAGCGCACGGGTTTGTCTCGTAGTACTGCCCATCGGCTCCTAACCGCCCTAACTCGCGAGGGGTACCTGCGCCACAGACCTCGCGAGGGATACTACCTGGGACCAAAGCTCATTCGCTTGGGTTTCCTTGCCCATAAACAGCTCCATCTGCCGGCAATAGCTAGGCCCCATTTGGAGTGGTTGCGGGACCAAACTAGTGAGACCGTGCATCTGGCGGTCTTGGAAGGCACTGAGGTGGTTTATATAGAGAAAATCCCCGGTCACCGGGAGCTGCAGTTCGCCTCCTACATCGGCGCGAGGCTTCCTGCCCAATCTACGGCTCTGGGTAAGGCTATCCTAGCCCACTTCCCGGAAGAGGAGTGGAAGGTTCACTTTATCCCCGGGTTGAAGCGTACCCCTAGAACCATCTCGGATTTTGCCCAATTCCGTGAGGAACTTCTACGAACTCGTGAGCGGGGCTACGCCTTGGACCTTGAGGAAAACGAACCCGGGGTGCGGTGCATCGGGGCCCCGGTATGGGACGGAAGCGGCCGCGTAGTAGCAGCGGTCAGTGTTTCCTCGGCCGCCGTTTACCTTGACGACGAGCGGATTCCCCGGGTGGCGGAGCTGGTCAAGGAAGCGGCTTTCCGGATCAGCCAGGAGCTTGGGGGGTAGGGTATGCCGGAGGTGGTCACCACCGGGGAAACCATGGTCCTCCTCGCCGCCTCCCGGCCGGGGCGTCTGCGTCACCAGGCCCTTCTAGAGCTGCGGATCGGCGGGGCGGAGTCCAATCTGGCCATAGCTTTGGCCCGCTTAGGCATCACCACGGGGTGGATCGGCTGGGTGGGAGAGGACGAGTTGGGGGAGGTGGTTTTGAGCCGGATTCGGGCGGAGGGCGTGGACCTTTCTCAAGCACGAAAGATCCCGCAGGCACCCACAGGGCTCTATCTCAGAGAAATCTTGGCGGACGGAATTCGGGTTTACTACTACCGCCAGGGATCCGCAGCCTCGCGCCTGTCCCCGGGAGCCTTTGACCCTGCCTACCTTGAGGGCGCGCGGTTCTTCCACGCCACCGGGATTACTCCTGCCCTCTCCGACTCGGCCAGGGCATATGTTCTTTGGGCGCTTCAGGAGGCGAGGGAAAGGGGGGTACAGGTGAGCCTAGATGTGAACTATCGGTCAAAGCTTTGGTCTCCAGAGGAGGCGCGGTCATTTCTGGAGGAGGCCCTCCCTATGGTGGATGTCCTCTTTATCTCAGAGGAAGAGTGGAGCGTTTTATTTGGGGCATTCTCGGAAGAGGGCCTAGGCGACCTGGCGGCCCAGGGGCCAAAGGAGGTGGTGCTTAAAAGGGGTTCACGGGGCGCTCTTGCTCTTGCAGGAGGCCAATGGATCGAGGACCCCGGATTTCCCCGGCCTGAGGTGGATCCAGTAGGAGCGGGGGATGCCTTTTGCGCAGGGTATCTTGCGGCAAGCCTCTGGAACATGGGGCCAAAGGAACGGCTCCGTGTGGCCAACGCGCTGGGGGCTTTTTCGGTGAGTACCTGGGGGGATTACGAGGGATTGCCCACCCGGGAGGAACTCCTTCTCTTCTTGGAGGGAAAACGGTCTTTAGGACGGTAAAGGAGGTGTGGGATGCAAGGACGGGTAGCGTTGATCACGGGCGGAAGCCGGGGGATTGGGTACGCCATCGGGGAGCGGCTCGCGAAAGAGGGGGTTCGTCTGGCCGTGGTGGCCCGCAAGCCCGAGGAAGCGGTGACGCGTCTTCGGGAAAAAGGGTTTGAAGCGGTCGGCCTGCCCATGGACCTGGAGCAGGCGGACCCCGCCGAGGCGGTGGCGGCCACCGTGGAGGTCTTCGGACGGCTGGACATCTTGGTGCATGCGGCGGGCCTCAATATCCGCAAACCGGCGCTGGAAATGAGCTACGAGGAGTGGCGCCGGATCCAGTACCTGCACGTGGACGTGGCCTTCCTCCTCGCCAAAGCCGCGGCCCCTCACATGCGCGAGTTGGGTTGGGGGAGGATTCTCTTCATCGCCTCCATCCAGTCCTTCATCGGGGGTGGACCGCTGACCATCACCGCCTACAACACGGCCAAGACGGCCCTATTGGGGCTTATGCGGGGTTTGGCCAAAGAGTGGGCTCCCTGGGGAATCCGGGTTAACGCTTTGGCCCCAGGATTTACCAAAACCGAATTCAACGTTCCTCTTTGGAGCAACCCCGAATCTTACCAGCTGTTCGCTTCCCGGATCCCCGTGGGGCGCTGGGCGGAGCCCGAAGAAATGGCGGGCGCGGGAGCCTTCCTTTGCTCGGAGGAGGCGGGGTACATCACCGGTCAAGTGCTAGTGGTGGATGGTGGGTTCCTTATTTACTGAGATGCGCGGCGTTTTCGTAGTCAACTTAACCCCCTTTCACTCCGACGGCTCGGTGAATGTGGAGGCCTATCTGGACCATGTGGCTTGGTTGTCGGAAAAGGGGGTGAAAGGCTTAGTGCCTCTGGGAACGAACGGAGAAGGGCCCTCCCTAAGCCTAAGAGAGAAGCTCCTTCTCTTAGAGCGGCTTTTCGCCCGAGGGTTGCCCCTTCAGGTGGTGCCTGCCGCCATGGAGGGAAGCCTTCCCGCGACCTTGGAAATGATCCGGGCGGTGAACGATCTACCCGCCGCCGGTATTCTGGTTCTCCCGCCCTACTACTACAAGCCTGTGACGGTGGAGGGCCTAAGGCGTTTCTTCGAGGCCGTCCTCGAAGTGAGCCGCCACCCCGTCGTCCTCTATCACGTGCCCAAGTACGCGGTGCCCGTGCCCCCGGAGCTGGTGAAGCTCCCCGGGGTTTGGGGTGTGAAGGACTCCGGGGAAGACACGGGTTACACCGAGGCAGTTTTGGCTTTTGGCAAAGGGGTTTGGGTGGGAACCGAGGATAAAATCTGGGAGAGAATCCAAAACACTCAGGGCGTGGTCTCCGCCCTGGCCAACTTCGCCCCTGAGGCGTTGGTGCGGCTTTGGTGGCTTAAGGAGGAGGGGCGGACCGAGGAAGGCCAGAAGCTGGCGCGTCTCCTTGAAGAGATCCGAGCCAGAGTCAAGGCGGCAGGCACGCCTTTTGCCCTCAAACGTTTGGCCGAGGCCCGGCACCAAATCCCCATGGGCGGGGTTCGCCCTCCCTTGGTGGAGGGCGGCCAGGCCCCCCTTGAGGTTCTCACCCTTCTGGAGGAGGTGATCCCATGACTGAGGGAAGGAACTTCATTGGCGGCGTCTGGCGGGAAACGGGGAAAACCTACCGCAGGGAGAACCCGGCTAAGCCGGAGGAAACAGTGGGGATCTACCCCCTTTCCGGAGAAGAGGAAGCCCGGGAAGCCTTTGCTGCGGCCAAAGCAGCTTTCCCCCTTTGGCGTGCCGCCTCCTTGCCTGAGCGGGCCCAGGTCCTCAAAAAGGCAGCCAGGATCCTGGAGGGCCGTTTAGAAGAGGTGGCCAAGGATATAGCCCGGGAAGTGGGCAAACCCCTCTTCGAAGCCCGGGCGGAAGTCAAGCGGGCGGTGGAGATTCTGGATTACTATGCAGCCTACGCTTACGAGCCCTTGGGCTACCTGGTGGCTTCCGCCCGCCCTAAGACTGAACTTAGAGCCCGCCGGATTCCCCTAGGGGTGGTGGCCTTGATCACCCCCTGGAACTTCCCCATCGCCATTCCCACCTGGAAGCTTGCACCCGCTCTGCTCCTAGGCAACACCGTCGTTTTGAAACCTGCTTCCCTAGGTCCTGTAGGAGCTGTACACTTGGTGCGCGCCTTGGAAGAGGCGGGCCTGCCCGAGGGTGTGGTGAACCTGGTCATCGGGCCAGGCGCACCCTTCGGAAAGGCCCTCGGCAAGGCGGAGGGGCTTCGGGCCGTTTCCTTCACCGGGTCTGCGGAGGTGGGGTGGCGTCTGAAGGCCGATCTAGCCGGGTTGCCGGTTCGGGTTCAGCTGGAGTTGGGCGGAAAGAACGCCTACGTGGTCTGGAAGGATGCGCATCTGGCCCTGGCTGCCCAGCAGACAGCCCAGGGGGCCTTCTTCTACGCTGGACAGAAATGCACCGCCACCAGCCGGGTTTTGATCCATAAGCAGGTATACGAAGAGTTCAAGGCCCTTCTTCTGGAGGCGATTTCCTCTCTGCGGCTCGGAGACCCCTTGGACGAGTCGGTCCAGGTAGGGCCCCTTATCGACAAGTCTGCCCGGGATAACACCGCCCGCTGGGTGGATCGTGGGATCAGGAACGGGGGACGGTTGCTTGTAGGGGGGAAGCCGGGGGAGGGGCCAGGATACTTTTACCTGCCCACGGTTTTTGAGGGAGTGGCTCTGGAGTCGGAGCTTGCCCAGGAGGAGGTATTCGGCCCCGTAGTCACCCTGCACCCCGTAGCTTCCTTGGAAGAAGCGGTAAAGGCCGTAAACGCCACCCGTTACGGGCTTTCGACCTCCATTGCCACGCGAGACCTGGGGGTGGCCGAGCGGTTTCTTGCGGAGGTAGAGGCAGGGCTTGTCCACGTGAACCAGCCCACCGCCGGCGTGGAGTACCAGGCACCTTTCGGCGGCACCAAGGGCTCCGGGTACGGGCAAAAGGAGCAGGCGTGGGCGGCTTTGGAGTTTTACGGAGACTGGAAGACGATGGTGGTCACGCTTCCGGAGGTAAAGGATGGCGATTAAAGACGTACAGACCGCCGTGGTCGAGGCCAATTACGATTGGACCTTTGTTAAAGTTATAGCTGACGAGGGAATAGGGTATGGCGAGTGTTTCTTTGCTCCAGGGCTTACTGCGTTGATCCGGGAGCTTAAGCCTCTCCTTTTGGGGCAGGATCCCCGGGAGATTCACAGGCTTCTCCGCCAGCTCCGCACGGCAGGATTTCAGGCCGGGCCTCAAGGAGGAGCCCTTCAGCACGCTTTGGCGGGGATTGAAACGGCCCTTTGGGACCTTTTGGGAAAAGCACTAGGGGTGCCCCTTTTCCAACTTTGGGGCGGGGCCTACCGCCTGCGAATTCGGCTCTATGCAGACTGCCACGCGGAGAGCGGGTTGCATTCTCTTTCCAGTATTCAGGTGCCGCGCATCCCCTGGTGGCAGAGCGAGACCGGGGAGACTCGGGTTTTCCTCGAGGTGGACCCCAAGCACCACGGGGGACTTAGGGAAGAGGCCACCCGTGTTGATCCAAAGGCCTACGCCGAGCGGGCCAAGCAGGTGGTGGCCCTTGGCTACACGGCTCTGAAGTTTGATCTGGACATCCCCACTCCCTACGAGGGCGACCCTTATAACCGCACCTTGGAACCAGGGGAGGTGGCTCTCCTTACGGAAATCGCCCGCTCCGTGCGGGAGGCGGTGGGCCCGGAGGTGGCCTTGGCCTTTGACTGTCACTGGAACTTCAGCACGGAGACAGCTCTTCGGCTTGCTCAGGCCTTGGCCCCCTACTACCCCGCCTGGCTCGAGGATCCCGTACCCCCCGAAGCAGATGAGGCTCTGGCGCTTGTGGTACGGCAAAGCCCCATCACCATCGCTACGGGCGAAAACCACTACCACCCCCTCCACTTTCTGCGCCTTCTGGAGATGGGGGTTCGGGTGGTGACGCCCGACCTGCAGAAGGTAGGGCTTTGGGAAGGCCGTAGGATTGCTGGTCTGGCCGACATGTACACCGCCCTCTTCGTTCCCCACAACATTGCCAGCCCCATCGGGATGTTAGCCTCTGCCCATCTTGCGGCCACGGTGCCCAACTTCTTCCTCCTGGAGCACCACGGCCTGGAGGTCCCCTTCTTCGAAGCCCTGGTTAAGGGCCGGGAAAATCCCTTGATCCAAAACGGACACCTGGTCCTGGAACCCAAACCCGGGCTTGGGGTGGAGCTCGACGAAGAAGTGGCTTATCTGTATCGGAAGAAGGATGAGCCGTTCTTTGCTTAAAAGGGGTCGGAAGTGTCGCTGTTAGCTGCCATCCCGGATTTTCTTGATGTGGCTGTTCCAAGGGAAGTAGAGGTGGTGAGTATCCCTTCCTTCCCTCCGTGGCCTGATCAAGCCCTCAAGGCTGAATTCCTCGTGATAAGCCCTGCCCTTAAGGAGGCGTTTCGTGCCTATGTTGCGCGGATGACAAGGTTGCGTTATCTCCAGACGACTACAGCCGGTGTGGACTGGATTCTAGCGGAGGTCCCCCCCGGGGTAGTTTTGCTAGATGCAAGCGGGGTCTACGATATCCCCGTGGCCGAGTGGGTGGTTTCTGCCATCCTACAGGCACTGAAGCGCTGGACCGATTTCTGGGAGCTACAAAAAGAGGGTAGCTGGAAACCTACTCCTCTCGAGGAGCTCCACAGCAAAACGGTGCTCCTTTTGGGGTACGGCTCCATAGGGAGGGCGGTGGAGGAGAGGCTTAAGCCTTTTGGCGTTCGGATCCTCCGAGTGGCTCGTCGCCCGCGGGAAGGGATATACGGGGTTTCCGACCTGCCCACCCTCCTACCCCAAGCGGAGATTGTGGTCATTCTCCTGCCCCTGACCCCCGAGACCTGGGGGTTTGTCAACGCAGACTTCCTGGCCCGGTTGCCCCGGGGGGCCCTTTTGGTCAATGCAGGCCGGGGAGGGGTGGTGGACACCCAGGCCCTTCTTCAAGCGGCGGAGGAAGGACGGGTACGGGCGGTTTTGGATGTCACCGACCCTGAGCCCTTGCCTCAAACCCATCCCCTTTGGCGAGCCCCGGGGGTATGGATCACGCCTCACGTGGCGGGATTTGACGGTTCGCCTGAACGTTCTCTGGAACGGGTCGCGGCCTTGGTGCGGGCGCAGCTCGAGCGATTAGTGGCGGGCGTGCCCCTGGCCAACGTAGTGCAGGAGGGGTATTAGAAGCTGTGGGTACGACACCTGGGCTTGCCTTGCAAAGGTCAGGAGGACGGGTGTATATCTCTCTCCTGATGGGCAAGCGAGGCTTCCTTCGCAGGGAGGCAAGCCCCAAGGAGGTCTTGGAACACTGCCTGCGCCTGGCCCGGGAGGTGGCCCCTCCCACCCCCAAGGGCAAGCGGGGCCGCCCCTGGCACTACGACCACGCCCTTTACCTGGCCCTCCTTCTCTTCCGCGCCTTCTTCCACCTCACCTAC
>ERZ795042.1423-NODE-1423-length-15589-cov-22.822840_pt1 | contig 15589 bp, 13 predicted proteins | sample MGYA00375126_ERZ795042 | MGnify/ENA primary metagenome ERZ795042 (study PRJEB30171, sample SAMN05518105) | compost metagenome | isolation source: Feedstock adapted compost from Newby Island compost facility, Milpitas, CA | place: USA:Newby Island compost...
TCCTCGACGTCTCCGGCTCGATGTGCTTCGACACGTACCCGGACGTCGAGTCGGGTACCGCGTGGATGTCGCCGGGACGGGCCGACCGCGTGCCGCACCTCGTCCAGCCGATTCCCGCGGGCGGACCGAACCAGATCACCATCTACCTGGACGACGTCAGCATCTTCAACAGCACGTCGTCGTGGGAGAACCGCCAGAACTTCGGCTACACCTCGAACCGCCCGTACTACCAGCAGAACATCGGCGGCCGGGCGGGGACGATCAGGATCGACAACGAGCTGTTCACGATCGTGAGCGTGAACGAGAACGACGACTCGATGGTGGTGCGGCGCGCCCAGCAGAACCGCGAGACCGGGGCCTGGACATCGAAGCAGTACCACGCGGCCGGCGCAGAGGTCTGGGCGAACCGGCTCAGCTGCGAGCTCGCGGCCTACGACCCTGACACGGGGCCGTACGAGCCGTTCGACACGATGGTCGACGCAGCGAACTACTTCATCACCCTCTTCAACTCGGAGTACGACAAGATCGGCGCGGCGAAGTACTCGACCGAGGGCACCGTCGTCCACTGGCTCACGAGCAACTTCGGCGCCGTGCAGTCGTCCATCGCCAGCATGGGTCCGCCGAACGGCGGCACGAACATCCCCCACGGGATCGCACTCGGACGGCAGATCCTCGACGGCTCCGGGAAGCGGGCGAACGCCGTGCGCGTGCTGGTCCTGCTCACCGACGGTGTGGCGAACCACTACTGCGGCAGCTCGAGCTACAACCCCTCCGCCTACGACAGCACGTCCTGCAACGAGAGGAGCGGCGAAAGTGCCGCCATCCAGCACTCCTACGCGGAGGCGGAGCGCGCCGCCGACGGCGACATCATCATCTTCACGATCGGGCTCGGCTACGGCGTCGACCAGGAGTTCCTCGAGGAGATCGCCGAGATCGGCGGCGGGAAGTACTACTTCTCCCCGACTGCCGAGCAGCTGGACGAGGCGTTCCAGGCAATCGCGGAGCAGACGCACATCGCCCTCGTCCGGTAGCGCACTCCAAGACCCGGAACTTCCCGGCCGGACCGGCCCCCTGTGCTCCCCGGTCCGGCCGGTCGATATAGCAAGGGGAGGATTCGGAAGTGGCACGTCCAGCAACCGTTCCAGCAACCGCCAGCAGCAGCCGCAATCGCGGACTGCTCCTCATCGCTGCCCTCGCCGGCGTGCTCGCCGCCGCCCTCACCTTCGCCTACCTGAACAGCCAGAGCGGAGGGAGCGAGGAGGCACCCGCGGTCGTGTCGGGCGAGGAGACGGTCGCCGTCGTCGTCGTCAACCAGGACGTCCCCTTCGGGACGAAGATCACCGCCGACATGGTGGAAGTGCGGCGCGTCCCCGTCGCGATGGCGCTGACAGGGGCGTTCTCTGACGCGAAGGACGTCGTCGGCAAGGTGGCGACGACGCCGCTCATCGCCGGCGAGCAGGTCGTGGCCGCGAAGGTGAGCGACTTCGCCGGCCAGAACACGCTCTCGTACCGGGTCCCGGACGGGCGTCGGGCGATGTCGGTGACGATCCCGCACGAGGCCTGGGCTGCCGCCGGCCTCGTACAGCCCGGCGACTACGTCGATGTGCTCGCCGTGTACACGGTGGTGACCGTCGACCCGGAGACCACCGAGGAGCGGACCGAGACCCGCGCGGCGATCATCGCCCAGGACGTGCCCGTGCTCGCCGTGGCCCAGACGCTCGTCGAGGCCCTCCCGAAGGTGGACGAAGAGGGGAACGTCACCGAGGACATCGTTGGGAACTACCGCCCGACGGGGAGCCAGACGTTCGAAGAGGCGATCTCCGTCACGCTCGGCGTCACGCCCGAGGAGGCCGCGCTCATCGCGATGATTGACGCCGCGCGCGACGACGAGGCGCAGTTCCGCCTCCTGGTGCGGCAGACGGGCGACCACGAGCCGATCGTCGGCCCGCTCAACTGGGCAGATCTGGCGGAAGCCGTGAGCCAGTGAGCGTGAACGGGCGGGCGCAGCGCCGTCCGCCCAACCCCAGTCTTGCGACGGTGGAGGACGAGTAGATGTCGAGGGTGCCGCAGATCATCATCATCGACCCGGACCGCGAGAGCGCGGCGGAGATCCAGAAGATGCTCCAGATGATCGGATTCTCGGTGCTCGCGAGCGCCGGGTATGGGGTGGAAGCGTTCACGCTCGCACTCCAGCTGCGGCCGGACCTCGTCCTCCTCCGCGTCGAGGAGCCGCTCGTCCGTCCGATCCAGACGCTCGTGAAGCTGAACGACGGCATGCCCGACCTGCCCATCATCGTCTACTCCACCGAGGCGAACATTCGCCTCATGCGCCAGTCGATGGTGGGCGGGGCCTCCGACTACCTGCAGGAGCCGCTCACCGCCGAGGAGCTCGAGGCCTCGATCCTGCGGGTCCTCGAGCGGAAGGAGCGGGAGATGGCGCGCCGGCGCGGCGAGCTGGAGGACCCCGTGCCGCAAGGGACGATCGTGACCGTCTTCGGCGCCAAGGGCGGCATCGGGAAGACGACCATCGCTTCGAACCTCGCCGTCTCCCTCGCCATCGACGCGCACCAGACCGTCGCGCTCGTGGACATGGACACGCGCTTCGGGGACGTCGCCATCACGATGGACATCCCCGTCGAGCGCTCCATCGCCGACCTCGCCCGGAACCTGCACAACATCGACCGCGTCACCCTGCGCGACTACCTCTTCGAGCACGAGTCCGGGGTGCGCATCCTCCCCGCGCCGACCCGGCCGAGCGAGTGGCGGAACCTCACCGCCGCCCACATCCGCGACGTCGTCGACGTCCTCGCCCAGACGCACGACTTCGTCGTCCTCGACACCCCGGGGACGTTCAACGAGATCGTCGCGGCCGCAATCGAGGTCGGCACGATGATTCTCCTCATCACGACCCTTGACATGGCGAGCATCAAGGACACGGTGCTGGCGCTGGAGATGCTCCACGAGCGGTTCGGGAACGACGAGGAGCGGATCAAGGTGATCCTGAACCGCTCCGGCATGGACACGGGCGTCCGCGAGAAGGACGTCGAGCGGACCCTGGATGCGCCCATCTGGTGGAAGATTCCCCAGGACACGGAGGTGGTGAAGGCGGGGCAGCTCGGACGGCCCATCGTGATGAGCCGTCCGAACAGCCGAGCGGCCATCGAGATGCGCGAGATCGCGCGAGCGCTCGCCGGCATCCGCAGCCGGAGCCGGGCGAAGCAAGGGAGCGGCGGGCTCGGTCGCCTCATCCGACCGCTCTTCCGCCGATCGGCGTGATGCGGGGAGGACTCGGACTTCGCAGGAGGTGATCGGCCGTGAGCAGCGAGCGACCGAACCGAGATGAGCGTCCACCGGCCTTCGGGTGGTCGAACTTTCGACGGCGCCTTGCGGGCGACGGCCCAGACCCGAAGCAGCAGCCAGAGCCACGGAACGAGGGCGGTCGGAACCAAGGTCGGGGCGCTCCCCTCCGCCCGTCCGGCCAGTTCAGCAGCCGCCCTCGCGTTTGGGCTCCAGCAAGCGAGCCGGGGGAGACGCCAGCTTCCGACGCTTCCCGTGCGAACGAGGAGAACAAAGCTTCCGCGAGCCCGCTTCGGGAAGCGCTCGCTGGCGCCCGCCCCGCGCCGGCAGCGCCGGCCCGCCGGGCGCCCGCGCCGGCCTCGACGCCACCCGCACCCCGGCTGAATCCGCAGGCCGAAGCAGCGAAAGTCCGTCTCCACGAGCTGCTCATCGAGGAGCTCGACCAGGGCGTCCTCGAGAACCTGCCCCCCGAGAAGCAGCGCGAGGTCGTGATCCGCGCCGCCCGCGAGCTCATCGCCCAAGAAGGGATCCAGGTCAGTGGAATCAGCCGCGATGACCTCCTAGAGCAGGTCGCGGACGAAGTGCTCGGGCTCGGTCCGTTGGAGCCGCTCCTCCGCGACCCGAACGTCTCCGAGGTGATGGTGAACGACGTCGACAAGATCTACTACGAGCAGGACGGGCGGATCTTCCGCAGCCCGGCCCGCTTCCGGGACCGCCAGCACCTCATGCGCATCATCGAGCGGATCGTGGCCCCGCTCGGCCGCCGGATCGACGAGGCGAGCCCGATGGTGGACGCCCGCCTCCCCGACGGCTCCCGCGTGAACATCACCATCCCGCCCATCTCCCCGAAGGCGCCCACGATCACCATTCGGAAGTTCCGTGCGGACAAGATGCGGATGGCCGACCTCATCGCCGTCGGCACGCTCACCGAGCAAACAGCCGAGTTCCTCGCCATGTGCGTGCGGGCGCACCTGAACATGATCATCTCCGGCGGTACCGGCACTGGGAAAACGACGCTCCTGAACGCCCTCTCGTCGTTCATCCCGAACACGGAGCGGATCATCACCATCGAGGACCCGGCGGAGCTGCGGCTCCAACAGGAGCACGTCATCACCCTCGAAGCGCGCCCGCCAAGCCTCGAGGGGAAGAACGCCGTCCTCCAGCGGGATCTCGTGCGGAACTCCCTCCGCATGCGCCCCGACCGGATCATCATCGGCGAGGTCCGCGGGCCGGAGGCGTTCGACATGCTCCAGGCCATGAACACGGGCCACGACGGATCGATCTCCACCATCCACGCGAACAACCCGCGGGACGCGGTCGCGCGGCTGGAGAACATGGTGCTCATGGCGGGGATGGACCTCCCCTCGCGCGCGATTCGGGAGCAGATCGCCTCCGCGATCGACGTCATCATCCAGGTCCAGCGAATGCAGGACGGCTCCCGGAAAATCACGCACGTGACCGAGGTGTCAGGCATGGAGGGAGACACGATCACCCTCCAGGACATCTTCATCTTCAAGCTCGACCACGTCGATGAAGACGGGAAGGTTCATGGCCAGCTCGAGCCGACGGGCATCCGGCCTGGGTTCGTCCACAAGTTCGCACTCCACGGGATCGAGCTTCCGCCGGACCTCTTCCGCGCACGGTCGGAGGTGTACGGATGACCGCGCTGGCACTCCTCGCCGCCCTCTGCACCGGCATCACGGCCTTCTCGGCGCTCGCCTGGGCCGTGGGGATCGGCGGAGGCTCCCAGACGACCGCCCGCTTGGAGCGGCTGCGGACCCCCCGGGCAGCGGAGGATCGCGGGCCCACCCCGCGCCTCTCCCTGAGGCGCCGAGCCACGGTCCAGCTCGCGGGCATCACGGTCGTGCCGAGCAAGCTGGCCGCGCAGTGGACGGTCGACCTCGAGCGCGCCGGCCTCACCCTCACGCCACGCGAGTACTTCGCAGCCCGCGTCCTGGCGGGAACGGTGCTCATGCTCGTCCTCCTGCTCGTGAGCCCCGCCCCGATTCTCGCCTTCGCCGGTCTTCCGGTCGGGTACCTGCTCGTCGGTCTCTGGGTCCGGCGGCGCATCACCACTCGCCGGAAGAAGCTCGAGAGTCAGCTCATCGACGTCCTTTCGCTCGTCGCGAGCGGTCTCCGGGCCGGCTTCGGCTTCATCCAGGCGCTCGAGAACGCGGCGAAGCAGAGCGCGCCGCCGCTCTCGGACGAGATCCGCCGCACGCTGCGGGACATCGCCGTGGGGGCTTCGGTGGAGCAGGCGCTGCAGGCGCTGAACGAGCGGGTCGCGAGCCCCGACTTCGACATCGTCATCACCGCCGTCCTCATCCAGCGTCAGGTGGGCGGGAACCTGGCCGAGATCCTCGACAACGTCGCGGAGACGATGCGCGAGCGGGACCGCATCCGCGGCGAGATCCGCACCCTGACCAGCCAGCAGCGCATGACCGGCTACGTCATCGGCGCCATCCCGGTCGGGCTGCTCGCGATCTTCTCGGTGATCAGTCCGGACTACACCTCCCTCCTCTTCACCGACCCGCTGGGGCGGATGATGCTCGTCGGCGCCGCGGTGATGGAGGTCATCGGGTTCCTCGTCATCCGCCAGATCGTCGACATCGAGGTGTGAGATGGCGCTCCTCATCGCTGCCCTCGTCTTCTTTGCGGTCACCCTCGCACTCTACGCCGCCCTCGCTCGGCGGCCGGCTGAGGACCCGGTCGCCGCGCGGCTGAGCGGGCTGCGGTACACGGCCCCCCGCCCACTCCCGCCAGTCGACCCTTCGGCGCCGTTCACCCAGCGAGTGCTCATGCCCGCGCTGCGGCGCCTCGGCCAGCAGGTGAACGGGATCCTCCCGTCCACCATCGCCCAGCGGCTGGAGGTCTCGCTCACCCGTGCGGGCCTCCGCGTGTCGCCTGGCCAGTTCATGGTCACCGTCGCGCTCCTCGCGGGCGTCGCGCCGATCCTGATCGCGGCGGCGCTGGCCGCCGGCGGCGCGCCGGCGCGGAACGTGCTCCTCTTCTGGGCGCTCCTCACCGGTCTCGGGTTTTACCTGCCCCGGATCTGGCTCGCGCGGCGGATTCGGAACCGTCAGAAGCAGATCTGGAAAGCGCTGCCGGACGCCTTCGACCTCATCACGGCCTCGGTCGAGGCGGGGCTCGGCATCGACGCCGCCTTCCAGCGCGTCGTGGACAAGGTGAAGGGACCGCTTGCCGACGAGCTCGCCCGCACGATGCACGAGATCTCCATCGGGCGGGCGCGCCGCGAAGCGCTCCTCGACCTCGTCGAGCGGACAGGCGTCGAGGAGCTCCGCTCCCTCATCAACGCCATCGTTCAGGCCGAGACGATGGGGATCTCCATCGGTTCCGTCATCCGCGTGCAGACGCACGTCCTGCGCACGAAGCGCCGCCAGAGGGCGGAGGAAGCGGCCTTCAAGGCCCCCATCAAGATGGTGTTCCCGCTCGTGTTCTTCATCTTCCCCGCGATCATGATCGTCATCGGCGGACCGGCCATCATCCAGCTCCGGGACGCCTTCTGACGAACCGCTCAGGGGACGAGCAGCACGACGATGGCGCCGGCGGCGAGGAACGGCCCGTAGCTGAAGGCCACCCTCGCCCGCCCGCGGGCGAGGAGGACAGCGGAGAATACGCCCGCGGCCACCATCGCGAGGAACAGCGCCTGGACGACCGCAGGCCAGCCGACCATCAGCCCGATCGCCGCCATCAGCTTCACGTCGCCGAGCCCGAAGGCAGTCTCGCTCGTTCGGACGGCAGCCCCGAAGAGCAGCCCGAGCGCGAAGAGCGCCGCTCCTACCCCGAGCCCGGCCGCCCCGCCGAGCCAGACCGACGCAAGGGAGAGGTCCGGTCGCACCCAGGAGAGCGCTCCCGCGAGGACAATGGTCGGCAGCACCAGCCTGTCCGGGATGAGCCGTCGTTCGATGTCGGTGCTCGCGGCGGTGAGGAGCAGGAGCACCCAGAGGGCGTCGAGCGCCTGCACCAGCCGTCCCTCCCCGCCGGCGAACGCCGCCGCCGCCCCAGCGGCTGCCGCGAGGGCGAACACGAGCGCGAAGAGGCGCCGGCGCCGCGCCTCCATCGGAGCGCTCCGGTACTCAGGCTGTCGGTAGAGGAGATGCTGGTAGCGGGGGACGAGGGCCCCGATGGTGGCAGCGCCGAGAGCGGCAAGCACCGGCTCGATCATCGGCCTCCGTCCGCGGCCGCTATACGCACGGTGCGGCGGCCCTACTCCGTCCCGCCAGGCCGAGCCGACTGCGAGTGCGTGCCCGCTCGGCGCTCGGCCGCGCGCGCTTCGGCGAGGAAGACGTCGAGCGCATCGTCGTCGATCGTCGCGTCAGGGTCTCCGCCGAGGCGGCGGTACCAGTCCTGCACGAGCTCCTGCAGCGCGGGAGCTACGGCACCGCTGCCGCCGCCGGAGAAGAGCGGCGGCGCGGGGCCCGCGCTCTCATCCATCGACTTCAGCCCGCGGAGGATGTCCGCGGCCATCTCGAAGTGCTCGGCGCACACCGTGTCTGACCCGCGGAAGTTCGCCACGGCGGTCGCCGTCGTGAGCAGGTCGAGGAAGCGGATCTCTTCGTCCATCTAGTTCGTCCTTTCATGCCTCGCGGACCGCCCGCTCGAGCTCCTTCGTCGCCTCGGCGTAGGAGGTGTCGGGCGGGAATCGGCGCGGGCGTCCGACGTTCACCCTAACACGGGCCCTCGGGTGCGGCAGCCAGCGTCCCTCCCAGAAGCCGGGCCGGAGGATGTCGATGCGCATCGGCAGGACCGGCGCGCCGGTCTCGACCGCAAGGAGTCCGATGCCGCTCTTGAACGGCTGCATCGGCCCGCCGACCGTCAGCTTCCCCTCCGGGAAGATGAGGACGTGCCACCCCTCGGCCAAGAGGTGGGCGACGAACTCGAGGCTCTCCCGCACCCCCGTTCCCTCCTTCGCGAACGGGAACGCGTTCCCGAGGAGCGCCGACCCGAAGCCGCGGATGCGGTTGCCGAAGATGTCGCTCGCTGCCGCCGCGATCGCCAGCCGGTCGCGGAACTCGTCCGGCATCGCCCGCAGGAGCATGCCCTGATCGAGGTGCATGTTGTGGTTGCTGATCACGAGGGCAGGCTCCTGGATGAGCGAGAAGTTCTCCCGCCCGCGAACCTCGAGACCGTACCCGAGCCGGAGGAGGGGGAACACCGCCCCCTTCAGGAGGTACCGCCGCAGCAGGCGCACGGGTCGGGAGCGGGGCCAGGACGGCATCTCGGGCGTGCGCCCTCCTCGCCGGGAAGCGGTCGCAACCAACTGGACGAGCTCCGCAACCGTGCTCTGCGGGCCGACCTCCGCATCGTCGATGCTGACGCCCGTCTCCTCTTCGACGGCGGCGAGCAGCGCCACCCGCCCGAGGGAGTCGAGGCCGAGGTCGGCCAAGGTGTCCGTGTCCCGCACATCATGCCCGCGCGCCGACGTCTGCGCCACGATCCGCCGCACCTGCTCCTCGAGCAGGGCAGTCCCCCTGGCGGGCGTCGCCGCCGGCGGCGCCGCCTGGCGCTCCCGCGACTGGGCGAAGGCGAGGATGGCGTCGCGCTTCACCTTCATCGTGTGGGTGCGCGGGAAGTCCTCTTCGGGCCAGACGGAGTACTCGAGGATCTGCTGCCGAGCGTCCAGCCGCCGGTTCGCAGCGCGGACCGCCTCGCCCGCAGCGCCGCGGACAGCCTCGAGGATCACCGCGTGGACGACCGTGCGGCCGTTCCGCTCCACGCCGACCACGACGGCGTCCTTCACCCCGGGCTGGGCGGTGAGCACCCGTTCGACGTCCTCCGGGTAGACGTTCTGGCCGTCGGCGAGGACGATGAGGTCCTTCTTCCGGCCCTTGAGGTAGAGGTGGCCGTCCCGGAGCTCGCCGAGGTCCCCGGTCGCGTACCAGCCGTCGCGGAAGGCGGCCGCGGTCGCCGCCTCGTCGCGCCAGTAGCCGGCGAAGACGTTCGGACCGCGGACGAGCACCTCGCCATCCTCATCGATGCGAACCTGCACCCCTGGGAGCGGCTTCCCGACGCTGCCGGGGCGGCGGTCGTGCCTCGGCGTGATGGTGACGATGGGCGCGCACTCGGTCGCGCCGTACCCCTGAACGACCGGCACGCCGAGCCGCTCCCACGCCTGCTGGAGCGCGGGGTCGAGCGGCGCCCCACCGCTGGCAACGAAGTCGAGCGCACCGCCGAGCCGGCGCAGGACGGGCCGGAAGAGCGCGCGGCGCCGGCGCTCGTCGAGCCGTTCGGCGAGCGCGAGCGCGGCGCGGAACGCCGGCCCGCGCAGGCCTCGCCCCGCCTCGCGCTCGATGGCCTCGTAGAGCAGGGCGAGGAGCTGCGGGACGGCGACGAGGACCGTCGGCCGCCACTCCTCCATGACCAGACGGAGATGCGTCGGCCGCAGCGAGCCCGGGTAGCAGACCGACGCGCCGACGCGCAGCGGCGCGAAGCATCCCGCCACTTGTTCGAACATGTGGCTGAGCGGAAGGAGGGAGAGCATCCGCGTCCACTCGGAGATCTCGAACGCCTTCAGGCCCGCCTCGAGGTCCGAGAGGATATTCCCGTGCGTGAGCATGACCCCCTTCGGTGCCCCCGTGGTTCCCGAAGTGAACACCACCTCGGCGAGCGCGGAGCGGGTCGGGCGCGGGTGTTCATCGGCCAGCTTCGGCGCAGACCAGGGAAGCTTCCCGAGCTCGAGCCAGGGGAGCTCCCAGCGGTCGAATCGCGAGCCGAAGGGTGCCTCCACCAGCCCCGCCTTCGGCTCGGTCCGCTGGAGGACGAGTTCGGCGAACTCCTCGGTGCAGCGGACGTCGAGCGGCACGAGCACGGCGCCGAGACGGAAGGCGCCGAACATCGCCGCGACCCACTCCGGCTCGTTTCGGCCCCAGATGAGCACCCGGTCTTCGGGCCGCACCCCCAGGGAGTGCAACGCTGCCGCGTACTGCTCGGCCCGGCGGAGGAGGTCCGCGTACCGGTAGCGGCGGTAGGTGACGCCGACCCGGAGCACGGCCGCGACACGGTCGGGCACCCGACGAGCGGAGCGTTCGAGGAGTTCGAAGAGGCTCTCCATCTCAGCTCCCCAGGGTACGCGCGAACTCCCGCACTTTCTGGTCGGCGCCGCGGAGGATGGGCCGGAAGTGGCTGAAGCAGAGGGTCTCGAAGTCGAGCTCCGCCAGCTTCCGGATGGAGTCCGCGGCCTGACGGAGGTCCTGCGAGAAGAGCCGGTTCGGGAGCATGAGCCGGCCGAACCGGTACTGCATCGCGTCGCCGACGATGAGGACACCCCGGTTCGGGAAGTAGATGGAGATGCTGCCGGCGGTGTGCCCCGGCGCGTGCACGACCCGCATCCCGCCCAAGCCCGGGAGCTCATCGCCGTCGCGGAGGAGCACGTCCACGCGCGCCGCCCCCGGATCGTTCCGCACGAGGTACGGCTCGCAGAGCCGCGCGAGCAGCGGGTGCTGGAACGGGTTCGGGAGCGGGTCCGGCGAACTCACCACCGGCGCCTCGACGAGATGGACGCCGGTCTTCGCCGGCAGCTCCCGCTGCAGCTCGGGGAGGCCGCCGACGTGGTCGAGGTGCGCGTGCGTGATGATGATCTGCCGGATCTCCTCCGGACTGCGGCCGAGCTCCCGAACCGCCCGGAGGATCCTCGGACCCGAGCCCGGGCTGCCGGTGTCGATGAGGGTGAGGAACTCGTCCACGACGATGTACGCCCGTGAGCCGCGCGTCCGCACCTGGTACAGCCCGGGGATGACCTCGCGGAGGTTCCGGGAGACGCCGTTCCTCAGCTCCTCGAGCCGCTGGCGCCACCGCGGCCGCAGCTGCGCATCGTACCCCACGTGCCCATCATACGGGGAACGCCGCCCGCCCGCGCCCGGCGGGGCCCAAGGCGTGCGAAGGCCCCTCCTCGCCGGAGGGGCCTTCCCGGTGTGACAGCTGCGAGGGCGACATGTGAGCAGAGCAGTTCAGGGAGGGACAGTCACGTGTTCCGCTGTCACACCTTCCACAGAGGGACACCCTCACCGTAGCACCGGAAACCACGTTCGTGAAGGCTCTCACGATAGATTGTTGAGAAGCTCTCATCGACGCCATAGATATGTTCGGCCGGACCTTCGCATCTTGCGGACCCGCCCCCGGTGGGCGAGAATGTTCGGGCAAAGTCGAGAGCCGTTCGATGGAAGGAGTGCGGAAGCATGGTCACCTTTGCGGACAGTGAGCGAGAAGCCGCCTGGCGCCAGGAGGTGCGCGAGTTCATCCGGAAGGAGGCCCCGAAGGAGCTGCTGGAGGCGGGCGACGTCGGCGAAGGAGGGTTCTTCGCGCGCGCCGGCGCCATCCGCGAGTGGCGGGAGAAGCTGGCGAAGAAGGGATGGATCGCCCCCGCCTGGCCGAAGGAGTACGGGGGTGCCGGACTCTCCGTCATCGAGCAGTTCATCATGAACGAGGAGTTCGCCGAGGCCGGGCTCCCGGCGAACGTCGGCGGCTTCGGCGTCACCATGGTCGGGCCGACGCTCATCGTGCACGGCACCGAGGAGCAGAAGGCGGAGCACCTGCCGAAGATCCTCCGGGGCGAGGTGATCTGGTGCCAGGGGTACAGCGAGCCCGGCGCCGGAAGCGACCTTGCCTCCCTGCAGACGCGCGCCGTCCGCGACGGGGATGAGTACGTCATCAACGGCCAGAAGATCTGGACCACCGGCGCCCAGTTCGCGGACTGGATGTACATGCTCGTCCGGACTGACCCGAACGCCCCGAAGCACCGCGGCATCACGTACCTGCTCGTCGACATGAAGACGCCCGGCATCACCGTCCGGCCCCTGACGACGATGGCGGGGACGCAGACCTTCAACGAGGTGTTCTTCGAGGACGTCCGCGTGCCGGTGAAGAACCGCGTCGGCGAGGAGAACCGGGGCTGGTACGTCGGCACGACCACTCTGGACTTCGAGCGCAGCTCGATCGGCAGCGCGATCGGCATCCGGAAGGGACTCGAGCGGCTCCTGCAGCGGGCGAAGGAGGGGAAGGACGCATCCTTCGCCCGCAGCCCGATGCTGCGGTACGAGTTCGCCGACCGCTGGATCGAGACCGAGGTCGCCCGGATGCTCAGCTACCGCGTGGTGAGCCTCCAGGCGCGCGGGCAGATCCCGAACTACGAGGCGAGCATGTGCAAGCTGTACACGAGCGAGCTTCAGCAGCGCATCGCGAACCTCACGATGCACCTGTACGGGATGTACGGGAACATCCGGAACCGCGCCTCGGTCGGCTACCTGATGTCCGTCGCGGCGACGATCGCGGGCGGGACGAGCGAGATCCAGCGGAACATCATCGCCACACGCGGGCTCGGGCTGCCCCGAGGCTGAGCCCGGACAGCGGGCACGCGCCCCGGCCGGCCGCCCCTCAGCGGGCGGCCGGCGCCTTCCCGGCCTGCCTCGCCTCCTCGGCCACCCGCTCGAGGTTCTCCACCATCGCCTCGACCTGCGGCTCCGAGAGCTTCGATTCCAGGAACGGGAGGTACGAGTCGTCCTCCGCCCCGAAGTGGGCGCGGGCGGCTCCGTACAGCCCGTAGAGGAGAGGCAGGAGGTAGCGCCGGTACGGGCCGACGTCCCCCGCCTGGCGGGCGGCCCGGACGACCTTCTGGAGGTCGACCGCCATCGCCCGGAGCTGGTCGTGGAACGCCGCCATGATGTGGGCCGTCCCCACCTGCCCGAAGGCTCCGTCCACGGCGGTGAAGATCACCCACTCTTCTGCGACGAGGTGGGGGAAGAGATCGCGCTCGAGGTACGCCATCACCTCGTCCAGCCTCGCGAGCGCCTGCGCGTCCCCTTGAAGCACCGCCTCGGCGGCGCGCACGAGCTGCCGCAGCCCGTCCTGGATCGGTCGTCGAAGCTCCCGCACCGGGTCGATGCTCACGTCGGCCATCTCGAACTCTCCCTCGCAGTCGTGCACGGGTAGCATAGCCGACGCCTCGCGCGTGCGGGGGAGCCGAGCCGCCTCGACGGGGGGATCTCCAGAACCGGTCAGATGCTACGCGTCCGGGTGGTACCCCCGGCAGGACTCGAACCTGCGCTCCTGGCTCCGGAGGCCAGTGCTCTATCCACTGAGCTACGGGGGCACCCGCAATGATGGTACCGTTCGCCGGCCGATTTCGCACGAGGCCGCAGCCGTCAGTCGAGCCGTGCCCGGTACTGGACAGCCTCCGCGACGTGGTGCGCGTCGACGCGCTCCTCGCCGGCGAGGTCGGCGATGGTGCGCGCCAGCTTCAGCACGCGGTGGAAGGCGCGCGCCGAGAGGTTGAGACGCTCGACGGCGCTCCGCAGCAGCGAGGCCGCCGAGGAGCTCAGCTGCTCCTGGACGAAGCGCCGCACCTCTGCCGGGGTCATCTCCGAGTTCAAGCGCGTGCGGGTCTCGCAGCGGGCGAACCGCTCCGCCTGCACCGCTCTCGCGCGGGCGACCCGCTTCGCGATCTCGCGCGACGGCTCGCCTCGGGCGGCGTTCACGAGCTTCTGGTACTCGACCCGCGGTACGTCGATGAAGACGTCGATGCGGTCGAGCAGGGGCCCGGAGATCCGCCGCTGGTACCGCGCCACGAGCTGCGGCGGACAGCGGCACTCGTGGTTCGGGTCTCCAAAGTACCCGCAGGGGCAGGGGTTCATCGCCGCAACGAGCGTGAAGTTCGCAGGGAAGGTGGTGCTCAGCTTCGCTCGGCTGATCGTCACGACCCGGTCCTCGAGCGGCTGCCGGAGCACTTCCAGCACCTGCGGCGAGAACTCGGGCAGCTCGTCGAGGAATAGCACCCCGCGATGGCTCAGGGTAACCTCGCCGGGGCGAGGGACGCTCCCGCCACCGATCAGCCCGGCGTGCGAGATCGTGTGGTGCGGGGCGCGGAACGGCCGCGTCGTGACGAGCCCGGAACCGGGAGGAAGGAGTCCGGCAACGCTGTAGATGCGCGTCACCTCTAGCGCTTCCTCGCCCGTCATCGGCGGGAGAATGGACGGCAGGGCGCGGGCGAGGAGCGTCTTCCCTGCGCCTGGCGGCCCGCGCATGATGACGTTATGTCCACCTGCGGCCGCGACCTCGAGCGCGCGCTTCGCGTGCTCCTGCCCGACGATGTCGGCGAAGTCAGTCCCCGTGTACAGCTCGGGCGAGGGAGCCTCGGTTCGCGGCTGCGGGGAAATCAGGTTCAGCCCTGCGAGATGGGTGACGACGCCCGCCAGGGTCTCCACCGGATACACTTCGACGCCCTCGACGAGCGCCGCCTCGGGAGCGTTCCCAGCAGGGACGAACGCGCGCCGAAGCCCTCGCTGCACCGCGAGGGACACCATCGGGAGCACGCCGTGGACGGGGCGGACCTCCCCGTTGAGGCCGAGCTCCCCGATGAACACCGCATCGTCGAGCGGAGCGGTGATCTGTCCGCTCGCGGCGAGCACGCCGATAGCGATCGGGAGGTCGTACGAAGGCCCCTCCTTCCGCAGGTCCGCCGGTGCCAGGTTGACGATGATCCGGGAGTTCGTCGGCCAGAGGAGCCCGCTGTTCCGGATCGCGGCCCGAACCCGCTCCCGCGCCTCCTGAACGGCCGTGTCCGGCAGACCGACGACGAGCGCCGCCGGCTGCTCCGCCCGCACGACGTCCACCTCCACCTCGACGAGTTCGCCTTCGAGACCGACGAGCGCGCAGGTGTACACGCGGGCGAGCATCGCCTCCGCATTCTGTCGGCAACGACCGCCCCTCGTCAACGCGTGCGGTTCACTCCGGCAGCGTCTGAGAACCGGCCCGCCGCTTGACAGCAGAACGTCTGTTCTATAGCGTGCGGTCGAACGGATGTTCTGGAGGAGGCGCCGTGGAGAACCCGATCGCTACCGTGCTCTTCGACCTGCTGCTCGCGGGGACCGCCTTCGCCGTGCTCGGGCGCGAGATCCCCGCTGCCGTTCGGCGCGCTGCCCTCCGCGCCGCGGCTGCGGTCGCGCGCCGCGAGCGGCTCCCGCACCGCGCCTCCTTGGGGCCGGCGCGCAGCGGGCCGTTCGCCTGACGAAGGCCGCGTCGGAGTTGGCTCAGCGGCGCTCCGCGGCCGCGCGGCTGGCGGGCGCCTGCGCGGCAGCCGCCCGCTTCCCCGGCGCGACCCGCTCCACCGCTCGGACCCCGCGCACGACCTCGATCTTCGCGAGCAGCCGGAGGAGCTGTTCGACGCCGGTGGTCTCCAGCGTCGCAAGGATGGTGACGGAGCCGTCCCCGTTCTCGATTGTGCGTACCCCCACCATGTTCACGCGCTCTTCGGCGCATACGGTCGAGATGTCCCGGAGGA
>ERZ795042.1430-NODE-1430-length-15524-cov-6.253410_pt1 | contig 15524 bp, 9 predicted proteins | sample MGYA00375126_ERZ795042 | MGnify/ENA primary metagenome ERZ795042 (study PRJEB30171, sample SAMN05518105) | compost metagenome | isolation source: Feedstock adapted compost from Newby Island compost facility, Milpitas, CA | place: USA:Newby Island compost facility...
GGGAGCTGGGCATACCAGCGCCCCTGCTCCGACGGTTTGCCCTTTCGCTGCCCATTTCCAGCCTCATTTGTGGCATTCAATCACGGGAAAACCTCCGGCAAGACATCGAGATGGCCCGGAATTTCCGCCCACTTTCTGACGAGGAAGTCAAGGAACTCCTCGCGAAAGCAGCAGGACCCGCGGCCACCGGTCAGATTGAGCAGTACAAAGTGGGTAATTACGGCTGCGACTGGTGGCACAATCTTGCCAAGCGGTCGTGAGACAGAAGAGCTTCCTTTCCCACCAGCCTGACTCCGCCGGTGTTCTGCGAAATTTTAAGTTAATTTGCAAAATCTAGGAAAAGTTTGCCGATATCCTGTAACAAGATTGGTCAGGAAGACTTTATGGTTCAGATTCCCTGAGCAGGACATCGGCGGGGTATCATCGATGATTTCGCATGTGGATCGCACGCGGGAAGTCGCGGCCGAGACGAACGATGCATTTGCCGTCCCGCGACTGACCTTCGTCCTCCTGTATCAAACTGGCCTCAATGGGAATCCTTTCCGTTGGCGGTTCGTTCTCCGCTCGGAAGACGGCCATGACGAATTCATCGCCGAAGATGAGGAACCCGGCGTTTGCGGCGAGCGTCTCGAACTGCTTACCATTGCCAGGGCCCTCGAATCCCTCAACCAGTCGGCGCGGGTCATTATCTGGACGCACAGCCCCGCAGTTCGCGAAGGCCTCCTGTTCGGTCTGAACGAATGGCCTCAATCGGACTGGCGTTGGGACTATTACGACCACCAGATTCCCGTGTCCAACCGGGATTTGTGGCAACGGATCGCGCGGGCAACCCGGTTTCACGAAATCGAGTGCCGTGTTTGGCGCTTCGATCCGCCCCACTGGCGGAAAGGAGAACGCTTCTCCGACGGCACGGCTGTTCCTGGGGGAAGTTCCCCACGGACGGAAGATCCGGGCAGACGCCGTCCTTCTGGGCTGAAATCCTTGTTGATCGGAAAAAGACTGAAGTGGCTTGCCGGGTGGATTCGGCCGGCAAGTCGGGCAGTCCACGCCGAAAACCCACTGAAAGCGAGCAGGTGATGTCCCGGGTCTTGTGAGGTTCGTCTGGAATCGGCCTCATCTTCCCGTCGTGCGGCCGTCCCCCGAAATTGAGCGATAAAATTCTTTCAGGGATCACCGTTAAGGGGCCGATCCTGCCTCAGTTATTTCCCCACGTTTGCCAAGCGGGGCTGTCATATCGATCCGAGAAGCGTGCTGATGTGTATTGTTTGGGATTTATCGACAATTTCAGCAACATGGAGAATCTGGAGAATCAGCACGCTTTTCTGACGATGCCATTACAAAGCTTGTTGTTAGAAGTCGTATTGGGTGAGAAAATCGAAAAATCTGGGTAAAATAAGCTGCGTCATCGGTGACATGGGAGACAAGGAGGTGACCGTGCGGACGCACGTTCCTTTGGAGCATCTAGGTCGGCTTCTGGAGGGAAAACACGAGAATCCTTTTGAAGTGCTGGGCCCCCATGTGGTGGAGGAAGACGGGCGAAAGCTCCTGTCCATTCGCGCGTTCCTCCCCCACTCCAAACAGGCCTGGGTCATTGATCTGGCCCACGAGGGCGTCCCCCGCCCCATGCGCCGGATTCACCCCGCCGGCCTGTACGAGGCCCTCTGCCCGCTGAATGGCCAGCAACCACAGTATTTGCTTCGGGTGGCCGAGGAAGATGGCAAACAGGTAATCATGCACGACCCCTACACTTTTCCCCCGCTTCTGACGGACTACGACCTTTACCTGCTTGGCGAGGGACGCCACTGGCGGTGCTACAACAAACTCGGCGCCCAACTCCGTACTGTCAATGGAGTTGAGGGCGTCAACTTTGCCGTTTGGGCGCCCAATGCGACGAGCGTCAGCGTCATCGGAGATTTCAATCGCTGGGATGGCCGCTGCCACCCCATGCGGAAGCACATCCCCAACGGGTTTTGGGAAATTTTCATCCCCGGTCTGAAAGAGGGGGACCTGTACAAATTCCAGATCCGTTATCACGACCAGGTTTTCGAGAAGGCCGATCCATTCGGCTTTTGGGCCGAGGTACCGCCGCGCAGTGCCTCCCGCGTTTTCAACATCAATCGCTACCAGTGGCACGACCAGGAGTGGATGGAACAGCGGAAAAAACGGAACTGGCTGGAAGAACCCATTTCCATCTACGAGGTCCATTTGGGAAGCTGGCGGCGCCCCAAGGACAACCCGACTGGCTGGATGAACTATCGTGAGCTGGCCCACGAACTGGTGGACTACGTGAAGAAGATGGGCTACACCCACATCGAGCTTTTGCCCATCGCCGAGCACCCCCTCACGGCCAGTTGGGGATACCAGGTGGTCGGTTATTACGCCGTGACATCTCGTTACGGAACCCCAGAAGATTTTCAGTATTTTGTGGATTACTGCCATCAGAATGGTATTGGGGTCATCATCGACTGGGTGCCCGGCCACTTCCCGAAAGATGGCCACGGACTTCGGCGTTTTGACGGGACCGCTCTCTACGAGCATGAGGATCCCCGGCTGGGAGAGCATCGTGACTGGGGCACGCACATCTTCAACTATGGCCGCTATGAAGTCCGCAACTACCTGATTGCCAATGCCCTCTTCTGGTTCGACAAATACCACGTGGATGGCATCCGCGTGGATGCCGTGGCTTCCATGCTGTACCTGGATTACAGCAAGGGGCCAGGCGAGTGGATTCCCAATGAATTCGGCGGCCGGGAGAATCTCCAGGCCATTGCTTTCCTGAAGCTGTTGAATGAACAGGTGCACTTGCAATTTCCCGGCGTCCTGACGATCGCCGAGGAATCCACGGCCTGGCCGGGGGTTTCGCATCCCACCTACCAGGGTGGCCTCGGCTTCAGCATGAAGTGGAACATGGGCTGGATGAACGACACCCGGCGCTACATGCACAAGGATCCCATCTACCGCAAGTATCACCACAACGAGCTTACCTTCAGCCTCATCTATGCCTTCCACGAGAACTTCGTCCTTCCGCTGTCGCATGACGAGGTCGTCCACGGAAAAGGCTCGCTCATTTCTCAGATGCCGGGTGATTGGTGGCAGAAGTTTGCGAATCTTCGGTTGCTGTACACCTACATGTGGACACACCCCGGCAAGAAACTGCTGTTCATGGGCAGCGAATTCGGACAGTGGCACGAATGGAACTATGACGCCCAGTTGCAGTGGGAACTTCTCGACTGGCCCACGCATCGCGGGGTCCAGCGGTGTGTGGCGGATCTCAATAAGCTCCTGCGGCGGGAAAAGGCCCTTCACGAGGTTGATTTCCGCTGGGAAGGGTTTCAGTGGATCGACTGCCACAATTGGGAGGAAAGCACGCTCAGTTATATCCGGCGGGGCAAGGATCCCAACGACTACCTGGTGATCGCGCTCAATTTCACGCCCGTGCCCCGGTGGGAACACCGCATCGGCGCCCCCGAGGTGTGCGAGTTTGAAGAGATCTTCAATAGCGATGCCGAGATGTATGGTGGAGGCAACATCGGCAATTATGGCCGGGCCGTCTCCGAGCCCATCCCGTGGCATGGGTTTCCGGCGTCGATGAAGATTGTCCTCCCGCCACTGGCAGGGGTCATCTTCAAACCGCGAAGAGATCGGCGCCCCAACGTGCCGCCGCAAGAGTCACCAGGGCGGTGATCGCTCCCGGACAAGATCCCTCCTTGAATTTCACGCCGGGCTGGCTGGATGGGTGGGTGGGGAAATGCCCGGTGAGTGATAATCCTGATTGGTCAGGTAAGCGATCAGCGCCTGGTTGTTTTCCCACATGGGGCGCATAAACTTTTCCCGAATATAACGAAAGACGGCCGCCTTCTGCTCGCGGTTGAGCGAGCCCGGCCCACGGATGGCTCCAAGGATGGCGTCTTCGCCGCGTTCGATCCTTGTGAGCGCGTAGCGGGGTGCCAGTTGATAGACGTGCAGACCGTCCAGCCGGTGCGAACCGTCTGCATGTGGTTCGATCTGAAGTTCGACGAGTTTGAAATCGCCCTGGGCGGGTAGTTTATCGGCGTTGCGGACGGCCCGCACGAATGTCGTTCCCGACCGAATCATCCATCCCTGACCGTTAGACTCCCACGTGGCGACCAACCCCTGTCGGTCGCACACCAGATAATGGAAGTGGCGGACCAGGCGATCGGGATGCTCGATGTCCGGCAGGTCATCGTCGCCTGCCGATGGCGAAGAGCTGCCGGCAATCCCGACCGGGGTTGAGCTGGGCGGAGTTTGTTCGCTCTGGCGAATGGGGACAATTTCCCCACACCGGGGGCATTTTCCTGCGCGGCCCGTAAACTGCGGACTGACCTTGAGACGTGCTAGGCAGGAAGGACACGTGACCACGAGCATCGAAACTATTCTCCCATGCAGAAGCGAGAGCCCTGCATTCAATCGTCGCTCTTTTCTGATGGCGTTGCAAGAACCTGTTTCTGCTGGCGCTGGTTCACATCCAGCGGTACTAGTGCTTTGCTGGGAGACAAGCCCCCGCGACAGGGGGTAGCCCAGCCGCCTTTGCGGATTCCTGAGAAAAAGCGTAACATAGGCTAAGATGAGTCGAAACAGGTGAAGGACTCCATCGTTCCTCAGGTCCGGAGGTCGGAACGCCCTTCGTCCAGCGTCCAGAAACCTTGGCAGAGTGCAGGTGTGAGGCTTCCGGCGGAAGCGCTTGTTTGCAAACAACGATTCTGGAGGCCGAATGATTGACCGCAGTGGCTTGACGAATTGATCAATTCGTCTCTTACCATTCGGGTACCATTCGGGATTGTTGACCCTGGCCGAAGGCCGCTGCCGGAGGATCGGCCACTTCACAAACGGATGATTGTATCCTGCCATGAGTAACTCGGATAAACTACCCGGTCGTTTTTTTGGACCGACCACTCTGGTCGAGTTGTTGCGGCATCGTGCCACGTATCAGCCCGACGACATCGCTTTCATTTACCTGGTGGATGGTGAGACGGAAGAGCAGCCGATCACCTATCGGGAACTGGATCGGCAGTCGCGTGCCATTGCGGCCTGGTTGCAGACGCACGATTTGGTGGGGGAACGAGCACTCTTGCTGTATCCGCCGGGACTCGACTTCATCGCCGCGTTTTTTGGCTGCCTGTACGCCGGCGTTGTCGCAGTGCCGGTTTACCCGCCGCGCAGAAACCGATCCATGGAGCGGATCCAGGCCATCTCGGATAACGCGCGAGCGCGCGTTGCGCTTACCACGCGAGCGGTGCGAGAACGTGTGGACACCCTGATCGACGAAACGCCCCATCTGAAAGAACTTTCCTGGCTGACCACCACGGAAATCGAGCTTCACATGGAAGATCGGTGGGAAGAGCCAGATATCGATGGCCAGACTCTCGCCTTCCTCCAGTACACCTCGGGATCCACCGGGACGCCCAAGGGCGTCATGCTGACCCATGCCAACCTGCTTCACAACTCTGCACTCATCTGTTGGGCTTTTGAGCACCGGCGCAGTGGCACGGGCGTGTACTGGCTGCCCAGTTACCATGACATGGGCCTGATCGGGGGCATCATTCAGCCCGTGTTCGTCGGGCGTCCCAATGTGATGATGGCTCCGATGGCCTTCCTGCAAAAACCCTATCGGTGGCTGGCAGCGATCACCAAGTACCGCGGGACCACAAGCGGCGGGCCAAATTTCGCGTACGATCTGTGCGTGCGGACAATCACCCCGCAACAGCGGGAGACACTGGACCTCAGCTCCTGGGAGGTGGCGTTCAACGGGGCGGAACCTGTCCGGGCGGACACGATCGAACGGTTTTGCGAGTATTTCGCCCCCTGCGGTTTCCGACGCGAGGCCTTTTATCCCTGCTACGGCCTGGCCGAGTCCACGCTCATGGTCTCCGGGGGATTTGTCAAAGAACCACCGATCATCCGGATATTTGACGGCGAGCAGATCGCGCGCGGTCTGGCTGTGGAATGTCCTGCCAAGGCGCCGCACGCCCGGGCGCTTGTGGGATGTGGGCAGCAACTCCCGGATGGCAAAATCGTGATCGCGGATCCCGAGACCTGCCAGCGCCTCCCCGAAGGTCAGATTGGCGAGATCTGGGTGCAAAGCCCGAGTGTGGCCGTCGGCTACTGGGAGAACGAAGAGGCCACGCAATACACCTTCCGGGCATACCTGGCCGATGGGGAAGGGCCCTTTATGCGGACAGGCGACCTGGGATTTTTGCACCAGGGCGAGCTCTTCGTGACCGGTAGAATCAAGGACATGATCATCATCCACGGCGTGAACGTCTATCCCCACGACATCGAGAAAACAGTCCAGGAGGCCGACGAGCGCCTCCGGCCAAACGCCGGCGCATGTTTCGCCGTGGAGCGCGACGGGCGAGAGCAGTTGGTGATCGTTCAGGAGGTGGAACGCCGCGTCAAAGAGGGGTTTGATTCGATCTTTCAGGCGATCCGCCGGGCTGTGGCACTGGAACATGAACTGGCGGTGGATGCGATTATCCTCATCAAGCCCGGCAGTATCCCCCGCACCTCCAGCAACAAGATTCAACGGTTTGCCTGCCGTGAGGCCTACCTGGAGGGGACACTGGAAGTCGTGGCCGCATGGTACAGAGACCAGTCCGGCAAGGAGGAACCTATTACGCCGCTCTGCCCGCCGGCGAAGACGCCCGAGCCGACCGAAGCGGCTGAAAACCCGGAGCCGGCCTGTATGCCGTTGTCTGGTGGAAATGGCGATCTGGTCCAGCGGCTGGCTCAATCGTCCGATCTCGGCCCGGCCTGGCAGGCGGCAGGGGGTGGAAGCAGTTCGTCCCCGTCGGGTGACGGCAGTCGGAACCTTCAATCAGGCGGGGCCTCGGCGAGAACGCCGTCAACCCGTCCCAGTCGTGAAAAAATCATCGAGGCGGTTCTGGCGGAAGTGCGGCGGGTTGCTCGGGATCGCGCCGAAGGTCTGACACTGGAAACAGCGATTACCGAAATCGGGCTCGATTCCCTGGAACGCATGGAAATTCTTGCCTCGCTGGAAGAGCGCTTCGGGGGCCGCTTTCCGGCGGAGATCCTGCCAGAGCTGGAAACCTGTGCCCAAGTTGTGGAAGCGGTGGAAAAGTACCTCGGTGGGGTTGAGCAGGAACGCCGCGTCATCATTCCCGCCGGTCAGGACATCCCCGAGGAATTTTACAACGTTGAGAAGTTCCCCGAGTACATAGCTCTTCAGGAACGGTTGCGCGTGCTGGAGGCGAGTGGTCTGGGAAACCCGTTTTTCACCGTCCATGAGGGCATCACGAATGACCGCACGATTATCGGCGGTCGTGAAATGATCAACTTTTCCAGCTACAACTATCTCGGGATGTCGGGAGATCCGGTGGTCATTCGCGCGGTGCAGGAGGCCGTGGAACGCTACGGGACGAGCGTCTCTGCAAGCCGACTTGTGTCCGGCGAAAAGGTGATCCATCGGGAGCTGGAGGAGGAGCTCGCTCAGTTTTTGGGTACGGAGGCGGCCGTCGTGTTTGTAGGTGGCCACGCCACCAACGAGACGGTGATCGGTCACCTCTTCAAGCCGGGCGATCTCATTCTCCACGATGAGCTCTCTCACAATAGCATCCTTCAAGGGGCCATTCTCTCCGGCGCCCGCCGTCGCCCCTTCCCTCACAATGACTGGCAAACGGCGGACCGCTTGTTGAACCTCTTCCGAAGAGAATACCGCCGGGTGCTCATTGTCATCGAGGGCGTCTACAGCATGGACGGCGACATCCCGGATTTGCCGCATTTTATTGAGGTGAAAAAGCGGCATAAGGCGATGCTCATGGTGGACGAAGCGCACTCCATGGGCACGATCGGGGAAACTGGGCGCGGGATTGGCGAGTACTTCGGTGTCCCACGCGACGGTGTGGACATCTGGATGGGGACGCTCAGCAAATCGTTTGGCAGTTGCGGCGGTTACATCGCCGGCAAGAAAGCTCTCGTCGAGTATCTCAAATACACGGCGCCGGGATTCGTGTTCAGTGTTGGATTGTCGCCGCCCAATGCCGCGGCGGCTCTCGCTTCGCTTCGTCTGCTCCAGAAAGAACCGGAGCGTGTCCGCCGGCTCCGCGAGCGGGCAGCCCTGTTCCTTCACCTTGCCCAGGAGCGCGGATTCAACACCGGCGCCAGCCGGGATTCGCCGGTGGTGCCGATCATCCTGGGGCACTCACTCCACTCCATGCAGCTCTCGCAGGCCCTCTTCCGCCGCGGTATCAACGTCCAGCCGATTGTTTATCCCGCTGTGCCGGAGTCGGCCGCGCGGTTGCGGTTCTTCCTCACGTCTTGCCATACCGAAGAGCAGATCCGTTATACAATCGACGTCATGACGGAGGAGATTGACCGTATCGATCCTCGCTATCGTCTCCCCAAACCGGCGTCTGCATCCCCCAGCACGTGAAGACGGAAAACTGTGAACCTGCACGCTTATGTGCACCTTTACGTGCCCGGAGGTTTGCGACATACTGGTTACACTGGACGCAGGCGAGTCCGCGACGGCGTTCGGCCTGATCACGGTTGAAACCTGGGAGGCGAACACGGATGGCGTGTTTATCTGTTTCCGAAACCACAACGTTTCGCTGGTCTTTCGAGGAAGATGTCCTGCGGTACAAAGCGGCGGGAATCCCGGCCATCGGTGTGTGGCGGCAGAAGCTCTCCGACTTCGGTGAAGAGAAAGGGGCCGAGTTACTTAGCGAAACGGGGATGCGGGTGTCACATCTGTTCTGGGCCGGGGGATTTACCGGCGCGGACGGCCGAACTTTCAAGGGAGCAGTGGAGGATGCCCTGGAAGCTGTCCGCACGGCGGCAGAACTGAAAACCCAGTGCCTTCTGGTGTACAGCGGGGCCCGGGGACTCCACACTCACAACCACGCCCGCCGGTTGTTTCGGGAAGCTCTCAAGGAAATGATTCCCCTGGCTCAGGAATTGGGGGTATTTCTGGGCGTGGAACCAATGCACCCCGGTTGTGCCGCCGATTTCACGTTCATCACCGATCTTGACGATTATTTCAAACTGGTGGATACCCTCGGTTCGAATCAGGTGAAGCTGATTTTTGATGTCTATCATTTGGGCGCTGTTCCCGACATCGTCTCGCGGATCCCGCAACTGATTCCGCATATCGCCCTGGTGCAACTCGGCGACGCCAAATCGCCCCCAAACGGCGAGGTCAACCGTTGTCTGCTTGGTGAGGGATCCCTGCCGCTTGTCGAGCTCGTGCGGGCACTCCGTGACAACGGCTACGACGGATTTTTCGATGTGGAGTTGATCGGCGAAGACGTCGAGGCGTACTCGTACGACTACCTCCTCGAACATGCGAAGTCGGCCTACGCTCGACTTTTGGGCGAGGGTGCCGGGGTGCCGTGAGGCGAAACGGAGACAGCCCGGGCGATCCGCGGCAAACTCTTGCAGAATCCATCGCGAACTTTCCGGAAAAATCTGGTGTCAGTGCTCCTCGGGCGTGTCAGGAGTGAAATCTTCTCAGGGGCGTCCCCAGTTCGTCTTAACTACATTAATAAGGCTCTGAATCAATATTTCACAGCAAGAACAATGCCCTGTCAATGTCACCACCATTGCGCCCCATTGCCCAAGCGTTAAGATATAAAGGATGGTACCGAGCGACTCGGTTACACCCGAGTACGCCGGGCCTTGCCCGCACCGGAAGCGGCAGGAACTTGATTTTGGCCCGGTTAAAATAGCATTTTGGAGGGTCATTAGATCGCAGTGTCATTCTGTGCTGGCTTAGCGTGTGTGAAGAGGACGGCTAAACCCCTGTTGGTTAAGCCCTTGTTGGTGGAAATCCAGGCCAGTTTGTCGAGACGAAAAGATACGAGTTTACGATCATGGCAGTCGATTTGAACAGTTCAGTAGGAAGTCGGATCGTTGGACCAGAGAGTCTGCTCCGCGTCCTGCAAACGGCGCGGCGGGTGATTATTCCCGAAAAGCCGGAAGAGCTCTTCGACCTGGCAGTGGGAGGTCCAGAGAGTGACTACTTTGAAGTCGTTTATGACGTGCCTGGCAAGGGACCGGTCAAAGAGGCGACCGTGGTCCGGTGCCGGAATGGCATTGCGGTCAACTACACAGAGCCCTACATGCGGCGGCGCGACCCGGACTGCATGGTGGTGGCCGACGATCGTCCCACCGACAAACCCCGATTTCATGAGCGTTTTTCGGTTCCGTTTGAGCAGGTTCGACAAGAGATTCTGGACTGGCTTGCCGAACAGGAGTTGATCATCCTGCCGTTTTATGCGGGCGGAAAACGTTGGGGATTTCAGGCGGCTCTTGTCGCCCCCCTCAACGCCAGTTTCTTTGCGGGTGCCCTGGCCCTCCTGCAGGAGATGATCCCGGCGGTGGAATTACCGGAAGAATTCTCTCCCGAGGCCGTGGTCTTTGTCGCGCCCCCATTCCGGCACACCCTCTGCGACGGCAAACAGGTGGTCATTCACCACCGTGGCCCTCCGGTCTATGAAGTTTTCTCACTCAACCTTTATCCAGGCCCCAGCGCCAAAAAGGGTGTTTACGGTGTGCTCCTTTCCCTGGGAGAGGAGCAGGGTTGGGTGACGCTGCATGGTTCCACCGTTCAGGTCATGACGCCTTACGACAACATCATGACCATTATGCATGAGGGGGCCAGCGGCGGTGGAAAGAGCGAAATGCTCGAATATCCGCATCGGGAGCCCGACGGCCGGCTTCTGCTGGGAAGAAATATCATCACCGGCCAAAAACGCTACATTTCCCTGTTTCAGGGCTGTACTTTGTTTCCCGTTACCGACGACATGGCCCTTTGCCATCCAGGCTTTCAAAATTCAAAGGGCAAAAAACTGGTGGTCTCTGATGCGGAAACGGCGTGGTTTGTGCGGGTGGATCACATCAAGGAATATGGCACGGATCCCTATCTTGAACGCATTTGCACGATGGCGAAGGAGCCCATCGTTTTCCTGAATATTCACGCGGTTCCCCGGGCCACGTGTCTGATTTGGGAACACATCGAAGATGCGCCGGGCAAGCCCTGCCCGAACCCGCGAGTGATTCTGCCCCGGCGATTGGTGCCGAACGTGATCAACGAGCCGGTTGCCGTGGATGTGCGGAGTTTTGGAGTCCGCACGCCCCCCTGCACGCGACAGAATCCCAGCTACGGTATCCTCGGGATGATGCATGTCCTGCCGCCGGCCCTGGCCTGGCTATGGCGGTTGGTGGCACCCCGAGGACACTCCAATCCCAGTATCGTGGACAGTGATTCGCTGCAAAGCGAGGGAGTGGGATCCTACTGGCCGTTTGCGACAGGCTGCAAGGTGGATCAGGCCAATCTTCTGCTCAGACAGATCCTGGAGACGCCGGATACGCGTTTCGTCCTCGTGCCCAACCAGCACATCGGATGCTGGGAAGTTGGATTCATGCCGGAGTGGCTCATGCGGGAATACCTCGCCCGACGCGGCGGTGCCCGATTCCGACCTGAACAGCTCAAACCGGCTCGGTGTCCGCTACTGGGATATGCTCTCTCTTTCATGCAGATCGAGGGCACTCAGATTCCCAGTTGGTTCCTGGAAGTGGACTCGCAGCCTGAGGTCGGCCCGGAAACGTACGATCGAGGCGCGGAAATCCTTTACCGGTTTTTCCACAAGAACCTGGAAGAATTGGCGTCCATGCCGGGCCTGGACCCGCTCGGCCGGCGGATCATTCGCGCCTGTCTGGAGCGCGCCCCGCTCAGCAAGTTCGAGTCGTTGATTCCGTTCAATCCCTACACCACCTGATCAACCGGCAGCGTTTCCGGCTGGCGATCGGCTCCGGGGAAAGGGAGGGGTGTCCTACGGCGCAGGGACGGATGGCCAGGATCTGTCCGCGGCGGCGCTGCGGGAAAGGTGGCCTCTGCATTGAGCTGGCTGAGCGAAAAAATGCGAGTCGCTACGGGTTGGCATCCTCGCCGGGAGAGTTTTGTGATTCGGCGAGGAGTTTTCTGATCGTGCGCTCGATTTCTTTTTCGATGCCAGGCCAGTAGCCCACCCACATCGCCCGGATCGTTCGGCTGCCGTCCACCAGGACAGTCGTCGGGTATCCCCGAAATTCCGCGATCCGGTCGAGCTCGTTCCGTGTGCGGAAATTGGGGTCAGCGTAGGTCGGGAAGTCCGCCGAGGACGAGTCCAGGAAGGCGGACGTGCTGCGGCGGAGTTCCTCCATGTTTTCCTGCGGACCGCCCCCGCAGGAGACAGAAAGAAAGAGAAAACGCGGCTGGTTCCTGAATTCCTCGAAAAGGGCTTTCATGTGAGGAAATTCCTGGCGGCATGGTGGGCACCAGGTCCCCCAGAAATTGATGAGCGTCACCCGTCCTGACAGGTCGGCAGAAGTGATGGTCGTGGTGGTTCCGGTCAGCGGGGCGAGTGTGAGCGTCGTCAGGGCACGACCGACGGCGGGATGGTTTTCTCCCACCGGGACTCGCTCGGGACTGAAGGGAGAGTATTTGATGATCACCAGCGCGAAAAGTCCCAGCAGACACAGCATAGCCACAATTTGAAAGGCCTTGCCCACCACCCTGGCCACCACCAGCGTCCTTGATGGCGAAGGGACGTCGCTCTGCTGCGGTTCTTCCAACGGTTGATGGTCCTCGTGCTGCGGCGAAGTCATATCTCTTCCTCATACTCCAAATACACTACATATGCGATCTATTCCTAATTTTACGCACGAGCGTTTCTCCGCCACGCCGGTGCGCCGCGTCCGAGGTTTCAAACTGTTGCCAGATCGGAACGCTCTGGCTCAATGTCGAGCTTGCTGCCAGAACCCGCTCCACTGTTCTGGGATGCGCCATCAAAAAGAGGTCAGATCGGCGACAGGTCTGCCGAAGAGCATTATAATTTTCAAGTGAGCAGGTGTATCGACCCCGGATTCTACGGTGCCGCAGAACGTCCCGTTTGGCACACGGTTGTCGCGGCGGAAAATTTGGCGACCATTATCGGACGCATTTTTGAAGAAATTGCCACTTGGGTGGAGATCACCAATAAGCGGGCGACGCCACACCGCTATGAACGCACCGGTTCAATTGTGAAATGCAAAGAATTGGACTGAAGTTATGACTGTTCCCGGTAGCACAAGCTTCGAGCATTGTGCCCTGGCCAGCGGGCTGGTCACGCGGGAACAGCTTGAAGAGGCCTGGCAGACGCTCCGTGCCAAAGCAGGATTCGCTATCGACGTTCCGTTGGAGGAGCGGCTGGCGCAAACACTTGTCGAACTCGGCTACATCAACGCCTGGCAGGCCAAACAACTTCTCGAAGGCCGCACGAAGTTTACCCTCGGTCCGTACCGAATCATCGATTCCATCGGCCGCGGGGGCATGGGGCAGGTTTTCAAAGGGGAACACATGATCCTCGGCCGGATCGTGGCGGTCAAAGTGCTTCCTCGACACAAATCCAATCCCGAGGCCGTGCAGAATTTTTTGCGGGAAATTCGGGCGCAGGCCAAACTGGATCACCCCAATCTTGTGCGTGCGTATGACGCCGGCATGGACGGAAGCGTTGTCTACCTGGTGACCGAGTACGTTCCCGGCGTCGATATGCGGAAGCTCATCCGCCAGCGGGGCCCCATGCGGATGCATGCGGCGGCCTCCATCATCTCTCAAGTGGCCTCAGCCCTCCAGCATGCGCACGAGCAGGGGCTGATTCACCGGGACGTCAAACCGGGCAATATCTTGGTGACCAACGACGGAACTGCCAAATTGCTGGACCTCGGGCTCGCCGGGCCACTTGGCCAGGAGGCGGTCAATGATCCGCGCTACGGACGGATCGTGGGCACCGTGGACTATCTCTCGCCCGACCACATCCGCGAACCGCACAAACCAACACCGGCGTGGGATATTTATTCCCTCGGCTGCACCCTCTATTACGCCGTCACCGGAAAAGTCCCGTTTCCTGGTGGAACCACGGCCGATAAAGTGCGGGCCCATTGCGAATTACGTCCCCTTGATCCCCGCCGCCTGAACCCCGAACTGGATGCGGCTTTTGTCGATGTGATGGCCGAAATGATGGCCAAGGATCCCAAAGAGCGTATTCCCACCGCGGCAGAAGTCGTGCGGCGGCTGGCTCCTTGGGTCATCACCCCCTGTCCCATCGACGAGACGTGCTTTGTCCGGTCGAAATCCGGCAGCAAGCGCCGGCTTTATGTGGCCAAGCCGTTAACTCCCCCGCCGGTACCGCTCCCCGACACAAAACCGAGTTTTTCTAACATGCTCCTTCAGGTTGCTGTGGAGAACCAGTCCACCGGAGTGAGTCAGACCACAGCTCGCACCGACGACCCTATCAGCATCCCAGCGGAACCCGAAAGGCGATCCACCCTGAGCGGGCGAAGTATCCTGGCCCCACTGGTCTTCTTTCTGCTGATTCCTCTGGGCCTTGTTGCCACCGTGTTTCTCCTGTGGAAGTGGCTCGCCCATTAACGACAACCGGCCTTAATTCGGTATGCGGGCGGGGTGAGAGCAACGGCCCGAGCGGTGACAGAGTTCCCTGTTTAACGTTCTCCAGAACCTCTCGACCAACCCTCGAGGGCCGATTGAAGATCGACAAGCTGGCGGACAGCGTTACCTAGAACGTCGGCGGCGTAACGAATTTCTTCCTCGGTGTTGAAACGCCCGATCCCCACGCGAATGCTTGCCCGGGCGTCCGCTTCACTCAGTCCCAGAGCCAGCAAGACATGGCTGGGTCGGGGATCCGCCGAACTGCACGCCGATCCTGAGCTCAAAGCCAACTCCGGAACGTGAAGGAGCAGGGTCTCGCCCTCGATTCCGGGGAAGCGGACGTTGAGATTGCCCGGCAGTCGCCAATCCGGTCGCGACAGATCCGGTCCGTTCAGTTGCACCCGCTCTCCCAGTTCTTCTTTCAGCAAATGGAACAGCAAATTCCGGAGTTGCTGCAGACGCAGCATTTCATTTTCCAGATCGGCCAGCGCAAGGGCCACAGCATGGGCGAAGCCCACGATGCCGGGAACGTTGAGTGTGCCGCTGCGCAGGCCTCGTTCGTGTCCTCCACCGTAAATGAGCGGTTCTATTTTGAACCCGGGCTGGCGCCGGCGGACGATGAGGGCCCCGACGCCTTTGGGGCCATATACTTTGTGGGCCGAGAGGCTGATCAGATCCACGTCGCGAAGTTCCTCGCGGAGGGGCACCTTGCCCAGCGCCTGCACGGCGTCCACATGGAAAATAATCCCTCGCTGTCGGCAAAGAGCAGCGATTTCCCGAATCGGCTGGAGGGAGCCCACCTCATTATTGGCCGCCATGACCGAAACCAGCCGTGTGTTCGGTTTTAAGGCCTGTTCCACGGCCTCGGTGAGAACGCGCCCCGCCTGGGGATCACCCTGTTGGACCGGGGGGACCAGGGTCACGGAATGACCTTCCTCCGCCAGCTTCTCCAGGGGCTCCAGAACAGACGGGTGCTCGATCGAGGAGGCGACCAGGTGAGAGCCAGGCGGGAGACATCGGCCCACCCCTAAAATAGCGAGATTGTTGCTTTCGGTGGCCCCACTCGTGAAAATCACTTCCC
>ERZ795042.1432-NODE-1432-length-15498-cov-24.231367_pt1 | contig 15498 bp, 15 predicted proteins | sample MGYA00375126_ERZ795042 | MGnify/ENA primary metagenome ERZ795042 (study PRJEB30171, sample SAMN05518105) | compost metagenome | isolation source: Feedstock adapted compost from Newby Island compost facility, Milpitas, CA | place: USA:Newby Island compost...
CGCCCGCTCGGTGAAGGCGGGGGCGCTCGTACAGCTCTGCTTCTACGGCGAACTCTTGCGGGAAGCGCAGGGCGTCCACCCCGAGCACGTGCGTCTCCTGCTCGGTTCGGGGCAGGAGACACCCTTCCGGTTCGCGGAGTACGCCCCCGCCGTCCGCCTCCTCATGCGGAGGATGGAAGAGCTCGTCCGGTCGCGGGAGGTGCCCGACACCCTCCCGTTCCCGGCGCCGGAGCCCGTCGAGCACTGCGAGGTGTGCCGTTGGCGATCGGTGTGCGAGGACGCCCGCCGGCAGGAGGACCACCTCTCGCTCGTCGCCGGGATCACCGCCCACCAGCGGCGGGAGCTGCGGGAGCGGGGCGCCTCCACGCGGCGGGCGCTCGCCGCCGCGAAGCCGGACACGCTCAGCTCCGCCCGCATCGCCCGCGATACCCTCCGCCGCCTCATCGATCAGGCGGCGATCCAGGTGCGGGGCGAGGAGGAGGGGAAGATGTGCTACCAGCTCCTCGCGCTCGAGCGGGGTGAAGACGGCTCGCCACTCGCGCGCGGCCTCGTCGCGCTCCCGGAACCCACCGAGCACGACCTGTTCGTGGACCTGGAGGGCGACCCCTTCGCGCTCGACGAAGGCGTCGAGTACCTCTTCGGCGTCACCGAGCTCCGCCGGGATGAGTCGGGCAGGTACGCCTACCGCCACTGGTGGTCGATCGCCGACGGGGAAATCACGGCCGCGGCCGAGCGCCAGGCGTTCGAGGCGCTCATGGACTTCATCGTCGAGCGGTGGCGCGAGCACCCCGAGCTGCACATCTACCACTTCGGCGCCTACGAGCCGACGGCGCTGAAGCGGTTGGCGAGCCGGTACGGCACGCGCGCGTCGGAGCTCGACGAGCTCCTGCGGAAGAACCGGTTCGTCGACCTCCACCGCATCGTCAGGCAGTCGCTCATCGCCTCCGTCGAGTCGTACTCCCTCAAGCAGCTCGAGCCCTTGTACGGCTACGAGCGGGCGGCCGAGCTGCGGGACGCGGGCTCGAGCATCGTCGAGTTCGAGACCTGGCTGGAGCTCGGAGAAGGGGAGCTCCGGGACCAGCTCCTCGAGAAGATCCGCGAGTACAACCGGGACGACTGTGAGTCGCTCATCCACCTCCGCCAATGGCTCGAAGACCGCCGGCGCGAGCTCGAGGCCCGGCACGGCACGCTCCCCCGGCTGCGGCCGGAGCCTTCCGAACTCAAGGAGAAGCTCAGCGCCGAGGAGGCCGAGGTCCGTGAGCTCCAGGGCGCGCTGCTCGAGGGAGTCCCGGAGGCGGCGCAGGAGCGGACGGCGGAGCAGCACGCCCGCTGGCTCCTCGCCCACCTCCTCGAGTGGCACCGGCGGGAAGACAAGGCCGCCTGGTGGGAGTACTACTCGGTGCGAGACATGGACGACGAGGAGCGGCTCCGGGAGCCGCGGGTCATCGCCGGATTGGTCACCACCGACTCTCCGAAGCGGTTCACGTTCCCTCCCCAGGACTTCCGGATCCGCGAAGGCTCCGAGGTCGTCGACCCGGACGCCGACGGAGTTCGGAAGATCGCCGTCGCCTCACTCGACATACGCGACCTCGTCCTCGAGCTGAAGAAGACACCGCCGGCGCCGCCGCGCGCGCTCCTCGAGTTCGATCACGTGCGGACGGACGTGCTCAGGGCTCGGCTGCGTGCGGTCGCGAGGGCTTGGCTCGACGCGATGCTGGCCTGTCCCCCGCACATCCGGCAGGTGCTCGAGCGGAGGCCCCCGGATTTCGCCGTCGGCGGGTCCGTCGCGCGGCCAGGGGAGAGCTCCTGGGAGGCAGCATTCCGGGTGCTCGACCGTCTCGACGGCACCTACCTCGCCATTCAGGGTCCGCCGGGCTCAGGGAAGTCCACGCTCGGGGGCGCGCTCATCGCCCGCCTCGTGGAGCGCGGCAAGCGGGTCGGGGTCGTAGCAGTGAGCCACCGCGTCATCACGAACCTGCTCAAGAAAGTGCACGAGCAGGGGGTGGACCCGGAACTCATCCTGCAGAAGGCGTCGAAGTCGGACGTCGGCGAGGACGTTCCCTGGCCGCTCTTGGACGACCCCAAGAAAGTGGCGAGCTGCGTTGCCGCCAACGCGCCCTGTGTCGTCGGTGGAACGGCCTGGCTCTGGGCGCGGGAGGACCTCGAGGGGAAGCTGGACGTGCTCGTCATCGACGAGGCTGGGCAGCTGTCGCTCGCGAACGCGCTCGCCGCAATGCTCGCCGCACGTTCTGTCATCCTCCTCGGAGACCCGAACCAGCTCGACCAGCCGCTGCGCGCGAGCCACCCGCCGGGCACGGACCGCTCAGTCCTCGCCCATCTGCTCGGCGATGCGGAGACGATGCCGCGCGAGCTCGGGCTCTTCTTGGAGCGCACGCACCGGCTCCACCCGGCGATCTGCCGGTACACGTCGTCGCAGTTCTACGCGGGTCGGCTCCAGCCCGCCGAGGTTTGCGGAGGGCGACACCTCGAGGGAATCGAGCCCCTCCCCGAAGCGGGCCTCGCCGTGTGCTGGGTGGAGCACGAGGACTGCGACGTGGAATCGCCAGACGAGGCAGACGTCATCGCCCGCATCGTCGACCACCTCCTGCAGAGGGGGCGGCTGGTGGCGGAGGACGGGGAGCGACGGCTCACCGCAGACGACGTGCTCGTCGTGGCCCCGTACAACGTTCAGGTGAATCGGCTGGCAAGTACCCTCCCGGCAGGGGTGCGCGTCGGGACAGTCGACCGCTTCCAGGGGCAGGAGGCACCGGTCGTCATCTGCTCGATGACGGCGTCCTCGATCGACGATGCGCCCCGGGGGATGGACTTCCTCTTCGACCGCCACCGGCTCAACGTCGCTACGTCCCGCGCCCAGGTGCTGGCGATCGTCGTCGCGAGCCCACGCTTGCTGAGCGGCCCCTGGCGCACGCCCCGCCAGCTTCGGCTCGCCAGCGGCTTCGCGGCCTTCGTCGAAGGGGCGCGCGAGGTGCCCGCCTCCCTCAGCTGAGCTCCTCCGGCGGCATCGGCGTCGTCGCGAGCGTAGCTCCCAGCCAGATGAGGAGCGCCGCGACCGCGCCCGCCGCCGCCGCCACGGGCCCCGCCACGGCCCAGTAGCTCCGGCGCCAGAGGCCCACGGCCTCGACGAGGGAGAGCAGGCTCCCGAACAGGAAGATGGCGACCCCGTACCGGCGCACGAGGCGAACGTTCTGCCGCTCGTCCAACGGTAGGTGGATGGTCATCGGGCCCTCCCAGCGGGCGGCCTAGTCGGACGCCTCCGGCGAGGCCGAGGCGGCGACCACCTCGAGCTCGAGCCGCATCTGCGGGTGATACGTGCAGGTGATGAGGTATGTGCCCGGTTCATCGAACCGCCAGAGGAATTCGTCTCCCTTCCGCAGGTCGCCGGAGACGTTCTCGCCGTTCACGACGACGTCGTGGATGGCGGTCTCGTCGTTCCGGAAGAGCACAGCTTGGCCCGGCTGGATCGTGAGCTCCCGCGGGATGAAGCGCAAGCGGTCCTGCCGGACGATGGGGTACCCCTCCTCGGTCGTCGGGACGACCTCCGGGTCCGACGGACCCGAGCAGGCGGCAGCCGCCACGAGCATCAGGGTCAGTGCGAAGGCAACGAGAAGTGTTCGAGCCACGAGCGTTCACCTCCTGGTTCCCATTGTGCATGATTTCACGAACCAAGAGGGCGCCGAGGTCTACTCGATCCGGTCGATGCGGAACTCGATGCGGCCGCGGGGGATATCGACCGCGATCTCCTCGCCCACGCGGCGGCCGAGGAGGGCCCGGCCGACCGGAGATTCGACGGAGATCTTCCGATCGCGGGGGCTCGCCTCGTGGGGGCTGACGAGGACGTACGTCTCCGACTGTCCGGAGTCGAGGCGGGTCACGGTCACCTTCGACCCCACCGCCGACTGGCCGGCGGGGGTGTCCTCGACGATCACGGCATCCTTCAGGGCAGCCTCGATCTCCCGCCGCCGCTGCTCGTTCCACGCCAGCGCTTCGCGAGCGGCGTGGAGCGGCGCGTTCTCGCGGAAGTCCTTGTCCTCTCTCGCCTGGGCGACCGCCCGCACGAGCTCGACGCGTTCCCGTTCGAGCTGCTCCAGCTCGGCCCGCAGCGCTGCGACGCCGTCCGAGGTCATCTTGATGACGCGGCGCTCTGCGGTCGCCGGCGCGCTCCGCTTCGCCTGGCTGTTCTTCGCACGCGGGACGCGCACGAGCGTCCCGAAGTTCTGCGGGGTATGCCCGCCCTTGTGCAGGAATTTGAACCAGTGCTTGAGGGCCTGCACCCGCTCCTGCACGTTCGGGTCCTGCGGCGAGAGCTGGCTCTCCGCGTACGACTGCACGCGGGCGGAGTCGAGCGAGCCCACCGGCGTCTCCCGGCCGATGTACTCGACGTACTTCGCGACCCACTGCCCCTTGGTGAGGCGGTCTTTGGCCGGCAGCGCCTTCAGGTACTCGTCGAGGAGATCGCCCAGGAGTCGGTCGCCGTTCGAGCGCTGGGAATCGGGCACGGAAGTAGCTTATCATCCGGGCCAATCACGAGGGAGACGCCGTGGCAGAGCAGGAGCCGCGTTGGGAGTGGCTGGCGAGCGAGTTCCCCTCCTTCCCCGAGCCGGAACGGTGGATCCCTCTCCTCCAGCGTCACGCCGCCATCCTCGACGCCTCCCCGATCCGCGCCACCGCGGTCGACTCCTCGCGGATGGTGCGCCGCCACTTCGCCGAGTCCCTCGAGCTGCTCCGAATCGCCCTCGAGGGGGGATTCGAGCCGCCGGCCGTCGACGTCGGCAGCGGGGCGGGCTTTCCGGGCCTGGTGATTGCGGCCGTCTTCCCCGACTGGGAGGTTCACCTCATCGAGCCGCAGCGGAAGCGCGCCCGGCTCCTCGCCGAAATCGCCCGATGCCTCGAGCTCCCGAACGTGGTCGTCCATGCGGTACGAGCCGAGGAGGCAGGCAGGGGATCGCTGCGGGAACGGGCGAAGGGCGTCACCGCGCGAGCAGTGGCGCCGCTCCCGGAGCTGCTCGAGTACACGGCACCCCTTGCCGCGGTCGGAGCCCCGCTCGTGCTCCCAAAAGGATCCCGGTTCCGGGAGGAGCTCGAAGGGTCCGCACGAGCGCTCCGGCAGCTGGGCGTGGCGTACGAGGGTGCGATTCCGATGCGGCCCCAGATCAGCGAAACGATCGTCGTGCTCCGATTCCGAAAGATCGAGCCGACGCCCCAGCGGTACCCGCGCCGACCAGGGCTCCCGGCGAAGCGCCCCCTGTGAAACCGCTAAAGGGCTTAGGTGGTTTACTCCCTATTGCACGGATGTGATATAGTTCGCGCGACTCCCGCGACACAGGCCGTTGGGGGGAGGAATTCTGAATCGGAGGAATCCGGCATGGATCCACAAGTGATCGTGTCTCGCGTAATCCGGCTGGCACGCCTCGACACCACGGTTTTCGACGAAGTCCGTGACGACCCTGCCGAGCTCGTTCCATCGCTCATCGTCGCCGCCGTCAGCGCCGTCCTGGCCGGGCTCGGCGCGCTCCTCTGGTGGCAGGTGGTGTTCGATGCCGAGCCGGACAACCTGCTGATCAACACGTTGATCCTCGGCTCCATCTTCCTCTTCGGGATGCACCTCGTCTCCGCCCTCGTCGTCTACGTGGTGATGGCGCAGATGTTCCGGACGACCGCGGACGTCCAGACGCTCCTCCGCACGATGGGGTACGCGGCAGCGCCGATGGCGCTCTCGGTGCTGATGTTCCTGCCGGTCATCTACCCGGTGTTCTCGCTCGTCCCGCTCGCCCTCATGCTCCTCTTCTCCATCTACGCGGTGCAGTCCGCGACGGGCGCCGACTCGAACCAGGTCGTCACGGCTACCGTCATCGGGTTCACAGTGATGGTGCTCGTCCTCGGGCTGATCGCCCTCGCGTCGGACTTGCCGGATGCGCCGATGGGCGCGGGCATCTTCGGCACACTGCTCGACTGACCAGCGGTCACGATCGAAAAGGGGCCGGGCCTCCTGTGCTCGGTCCCTTTCCGCTCCGCCTCAGTTACGTCCAATTACGCCAGCGCGTTCCGCAGCGCCTCCCCCGCTTCGTCTAGCGCGCGCTTCCCGGCGTCGAGGAACTCAGAGAGCTGCATGAAGATGTGGGGCTGATCGGGGTACTCGCTCAGCACGACCGGAACCCCCGCCGCTCGGAGACGGTCGGCGTAGAGGCGCGAGTCGTCGAGGAGCGGGTCGATCGTGCCCACGATGAGGTGGGCAGGAGGGAGCCCTTCGAGCTTCGCGTGGACGGGCGCCACATACGGATCGGTGTCCGAGGCTCCGCCGGCCAGGTACTGGTCCCAGAACCAGGCCATCGTGTCGCGCGTGAGGATCTTCCCTTCGCCGTGAGCCCGCTGCGACGGGGTTTCCAGATCGTGGACGTAGACCCCGTAGAGCAGGAGCTGGAACCGCGGCAACGGCCCGCCCTCGTCGCGGAGCCGGAGGCACGTCGCCGTGGCGAGGTTCGCTCCGGCGGAGTCTCCGCCGACCGCGAGCTTCCCCGGGTCGATGCCGAGCTCCGACGCGTGCGCGACGGTCCATAGGTACGAGGCGACGCAGTCGTCGAGGGGCTCCGGAGCCGGGTGCTCCGGGGCCAGCCGGTAGTCGACCGATACCACGACGCAGGCGGCGCGCCGGGCGAGCTCCGCACAGAGCTTCTGGTGCGTTTCGGGACTCCCGATCACCCATCCGCCGCCGTGGAAGTACACGAGGCCCGGAGCGTGGTCGCCCACGCCACGGGGACGAAACAGCTTCGCGCGTCTCGGCCCTGCCGCTCCCCCCGCCTCGATGTCGCGAACCTCGACGTCGGCCGGCATCGGCTGGTTGAAGGCCGCGAAGGCAACCTCTGCCTGTTGACGTGCCTCTGCCGGCGCGAGTTCGTGCAGCGGCCGCTGTCCGGCGGCCTGGGCCTGCATCATCTGCAGCAGCGCTTCCACCTGCGGATCCAACGCTCCGGTCCCTCCCTGAAGAAGCTGCGGAAGAGTGTACCGGACGGGCGCGGTCGCCTGGATCGCGGCTCGCCAGACATCGCGTGGGCATCAGTGATACGCCAATTTGCCAGTCGCAATGCGCCCTGATACTATGCGGCCAGTCATCACGAAAGGCGAAGATGTGAATTCTCCCACGCAAAAGTCATTCCATCGGCCGGACAACACGCTTGCCATGGAGAAGGGGAAGATCGACGTCGTGGAGGTCGGAGGCGCCGGCCTCGGTCTCGCGACGTTCGAGCCCGGATGGCGCTGGTCGATCCACGAGCGGCCGGCCGTCGGCGCCGAGGAGCCGTACTGCCAGGTGCCGCACTTCGTCTTCCTGCAGCGCGGCCGCCTGACCGTGGAGTTCGAGGACGGACACCAGCTCCACCTCTCCGCCGGCGACGTAGCGCTCATCCCCGCTGGACACGACGGGTGGGTCGTCGGGGACGAACCGGCGGTGATGTTCGACTTCGCCGCGGCCGCGCACGCTCCCTAGACCGGAGTCCGGCAGCGGACTACGGGGCGAAGAACTCGACGACGGCGAACCCGCGCACGCTCGGCTCTCCGCGGTCGTTCACGACCGCCAGCTCCAGATCGGCCCGCTGCCGGCCGCCTTCTTCGTATACCCGGCCCACGCGACCAACGACGGCGATCGGCGTCCCGACCAAGTCGGGGCGCCGGTGCGCGGCGCGCACCTGCCGGACCCACCCGCGGCCGGCCAACCACTGCTCGACGGCAGCGTACAGGAATCCGAGCTTCAACGGCCCCGGCACGAGCGGCCCCGGCATTCCGTGGGCGCGTGCCGCCTCCGCATCGTAGAAGAACGGGGGGAAGTTCCAGCTCAGCCCGCAGTAGCGGACGACACGCTCAAGCGAGGGCTCGAACCGAACGGGAGGAAGCTCGTCCCCTTCGCGCCAGATCGGCGTCACTCCCCGTCCTCCTCGGCCCCCGGCCGCTCGAGGTCGTAGTACATCAACGTGATGGACGAAGCCGCGACGAGGGCGCCCGACGCAGGCTCTCGGAACTCCACTTCCGTCTGCACGTACACCGAGTGACCGAACCGTCCCCCGAGGCGTTCGCGAATGTCGGCCACCCGTGAGCGGGCGCGGAGCTCCTCACCCAGCCGCAGCGGCCGTTCGAACCTCCACTCGTTCGCCACGAGCAGGCTCCGTGGAAGCGGCTCGGGAACCTGCACCCGGGGGACATCGCCCTCCAGCGCGGCGAGCACGAACCCCGGCACCTCGGATCCCGGTTCGAGCGTCAGGCCTGCCCGCGACCCTCGGAACACGTCGGCGGCGCGGAGGACGACCGCCCGCGTGACTTCAACCGCCACTTCCGGTCCCGTGGAGCCGATGAGACTCCTGAGTTCATCGCTAACGAGCGAACCTTCGGACATCTCGCACGGAGACTACCGCCCGCCGCCGAGAGCCACAACGGGCGGACGGGCGCTGGTACGATGACTCCGTGCTCTACTTCGACCACGCCGCGACCACTCCGCTCTCGCCCGCAGCGCGCGCGGCGATGACGCCCTACCTCGAGCAGGAGTTCGGGAACCCGAGCGGTCTGTACGAGCTCGGTCGGCGCGCCCAGCGGGCGATCGACGACGCCCGACATCGGATCGCGAGAGCTCTCGGCGCCGAGGACCGGGAGATCCTGTTCACGAGCGGGGGCACGGAGTCCATCAACACGGCGATGCTCGGCATCAGCACGGCGATGCGGCGGGCCGGGATCGGGCGCCACGTGATCGTGAGCGCGATCGAGCACCACGCCGGACTCCATGCAGCGCAGACGCTCGAGGAGCTCGGATTCGACGTCACGTACGTCGGATGCGACCGGGAGGGATTCGTCGACGCCGCCGAGGTGCTGGAGAGCGTGCGTCCAGACACGGTGCTCGTCAGCGTCATGCTCGCGAACAACGAGGTCGGAACGCTCCAACCGGTGGCGGCGATCGCGGAGGGGCTTCGAGAGCTCCAGCAGCGCACCGGACACCGGGTGTTCCTCCACTCCGATGCCGTGCAGGCGGCCGGCTGGCTGCGGCTCGACGTCCGCGAGCTCGGCATCGACGCGCTCTCGCTCTCCGCCCACAAGTTCGGCGGCCCGAAGGGCACCGGCATCCTCTTCCTCCGACGCGCCACCCCGTTCCGGCCGCTCCTCGTCGGTGGCGGCCAGGAGATGCAGAAGCGGGCGGGGACGGAGAACGTGGCCGGGATCGTGGGAGCTGCGGCTGCGCTCGAGGAAGCAGTGCAGGAGATCCCCCAGCACAGCCCGAGGGTCCGCCAACTCCGCGAGCTGCTGCGGGCCGAGCTGCAGCGCCGTATCCCGTCCGCCAGCTTCAACGGCGGGCCGGGCGACCGCTCGCTGCCGAACATCCTGAACGTCTCCTTCCCCGGCATCGAGAGCGAGTCGCTCGTGATGGCGCTCGACGCGCGGGGGCTCTGCGTGAGCTCGGGGAGCGCGTGCTCGAACTCCACCTGGGAGCCGTCCCACGTCCTGCTCGCCATGGGCGTACCGATCCGTCTCGCGGTTGGCGCGATCCGATTCAGCCTCGGGCCGAACACGTCGCCGGAGGAAGTCGTCGAGGCGGCTCGGCTGACGGCTGAGGAGGTGAGCCGGCTGCAGGAGCGCGCGAAGCCGGCGCACCTCCCGGCCGTTCGTTGAGGGAACCCGTGGCACAATCGGAACCGTGAACGTCGAAGCGCTCCCGTACACGCTCCTCCTCATCCTCACCGAACTCACGATCGGCACGCTCTGGGTCACCCTCGCAGCCGACTTGCGGGGCGGCGTCACCCGCGGGTTCGTCCTCACCATGGCGCTCTGCATCGCGGTCGCCGCCGGGCTCACGGTGTGGACCGCAGCCGCGATCGACATCGGCTCTGACATCGACGGCTACCGGATTTCGCCGGGATGGTTCGGCGAGGCGAAGGCGGGGCTGCTCGTCGTCCTCGTTGCCTCCGCGGCGTACGCCTTCGGCGTCTTCATGGGATGGGACCCGTTCGGCCGGCTCGCGGCGATCGCCGGCTCCGGGGCGGGGCTCTTCGCCCTGGGCGCGCTGGCGGCGATGCTCGCACCGCCGGCGTGGGGCTACCCCGCGACGTTCCTGGCCTTGCTCTCAGGCTCGGCGGTGATGGGCGCGGTATCGACGGCGATGGTGTGGGGCCATTGGTACCTCACCGAGGGCGCCCTCCCCGCCTGGCCGCTCAAGGAGCTCTCGCTCTGGCTCCTCGCGTCCCTTGCCTTTCAGACGGTGGTCTTCGCCGTGAACACCGCCGCCCCCGTGCGCGAAGCACCGACCCCGTCGACGCGGGTCGACGTCGGCCTGCTCGACAACCCGGCGTTCTGGCTCCGCGTCGGCGTCGGCCTCGTGTTCCCGGTCATCCTCGGCGCACTTTCCCTGCAGACCGCCCGCATCCGCGCCATGCAGAGCGCCACCGGGCTCTTGTACATCGCGATGGGAGCGGTGTTCGCCGGCGAAGTGCTCGCGAAAGGGCTCATGTTCATGACGGGACGTCCGATCTGAGCGAGCGCTGGGGCATCGGGAGACCCATCTGCTACGATGCCCATCGCACCGCACAGCCATCGAATACCGCTATGAAGCGGGCGGTGCAGATCACGGCAGGAAAGGACCGATCCGGTGACGAGTGCGCAGGAGGGCTTCGCAGCCATGCGGCAGGAACAGGTGCCAGACCGGAACATCGCCATGGAGCTGGTGCGGACGACGGAGGCAGCAGCGCTCGCTGCCGCCCGCTGGATGGGGCGGGGGAACAAGGAGGCAGCAGACCAAGCGGCCGTCGACGCCATGCGGATGATGCTCGACACCGTCGCCATGGACGGGATCGTGGTCATCGGTGAAGGCGAGAAGGACCAAGCGCCGATGCTGTACAACGGCGAGCGAGTCGGGAACGGGAACGGCCCCGCCGTGGACGTGGCCGTCGACCCGATCGACGGCACCCGTCTGCTCGCGATGGGCCGTCCGAACGCGCTCAGCGTCGTCGCCGTGGCGCCGCGGGGCACGATGTACAACCCGCACGGCATGTTCTACATGGACAAGATCGCCGTCGGCCCGGCCGCGAAGGGGATGATCGACCTGAATGCGCCGGTCGAGTGGAACATCCAGCAGGTCGCGAAGGCGCTCGACCTCGCCCCGCAGGAAGTCACGGTGGTCATCCTCGACCGTGATCGGAACACCCCGATCGTGGACGCGGTGCGGAAGGTCGGGGCGCGCATCCGCCTCATCACCGACGGCGACGTGGCGGGAGCGGTGATGGCGGGGATGCACGGCACCGGCGTCGACATGCTCCTCGGTATCGGCGGAACGCCCGAAGGGGTCATCGCCGCCTGCGCCCTCAAGTGCCTGGGCGGAGACTTCCAGGGGCGGCTGTGGGCGCGGAACGACGAGGATCGCCGGCTCGCCGCTGAGCTCGGCCTCGACCTGAACCAGGTGCTCACACTCGACGACCTCGTGAAGAGCGATGACGTGTTCTTCGCCGCGACGGGCATCACCACGGGCGAGCTGCTGCGGGGCGTCGACTACGTGACGGGCGGCGCCACGAGTGAGTCGCTCGTCATGCGCTCCCGCTCGGGCACGGTGCGCCGGATCTTCACCGAGCACCACTGGCGAAAGGTCCAGCAGTTCGGCGGACCCGGGCCCGGGGCGACACGGCCTCGCTGAACACGATGCTCGACTCGAACCCGCTCGAAGCCTTCGACGCATACCCGAGCGTCACGGAAGACCTCCCGGGCATCGGGGGCCACTTGAGCGGCGACCCGGCCGAGTTCGTCGTGGAAGAGGTGCCCGCGTACCTGCCGAGCGGCGAGGGAGAGCACCTCTACCTCTTCGTCGAGAAAGTCGGCCAGACCACCGTCGCGCTCCTCGAGACGCTGCGCGACGAGGGCGGCATCCCCGAAGCGGAGATCGGCTCAGCCGGCCTGAAGGACAAGCGCGCCGTCACGAGGCAGTGGCTCAGCGTGCCGCGCCGGTTCGCGGACCGGGTGCACGTGCTCGAGCAGCTGGAGGGAGTGCGGATCCTCGAAACCCGGCCGCACCGGAACAAGCTCCGCACCGGCCACCTCCGCGGGAACCGCTTCCGCGTCGTCGTGCGGGAGCCGGAGCGCGGCGCGGACACGGCCGCGGCGATCCTCTCGGCGCTCGCAGAGCGCGGTGTGCCGAACTACTACGGACCCCAGCGGTTCGGCGTCAGCGGGGAGAACCCGGCGAAGGGGCTGGCGGTCCTGCGCGGTCGCCGCCTCGGGTACCGGTGGCTGGAGCGGTTCCTCGTCTCCAGCCTCCAGAGCCTGCTGTTCAACGAATGGGCGGCCGCCCGGCTCCGCGCAGGGCTCTTCGACCGCTTCCTCGTCGGCGACGTGGCGAAGAAGCACGACACCGGCGGGGAGTTCGTGGTCGAAGACCCGGAGCAGGAGCGTCCGCGCGCCCAGCGACTGGAGATCTCGCCGACGGGACCGATCTTCGGCCGGCGGTACCGGGAAGCCGTGGCCGATGCGCGAGCGTTCGAGGACGCCATCCTCGCCAGGGCGGGAGTCTCGCGCGACGAGTTCCGCTCGCGGCGGGGCGCGCGACGCCTCCTGCGAGTGCCGCTCGCGGACTGGCGGGCAGAGCCCGTGCCGGGCGGGGTTGCGCTCGAGTTCTTCCTCCCGAAGGGGGCGTACGCGACGAGCCTGCTGCGGGAGGTGATGAAGGCGCCCCTCGCTACACGCGCCCTCCCCGGGGAGGACGAGGGCATCGAGGACGCTACCAGCGGTCCGGACTGAACGGAGCGTGGCGCGTGGCGAAGAGCCGGTCGGCCCGCCCAGCCGCGTCACCTCGTCCTTCGGCCATCCCCATGCGGATGAGTTCCGTGGCAGAGAGCCGACCGAAGAGCAGTACGGCGAGCGCCCGGATGCCGATGCGCAGGTCCGGCTCTCGAGCGTCCGCCGTCACCTGCGCCTCGCCGCCCCCGACCTCGAGCCGCCAGCGGCCAGCGTTCCAAGGGCAGATCGGATCGGCGGGCACCTCGAGGACGAGCTCACCGTCCGCGTCGTAGCCCCGGCTGGCGAGCGCCGCCGGCAGGTCGACGATGCGGGCGAGGAGACCGTCCCGCGCCGTATCCCGCAGCATCCTCGGCTCGGTCACGAGGTGCGGGAGCGGATCGTCGGCAGGCACGGTCGGCCACTCGACGAAGCGCGCGAGGTGCATCCGGGCGAGCAGCTGCCAGAACGCCTGGTACGCGGTCGCGGTGAGCGCAACGATCTCAGACACGGAGACGAGCTGATTCGGCTCCGGTCCCTCGTACGGCCCGGGTCCGGTGGAGTAGATAAGGTACCCGAGCGCCTCGCCGTCCTCCTCGTAACAGACGGCGACCTTCTCGTGCCCGGCCCGCTCCGGGGGCGCGAGAACCCCGGCGCGCCACATCGCGCGGCCGCGGTGGACGTACCCGGTCTTGTCTTCCCGGTACCGCCGGTACAGCTCCACGAGGAGCGGGAACTCGCGGTCGGGGTCGACCTCCCGCAGCCGCCCGGGGACGGAGAGCGGCTCGACGAACTCGATGTACCTGGGCTCGACCAGATAGCGGTGGTGCGTGGACACGACGGCGTAGCCGAAGCGGTGGTAGATGGCCGCCTGCGAGGCGTAGAGCACGGCGAGCGGACGCTCACCCGCCTCGTGGAGCTCGCGAAAGTGCCGCTCGACGGCCATGCGGAGGAACCCCCGCCCGCGGTCGAGCGGATCGGTCGCGACCGTCGTCACCCCCGAGATCGGCACGCTGCGTCCGTTCATGCGCATGGTGAGCGGCCAGGAGCCGTGTACCGTCGCGAGACGGTCGTCCTCGAAGACGCACAGCGTCATCTCCGGGCGGAGGTCTCGGAACGCGCTCGCGGGGATGGCGAGCGCCCGCGAGACGACTCGTGCGACCTGCGGCATCTCGTCGGGAGTCGCCGCGCGAAGCTCGATCACGGCGACAGTGTACGCGGGAGCGGCGGCGCCCGCGCGCGGCGTTCGTCAACCGAAACGCGGTGCGGTTGACCGTAGCTCCCGGACCAGCGAAGCTCGGCGCAGCCGATCTGCACCGAGTCTGCTGTTGGAGCGGACTGCGATGACCGTCGACTGGGAGCTCCTCGAGCGGTGCGTGCAGGAGAGCGCGCCGCTCGACCTCGCGATCGCTGCGCAGATGACGGAGCTCGAGCCTCCCGAACTCCTCCGGCTCGTCGCGCTCGCCCACGAGCTCCGGCTCCGCGTCCATGGCTCCGACACGGAGCTGGAGGCGCTGGTGAGCGCGAAGACGGGTGGGTGCCCAGAGGACTGCCGCTTCTGCTCGCAGTCGGTCCACTACCGGACCGGTGTCGCCCCGCATCCCTTCCTCGACCCCCTCGAGGTCGTGGAGCGGGCGAAGGCGGCGAAGGCGGCAGGCGCCCGGCAGTTCTGCATCGTCGCTGCCGTGCGGGGGCCGAGCGACGGCCTGCTCCGCAGCGCGTGCCTCGCGGCACGGCTCGTGCGCAACGAGGTCGGCCTCGAAGTCCACTGTTCGCTCGGCATCCTCGACGAGCGCGCGGCACGGATGCTCGCGGACGCGGGAGTGCGGCGGTACAACCACAACCTCGAGTGCGCCCGGAGCTTCTTCCCGCAGGTCGTCACCACCCACACGTGGGAGGAGCGGTACGAGACGTGTTTGGCGGCGAAGCGGGCCGGGCTTGAGCTCTGCAGCGGCGGGATCTTCGGGATGGGCGAGGGCTGGAGCGAGCGTCTCGAGTTCGCCGAACAGCTCCGGTCGCTCGAGCCGGTCGAGATCCCCATCAACTTCCTCGATCCGCGGCCGGGTACGCCGCTCGGTTCCCGCCCCCTGCTCCAGCCGCTCGAGGCTATCCACATCGTCGCCCTCTTCAGGCTCCTCTTCCCGCGCGCGACGATCCGCGTCTCCGGCGGCAGGGAGCGGGTGCTGCGGGACCTGCAGGCGCTCGCCTTGCTCGCAGGGGCGAACGGCATCGTCCTCGGGAACTACCTCACCACGCAGGGGCGGAGCGCCGAGGCAGACCTCGTGATGCTGCGCGACCTCGGACTGAGCGCCTCCCTTGAGTAGGCCGGCGCGCGGCCGGCGCTCCCCTATACTCGGAAGCGATGCGCCCGTTGGAAGACGTCCGCGTCCTCGACCTCACCTGGGTGCTCGCCGGGCCGTTCGCGTCGATGCTCCTCTGCGACCTCGGAGCTGATGTCATCAAGGTCGAACGGCCGCCGTGGGGAGACATCTCCCGCACGACCGGGCCGTACCAGAACGGGTGGAGTGGGTACTTCTTCAGCATCAACCGTGGGAAACGCTCCCTGGGCCTCGACCTCCGCAAGCCGGAGGGCCGGGAGCTCTTCCTCCGGCTCGTCGAGCGCGTGGACGTCGTCATGGAGAACTTCACCCCGGGCACGATGGAGAAGCTGGGGCTCTCCTACGAGGTGCTCACCGCGCGGAATCCGCGGCTCATCTACGCGGCGACATCCGGCTTCGGCCAAACGGGGCC
>ERZ795042.1436-NODE-1436-length-15473-cov-529.536191_pt1 | contig 15473 bp, 12 predicted proteins | sample MGYA00375126_ERZ795042 | MGnify/ENA primary metagenome ERZ795042 (study PRJEB30171, sample SAMN05518105) | compost metagenome | isolation source: Feedstock adapted compost from Newby Island compost facility, Milpitas, CA | place: USA:Newby Island compost...
CTGCCATGACCGGACGACTCTAGACGGGCGGCGTGCGCCCTGTCAACGGGGTGTAAGCGTTCAGGTCGTCCGAGACGGGAGCCTCGGTACGCGGTGGGGGCACGTGTCGGTCCTACGGTCCAAGGGCGCTCCGAGGTCGGGACCGGTCGCGGCGGCACGACCGCTCTAGGTCACCGCATCAGCTCGGTCGTCCACCGATCGACCTCTACGGTCCGTACGGGACCGGATCGTCGACCACAGGCGCTGTAGGCCGGCGAGCCGGGGCGGGGGCCGGACACACCGTGGCCGCCTGGCGCGTCGCGCGCGGCCATGGGTCCAGGAATCGGTCTCGTGGCCACGACGGTCCGCGAGCGGCCCTAGACTCGTCGCATGCGGCGCACCTGGCTCGGGCACGCGTCCGGCGCGTTGGCGCTCGCCTTCCTCGCGTTCGCGCTCCTGGTGCCGCTGGCGGCGATCGTGTGGCGCGGCGTCGCCCCGCCGGGCGCGCAGCCGCTCGCGGGCCTCGTCGCCGCGCTCACCGACCCGTACTACCTCGGCAGGCTCTGGTTCACGACCTGGCAGGCTTCCGTCTCGACGGTCCTCACCGTGCTCTTGGGGCTGCCCACGGCGCTGCTGCTCGCGCGCTACCGCTTCGCGGGGCGCCGCCTCCTCGCCGCCGCGTTCACGGTGCCGTTCGTGATGCCCACGGTCGTGGCCGGGATGGGCTTCCTCGCCCTGGCGGGGCCGCGCGGCGTGCTCGGCGTCGACCTCCGCGGGACGCTGCTGATCGTCCTCGCGGCCCACGTCTTCTACAACTTCGCCGTCGTCGCCAGGCTCGTGTCGGGCTTCCTCGAGGGCGTGGGGCCGCGGCTCGAGCAGGCCGCCGCCACGCTCGGCGCCGGCGCCTGGCGGACGCTCTGGCGCGTGACGCTGCCGCTGGCGCTCCCGGCGACGGTGGCGGCGGCGACGTTGGTCTTCATCTTCTGCTTCACGAGCTTCGGCGTGATCCTGATCCTCGCCCCGCAGGCGCGCTTCGCCACGCTCGAGGTCGAGCTCTACCGGCTGACGCTCCGCCTGTTGCGCCTCGACGCCGCGGCCGCGCTGGCGCTCCTGCAGCTGGCCGTCGTCGGCGCCCTCGGCTGGGCCTACACGCGGCTGCAGTCGCGGCTGGCGGTGCCCCTCGCGGCCGGCAGGGCCGCCGCACGCCGTCCGCGGGGCGCGGGCGCCGCGCTGCTCGGCGCCGACCTGCTGGTCGTGGCCGCGGTCGTCCTGGCGCCGCTCCTGGCGCTGACGGCGCAGGCGCTCACCGGCCCGGACGGCTCGTTCCCCTCCGCCTACAACCTGCGCGCGATGGCGGAAGCCCCGAGGTCCATCGGCTTCGCCACGCTGGGCCTCGGCCTGCGCAACTCCCTCACGTTCGGCGCTCTGTCGTCGGCGGTGGCGCTGGTCGTCGGGACGGCGTTCGCCTACGCGGTGGCGCGCGGCGGCTGGCGCTGGCTCGACGGGCTGTCCCTGCTGCCGTTGGCGACCAGCCCCGTGACGCTGGGCCTCGGGTACCTGATCGCCTACCCCTGGCTCGTGGCCACGTTCTGGGGCGTGCCACTGGCGCACGCCCTGATCGCGTTCCCGTTCGTCACCCGCACCCTGCTGCCCGCGCTGCGCGCGCTGCCGGCCGGGCAGGTGCGCGCGGCGGCCACGCTGGGCGCCGGCCCGTGGCGCACCCTGTGGCGGGTAGAGCTGCCGCAGCTCCTCCCCTCCCTCGCCGTGGCGGCGGCGTTCGCGTTCGCGGTGTCGCTGGGCGAGTTCGGAGCCTCTCTGCTGCTCCTGCGGCCCGAGCTGGCGACGCTGCCGGTGGCGATCTACGACAGGCTCGGTCGCCCGGGCGCCGCCAACTACGGCGCGGCGCTCGGCCTCGCCCTGGTGCTGATGGCGGTGACGGCGCTGGTGATGCTGGTCCTGCAGCGGCGCGAGCGCGGGGAGCTCTAGGCCCCGCGCGGCGCCGGCTCCGCCGCGCGCTCCTCGCCCACAGCAGGCGCACCGGCGCGGGCCAATGGCGCCGCTGACACGTTCCCCTGCCGCTCCCGCGCCTATCCTGGGCCGACGCAGCTCTCCCGGGCCAGCGACGGAGGGACGAGGATGCTCGCCAGCATCGAGGGCGCCCGCAGGTCGTTGCGCCAGCACCGGTGGCACGACGCCCTGCTCGGCTTCAGGGAGGCCGACCGGGCCGAAGGGCTCGGGCCGGACGACCTCGTGGACCTCTCCGCGGCGGCGTGGTTCGGCGGCGAGCCCGACGAGGCGACCGACGCCCTCGAGCGGGCCTACTCCGGCTTCGACGAGGCCGGCAGGCGGGCGGAGGCGGCGCTGGCGGCGCTGCGCCTGTCGGGCCTGGCGATGCTGGCGGTGAGGCCCTCGGTGATGGCCGGGTGGATCGCCAGGGCGCAGCGTCAGCTCGAGGGCCAACCGGAGTCGGCGGCGCACGCTTGGCTGGCGGTGAGGAAGGGCCTCGTGACGGGGTTCGCCCACGGCGACTTCGCCGGCGGCGTGGAGCTCGCCGACGAGGCCCTCAGGCTCGCGCGGCTCCACGACAGCCCCGACGTCGAGTCCCTCGCGCTGGCGGGCAAGGGCAACATGCTGCTCAGGCAGGGCCGGTGGCGCGAGGGCCTCGCGCTCGTCGAGGAGGCGGCCGCCGCCGCGACGTCCGAGCGCGTGGAGCCGAGGACGTCCAGCGACGTGATCTGCCTCTCGATCGCGGCCTTCGCCGACCTCGGCGAGTACGGCCGCGCCGACGAGTGGGTCGCGCAGGCCGACCGCTGGATGCGAGCCCGCTCGATAAGCGGCTACCGCGGCCAGTGCCGGGTGCAGAGGGCCGAGCTGATGCGCGTCCGGGGCGAGTGGCACGAGGCCGAGCGCGAGGCCCTGGAGGCATGCGGCGAGCTCGAGCGCTTCCGCATGCTCGACAGCGTTGGCTTCGCGTACTACCAGATCGGCGAGGTCAGGCTGCGACTGGGCGACCTCGACGAGGCGGGCGCGGCCCTCCAGCGCGCGGTCGAGCACGGCCACGGCGGCCAGCCGGGGATGGCGCTGCTGGCGCTGGCGCGAGGCGACGGCCTCGAGGCGGCGCGGATGCTCGCCTCGAGCCTCTCGGACGAGGGAGGGCAGCAGGCGGCCGACCTGATGTCGCGGGCGAACCTGCTCGCCGCGCAGGCCGAGGTGGCGCTGGCCACGGACGACCTGGCGACCGCCGAGCGCGCCGCCGCCGAGCTGGGCGGCATCGTCGCGGCCTACGAGTGCGACGTCCTGCACGGCCTGGCCGCGACGGCGGCCGGGGCGGTGGCCCTGCGGCGCGGCGAGCTCGAGGCCGCCGTCTCCTCACTGAAGCGGGCGGTGCGGCACTGGCAGAGCGCCAAGGTGCCCTACGAGCGGGCGCGCGCCCGGGCGCTGCTGGGACGCGCGCTGCTGGCCGCCGGCGACGCCGGCCTCGCGCGCGTAGAGCTGACGGCGGCGCGCAGCGAGCTCGCGCGCCTCGGCGCCGAGCCCGACGTCGCGCTGGTCGACGCGGACCTGAGCGGCCGGAGCGAGCACCAGAGGCCCAGGCCGACGGACAAGACCTTCATGTTCACCGACATCGTCGCCTCGACCGACCTCGCGGCCACCCTGGGCGACGCCGCCTGGCAGGGCGTGATGGACTGGCACGACAGGACCCTGCGCGCGGCCTTCGCCCGCCACGGCGGCGTCGTGGTCCGCCACACCGGCGACGGCTTCCTCGTCGCCTTCGACGACGCCGCGGCGGCCCTGCGGTGCGCCGCCGAGGTCCAGCGCCTCCTCGACAGGAACCGCCGCGAGCACGGCTCCGCCCTCACCGTGCGCATCGGGCTGCACGCGGCCACCGCGCTGCCGCACGAGCGCGACTACGCCGGGCAGGGCGTGCACGTGGCCGCGCGGGTGACGGCGCTGGCGGGCCGGGAGGAGGTCCTGGCGACGGCCGCGGTGGTCGAGCGCGCCGGGGAGCACGGCCTGGCGCTCTCCGCGCCGCGGGAGGTGAGCCTCAGGGGCGTCGCCGAGCCCGTCACGGTCTACTCCGTCGACTGGGGCTGAGCCGCGGGGGAGCCCGCACGGCGCGAGGGCCGCGCCGGGCCCGGGCGGCGCGCCATCCCAACGCGCCCGCGTCGCCCACGCCCCGGCGGCGGGCGCGCGGGCCGCGGCTATGATGCCGCGCAGGACATGGGCCTACGCGTCGAGCGCCTGTCGAAGACCTACGGCCCGGTGAGGGCGGTCGACGGGGTGACGCTGGAGGTCCCGCCCGGCGCGACGCTGGCGCTGCTCGGCCCCAGCGGCTGCGGCAAGAGCACGCTGCTGAGGCTGATCGCGGGGCTGGAGGCGCCCGACGAGGGCCGCGTGCTCATGGGCGGCGCCGACGTCACGCGCGTGCCGACCCAGCGCCGCGACCTGGGCATGGTCTTCCAGGACTTCGCGCTGTTCCCGCACCTGAACGTGGCCGACAACGTCGCCTTCGGGCTCGTCGAGAGGCGGTGGGACGCCGCGGCGCGAGCCGGGCGCGTCGAGGAGATGCTCGCCCTGGTGGGCCTCGAGGGACTCGGGAGGCGCCGCGTCACCGAGCTCTCGGGCGGGCAGCAGCAGCGGGTCGCTCTGGCGCGGGCGATGGCGCCGCGGCCGGGCCTACTCCTGCTGGACGAGCCGCTCTCGAACCTCGACGAGGCGCTGCGCGCCGAGCTGCGCGGCGAGGTCGCGAGGCTGCTCGACGGCCTCGGCGCCGAGGCCGTGTACGTGACCCACGACCAGGTCGAGGCCTTCGCCGTCGCGGACGCCGTGGCCGTGATGCGCGCCGGGCGCATCGTCCAGGTCGGCACCGCGCAGGAGCTGCTGGGCGCCCCCGCCGACGCCTGGACGGCGCGGTTCCTCGGTCACGAGAACGTCTGGGAGGGCGAGGAGGCCGCGCGGGTGGCGCGGGCGGCGGGCCTCGCCAGGCTCCCCGCGGCGGGAGGGGCGCTGCTGCTGCGCGTCGAGGAGGTGGTGCTGCGCTCGCCCGGCGAGACCAGTCGGGACCGCCGGACCGCCGGCCCCGACGCCGTGGTGAGGGAGGCCGCGCGCGAGGGCCTCGCCTGGCGGCTCGTGCTGGGCGTGCCGGCGTGGGGGACCGACGTCGTGTGGCGCGGCCACAGCCGCGAGCTCGGCGGCGAGCCCGCGCCGGGCACCGCCTACGAGCTGGCGGTCCCGCCCGAGGCGTGGCGGCTCCTGCCGCCCGGGGAGGCCGCGTGAGCCGCGCGGAGGGCGCGGCCGCACCGCGCGAGGCTCGGCCGGTCGCCCTGGTGCTGGCCGGCGGCGACCTGCCCCCCGCCGAGCTCGTCGCTCCGCTGCTGCGGGGCGCCGCGTTCGTGGTCGCGGCCGACGGCGGGCTGCGCCACGCCGCCGCGCTGGGGCTCGCGCCGGACATGCTGGTCGGCGACCTCGACAGCGTGACGGCCGAGGCCATGAGGGCCCACGCCGGCGTGCCCGTCGAGCGCCACCCCTCCGCGAAGGACGAGCTCGACCTCGAGCTGGCCCTGGCGGCGGCCCGCCGGCTCGGCGCCCGCGAGGCGCGGGTGCTGGGCGCCTTCGGCGACAGGCTCGACCAGAGCCTGGCCGCCCTGCTCGTCGCCGCGCGGCTGGCGACGTCGGCGCCGCCCTTCCCCGTGTCGCTGCACGGCGGTGCGCACGAGGCGCACGTCTGCGCACCGGGCGTACCCTGCGAGGCGGGCTGGCCCGCAGGGACGACGGTGAGCCTGCTGGCGCTGGCGGGCGGGGCCGTGGTCTCGGCCTCGGGCCTGGCCTACCCGGTAGAGGGGCTGCGCCTGCCCTTCGGCGTGGGGCTGGGCGTCTCGAACGTCGTCGTGGGCGAGAGGGTCTCGCTGCGGTGCGAGGCGGGCGTCGTGGCCGTGATCGCCGAGCACGCGGTCGCGGGCCGTCAGCCCTCGGGCGCCGACGCGACCTCGAACACGACCTCCACCCCCGGGCCCGTCAGCCGGACCTCGCGCTCGCCGACCTCGTAGCGCTCTAGGGCCTCCAGGGCGGAGACGAACGCGCGCTCGCGGCTCATGGCCGGCTCCGGGCAGGCCATCAGGGTGGAGGCGACGGGCTCGAAGGCGATCTCCCACTCCTCCGTGAGCGTGGCGCCGGCGATCAGCCGGTTGCAGCCGACGGTGCCGGCGAGCTGCCCCAGCTCGTTGACAACGAACTCGGCGCCCGCTCGGGTCCCAGCTCCGCGGTCTCGCCGCCGCTCGTCAGGGATACCAGGCGCCAGCGCTCGCTCCCGAACACGTCGGAGAGAGTGGAGGCGCCGCCGGCGGCGAGGGCGACCGCGGCGAGGCAGGCCGCCAGGGCGGCCGCGACGATGCGTGACTTGGCGTGGGACATGGGCCGACCTTAGCCCCCTCCGATTAGGGCGCGGGGGCCGCCGGGTTAGCCTGCTCTCATGGTCGACGCCGAGACGATCGTCGCGCGGCTGGAGGAGCTCGACCTCCCCAGGGGTCACTGGGCCGTGCACGCCAGCGCGGTGATGGTGCTCCACGGCCTCATCCCGAGCGCCGGGGACGTCGACGTCGTCGCGCGCGGCCCGGCGTGGCGGCGCGCGCTCGAGCTGGGGACGCCCGCGCCGGGCAAGCAGGACCTCTGCGTGTCGCTGCCCGAGCTAGGCGTCGAGGTGTGGTCGGGCTGGATGAGCGAGGACGTCGACGCGCTGATCGACGGCGCCGAGCTCGTGCGCGGGGTCCCCTGCGTGACGCTCGAGGCCGTGCTGCGCTTCAAGGAGCGGGCGGGCAGGCCGAAGGACGAACCGCACGCGCGGCTCCTGAGGCAGGTCCTGGCCCGTGACGCCGGCGCCGGGCCGCGTTGACACCCGCGGAGGCCGCTGATAGACTCCCGCCCATGCTCGCGGCTGCCCCGCGCGACGTCCGGTCCAATCCCGACGACGATCCCCGCTCGCGGAGGCTCGGGGCGTAGCCGCGTAACCCAGGACAGGAGCACCGGACCCCCGAGCACGGCTCGGGGGTCCTCGCTTAGGAGGACACATGACCGGCAGCACGACCCCCTCCGAGACGAAGCCCGAGCGCGCGCTGGCCCAGGACCTGAGCCGGCGCGTGGGCGACGACGTGCGCCTCCAGGGCTGGGTGCTCACGCGGCGCGACCTCGGCGGCGTCGGGTTCCTGCTGCTGCGGGACCGCTCCGGCACGGCGCAGTGCGTCGTCGAGCGGGCGGTGCTCGAGCGCGCCGGCCTGCACGGCCTGCCGCTCCACGAGAGCTTCGTGTCCTTGACGGGCCGCGTCGTCGCCCACGCCAAGGCGCCGGGCGGCGTGGAGGTGCACGTCTCCTCGCTGGAGGTCGTGAGCGAGGCGGTCGCGCCGCCGCCCGTCGAGCTCGCGAAGGAGGAGTGGCACGCGAACCCCGACACGCTCCTCGAGTACCGCCACGTCACGGTGCGCAGCCCGAGGGCCAGGGCGGCGCTGAAGGTCCAGGCCGTGATGGTGAAGGCGTTCCGCGCGCTCCTCGACGAGCGCGGCTTCACCGAGGTCTTCACGCCGAAGCTCGTCAGCGCCGGCGCCGAGGGCGGGGCGAACCTCTTCGAGGTCGACTTCTACGGCAAGCGCGCCTACCTCGCGCAGTCGCCGCAGCTCTACAAGCAGATCATGGTGGGCGTCTTCGAGCGGGTCTACGAGACCGCCCCCGTCTACCGCGCCGAGAAGAGCCACACCAGCCGCCACCTCTCCGAGTACCTCTCGCTCGACGTCGAGTTCGGCCCCATCGAGGACGAGGGCGACGTCATGGACCTCCAGGAGGAGGTCGTGAAGGGGATGCTGAGGGCGGCGGTCGAGTCGTGCCCGGCGGAGCTGGCCCTCTTCGGCGCCGAGCCGCCGGCGATCGACGTCCCGGTCCCGCGCGTACCGCTGCTGGAGGCGCGCGAGCTGGTCCGCGAGCGCTACGGCCACGAGCCAGGCGGCAAGGACCTTGACCCCGAGGCCGAGCGCCTGGTGGGGCGCTGGGCGAGGGAGGAGCACGGCTCCGACCTCGTGTTCGTGACGAGGTTCCCCCAGGCGGCTAGACCGTTCTATACATACCCGGAGGAGGGCGGTCTCACGCGCGGGCTCGACCTGCTGTTCCGCGGGGTCGAGATCACCTCCGGCGGCCAGCGCGCCCACCGCTACGACGTGCTCGTCGAGGAGCTGAGGAAGCGCAACATGGACCCGGCCGACTTCGCCGACTACCTCGAGGTCTTCAAGCACGGCATGCCGCCGCACGGCGGCTTCGCGATCGGCGCCGAGCGCATCACGGCGCTGCTCCTCGGGATCGCGAACGTCCGCTTCGCGCGCGCCTTCCCCCGCGACGCGCAGCGCCTCACGCCCTGACGGCGCCAGCCGCCGAGGCGGCAGCCGGCGAAGCGCGCCCCACGCCGCGCTTACCCTCCCTGCTACAGTCGGGCGAGTTCTCTTCGGCAGGGGACGCATGAGACACACCCGCCTCGCCCCGCTCGCCCTCGCGGCGATCACGCTCCTGGCCGCGGCCTGCGCGCCCACCGCGACGACCGGCGCCGGCGAGCGGGTCGGCGCGGCGGCGCTCGACGCTCCCTGCGCCAGCGACCCGCCGCCCACGGTCGCGATCGTCGACTTCGCGAACACGACGGCGGCCCACGGCACGACGATCGTGGGCGTCGAGGAGGCGGCCACCGCGCGCCTGATCACCCTGATGAAGGCCTCCGGCTGCTACGTGGTCGTGGAGCGCAGCGAGCTCGTCAGGATCATGGAGCAGCAGGGCCTCGAGTCCATGGACCCCGTCGAGCTCGCGAGGGCCGCCGGCGCCGGCTACGTGGTCACCGGTACCGTGACGCGCGGCACGATCGCCAGGCCCGGCGCCAGCATCCTCGGCGTGACGCTGGGCGAGACCCGCGCCGACGGCGAGGTCGACGTCAGGGCGACGGACATCATCACCGGCGAGGTCGTGGTCTCGATGACCGGCGCCGGCAGCGCCAGCAGCCCGAACGTGGCCGTGTCCCGCATCCCCGTCGTCGGCTACATCAGCTTCGACGACCCCACCGTCGGCCCGCTCCTGGCCGAGGCGGCGGAGCAGGCCATCGAGCGGGTGGTGTCTGCCCTGCGGGCGGCGTTCTGACCCCGGACCAAGCTGGCGCCGCCGGCCGCAGGAGGCCGGCGGCGCCTTCACGTCCTCGGCCCCCGGCCAGGTCCGGCCGGGCCGGGGCGCGGCGACCCCTCAGTCGGCCGCCAGCAGGTCCACGATGCCCGAGGCCAGCACGCTGACGGCGACCTCGAGGCCGCGCTCGTCGATGTCGAAGCGGGGGCTGTGGTGCGGGTGCGCCGTGTCCTCGCCGGAGCGCGTGCCGACGAAGAAGTAGACGCCCTTGGCCTGCTGCAGCCACAGCGCCATGTCGTCGCCGCCCATGACCAGCCGCTGCTCCACGACGTTCTCCTCGCCGACGATGCCGGCGGCGACGCGCCGCAGCCGATCGACCGCCGCCGGGTCGTTCACCACCGCGGGCGAGCCCTCGATCCACTCGCTCTCGAAGCCGCAGCGGTGGGCACGGGCCACCGTCTCGGCGACCTCGAGCACGCGCGCGGTGAGGCGGGTACGGGTCGCGGCGTCGAAGGTGCGCAGCGTGCCCTTCAGCTCGACCTCGTCGGGGACGATGTTGAACGCGGTCCCCGCGTGGAAGCTCGTGACGCTCACGACCGACTGGTCGGCCGGCTCCGTCTCGCGGCTGACGACCGTCTGCAGCGCGGTGACCACGTACGAGGCGGCCACGATCGGGTCGATCACGTCGTGCGGGTAGGCGGCGTGGCCGCCCTTGCCCTTGATCACCAGGCGGAAGGCGTCGGCCGCGGCCATCGCCGGGCCGGAGCGCACCGAGACCGTCCCCAGCCTGTCCGTGCTCGAGAGGTGCAGGCCGATCACGTGGTCGACCTGGATGCCGTCGAGCGCCCCGTCGGCGAGCATCGCCTTCGCCCCCTGCACGATCTCCTCGGCGGGCTGGAACACGAACACGACGCGGCCGGGCAGGGTGTCGCGCCTGCTGACTAGGACCTCCGCCACGCTCAGGAGGACGCTGGTGTGGCCGTCGTGCCCGCAGGCGTGGTGCTTGCCCGGGACCGTGCTCTTGTACGGCACGTCCTTCTCGTCCTCGACCGGCAGGGCGTCCATGTCGGCCCGCGCCAGCACCGTGGGGCCGGGGCGGCCGGTGTCGAGGACGGCCACGACTCCGGTGCCGCCCACCCCCGTCCTGGGCTCGAGGCCGAGCTCCTTCAGGCGGCTCGCGACCACGCCCATCGTGCGGCGCTCCTCGAAGGCGATCTCGGGGTGCATGTGCAGGTCCCGGCGCGTGGCGACGGTCTTGGGCTGCAGCGCACGCGCCTGCTCGACGATGCTCTCCATGGCGCCAGCCTAACCGTTCCCGCGCCCCGCGGTCGGGGGGACCTCCGCCGCCCCGCCGGGCGGCCCAGAGGGCGCGCCCGCCGGGCCGCGGTGCCGGCGCCGACCCCCGCCGAGCGCATCGGCCCCTCCGCGCGCCTACCGGCCCCCCACGACGAGGTCGACGTGGCCGTCGCCGGGCACCTCGACGCCCTCGTAGACCTGCACGGGCGTCGTCAGCACCCTCACCTCGTAGACGCCCATCGGCAGCTCGACCGTGTCGCCGACGCGCCCCGTCGCGACGACGCCGGCCGCCTCCGAGAGGACCTCGAACCCGGGCAGCAGCGCCGCCGCGAGGGCCGCCTGCAGGTCCTCGAACGAGGAGGCGTCGACGTAGGCGGCGCCGATCTCCGCGGCCAGCGCCTCGAAGGAGGCCATGGCCTCGTCGTCGAGCCCGAGCGAGACGATGGCGGTCGAGCGGGCCCAGCGGCACCTCGAGCCGCGTCTCGCACGAGCTCGGCCTCACGTGCCCGAAGGCCCGCAGGGAGAACGGGGTGCCCTCATCGAGCGCCGAGGAGATCAGGTCCTCGAGGGCGCGCTTCGCGGCGGTCATGCGCTGCTCGCCGCTCGGCAGGGGCTGGCCCATCGAGCCGGAGGCGTCGAAGACGACGTGGACCGCGCCGGCGACCGACCCCCCGGCCTGCACCACGGTCAGCGTGCCGGGGCCGGGCGGCGCCACGTAGGCCGTCTCGAGGGTCACGGTGTAGCGCTTCAGCCGACGAAGGAGGCACGAGGCGCGCGCGAAGGCGGCGTCGAAGTCGCCGACCCCTGCCGGCATCGCGTAGGACCCGCCGTTCACGGCGGCCCAGGCCTGCATCAGGTCCTGGGGCCTGTCGCCGCCGCCCGAGCTGACCTCGAACGTGAACACCCGCGGCCTCACCGCCTGCAGGGCCTCCCACAGGCGCAGGGTGAGCGACTCGCCGTCCGACTCGGCGTCGGTCACCAGCAGCACGGCCTTCGTACCAGCGCGGTCCGCAAGGGCCTCGACCGCCGTGACGAGCGCCAGCTCGGCGTTCGAGGAGTCGGCCGAGCGGTCGAACTCGGCGATCGCGCGCTGCACGCGCGCCGGGTCGCTCGACCAGATCGGCAGCAGCCAGCGCGGCGTCGGGGAGTCGAAGGCCAGGAGCTGCACCGCCTCGCGCTCGGGGTCGACGCCGGCCGCGAACGAGGCCAGCGAGCCGTAGACGATCGGCACGTAGGGCGACACCGAGCCGGACGTGTCCCAGGCGAACACCACGGTGCGCTTGGGCTCCTCCAGCGCCAGGAGGTACGAGCCCGGCTCGACGAACGCCTGCAGCACCACCGCGTCGCCGTCCTGGGAGGCGAACGCGTCCACCGGCCGCCCGTCCGCGGTGGTGAGGCGGTAGGCGTAGCCGACGGCGGGGTCGCCCTCGAGGCGCAGCGCCAGGTGGTTGTGACCCTCCGGCACGGTGACCTCGTACCAGTCGACGTCGGTCCCCACCGCCACCGTGCCCGTGACCGGGCTGCCGGAGACTAGCGGCGCGGCGGTCTCCGGCGTGTCGCCGGCGTCGACCTGGGCCGCGGCGGGGGCCTCCACCGGGGCCGCGAGCTCGTAGGGCCCGCGGGAGCTCATCAGCCCCCAGGCGCCGAGCACCGAGAGGTAGCCGTCCCCCGCGGGCGCCTCGAGGACCGAGAGCTCGTCCGGTGCGAAGGCGCTGCGGGCGCCCTCCGGGGCGGTGGCGTCGAGCCTCACGTAGCGCGCCCACACCGGCTCGGCGAGCTCGAGCCGACCGGCGCCCGGCCGCGCGCCGGCGAAGGCCAGGGCGCCGACCTCGGTCCAGGGTCCCGCCGGCCCCGCCAGGCTCACGGAGACGCGCACGTCCTCCAGGAGCCCGTCACCCTCGGGCGCCCGCGGCGAGTCCCTCCACTCGACGGCGGAGACCCGCGCCGCGCGTCCGTGCTGGAAGCCGACGACGAGGGTGAGGCCGCCGCTGCGGGAGACGTCGACCCTGCGCGCGTCGTCCTCGGCCGTGAGCGCGCTGACCCCGCCGCCGTCGAGGAGCGGCGACGACCACGCGACGTGCCCGTCGAGGGCGGGGTCGGCGATGTCGCGGCCCGAGTAGAGCTCGAGGTCGGCGGCGACCAGGCCCCACTCGCCGAGGTACGCCTCGGTCTGGCCGTCCTCCAGCAGCGGCACCAGCCGCGCGTAGCGGGCACGCACCGGCTCGGGGAACACGAACGCCTGCTCGAACCTCGCCGTGCCCAGCCCGCCGCTTAGCGCCTCGACCCAGGTCTCGCCGTCGAGGGACGTCTCGACCCTGAAGCCTCGGAGCTGCCGGCGGACGTCGGCGTCGGCGAGCGGGTGGAACGTCGCGCCGATCAGCGTGAGCGGCTCGTCGCCCGGGAGCGCGAACGTCGGCGGGGCGTCCGGACGCAGCCGGGCGCCCGTGGAGATCGCGACGCGGTCGTCGTTGAGGCGCCGGTCGCGGTCGGTCGGCTCGCCCACGAACGTCGCGCCGAGCCCGGCGAGCAGGGCGTTCGGGCGCCCCAGCAGCTCGCCCGGCAGCGGCCAGTGCGCGAACGGCGAGACCGGCGGGGCCTCGCACGCCAGCGCGACCTCGGCCCCCGCCACCGACCGGGTGCCGCCCGCCTCCGCGGCGACCTGCACCAGCAGCGGGACGTCGTCGCGCATGTCCGCGGGCAGCGCGACGGTCACGGGCACCTCGACGCGCGCGCCGGGCGGCACCGCGACCGGCCCGTCGACGGACGCCTCGACGCGCGCGTCGCTGGCGGCCGCGGCCACGACCACCTCGACCGCCTCGCCGCCGCGGTTCTCCACGGTCGCGAACCCCTGGAGGCGCTGTCCCTCGTGCCAGTAGGCGGCGGCCGCTCCGTCCGCGAGCGCGAGTCCCACGTCGACGGCGGCCGGCCCCGCGGCGCCCGCGGCGACTTCGCTGTCAGCGCCGGCGTCTGCGTCCGCGGCCGCCGGCGGCGGCGCGTACAGCGGCCCGAGCTGGGTGAGCCTGAGCTGGTAGTAGCCCGTCTCCCGCGCGCCGCCGGGCGACCGCACCTCGAGCGCGTGGTCGCCGGCGGCCAGCCACGCCTCGATGACGAGGGGGACCCCGCCGTCGGGCGGCTCGAGCCGGGCGCCGTCGAGGTAGGCGAGCGGCGTCGGGTCGCCCTCGGCGGGCACGACCTCCAGGCGCACGAACTGGTCGGCCGCCAGGTGGAAGCGGTAGCTGTCCCTGTCCTCCGGCGACCCTACGCGGCCCACGTGCACCCGGCCGTGCACGAGCCTGCTCGCGCGGCTGGCGTCGTCGTTCGGCTCGAGCTCGAGCACCCCGGGCGGCGGTGGCGGCAGGGCCTCGAGCGCGTCGGGGTCCGCGGGCTCAGGCGTCGCCGGCACCGCGGCGATCGGGGCGTCGGCGGGTACCACGCCGGGGCCCGCGGCGGGCGCGAGGGCCTCGGCGGGCGCGGGGCCCTGCGAGAGCGCGCGCAGCGCGTACTCCCCCCTGCCCCGCACCGACACCAGGTGCCGGCCCGGCAGCAGGGCGAGGCCGTCGAGGCGCAGGCGCCTCTCGCCGCGGACGCTCTGCCTCACCGCGCCGTTCGGTTCGAGGACGGCCAGCTCCGCGAGGCCGTCCCCGACGGCCTGCAGCCTGTAGAGCTGGGCCTCGCCCGCGACGACGAGCTCGAAGACGTCGACGTCTTGGTCCGTCAGCACGCCGCGCGCCTGCCCCTCCTCGCCGAGCGGCGAGGCGGCCACGGGGGCGTCGTTGGGCTCCCGTTCGTAGCCCTCCAGGACCGCGGCCGAGGGCGAGAGCGAAACCGTGTACTCGCCGTCGCGACCGCGCAGCCAGAGCGAGTAGACGCCGGGCGCGAGGTGGAGGCCGGGGGAAGAGACGGTAGCGCCGCGCCGCTGCTGCAGCTCGGCCTCGCGATCGCCGGCGTAGAGGACCGCATCGACCTCGGCGGTCGCGTCGATCGTCAGGTCCCAGACGCCGGCCTCGGCGACGTCGACGCGGAAGACGTCGAGGCCGTCCAGCGCGCCCCGGACCTCCCCGCCCAAGGGCAGCGACGTGGCCGTGGCGAACGAGTCGTTCGGCTCGACCTCCGCTCCGTCCGAGCGCCGGCCGCCGCGCCGCAGCGCCACCCGCACGTTCCCGCCCTCGCCGGCGGACGACGCGCTCACCGTGTACTCCCCGGGCGCGAGCCCCAGGCCCGTACGCGACGCGGCGCCGGGGCCGTCGTGCGGGACCTCCGCCACCGGGCCGTCGGGACCCGTCAGCCTCGCCTCGCTGCGGCTGCCGAGCGGGCCGGCCAGCTCCAGGCTCCACAGGAACGAGGCGTCGTCCTCGTCGAGGACGACGCGCGCCTCCAGGGGCCGGCCGGCCGGGGCGTAGACGTCGAGCCCGCCCCGGTAGACGCGGCCCTCCAGGAGGGCGGCGCTGTCGTAGGCCAGGTCGCGCGGCCGCAGGTTCACGGCCCAAGGCCCGTCCGCCCCGGAGCCCACCACGGCGACCACGTAGGTCCCGGGCGGCACCAGGAACGGCTCCGAGGCGACAGCCGCGCCCAGGCTCTCCACGCGCAGCAGCCTCCGAGCCTCCGTCACGACCTCGCCGTCCAGCTCCACGCGGTGCAGCTCGGCGGCGGTCAGCCGTCCCGCGGGACCCTCGACCTCGAGACGCCAGGCGTGCGCGGCCGCGAGCTCGTCGACGGTCCAGGCGAGCATGTCGACGTCGTCCCCGCCGAGCTCCCCGGCGAGGCAGGCCGTCGGCAGCCGCGACCACCGGGGCAGGGCGCCGCTGTCGGGCCCCTCGCCGGTGACGCGCGTCGCCAGGTGGGGCTCGTCGTTGGGCTCGACCTCGAACGTGCAGCGCTGGGCGAGCGCGGCCGAGCCGGCCAGCAGCGCGGCCAGGGCGACCAGGACGCGCCACGGGCGGTCCGCGGCGGGGGGCGCCGCGACCGACCCGCGGCAGAGGGTGACGGCCGCCCGCGACCAGCCGCGGTCCCCGCGCGCCCCCCGCCGCGGCCCTGCGGGCTCACGCCGCGGCGCACCAGCCCGC
>ERZ795042.1439-NODE-1439-length-15433-cov-99.328716_pt1 | contig 15433 bp, 11 predicted proteins | sample MGYA00375126_ERZ795042 | MGnify/ENA primary metagenome ERZ795042 (study PRJEB30171, sample SAMN05518105) | compost metagenome | isolation source: Feedstock adapted compost from Newby Island compost facility, Milpitas, CA | place: USA:Newby Island compost...
ACGCCATCGAGATTTTCTACCGCAAGGGCCTGCTGGGCAGCGTCAAGATCACGCCCCGGGACCCCGAACGCTTCCTCGCCGAACTCAAGAAGCGCTGCCCCAACGCCGTCTTCGAACCCATGCGCTGACGAAAAATGCCGGCGTGAAAGCATCGCGGCATCGCACGGCGGCCGGGAGCGACCGATTGTCCCCCCCAGCAAAACGCGCAAAAAACGCGGCCTTCCGAGCCGCGTTTTCGCGTCTTGTCCCGTCAAAACACGATGCACACTTTCCCGAAATGGACGCCTTCCGCAAAATACCGCAGCGCCTCGACGGCCCGTTCGAACGGAAACGTGCGGTCGATCACCGGACGCAGCCCGCTTTTTGCGATGGCCCGGTTCATGGCTTCGAACATGTCGCGGCTCCCGACGTTGATGCCCTGCAGCCGGATGCGCTTCTGAAACGCGGGAACAAGCCGGAAATCCCTGACTTCCGGCCCGGACAGGATCCCGACCAGACTGACGCGTCCCCCGAAACGGCAGGCGGCCACCGACCGGTTCAGCGTGGAAGCTCCGCCCAGGTCGACCACATGGTCGGCTCCCCTTCCGCCTGTCCACTCCAGCACGGCCTCATCCCATTCGGGCGTTTTCCTGTAATTGATGCCGTAATCGGCGCCGAGCTTCATGGCCCGCTCCAGTCTTTCGTCACTGCTCGACGTGACGATCACGCCGGCGCCGTGCAGCTTGGCGAACTGCAGGGCGAACAGTGCCACGCCGCCGGTTCCCTGCACGACGACCACGTCACCGGCTTTCACCCGGCCTTCGGCGACAACCGCCTGCCACGCGGTGACCCCGGCGCAGGGGAGCGCGGCGGCCTCCGCATCCGTCAGATGCTCCGGCACGTTCACCAAGCCGTCCTCATGCAACACCACATACTCCGCCAGCAGGCCGTCCAGCGGCCCGCCCAGCAGGCCGTCCAGCCATTCCTTCGTCGGCTCGCCGGATATCCAGCGCTGTGAAAACGTCGCGCACACCCGGTCCCCGATCCGGAACCGCGAAGCCCCTTCCCCGAGCGCCACGACTTCGCCGACGCCGTCGGATACCGGGATGAGCGGAAACTTCATGTCGGGATAGTAGAATCCGTCAATCACCCCCAGATCCCGCGCGTTGAGCGAGACGGCGCGCATTTTGACCAGCACCTGGCCCGGACCGGGCGCCGGAACCTCCCGCTCCGCCATCACCACATGATCGAGGCCGAACCCGTCCCGGATCTCGAACACCTTCATGAACCTCACCGCCTTTGCTAAAATCTAACCAAAATCGTAAGGAGAACCCAGCCCCAAGGGAAGACGGCACTTTTAAGTGCCCGACGAACCTTTTGGTGCGCTGCACGGGAGGGAACGCCAATGGGTACGCAAACGGCCGGAAAAACGGACATGAGGCCCGACGTCTCGGTCCATGCGTGCGCCTACCGGAGGGTGCTCGAGATCATCTCCAGCAAGTGGATCGTGCTCGTCATGCACGTGCTGGAGGACGGAAGCAAACGATACGGGGAAATCGCGAGGCGGATCGAGGGCGTATCCCAGAAAATGCTGACGCAGACGCTGCGGCAGCTGGAACGCGACGGGCTGGTCCGCCGCACCGTCCATCCGACGGTCCCGCCCGCCGTCGATTACGAGCTGACCCCTCTGGGAGAATCCTTGATGGAACTTGTGCGCGGATTCAGGGACTGGACCCGCGTCCACTATCCCCTCGTGGAACGGGCAAGGGAAGCATATGACCGCAGGATGCGTACGGGCGGGCGTTGACTCGCCCGTTTTCTTTTTCCGCCCCTCTCCTCTGCCAAGGTAAAAATATTTTTATTCTGACCAAGAAAGTGGCAAGGCAATTCCGGCGCTTTTTTCTACAATGAAGACAACGGACAAAAAGAGGTGAACCGCCCATGGAGGCCGTTCAAACCGAGCGCCGGCCGATCCCCCGCAAAGGGAGCCTGCACCGGAAGGAAGCGCTGGCGGGCTGGCTGTTCGTCGCGCCGATGCTGACCGGCATTTCCATTTTCACGCTGTTTCCGATTCTCATCATGTTCATCCTGAACTTCGCCAACTGGGACTTCGTCCTCGGCCTGCAGAAATTCCAATGGGCCGGCCTGGACAACTTCGAACGGCTCATCGACGACGCCCGGTTCCACAAAACCTATCTCAACAACCTCATCTTCATGGCCACCGTGCCCATCTGCATGGCGATCTCCCTGGCTTTGGCCATCATCATCGACAAGCACGTGTTCATGAAGGATTTCTTCAAGGTCACCTATTTCATGCCCTACATCTCCAGCGTCGTGGCCGTGGCCGTCGTCTGGCAGGTGCTGTTCCACCCGTCCAAGGGGCCGGTGAACCATTTCCTGCGCTGGATCGGCATCGACAACCCGCCCCGCTGGATCGCGGACCCGGACTGGGCGCTCATTTCCGTCATGATGATTTCGATCTGGATCTCCATCGGCTTCAACATGATCGTATATCTTGCGGGCCTGCAGGCGATTCCGAAGGACCTGTACGAATCGGCGGAAATCGACGGCGCCGGCGGCTGGACCAAGTTCCTCCGCATCACGCTGCCGCTCATTTCGCCGACCACCTTTTTCCTGCTCATCACGGGCATCATTTACTCGTTCAAGGCCTTCGACCTGATCGCGGTGCTGACCAAGGGCGGGCCGGCGGGCTCCACGAGCCTCATGGTCTGGTACATGTACGAATCCGCCTTCGTGAACCTCAAGATCGGGTACGCTTCCGTGATCGGCACCGTGCTTTTTGTCAGCGTGCTGATCATCACCCTGATCCAGTGGGCCGGCCAGAAACGATGGGTGAACTACTGACCCCGGGAGGACGAAGCGAACGTGACGACGCAATCGCTGACCCTAAGGCAACGAAAGATCAACTGGAGAAAGCTGATCGTCACGCTGGTCATGCTGGCCGGCGGGGTCCTGTTTCTCATGCCGTTTTTCTGGATGATCTCGGCTTCCCTCAAATTCGAAAACGACGTGTTCACCTACCCGATCCAGTGGATTCCGGAGGAATGGAACGCGGCCAACAACTACCGGAAGGTCTGGCTGGGCGACCACCCCTTCTGGCTCTACTATCTGAACACGATCAAGGTGGCCGGTCTCACCACCCTGACCTCCGTGACGGTGTCCGCGCTGGCCGCATACGGCTTCGCCAAGGTGCGCTTTCCGGCGGGCAAGTGGCTGTTCCTGATCGTGCTGGCCACCTACATGGTGCCCCAGCAGGCGATCCTCGTCCCGCAGTTCATCCTGTACCGGCAGCTGGGGCTGTTCGACACCCATTTCGGTCTGATCCTGCTCAACAGCTTCAGCGTGCTTGGGACGTTCATGCTGCGGCAGTTTTTCATGACCGTCCACCAGGACTACATCGAATCGGCGAAAATGGACGGAGCCGGCCACTTCCGCATCTTCGCGCAGATCGCCCTGCCGCTCATCCGGCCCGCCGTCGCCACCTACGCCATCCTGCGGTTCATCTGGACGTGGAACGACTACCAGAACCCGCTCATTTTCCTGCGGACCGACCGGCTGTACACCCTGCAGCTGGCCATGCAGAAATTCGCCACCATCAACGGCGAGTACTACTCCCTGATCATGGCCGCCGCGGTGTCCGCCATCGTGCCGCTGCTCATCGTGTTCGTCATCGGGCAGAAACACGTCATCGAGGGCATATCCTTGGGCGGCGTCAAGGGCTGAACGGGTCCCGGCCGGCACATGCGCGGTGTGCACAAGAAGTCAAAAATTTTTGAAAAAAGTAATAGGATGCGCATGTAACCGTTTCAACCCGCTGATAAATTGAAGCTGAACATCCAAACCTGCACGAATGAGGAGGGTTTCCATGAAAAGGACAGTGTGGTTCGGTCTCGCCTGCCTGATCCTGGTGCTGGGCCTCTTGTCCGCATGCTCCGGAGGGGGAAGCCAATCGTCGCAATCTTCGCCAAGCCCGTCGGCAAGCAGCCCGTCTGCGTCTCCGTCTCCCTCGGCCAGCCAGCCGGCCCAGGAACCGGTGACGATCAAGTTCCACACCCACGGCGTGGAACAGCAGTACAACTGGTCGGAAACGATCGCCGCCTTCGAGCAGAAATACCCGCACATCAAGGTGGACCTGGTCGTCCTGAGCGAAAAGGGCGACTCGCAGGAAGCGCTGCAGAAGCTGGACCTGGAAGCGGCCAGCGGCGCGCAGCTGGATGTCCTCATGTTCTCCGATCCCGCTTCCTACGCGCAGCGGGTGGGCATCGGCATGGTGGCGCCCCTTGACGAGTTCATCGCCAAGGAAGGTTTCAAGGTCGAAGAAGAATACAAGGTCAACACGACCCTGGACGGCAAGGTGTACGCGCTGCCCGGGAAATTCAACCCGTGGTACGTCCTGCTGAACAAGGACCACCTGGAAGCCGCCGGCCTGCCGGTGCCGAAGGACTGGACCTGGGACGATTTCGCCGAATACGCCAAGAAACTCACCACCCCCGAACATTACGGCACCTACTTCCACGGTCCGCAAAACGGCGGCTGGATGGAGTTCCTGAAGCTGCACCTGGGCAACCGCCTCAACGAGTCGACGGAGTTCCTGAAGCCCGACGGCACGTCCAACCTTGACAGCCCGCACTTCCGGAAAACCCTCGAGCTCAGATGGAAGATGGAAAAGGAAGACAAATCCGCCGTCCCGTACGCGGATATGCTGTCGCAGAAGCTCCACTACCGCACCCAGTTCTTCACCCAGGCGGCCAGCATGATCCTCATCGGCAGCTGGATGAACAGCGAGCTGGGCGGCACGGAGCAGAATCCGCTCAACCACCGCGTGGCGGTCGCGCCGTATCCGAAGAACGAGCCGTCCGATCCGATCGGCGTCACGCCGGTGACGACGGACTTCATGGCGGTGGCGGAGAAGTCGCAGCACAAGGAAGCGGCCTACACCTTCATCCGCTGGTACACCACGGAAGGGCTGGCCAACTACGGGCGCAACGTGCCGTCCTGGAACGGCGTGTCGAGCGACGCGCTGGAATCGATCATCGACAAGATCCTGAGCGCTACGCAGAAGCCGGAACTGGTCGACAAGGAATCGCTCCTGTACACGCTGTCCAACTCCAAGTCCGGCATGATCGTCCCGCCGGTGTCCTACCAGTCGGAAGTCTACAAGGCGCTCAACGAAGAGTTCGAGCTGTTCATCCTCGGCGAGCAGGATCTGGATACGACACTGAGAAAAATGCAGGAACGCGTGCAAAAGATCATTGATTCCAACAAATAATCGGTCCGGCAAAAAAGCGGACGGGCTGGTACAATAGAGACAAGCGAGGAACGGAACATCCGGATTTCCGTTCCTTGCTTGTCTGGAGGCCTGGGAACATGACCCGTTGGATCAAAGCCGCAACGTCCCTGTCTTTTCGCCTCAAGCTGATGATCGCGTCGGTGGCCTGCATCCTGATCCCGACGTGCATCACCCTTTTTGCGTCCAACGCGGTTACCGAGAAAGCGATGCGGCAGCAGGCGCTCGACAACGCCCGCAGCACCCTGCAGCTGGTGGACGGCTACGTGTCCAACCTGCTGGATTTCATGCTGTACGTGGTCAACTACATCCAGGTGGACGCGGAGATCAACGTGGTGCTGCGGGAGCAGGCCCGGGAGCGGCCGGCCGGTACCGCTGCCGGAGGCGCCGCGGCGGAGCCCGGACCCGTTCCGTCGCCCGCCCCGGCCTCCTCACAAGAGTACAAGCGTTTCGTCGACGAGTATTACACCGTCATCAAGAAGCTTGACAACCTCTCCATCGCCGGAGGGGAGCAATACTTCATCACCATCCTGCTGCCCAACGGGAAGTCCTACACGAACTATCCGCTGGACGAGTGGGACCCCAACCGGTGGCGGGAAGAGCCCTGGTTCGGCCGGCTGCAGGCGCTGCGCGGGTTCGACACGTATTGGGTGGGGACGCAGCCCACCGTGTTCCGCACGCTCAAGAAAACCCACCCGTACCAGCTGTCCGTCGCCCGCCCCCTGCGCACCGCCAGCACGGAAATCTACGCCTACGTCATCGTCACCGTGCTCGAAGACCAGATCAGCTACATCTTCCAGCGGCTGGCGGGCGGACAGGAGATCGCCCTGATCGACGACAGCGGATTCGTCCACTCCCATACCGATCCCGCCAAGATCGGCAGCGTCATGCGGGATCTGCCGTCCATGGCGTCCGGCTTTTTCCGGCTGGACGGCGAAGACTATCTGATCGCCCGGGAAGACCTGACCTATGCCGATTGGTCCCTGGTGCTCCTGTCGCCCTACAAGGAAGCCATCGCAGGCGTGAACAACATGAACCGGGCCGTTTTCGTCTACCTGATCGCCTCCTTCCTCGCCTTCATGATTTTGCTGATCTTCCTCATCGGCACGTTCACGAAGCCGCTCAAGCGCCTCGGGCGTCTGGCGGAAACCGTGCAGAGGGGCAATCTCCAGGTCCGGTCCCACATCCGGGGACGGGACGAAATCGGGTATCTGGGCACCTCCTTCGACCAGATGCTGGACCGGATCAACGTGATGATCGCGGAGATCACGGCGGAACAGACCAAAAAGCGCAAGGCGGAGCTGGCCATGCTGCAGGCCCAGGTCAACCCGCATTTTCTGTTCAACGTGCTCAATTCCATCCGCATGAACATCCTGCGCAAGGGCGACCGGGAGAACGCCGAGGTCATCGGCTCCTTGTCGCGGCTGCTGCGGATGACCATCGAGCAGGAGCGGGAGCTCATCCTGCTGGGTGAAGAAATCGAGCTGGCCGCCCACTATGTGCGGCTCATGAACATGCGGCGCAGGGACAACGCCGAGCTGGTGCTGGACATTCCCGAAGAAGCGCTGTCGCAGCCGGTGCCGCGGCTCATCCTGCAGCCCCTCATCGAAAACGCGCTGATCCACGGCCTGAAGCAGGGCGGAGGCGTGATCCGGGTCAGCGTGCGGATGGCGCCGGACCGCATGGTGATCGAGGTGCGGGACGACGGAGCCGGCATGGAGCCGGAAAAGCTGGAACGGCTGCGGGCCGGCATCGCTTCTTCGTCCGGAACTTCCGCCGCTTCCGGTTTATCCGGCGCTTCCGGCTTCTCTGTCGCTTCCGGTTTCCCCGACGTTTCCGGTTTCCCCGACGTTTCCGGTTTCCCCGGCGTTTCCGGCTTCTCCGGCCATTCCGGCTTCTCCGGCGCTGTTGGCTTCTCCGGCCCCCGGGAGCGGGACCGGGATGCCGAAAAACGGCGCGGTTTCTCCGGCATCGGCCTCACCAACGTGCACGAGCGCCTGCGTTTCATTTACGGGGGAGGCGCGGAAATGCGCATCGACGCCGAGAAACACCGCGGCACCACGGTGACGCTGGTCATCCCCCGCGAGGAGGTGAGCGCGGTCCATGTACAAAGTCATGCTGGTGGATGACGACTACCCGGTGCTGGAATACCTGGCGGAATCGATCAACTGGGAAGAGCTCGGCATGGCGCCGCCGACCCTGCATACGGACGGCGAAGAGGCCCTCGGCCACGCCATCGGCGACATGCCGGACATCGTCATTACCGACATCGGCATGCCGAACATGGACGGCCTTGAGCTGATCGAACGGCTGCGGGAAATGAAGCCGGGCGTGCGCGTGGCGATCCTGTCCTGCCACTCCCAGTTCCATTACGCCCGGCAGGCCCTCAAGCTCAAGGTGCAGGACTATCTGCTGAAGGAAACGCTGGACCCGTCCGAGCTCGTCAAACTGCTGCTGCAGTTCAAGGAATCCCTGGACCAGGAGCGGCTTGCGGACCGGGAGCAGGAGCAGCTTCGGCACATCGTGAACCGCAACCGGGAAAAAATGAAGGAAACCTTCATCCGCGCCACCATCCACCAGCCGATCCTGCATCCGGAGGAATGGAAGCGGGAGCTTGTGTCCTTCGGCCTGTCCGCGGACGGCACGGCGCTTCTGCCGGTGCTTGCGCACCTGGACCATTTCACGCAGGCCCGGAAAAGGTTCCGGACCGAGGACGTGCTCCGCTTTGCCGTGCTGAACGTGGTGGAAGAGGTGGCCTCCGCGCGTCCCGGCGTCGCGTATTTTCCGTACAGCGCCAAACGGTCCTTTTTCCTTTTCGCCTTTGAACCGAGCCTCAAGATCAATCCTTACGACGAAGCGGCGTCGTTCGTCCGGCAGGTCCTGCAGGGCGTCCGGCAGTCCCTCAAGCTGTCGCTGTCGTTCATCATCGGCGATCCGTGCCGCTCCCCGCTGGAGCTCCAGAAAGAGCTTTCGGAGCTGCTCTTTTGCGAAGGGCAGCGGTTCTACCTGGAGGACGGCGCCGTGGTCAAGAAAGGCCATCCGCGCTACGCGGACGCCGACCTGTTCCGCGACTACGACCGGGCGCGGGAAGAGTTCCGGAACCTGCTGCTTGCGGACCGGCGGGACGACGCCCTGTCCGCCCTGGTCCGGCGCTGGATGACGCATTTCCGCGAACGCCCCCGGCCGCCGGAGACGATCAAGGACTGGGTGCTCAAGCTGCTTTTGGATCTGAAACTGAAGGTGCATTCCCTGCGGTTTTTCCAGGCTCCCTACACTGCGGAGGCCTTGCATCAGGAGATTTCGGAAATCGAATCCCTGTCGGAACTGGAAAACTGGCTGACCGCCCGTCTGCAGTCGCTGAAACCCGTCGTGAAGGACATCCTGCAGACCTGCGGCCGGCCGGAAATCATGCAGGCCTATCAGTATGTCGCCGCCAACCTGGACAAAAAGATAGGCCTGGAGGAAATGGCGGCCCATTTGCACCTCAATCCCAGCTATTTCAGCCGCATGTTCAAGAAGGAGACGGGGGAGACGTTTACCGATTTCGTCATCCGGATGAAAATGGAGCGGGCCCGGGAACTGCTCGACACCACGGAATATCCGGTCGGCCGGATCTGCGACATGCTCGGCTACGACAACCAGAGCTATTTCATCAAAACCTTCAAATCCGTCGTGGGCGTCACCCCGATGGAATACCGCCGGATCGGCGTGGCGGGCAAATGAACCGGGAAGCGTTCGCGTCCGGCCTGCACCCGCCCGTGGACAAGAGCCGCCTGCTGTTCCCGGAAGGCCTTGGGGCGTGGCGGGATAAGGTCCTCGCCCACCCTGACACGCGGCGGATGGCGGAAGAAATGCGGGAAGAAACGGACCGCTTCCTTGCCCGTCCCATCCCCCATTTGCCGTGGTCGCTGTTTCGGCTGTTCGAGGAGGACGGTTCCCGGAAGCCCTACGAGATTCCGTACTTTGAGAAGCGGCAGCGGCTGACCACTTTGGCGATCACGCATCTGCTGCATCCGGACAAACCCGCGTACCGGGAGGCTATGTACGACATCCTCTGGTCTGTGTGCGACGAGTACACCTGGTGCCTGCCGGCCCATCTGCCGCAGGACTGCGGCCTTGCCGACCCCGCCGCCCATGTCGACCTGTTCGCCGCGGAGACCGCCTTTGCGCTGGCTGAAATCCTGACCCTGACGCGGGACCGCCTGCCGGCAAGGATCGAAAGGCGCATCCGGGCCGAAGTGCGGCGAAGGGTACTCGAGCCGTTCCTCAAAGGAGGCCCGTTCGGCTGGGAGAAAGCCCGCCACAACTGGTCGGCCGTATGCGCCGGTTCCGTCGGAGCGGCGGCCATTTACCTGATTGAAGACCGGGAAGAGCTGGCGGCGGTGTTGTCGAAGGCGCTGGCGGCGCTGGAACGCTTCCTGGACGGCTACGGCGCCGACGGGGCGTGTACGGAAGGATACGGATACTGGGCCTACGGATTCGGCTTTTTTGTGTATTTCGCGGATTTGCTGGACAAGGCGACGGGCGGCGCCGTGAACCTGTTTGCCCGGGAGAAGGTTGCAGCCATCGCCCGGTTCGCCGGGCACTGCTTCATGAGCGGCCGCAAGGTGGTCAACTTCTCCGACGCGCCGCCGGAAGCGGCCGTAGACTTGGGCTTGTTCCATTATTTGCACCGGCGGTTCCCGGACACCGTCTTGCCGGCGAAGGAGCTTCGCGGCCCGTTCCGGCCGGACCACTGCGGCCGATGGGCGCCCGCGATCCGCGGCCTCGCCTGGTACAGGCCGGAACTGGAAGGCGCGCCTTGGGGGAAGATGTCCGTCTGGTTCCCGGACGCCCAATGGCTCCTCTCCCGTCACGCGGACGGCGCGCACACCTTTTTCTTTGCCGCCAAGGGCGGGCATAACGACGAGCCCCACAACCACAACGACGTCGGCCATTTCATTCTGCATATGGACGGCGAGACGTTTCTCGCGGACATGGGCTGCGGCCTTTACACCCGGGACTATTTCGGCCCGCGGCGGTACGAAATCATCTGCAACTCGTCCCTGGGCCACTCGGTGCCGATCATCGGCGGGCAAGGCCAGCAGGCGGGAAGCGAATACCGGGCGAAGGTGCTGCGGGGGGAGACCGGGCGCGCGGAGGACGTCCTTGTCCTGGACATCGCCGGAGCCTACGCGGTGCCATCACTGCAAAGCTGGGTGCGCACCTTCGTCTGGCGCAAGGCCTCTTCGCCGCAGCTCATCCTGGAAGACGAGTTCGCCTTCACCGAAGAACCCGGCGAGCTGACCGAACGGTTCATCACGCCCTTCCGGCCGGAGCTCGCGGGAGCCGGCCGCGTCATCCTGCGGGGCCGCGGCCGGCTGCTCATGGAATATGACGCCGCGCTGTTGGAACCAAGGGTGCAACCCCTCGAATTTCTGACTCACGACGGAAAAACGGAGACGTTCTACGCCTTAGATTTTTCGGTCAAACTGCCGCGGCATGCAGGCTTGCAGGTCACCAGCCTATCGCAAGCCGTCCCGCAGGATGCCGGCCCTTCGCCAACCAGCTTGCAGGATGTTGGCCTTCCACCTGTCAGGCCGCAGGACGCCGGACTTCCGCCATCCGGTCCGCAAAGGCCCACCCTTGCACGGACCGGTCCCTTGTACGCCGGCCGGCTCCGGTTCCGGTTTTCGTTCTGGACGCCAACGGACATATAGTCCGTTACATGCCGGAATTTGGTACCGCAAAAAACGTAACGGACATATAGTCCGTTACAGCTTGCGAATGTCGCTGAGAAAACGGTTTCAGAAACGCTCACCGCCGTCTGACGGACCATATGTCCGTTAGATTTTACCAATCCGCTTTCGGCCGTCTGTAACGGACCATATGTCCGTTAGGAATCCGACGGCGGTGCCAGAAGGAGGATATCACCGTGCCCGATCGCTCCGCCTCCTGGACGGAGGAGGCCTGGAACAAAGTCAACGAAAAAGTGGCCCGCACCGCCTCCGTCATCGGCAGCCGTTTCCCCCACGCGACGAAGGACGGCAAATACGTGATGGAAAGGCCCCACTGGTGGACCGCCGGCTTCTGGCCGGGCCTCCTGTGGCTGCTCTACCGGGAATCCCGGCACGAGCCTTGGCGGCGGATTGCCGAAGATTGCGAGAACCAGCTCGACCAGGTCATCTGGGATTTCGAAACGCTGGACCACGACATCGGCTTCATGTGGACCCTTACGAGCCTCGCCCGATACAAGCTGCTGGGAGCGCCGGACGCGCGGCGGCGCGCGCTCCTCGCGGCCAACCTGCTGGCAGCACGCTATAACGCGCAAGGGCGGTTCCTCCGCGCCTGGAACCCGTGGCACGAAGGCCAGGACAACCGAGGCTGGACCATCATCGACAGCCTGATGAACCTGCCGCTCCTGTTCTGGGCATCCGAAGAGACGAAAGACCCGCGCTATGCCCATATCGCCAGAGCTCACGCGGAAACCGTCCTCGCCCATTTCGTGCGCGAAGACGGTTCCGTCTGCCACATCTACACGTTCGATCCCTTCACGGGCGAGCCCCTTGGCCCCCTCGGCGGCCAGGGTTACGACGAAACGTCCGCCTGGTCGAGGGGCACGGCCTGGGCAATCTACGGCTTTGCGCTTTGCCACCGCTATACGGCGGACCATCAATTCCTGCACGCGGCCGAACGCGTCGCACGCTTCTTCCTCGCCCATCTGCCGGAAGACTTCGTGCCGTACTGGGATTTCCGCCTGCCGCCGGACGCGCCGAAATACCGGGATTCTTCGGCGGCGGCCTGCGCCGCCTGCGGCCTCCTGCAAATCGCAGAGCAGACGGCTCCGTCGGAGGCCCCGGCGTACCGGCAGGCGGCGGAAAACATCCTGCACTCCCTCTACACCCGCTACGGCGCCTGGGACGATCCCGCCCATGAAGGACTCATTGTCAAGGGGACCGGCCATTGCCCGGAAGGCAAAAACATCGAAGTATCCCTCATCTACGGCGACTACTTCTTCGTGGAAGGACTGTCCCGGCTGCGGGGAAACACGGAATTGTTCTGGTAAGAGGAGGCGCGGCGCATGGCATCCCATGACCAATCCCATGACCGGGCGTATTGGCTGCGCACGATGCTGCGGATCGCGGAACCGGTGCTCGCCCGCCTCGCGGAAAGCCGCCTCGCTGCCGCCATGCCCGTGGAAGGCCCGCCGGACCGCAAAAAGTATGCGCCGTTGGAAGCCTTCGGCCGGACGCTGGCGGGCATCGCGCCCTGGCTGGAATCCGGCACGGAAGAAGACGAACGCCACCGCTTCGCGCAACTGGCGCGGGAAGGGCTGGACCGGGCCACGCATCCCGATTCGCCCGACCGGATGAATTTCGGGGAGAGCGACCAGCCAATCGTGGACGCGGCGTTTCTCGCCCAGGCCATCCTGCGCGCGCCGACGGAGTTGTGGGAGAAGCTGCCGGACAGGGTGAAACGGCAAGTCGCCCAGGCCCTCAAGGAAACGCGCACCCGCAAACCGCATTTCTGCAACTGGCTGCTGTTTTCCGCCATGATCGAAGCGGCCCTGCGCCGCATGGGCGAAGACTGGGACCCGATGCGGATCGACTACGCCCTGAAGCAGCACGAGCAGTGGTACGCCGGCGACGGCGCCTACGGGGACGGCCCGCATTTCCATTGGGACTACTACAACAGCTACGTCATCCATCCCATGCTGCTGGACATTCTGGCGGCCGTGGGCGGTGAGCATCCGGAGTGGGAACGCATGCGCAAACCAACCTTGCGCCGCGCCCAGCGGTACGCCGAGGTGCTGGAGCGCCTCATCTCCCCCGAAGGCACCTTCCCGCCCCTGGGGCGGTCGCTGGCCTACCGCTTCGGCGCGTTCCATCTCCTGTCCCAGCTGGCGCTCCTCCGGAAACTTCCCGACAGCCTGCCCGCCCCGCAGGTGCGCTGCGCCCTGACGGCGGTCATCCGCAACATGGTCGAAAGGGAAGGCACCTTTGACGAAAACGGCTGGCTGCGCATCGGGTTTTGCGGCCATCAGCCGTGGATCGGGGAACGCTACATCTCCACCGGCAGCCTGTATCTGTGCCTCGCCGTCTTCCTGCCCCTCGGGCTGGATGCCGGCGACCCCTTCTGGACCGGAGAGCCCATGGACTGGACGGCGAAAAAAATCTGGTCCGGCCGCCGGGTCCCCGTCGACCATGCCCTGGACGAAGATTGACCGGACGGAACAGGACCGTCACCCGAAGGCTGACCGGACGGGACAGAGCCGTTACGTCAACAGACCATCCCGCAAACCGCCATGGATCGGAGGAATCCGCGTTGACCGAAAAAGCCAAAAACTTCGTGCGGCACATCCACGACCCGGATTACGAGTTGCAATACCGCGGCAAACCCATCGACCATCGCACCATGATCTGCGACCGGGGCCGGGACAAGGAATCCCTGAACGGCTGGTGGAACTTCGGCATCGACCAGTACGACACCTGCCTCAGGGCGCGCTGGTTCGAGGAAATCGAAACGGAAAACGGCCGGACCCTGCCCCTCGACTACAGCTTCGACGAATGGGAAAAAATCCGGGTTCCCTCCTGCTGGAACACCGAACGCGAACGCTACTTCCTCTATGAAGGCAGCGCCATATACACCCGCAAATTCCAATACGTCCCGCGCGGCGAGAAACGGGTGTTTCTCAAATTCGGCGCCGCCAACTACGAAGCGAAGGTGTTCCTCAACCGGGAATACCTCGGCTTCCACAAGGGCGGCTCCACCCCGTTCTACATCGAGGTGACGGGGAAGCTCCAGCCGCAAAACCGGATCCTGGTGGTGGTGAACAACACCCGCAAGCGGACGAACGTCCCCTGCGAAAACACCGACTGGTTCAATTACGGCGGCCTCTACCGGGACGTGGAGCTCATCCGCCTTCCCGCCGCCTTCATCAAGGACTTCACCGCCCAACTCGTGCCGGGCAGCAACTTCTCCAAAATTCGGGTCACCTTGACCGTCGACGGCGCGGACACCGGGACGGCCATGTTCACCGTTGAAGAACTCGGCATCCGGCACCCCGTCACCATCGCCAACGGCTTCGGCAGCGCGGAAATCGACGCCAGACCCGAGCTGTGGTCCCCGGACAACCCGAAGCTGTACGATGTGCGCCTCACTTTCGGGGAAGACGAAGTCCGCGACCGGATCGGCTTCCGCGAAATCCGCACCGAAGGCACCGACATCCTGCTCAACGGCAAAAAAATCTATCTCAAAGGCATCAGCGCCCACGAGGAAAGCGTCAAAAACGGCAAGGCGATCAGCGAGGACGAAATCCGGGAGAACTTCCGCCTGGCGAAGGAAATGAACTGCAACTTCATGCGCCTCGCCCACTATCCCCACACGGAGCGGGCGGCGCAGATCGCCGACGAGATCGGCATCATGCTGTGGGAAGAAATCCCCGTCTACTGGGCCATCGAATTTGAAAACGAGGAAACCTATCAGGACGCCGAAAACCAGCTCGCCGAGCTCATCCTGCGCGACCGCAACCGGGCCAGCGTGATCATCTGGTCGGTGGGCAACGAAAACGCCGATACGGACGCCCGCTACCGTTTCATGAGCCGCCTCGCCCGGCGGGCTAGGGAGCTGGACCCCACCCGCCTGATCTCCGCTGCCTGCATGCTGGACCACGTCAACCACGTCATTGACGACCGGCTCGCCGCCGAGCTGGACGTCATCGGCGCGAACCAGTACTACGGCTGGTACCAGACGAATTTCGACGACCTGATCAAACTGTTCGAAAACAGCCGCCCGGACAAACCCGTCATCATCAGCGAATTCGGCGCCGACGCCAAGCCCGGCCACCGGGGCACGAAGGACGAAAAGGGCACCGAAGACTGCCAATTGGACATCTACCGGAAGCAGGTGGACGTCCTTCGGCGAATCCCCTACGTCAAGGGCATGACCCCGTGGATCCTGTACGACTTCCGCTGCCCCCGCCGGCTGCACTTCACGCAAAACTACTACAATACGAAAGGGCTGCTCTCCGCGGACAAAACCTACAGGAAACCCGCTTTCTTCGTGATGAAGGAATTCTACGCCCAAATTTAGAGCCGCCTGCCGTCTCGCTCAGAATCGAGTAGAAGGGGGCGGCTAGCCCCCGTCCTCTCACACCACCTGGCATGC
>ERZ795042.1454-NODE-1454-length-15290-cov-5.158713_pt1 | contig 15290 bp, 9 predicted proteins | sample MGYA00375126_ERZ795042 | MGnify/ENA primary metagenome ERZ795042 (study PRJEB30171, sample SAMN05518105) | compost metagenome | isolation source: Feedstock adapted compost from Newby Island compost facility, Milpitas, CA | place: USA:Newby Island compost facility...
CTGTTCCAGTCCGTCGGTCACCCGCCCGCGCAAGCCCAGAGTGCCGTCTTCCGTTGTCACCAGCACTTCGCCCAAACGCTCGAATTCCTTCACCAAAAAACTGATCCGTGCCGATGCAAAACCGAGGACAATGCGCAGACGATGGCCTTGTCCGGCGAGTCTTTTTGCCAAGTAATACAAGGGCGGAATACCGATGCCGCCGCCGATGAGCGTACAAAGCGAGGGGGCCGACGGGTCGGGGAAGCCCCGCCCCAACGGCCCGAGCAGGTCGACCGTATCGCCGGGAACGCGGCGGCTCAGCCAACGGGTGCCGTCGCCGTCGACCCGGTACAACAAATGTAACAGCCCCCGTTCTTCATCGTAGTCGAAGAGGCTGATAGGACGGCGCAGCAAGGGGTAAACCGTGTCGCCGCACCGCACGTGGAAAAACTGCCCCGGTTGGGCAGGAAAACGTTGCGGACAACACAGCGTCATGTGGAAAATCCCCGGGCAGACCTCTTCTTGCCGCGCCACTTCCATCCAGTGCAATGAATCGGACAAGGGGTGTCGTTCCGTCTTCATCGGGGCACCTCGTTTCCTGTTATTCCCCGCGGCACAGGCTTAACGCGGGCATTTCCATCTTACCCAACGGTTCCACTTGCATGGCCATCCGTCCGATGACCGTCAAAAACGCCTCCGCCGTATCCAAAGACGTCAAACATGGCACGCCGTTTTCCACCGCTTCCCGGCGAATGCGAAAACCGTCCCGCCGCGGCTCTTTCCCCCGCGTCAACGTGTTGATAACCAATTGAACTTCCCCTTTGCGAATTTCGTCGATGATATTGGGCTGACCTTCCGACAGTTTCTTGACCCGGGTCACCTGCAAGCCGTGGGCGGTCAAAAAGTCGGCCGTACCGCTGGTGGCGGCGAGCTGAAAACCTAAAGCGACAAAACGGCGCAACAGGGGCAACGCTTCCTGCTTGTCCTTGTCGGCGATGGTCACCAAAATGCGGCCTTCTTCCGGCAAGCGGATACCGGCGGCCAACAACCCTTTGTACAAAGCTTTCGCCAGATCGGTATCGCGCCCCATCACTTCCCCCGTCGATTTCATTTCCGGCCCCAGCGTCGGCTCCACACGCCGCAACTTGGCGAAGGAAAAGACCGGCACTTTTACCGCCACCGTGTCTTTTACCGGCAGGGCGCCGCTGGCATACCCAAGATCCCGCAGCCGTTGCCCGAGCATCAACTGCGTCGCCACATGGGCCATGGGCACGCCCGTCACTTTGCTCATGAACGGCACCGTGCGGGAAGCCCGGGGGTTCACTTCAATGACATAAACATCGTCTTGTACGACGACGAATTGAATGTTCAGCAAACCTTTCACGCGCAAGGCGCGGGCGATGCGAATCGTGTAATCGACCAGTTTTTCCTGAGCGGCCGCAGAAATGCTCTGCAAAGGATAGACGGCGATGGAATCGCCGGAATGCACGCCGGCCCGCTCGATATGCTCCATCATCCCGGGAATGAGGACGTCCTCCCCGTCGGCCAAAGCGTCCACTTCCACTTCCTTGCCCTGCATATACCGGTCGATTAAGACCGGATGCTCGTGGCTGGCCCGCACGGCTTCCTGCATGTATTCCATCAATTCGTCTTCATTTTCGACGATTTCCATGGCCCGTCCACCCAACACATACGAAGGACGCACCAACACAGGATAGCCCAATTCCTTGGCCACGCCCGCCGCCTCTTCCGCCGCATACACCGTCCGCCCCGGCGGTTGCGGGATGTTGAGCGACCGTAGCAGCTCTTCAAACCGGCGGCGGTCTTCGGCCGTATCGATGCTGTCCAATGACGTGCCCAAGACGTGGAAACCGGCCGCTTCCACATCGGCCGCCAAGTTCAGGGCCGTCTGTCCGCCGAATTGCACGACGACCCCGACCGGTTGTTCCTTTTCAAGAATGTTTAATACGTCTTCCGTGTGCAACGGCTCAAAATAAAGCCGATCCGATGTATCGAAGTCGGTGGAGACGGTCTCAGGGTTGTTGTTGATCATGACCGCTTCCATGCCGGCGGCGCGAATCGCCTGCACGGCGTGGACGGTGGCGTAATCGAATTCAATGCCTTGCCCGATGCGGATGGGCCCGGAGCCGAGCACCACCACCACCGGCTTCGCCCCTTTCTGCCATTCGTCTTCCTGGCCGTACGTGGAATAATAATAAGGCGTTTGGGCGGGAAATTCGCCGGCACATGTGTCAACCATTTTATAGACGGGACGGATGCCGTAAATTTGCCGCAGCCGGCGAATTTCTTGCGCCGTCGTGCCACACAGGGCGGCAATGCGGGTGTCGGAAAACCCGGCCCGTTTCGCCTGCCACAACGTCTCCCGATCCAATGGTTCCCCCGCTGCTTGCAACTTCTGCTCCATCGCGACAAGGCCGGCAATTTTGCGCAAGAAAAACGGGTCAATTTGCGTCAACCGATGGACTTCTTCCAAATTCAATCCCCTGCGGAATGCCTCGGCCAACAGAAACAACCGCTGGTCGTCCGGATGAATGAGCCGTTCGCGCAACACGTCGTCGGACAACGTCTCGTATTCCTTCAACAACAAGCCGTCGACGCCGATTTCCAGCGAACGGACAGCCTTTTGCAACGATTCTTCGAAGGTGCGGCCGATGGCCATCACTTCACCCGTCGCTTTCATTTGGGTGCCCAGCTTCCGATTGGCGTGGGAAAACTTATCGAAAGGCCAACGGGGAATTTTCGTCACGACATAATCCACCGTCGGTTCAAAAAAAGCATACGTTTGACCAGTCACCGGATTTTTCAATTCGTCCAATGTGTACCCAATGGCGATTTTCGTCGCCATTTTGGCGATGGGGTATCCGGTGGCTTTGGATGCCAACGCACTCGAACGGCTCAAGCGCGGATTGACTTCAATGATGAAATAACGATCGGTAACCGGATCCAACGCCAACTGCACGTTACACCCGCCCTCAATGCCCAACGCCCGTACGATGGTTATGGCCACTTCCCTGAGCCGCTGCACTTGTCCATCGGAAAGCGTCAAACATGGGGCCACGACGATGCTGTCCCCGGTATGGACCCCCACCGGATCGACGTTTTCCATGCTGCAAATGGCCATGCAATGATCCGCGCTGTCCCGGATCACTTCAAATTCGATCTCTTTCCAGCCGCGGATACTTTGTTCGATGAGGCACTGGCCAATGGGACTCAATTGCAGGCCGTTGCCGACAATTTCGAGCAATTCTTCCCGGTCCTCGGCGATGCCGCCGCCGGTACCGCCCAACGTGAACGCCGGCCGGACGACCACCGGGTAGCCCACCTTCTCGGCAAAGGCGACGGCCTCTTCGACCCACTTCACCGTCACACTTTCGGGTATGGGCAATGCCAATTGTTTCATCAATTGCCGGAATGCCTCGCGGTCTTCCGCCATATGAATGGAGTCGATCTTCGTTCCCAACAGTTGGACGCCGTACTGCCGGAGAATGCCTTCTTCCTCCAATTTTGTGGCCAAATTGAGGGCCGTCTGACCGCCCAGGGTGGCCAACAGGCCGTCGGGCCGTTCTTTCCGGATAATCCGCGTCAAAAAGGACGGCGTTAGGGGCTCGATATAAATGTGATCCGCCATTTCCGGGTCGGTCATAATCGTCGCCGGGTTGCTGTTGATGAGTACAACTTCCAGCCCCTCTTCTTTGAGCGCGCGGCACGCCTGCGTGCCCGCATAGTCAAACTCGGCCGCCTGACCGATGACAATGGGGCCCGAGCCGATGACCATCACTTTTTTCAAATGTTGAAGCTTGGGCATTATGCGTTCCCTCCCCGTTGGTCATCCATCATCCGGACAAACTCGTCAAACAAAAAGCACGTATCGGTCGGACCGGGGTGGGCATCCGGGTGAAATTGCACCGAAAAAGCCGGCCGCGATTTATGCCGCAAACCTTCCACCGAACCGTCGTGCAACAGGCGATGGGTCACCGTCAAATCGGTACCGTCCAAGGACGACTCCAGCACTTCGTACCCGTGATGTTGGGCCGTAATCCACCCTTTGTTCGTTGCGACCTCGATGACCGGATAATTGGCGCCTCGATGGCCCAACGGCATTTTACGCACTTGACCGCCGCACGCCAGCGCCAGCAATTGATGTCCCAAACCGACGCCAAACAGCGGGTAACGGGCCAACAGAGCGGCCACGGTCGGCAAAATTCCCGCCAACGTCCGGGGATCTCCCGGCCCGTTGGACAAAAACACGCCGTCGGGCGACCACGATTCAATCGTCGCCACGTCGGTATCGTACGGTGCCTGTATGACATCGCATCCTGCTTGTAACAACTTGTCGATGAAACTCCGTTTGACCCCGAAATCCAATACGACGACGGTGCGCTGGGCAGAAGCGACGGGTGTCGTCCACCGCCGCACGGCGCGGGTGGTCACCCGCTCCACGGGATGGGCAGACGGCGAAGCATTCAGCCATGTTTGCAACGCTTCTTGCGTCACCGAAGACCCATCGCTGACCAACACTCCTGCCATGGCGCCGTTGTCCCGCAAGTGGCGGGCCAACTGCCGCGTATCGATGCCGTACATGCCGACGATGCCATGGCGGCGCAACCACTCGTCCAAACTGAGCCGCCCTTGGTCCGTTATCCCTTCGTCCGGTTCATTGATAATGAGGGCCCGCAGGGAGGGTTTCGGTTCCGTTTCTTTTAGCGGCAACAATCCTCCGTTGCCCGCCAAAGGATACGTCATCAAGACCAGTTGATCGCAATACGTCGGATCGACCAAAATTTCCCGCAACCCGGACATGCTCGTCTGGGCGACGACTTCGCCGACCACCGAACCGGTGGCCCCTATGGCTTTTCCGACAAACCGGGTACCATCAGCCAAGTATAGTGTCGCTTCCATCGGTTCCATCCTTCCTCAAGCTGCTAAGTCTATTGCGGTCAATGCATCAATCAATGCCATGTGCGCCTTTATCGCAACGACCCTAACGGGCCGTCGCCGTCGCCCAAATGGGGTCGGGGCGACGTTCTTGAATGAGTTCTTCCAACACCGCCATGCGTATGGCGACGCCGTTGGTGACCTGCCGGAAAATAACCGACTGGGGATGTTCCACCACTTCACTGTCGATTTCCACGCCCCGGTTCACCGGCGACGGATGCATGATGATGGCATGAGGCTTCAAGAGACGGGCGCGGTTGACCGTCAGGCCGAACATTTGCCGGTACGCTTTAAAATCGGGAATCTCGATGGCCGTCATGCGTTCCTTCTGAACCCGGAGCATCATGACGACATCGGCCTTCAACGCCTCATCCATCGTCACTATGCGGACGCCGTTCGGCACTTGTTTGGGCATCCAGGCAAAGGGGCCGCTCAATAAAATCTCCATTCCCAACCGCGGCAGAAGGTTGAAGTGGGAACCGGCGACCCGGCTGTGCAGCACGTCGCCGATAATGGCCACTTGGAGGCCGGAGAGGCGGCCGAAGGCTTGTTTGATAGTAAGAACATCCAACAGGCATTGCGTCGGATGTTCGTTGGTCCCTTCTCCGGCGTTGATGATCGGCACTCTCACGAATTTTGTCAAGCGGTGCATGATCCCGTTTTCCTCGTGCCGAATCACCATGGCGTCAACACCCATGGCTTCAATGGTGCGAATCGTATCTTCCAGGCTTTCCCCTTTGTTGATGCTGGATGTGGACGGCTGGAAATTCAAAGTTTCTCCGCTTAAACGCTTGATGGCCATTTCAAAGGAAAAACGGGTCCGGGTACTCGGTTCGAAAAACAAATTGGCGACCACCCTTTGGGCCAATGTCTGACCGTTGGGATGGGCGAGGCGGTACTCGGCCCGTTCCAACAACGCTGCAACATCGTCCGGCGTCAACGTGGTGACCGTAATTAAATGCCGCATCATTTCCCTCCTCCACTTTCCCATAGGCCGGGCATGAAAAAAGCTCTTCGCCAAATACGGCAAAGAGCTTCGCAAAGGCACGCGCAACACGGCCCCACCGTGTGCAACAGGGCTCTTTCGCTCCTTGCCGGCCTCTCTGGACCTGCTTAAAGGATCGCTTCCCCACTTGATTTTCCTATCGGTTCCATCAACAGACCCCGTTCGTCCCCGTCCTGTTCCTCTAACGCAACGGCCACCACTTCATGCCGGGAAGTGGGAACGTTTTTCCCGACATAATCGGCCCGAATCGGCAATTCCCGGTGGCCGCGATCGATGAGCACGGCCAACTGGATCAACCGGGGGCGGCCCACATCGATGACCGCGTCCATGGCGGCGCGAATCGTCCGCCCGGTAAACAACACGTCGTCGACCAACACTACCTTCTTGCCCGTCACCGCAAACGGAATTTGCGTCCGCGTCACTTCCGGCTGGCGCCGCTTCAGCTGCCGGTCGTCCCGGTACAAGGTAATATCCAGCTCCCCCACCGGCAACTGGACGCCTTCAAATTCCGCAATGAAGCGGGCCAACCGCTGCGCCAAAAAAATTCCCCTCGTCCGGATGCCAATTAAGACGACATCGTCGACCCCTTTGTTTTTTTCGATGATCTCATGGGCAATCCGGACCAGTGAACGCCGTATGGCAGCGGCGTCAAGCAGCGTCGCCTTAATCCGCATGGCGGCTGTAGCGTTTCCCGACGCTTGGCTAAGCATCGTTTTATTGTTCATCTTCGCCACCTTTCCAGTCTCGCAGGACTCGGTTAAAAGGCTCCGATTTTCTTTCACATTATTGCACTGACCATCCATGCTGTCAATCATCTGCAAACCAATTTTTTATTACAATTTCTGAAAGAAGAATAGGAAAACGCTTTCCTCACAATGCGGGCAGCAAATTCGCCATATAGACATCGGTAATCACTACTTAAATGCTGCACTATATCTTTGAACATTCTCAAGTCGTGGCCTTATTTCACTGTAACTCCTTTACAAGTAACTCCTTTGACCAAGCCGAAGATTTATCTCCGATGACTTTTATCAATTTCTCGAGATACTCATAGAAGTTAGTTTGATTACTTAATGCATACATGCTTTTCATATTATTTGCGAAATTTGTATATTCCTCTTTACCTTTTTTACCTTTTTTTAGCGGCGCACTAAACACATCTATAATGAACTGTTCCTTGGCATTTCTCTCTTTCTTGTCACTTTTCTTTTTTTCTTGTTCATCACTTTCGCTGAATTTTTTATATAAATCTTCATCAAAATACTGCAAATGATAATAGAAATCACTGAACACTTTTATTAATTTCTTTTTGTGTTTATCATACAGATTTTCTATACATTCCTTAGCACGATCTTCAAGGTCAGATTCTTTCTTTGCTTTTGCGGCTTCATTAAAATAATTAATTAATATATTGCCATCTAAGTAAAAAAAGCCGATATCAATGTATCTAGAAGCACTTGTTAATCGATCTTGATCTTCATATTCATGTTTATCATTTTTCATTTTTTTATTGGATACTTGCTCCCCATGATTGCCTGGTGTTTCCGATCCATAGTATGTTGTTGTTGGCAGCTTTTGGTTCAATTTAATATACTTTTCGAGAAGTTCATTTATCCTCAGAATCCACTCATGCAACGATCGTTTATTTTCATTTTTTTTCTCTTTCTCTTGTTCAATATTTTTCTCTTTCCCTTGTTCGATATTTTTTTTCTGTGCTTCTTGTTCCAAATTATTTATCTCTTTTTTAATTTCAGCGTAAAGCGACCTTACTTGTCCTAAAATGTTTTTATCTTTTTCATTATCTAGACCGAATTCATCGCGTTTCGTCAGTTCAGCCAGTTTATTAAGAAAATTTTTAATATCCATTTTTTCAAACATTCTCATCAAACTGTTAACTTTATACGTCCAGGAGATTGTATGTGCACCTTGCTTCTTTCCATATTGCGTTTTTGCCCGCAACTTTTCTGGCAACTCCACTTTCTCAACAATAAAATTAGAAGCTTTAAGTTCCTGATTATCGCCTGGCGGTCCAACCGCAACAAGCACTTTTGTTTTGTCTTTAGCCTGTTTATTTATATCAATATTCTTCAGATCTTTTTCAACATCTTCCTGATTTCTACCCTTAGGCATATACTCCTGCAGCAATTCGTTCCTAAGCAAACTCTGCTTATAATCTTCATCGCCTTTATCTTTCAAGTCCTCATTATATCTTTTCAGTAATTCAGCCAATGTATTGATGATTTTTTCTATTTTATCATCAAAAGTTTTCGTAACCTTATTTTTTTTATTTTTTCCTTTGTTCTCCCCTCTTTTTTTATCCTTAATTTTATCATTTATTTTATTCTTATTATTAAATAATTTCATAATTTCAAATAAATTGTTAACAATAGGCTCTTTCAAATCCGGAAACACAGTTACAACCGCATTGTACCATTCGGTTACAATTTTGTTTCGTAAATTTTCATCTTTAAGGTTTTTTTTGTAAGTATCGAAAAGCTTTTGCGCCCAGAAGAGCGCATTATTAATTACCTTTCCGGTTATTTTACCTATCTCTCCTTCTCCTTCATATTTTTTCTCTCCCATCTCCTTATTAAGTGTTTTCAAATTTTTTAGAGCTTTTGGTTCTGCATCACCACCGGTGCTTTCTCGTTGGGTCGCAAAGGAACTGGCTTGATTTGCTTCGACAAAATAAGAAATCGCCTGTTCCAGATATTCATTGATCTTATTTAAGTCTAGTTTATTAGTTTCGATTTCTTCAATGTAACCCAAAGCAATTGCACGTTTTTCGGAGTTGGTCAGGTTACCATAAGTATTGTCCTTATCGTCCTTATATGTATCTACAGCTTCATCGGAAATGAGCCACTCTTTTAACGTTTTCAGAACAACTGGAAGCGGCTTATTAGTAAGTCTCTTGTTCCAGTATTCGCACATCAGAGACCATGCGACGAGATGATCCCCTATACTCTTCTTCGAGCCTTTCTTCTCTGTTTTTATTTCGACGGCGGTTTTTCGCCGCTCTGGTGAAATAGATACCTTATAGACCATAAGATTATTTATATCATATTTCCCTGCATTCTTATTATCTTCTTTCGATTTTTCATCCTCCTTAATACGAACGACGGCTCGCGTCCAATAATCATAATCTTCATCATTCGTTATATTCTCCCTATTCTTCCCATCACCGGACTCCTTTGTTCCTTCCTGCAACTCGGTTTTCGCCTTTCCTTCCGTCGATAGAGTTTCGCCACTCACCTCGTCTTTATTTTTTTCTTTAGATTCATGTTGTTTTTCTTCGGCCTTTTTCGTTTCATCACTGTTGCCTTCGACGTCCATCAAGTCAGTCTTTTCGGTATCCGGATCGGAATCGTATTTTTTTTCCTCAGTCTTTTTCGAATCATCATCAATGCCTTCGACGTCCATGAGGTCACCCTTTCCAGTATTCAGCTCAGTTTCCGTCTTGTCTTCCGTCGTTGAAGTCTTGTCACTCACTTTTTGTTTTTTCGGATCCGGTGTATCCGGATTATCCTCAATTCGTCGTTTGCTGCTAGTTCGCTGTATGACATCTCCGGAAACCGCTTGCCGAAGCATTTGGATGACCGCTTGGTTGCCGACGGTTTTCTGAAGCTGAAGCAGTTGCACTGACGACGGTAATAATGACCAATTTTGCGAAGAGGTTTGATTGGCGGATTGGTATCCAGTGTTTCGGTTATTAATGTTCGTCTGGGGGGAGGTGTTTGCTTTACTCATCCTCTTTCGCATATTCCTTCACCCTTCAATATGTGCACATGCTTGCGCATCATTTTTCAGTATACATGAGAAAAAGGAAGGTTGAGAATACTATAAATAAAAATAATCAACGAACACTTTATGCCATCATCGAACGGAGACGGCCGCCACAACGATGGTCGCGACGCTAAATAACCGGCTTTGGACTTCAACAATCCAAAACAGCGGGTTGCGATGGGTAGTCAAATACGGCCAACCGCCGATGTGCGAAATCCATTCTCCAAACGCCATCTTTTCCGGCACCGACCGTTGCGTCCACTGTTCGAACACGAAAATGAGCAAAGCAGCCGCGTAATATGTTCACATGTCGAGCCGCCTTTCACGGAAAAAAACACAAAACGAGGCGGCAACCGCCTCGTTCCACTTCATCATTAAAGAACATCACAGGACACACCCGCCGCTCCGACGCATCGATGCCTTGCGTGGACAAGACATCTTTGGATATGTCTGCAGCTTTACGGATTTCCGGATTTATAACATTTTTCGCAAGGCAATTTCGTTCACGTTGGCATCACAATGGGGACAATAATAAGCCATATTAACTTCATGCCCGCATACGGGATGCACCACTTGATAGTATTTTTCGGCAAAAAATCGATTTCCCCAAAGAGCCAAAGCGCTGATGACGTACTTCAACTCCCGTCCCGCTTCCGTCAAATGATATTCGTAGCGGGGCGGATGTTGGGAATACAAAACAGACCGCACAATCCCGTTGGCCTCCAACAGTTGCAGCCGTTCAGACAAGATGTTGGGCGCAATGCCGGTCAACGAAGCTTTGAGCTCATTAAACTTTCGCTGGCCGAGCAACAAATCTCGGATGATCAACAGCGTCCACCGATCACCGATAATATCCAAGGTTCGCGCAATATTGCAAGACAAATTGTATTTCTTTGGCACGGTCAACCCCTCATTTGCTTACATTGTTCAGTTGTCCGCAAACCCTCAGGTCACTGTCAGAGTCACAACGATCCGCATTTCGGTTAGTACAATAAAAATACTTGGTTGTTTTTTTGTACTTACTAGTGTAAAATTCCTACAAGAAAATTCTGCTCATAATGTTATCGGAGGAGTCAAGATGATCATTCAAAAATTAACGTGGGCAGGCATAGCCCTTTCGGTACAAGAGCAAACCATCCTCATCGATCCGATCGAGATGGAAAAAGAACCTCCCAGGAGTCCTTTCTCCGCAAATCTGGGTAAACCGCGGGAAAAAATGATTCCCCTACAACAATTTCGTCATGCCTCGGCTGTTTTCATTACCCACTTGCACCCGGATCATTTCGATCCAGCGGCCATTATCGCCACATTTGGCAAAGACATACCGGTTTATGTACCGATGGAAGCAGCCGAAGCAGCTGCAACAGCGGGACTAAGGAACGTCAGCGGCGTCCGGCCGGGCAAGTCGATTAACATCGCGTCGTTCCGCGTAATTGCCACCCATGCGGTGGACGGATTCGGATCGCCACAAGTTTCTTGGATCGTACAGAGCGATGGCCAAACGGTCATTCATTGCGGTGACACGTTATGGCACGGCTATTGGTGGCAAATCGCCCGCCAATACGGACCGTTCCGGGTCGCTTTATTGCCGGTAAACGGAGCCGTATTGACGATCCCCGGTTTATCTGTGCAAAGTACGTTGCCGGCCTGCATGACGCCAGAAGAAGCGGTGGAAGCCGCTCGAATCCTTGGCGCCGGAACGCTGGTCCCGATCCATTTTCAGACGTTCCACCATCCGCCCTACTACATCGAAACGCCAAATCTCTTGGCACGGTTACAGCGAAGGGCGGCGGAAAGAGACGTTCGGTTACACGTCCTGGAGCCCGGAGAATCGTTGAGCTTTTAACATTCCAAGGCCAATCGACGCAACAGGCGTTGCATATCTTCCGGCAATGGCGCTTCAAAGCGCATCCGTTCCCCCGTGTGCGGATGGTCGAACCCGAGCACGGCCGCGTGCAGCGCCTGACCGTCGATAGGCAAGGTGCGGCGCGGACCGTACTTCGGATCGCCGGCTACCGGATGGCCGATGTACTTCATGTGCACCCGGATCTGGTGCGTCCTTCCGGTTTCCAGGCGCAGCCGCACCAACGTGTAATCGGCAAAACGTCGTTCCACAACAAAGTGGGTAACGGCTCTTTTGCCGCCTTTTTGCACCACGGCCATCCGTTGCCGATCTTTTGGGTCGCGGCCGATGGGGGCGTCGATGGTGCCCGCGTCCACCGTCAGGCGCCCGTGGACGATGGCCACATATTCCCGCTCCACCGTATGTTCCGCCAGCTGGCGGGCCAAAGCGACGTGGGCCGAATCATGCTTGGCGACCACCAACAGACCGGACGTATCCTTGTCAATTCGGTGCACAATGCCCGGGCGCAAGACGCCGTTGATGCCCGACAGGTCACGGCAATGGTGGAGCAAACCGTTGACCAATGTTCCCGTTTCATGCCCCGGAGCCGGATGGACCACCATTCCCCGGGGTTTATTAATGACAAGCAGATCGCCGTCTTCGTAAACGATATTTAACGGCAACGGTTCCGGAAGGACTTCCAGCGGCACCGCATCTGGAACGTCCAACGTCACCACTTCGTCCACGCCGAGACGATAACTGGCTTTTACAGGACGTTCATCGACGGTTACGTGCTGTTCTTTAATCCACAACTGGATTTGGGTTCTAGATACGTTTTCCAACCGGCCGGTTAAAAATTTGTCCAAACGCTGGCCAGCATCTTCCACGTCGATCTCCCACGTATAACGGGTCTTATTCGTCTCCGTCATCGACGCTCACCGGATTGGCCTGTATTTTCTTGTCCGGAAGACGGCTCCGTCTCCCCCTTCGCATTCCGGTTCTCACCATGATCGCTCACCGCGCCGCCGCGCCATAAGGTTATGGCCAACAAAATTCCGCCGATGACCACCGCCGAATCGGCCACGTTAAAAATTGGGTAATGATAACTAAAAATGCGCACATCGATAAAATCCACCACTTCCCCAAACCGGATGCGGTCCAACAAATTGCCCACCGCCCCCCCCAGTATGAAGCCGAGAGCCCAACAAAGCCACCGTTCTTTCCGCATTCGCGACAAGGCATATACGATGACACCCGCCACGACCACAGTTACGACGATAAACAACCATCTTTGGCCTTGCAACATTCCGAAAGCTGCCCCGGCGTTGCGATGGGAAGTCAAATACAGCCAGCCGTCAATGAGCGAAATCGATTCCCCAAGCTCCATCTTTTCCGCCACTAACTGTTTCGTCCACTGATCGAACACGAAAATGAGCAAAGCAGCCACGTAATATTTCCACATGTCGAGCCGTCCTTTCACGGGAACAAAAGTACAAAACGAGGCGGCAACCGCCTCGTTCCACTTCGTCATTAGAGGACATCGTAATATTTTTCCACCGCTTCGGCACAGCGCAGGCAAAGCGTGCGGTGAACCGGATGGGTTCCCACTTCCGGCGTGATAATCCAACACCGTTCGCATTTTTCGCCTTGGGCATGCTTGACGGCCACCAGCAACGGAACCGTCTGATTGGCCCGAATGGGCTCATCCGGCGGGTGCAGCGTCACTTGCGAGACGATAAACAACTTGTCAAGCCGCTCGAATTTGCTCAACAACGCGTGCGTTTCTTTGTCCGGATACAAATCGACCGAAGCGGCCAACGACGTGCCGATGACTTTTTCTTTGCGGGCGTCTTCCAAAGCTTTCAAAACCACGTCCCGCAACTCCAAAAACTTCTGCCAACGCTCCAACGTTTCCTTGTCCAACGTCACCCGTTCACCATATGGCATGTCAGTCAGCTGCACACTGATGGCCTCGGTTCCGGGCGCGTGTTTCCACACTTCTTCCGCGGTATGGGGCAAGATGGGCGCCACAAGGCGCACCAACGAATGGAGCGCTTCGTACAAAACCGTTTGCACCGCCCGCCGCTCCGGCGCGTCGGTGCCTTGCGTGTACAAGACATCCTTGGATATGTCGAAATAAAACTGGCTTAATTCGACCGTACAGAAATTGTTCAACGTATGGTAGACGATATGGAATTCATATTCGTCATAAGCCTGAATCGTCCGCTTTTCCACTTCCTGCAGGCGGTGCAACATGTACTTTTCCAATTCCGGCAAATCGCTGTAGGCGATGCGATGTTGTTCCGGATCGAAATCGTACAAGTTGCCCAACAAAAAGCGAAACGTATTGCGGATTTTCCGGTACACCTCGGCAATTTGCTTGAGTATGCTGTCGGAAATGCGCACGTCGGCCGTGTAATCCACCGACGCCACCCACAGGCGCAAAATGTCGGCGCCCAATTGCCGCATGACATCTTGCGGGGCGATGACGTTGCCCAAGGATTTGGACATTTTCCGCCCTTCACCGTCCAGCGTAAAACCGTGGCTCAGCACTTGTTTGTAAGGCGCTTTCCCTGTGATCGCCACAGCCGTCGAGATGGACGAGTTGAACCAACCGCGGTATTGATCCGAACCTTCCAAATACATGTCCGCCGGCCACTGCAATTCCGGATGGTGTTTCAAGACGGCGGCATGGCTGGAACCGGAGTCAAACCAAACGTCCATGATGTCGGTTTCTTTCGTAAACGCCGTACCGGAACAAGCTGGACATTTCAAACCGGGGGGCACCAATTCTTCCGCCGAACGGGCAAACCAAGCCGACGAACCTTCTTTTTCGACGATACGGGCGACATGTTCGATGGCTTCCTCGTCGAGGATGATTTCACCGCAGTCGGCACAATAAAAGATGGGAATGGGCACTCCCCACACCCGTTGCCGGGAGATGCACCAGTCGCGCCGTTCTTGAATCATATTGTACAAACGCTGTTCGCCCCACGGCGGCGTAAAGCGGACGTTTTTGATCTCCTTCAGCATTGCGTCGCGGAAACCGTCGATGGATGCAAACCACTGTTCCGTCGCCCGGAAAATAACCGGCTGCTTCGTCCTCCAATCGTGGGGATATTGGTGGGTGATGAAGTCGAACTTCAATAACTTGCCTTCGTTTTGCAGTTTTTCGGTGATTTTCTTGTTGGCGTCGTCGTAAAACAGGCCGGCAAAGCCGGGCGCTTCTTCCGTAAAATACCCTTTGTCGTCCACCGGAGACAAAACAGGAAGGCCGTATTTTTGCCCGACGTAAAAGTCGTCTTCTCCGTGACCGGGCGCTGTATGTACGCAACCAGTACCGGCGTCCAACGTGACGTGCTCGCCCAATACGACCAGCGAATCCCGCTCGTAATCGGCAAATGGATGGCGGCAAACGACGCCTTCCAGTTGTTTGCCGATGAATTTTTGCCGCACGTTCACCTCATCCCAACCGACGGCTTGCCGCACTTGGGAAAGCAATCCTTCCGCCACTACATACTGATGTCCGCCGGCTTCCACCAATACGTAAGTATATTCAGGGTGTACCGCCACAGCCATATTGGCCGGCAGCGTCCAGGGCGTCGTTGTCCAGATGACAAAAGAGGTCCCGTCTTCGGGCAACAACCCTTTGCCATCCCTAACGGGAAATTTGACGTAAATGGACGGTGAGCGGTTGGCTTTGTACTCAATTTCCGCTTCCGC
>ERZ795042.1456-NODE-1456-length-15272-cov-202.478215_pt1 | contig 15272 bp, 13 predicted proteins | sample MGYA00375126_ERZ795042 | MGnify/ENA primary metagenome ERZ795042 (study PRJEB30171, sample SAMN05518105) | compost metagenome | isolation source: Feedstock adapted compost from Newby Island compost facility, Milpitas, CA | place: USA:Newby Island compost...
CGGAAATCCCCGGTTTCTCCGCGAAACCGGGGATTTTTCCCAACCTTTCGCGCGATCAGGCGAAAAACCTGCCGCCGTTCAGGATGCGCCCGGCCAAAAAACCGCCGTGGGAAAATTTGGGCTCGTAGCTGATGATGAAGGCGTGGGGGTCGAGGGCCAGAATGTCCTGGCAAAGCCGGGCATGGTGCTTGCGCTTCGTCACCACCGTATGCACCAGACGCTTGCCTTCCTTGCCCTCGCCGGTCCAGCGCGTGACCCCGTACCCCTTCTCGCGCAGGCGCTCCGCCAGGTCCCGTTTTTCTTCGCCGGTGATCACTTCCACGGCGATATAGCCGATGGCCAGCCGCTCTTCGACCCGGATGCCCAGCAGCACGCCCGCTCCGTAAGCGAGACAGTAAACCAGAAGATTCAAGGGATTCGACAAATTGTCCAGCACGATTTTGAACCCGACCACATAAATGCCGATTTCCACCGCGCTCATCATGGCCGCCACGTAGCGGATGCCTTTGACCATCAGGATCAGGCGGACGGAAAGCAGCGTCACATAGGCAAGCTGCAACGCGATGATGAGCAGAATCGTGGTCAACGGGGCCTTCTCCTTTCCCTGCCGGCGTTGCGGCGCCGGCGCCGTCAAACCGTCGCCGCAACGCCCAGGATGGCCCCGGCGAACCGGGCCAGGTCTTCGTCTTCGGCATAACGGCAGTTGTTGTTGCGCATGGGCGCGTTTTCGGGGGAAGCCATCACTTCCGCAAACCGCGGGGCGTCCGCCGCGGACAGGCCGTCGCCTTCCAGGTTCAGATTCAGGCCGGTGTCCGTCACCAGGCGGCGGAAACATTCGGCTCCGGCATACGCCCAATCCTCGTCGGTGCCGCCGCCGGACGGCGCGGCGCCCATCGCCCTCGCGATTTCGGCGTGAATGCGTTCATGACCGATAATGTTCCAATTATAGCAGTGATAGAGCGCGATCGCCACTGCCCGGCCGTGATGCACGCGGGCAAGCGTTCCGAGGGCGTGGCCGATGCAATGGGCGAGACCGGTGCCGCCCTGCTCGATGGCGAGCCCCGCCAGCATGGCCCCGATGCAGAGCGCGCCGCGGGCGTCGAGATCGTCGGGCCGTTCGAGGGCCCGCGGGAGATTTTCCGAAATCAGCCGGATCGCCTGCAGGCCGACGGCGCGGACCATCGGCTGGCTGCGCCGTCCCGCCGTCGCCTCGATGGCGTGGACGAGGGCGTCCAGTCCCGTCGCCGCGGTGAGCGTTTCGGGCAGTGCGGCCGTGAGCCGCGGATCGAGAACGGCCAGATCCGGCACCAGCTGAGGGTCCCACCCCCACACTTTCCGCCCGGCCGCGTTGGTGAACACCACCGTGCTCGTCACCTCCGCGCCGGTCCCGGAGGTGGTCGGGATCATGACCGTCGCCGCCTGCCTGCGCGCAAACGGATTTGCCAACAGGGCGTAATGTTCGGCCGGATGTTCCGCCCCCGCCACCAGCGACGCCATTTTGGCCACATCCATCGCGGACCCGCCGCCGAGACCCACGACGCACCCTGCGTCCGCCGCGCGGATCAAATCCGCCGCCGCGTCGATGGAAGCCGCGGTCGGATCGCTCTGCACGCCGTCGAACATCACCACTTCCAAACCGCCCGAACGCAGGGAAGAAGCGATCGAATCCGCCAGCCCGAGGCGGACCAGTCCGGGGTCGGTGACCAGCACCACCCGGTCTCCGCATCCCAGCGCCTTCACATCCTCCGCGATCCGTTCCGAACGGCCGGCGCCGTAACAGACCTTCGTGCGCAAATGAAACTCGAATTCGCCCGCCATGTCAGTTTCCTCCAAATTCGACCACCATCCGTCCCACGTTGACCGCGGACGGGTCCTTGAACGCCGTGAACGCCCGGTTGATGTCTTCCAGGGGAATGCGGTCCAGAATCAATTCGTCCAGCAGGAACTTTCCTTCCAGATACATCCGGGCGATCACGGGGAAATCGCGATAAGGATGGACGTCGCCGTAAAAACTGCCCTTCAGGACCTTGCCGACCCGATGGAAACCGCCCGCCGGCAACGCCAGCTCCCGGTTCGCCGGAAACGCGCCGACCACCACGACGGTGCCTCCCTTTCGCGTTCCCTTCCAGGCGGACTGCGCCGCCAGCGTGTTTCCCGTGCAATCGATGGCGTAATGGACGCCGTATCCGCCGGTCAGCTCCTTCAGCGCTTCCGCGGCGTCCGTTTCCGCCGCGTTCACGGTGTGCGTGGCGCCGAACCGCTTGGCGAGCTCCAGATTCCGCGGCCGCACGTCGCAGGCGATGATCCGGCTCGCCCCGGCGATGCGCGCTCCCTGGATGGCGTTGATGCCGACACCGCCGATGCCGAACACCGCCACCGCCGAACCGGGCGTCACCTTCGCCGCGCGCACGGCCGCGCCGAATCCGGTGGCGACGCCGCAGCCGATCAGGGCAGCCTGCGCCGGCGGCATTTCATCGGGCATCCGGATGCAGCTGAGCTCCGGCACCACCGCGTATTCGGCAAACGTGCTGAGCAGCGAGTAGTGATGTATCTTCCGCCCGTCCCGGCTCAAGCGCGTCGTTCCGTCCAGCAGCGTTCCGGCGAACATCGGCCCGAACGCCGATTCGCACAGGTTTACCTGCCCTGTCTGGCAGAATTCACAGGTTCCGCAAAACGGCACCCAGCTGAGCGCCACCCTGTCCCCGGGCCTGACCTTTGTCACGCCCGGCCCCGTTTCCACGACGACACCCGCGGCCTCGTGCCCGAGCACGGCCGGCGCCGGCGTCGTCTCATCCTCGAGGGCGTTCAGGTCGCTGTGGCAGACGGCGGTGGCCTCGATTTTCACAAGCACTTCATGCGCCTTTGGCGGTTCCAGCTCAACGGTTTTCACGACAAGGGGCTTTCCCGCTTCTTCCATGACTGCCGCCCGGATTTTCATGCAAGTCCGATCTCCTCGTCTGTCCGTTTCTCCGTTGTCCCGATTGAAATCCGCGTGTTTCGCCGGCTTCCGTCAGTACTTCATCCAGACGGCTTTCATCCGGGTGTACGCGGCCAGGCTGTGGATGGCGTATTCCTTGCCCCATCCGGACTGTTTCCAGCCGCCGAAGGGGCTGGCGAAATCGTAGCAGCCGTAATAGTTGATAAACACCTGTCCCGCCTGCAGGCGCTTCGCCACGCGGTTCGCCCGGGCCGCGTCGTTCGTCCAGAGCCCCGCCGCCAGGCCGTAGATCGTGTCGTTGGCGATGGCCACCGCTTCTTCTTCGGTCTCGAACGGGATGACCGACAGGACCGGACCGAAGATTTCCTCCTGGGCGATGGTCATATGGTTGGAAACATCGGCAAAAACGGTCGGGCGGACAAAAAATCCGTCGGCGTTCTTCCCCGAAGTGTCCCGGCAGCCTCCGGCGGCGACGCGCGCTCCTTCCGCCTTTCCGCTTTCGATGTAGCGAAGGATGCTTTCCATGTGCGAACGCGACACCTGCGGTCCCTGGTCGCTGGCCGGATCGAAGGGATCGCCCAGGCGGTAGCTTTCCGCCAGCTTCGCCACGCCTTCGACCACCCGGTCGTAGACCGGTTTTTGCACGAGCAACCGCGTGGGCGCGCTGCATTTTTCCCCCTTGTGGGTGAAAAGGCCGTAGAACGACCGCCGAATGGCCAGTTCCAGATCCGGAGCGTCGGCGAAAATGATGTTGGGGGACTTCCCGCCGAGTTCCAATGTCACCGTCTTCAGGTTGGAAGAAGCGGCGTCGTGCACCAGTTTCTTGCCCACCTGGGTGCTGCCCGTGAACGACACCTTGTCCACGTCCATGTGGGCGCCGATCAGGGAACCCACGGAGCCGTCCCCGAGGATCAGGTTGATGACGCCGGGGGGCAACACGTCCGCTTCATGGATGATCTCAAACAGCCGGATGGCGGAAAACGAAGTGACGCTGGACGGTTTCAGCACCACCGTGTTGCCCATGGCCAGGGCGGGCGCCAGCTTCCATACCGCCAGGAGCAGCGGGAAATTCCAGGGCACGATGAGCCCGCAAACCCCGACCGGATCCCGCGTGGTGAAACTGATATAGTCCCCTTCCACCGGATTCAATTCACCGTAGAGCTTGTCGGTCCAACCCGCGTAATAGTCGAACAGGTCCGCGCACTCCGCCATGTCGTCGGCGTAGGATTCCCGGTACAGCTTGCCGTTGTCGAGGGACTCCAGGGTGGCCAGTTCCGCCTGGTGCTCACGGATGAGATCCGCAATCTTCCGCAGCCGGCGCGCCCGCTCCTTCCGCGTCATGCCGGGCCAGGGCCCCGATTCGAAGGCGTTCCGCGCGGCGCGCACGGCCTGGTCCACGTCTTCCCGGCTCGCCGCCGTAAAATTCCCCAGCACCTTGCCGTTCGCCGGGTTCACCGATTCGATGAGGGTGCCGGCCGACCCGGGGACCCATTTGCCGCCGATATAGAGATGCTTCGTGCTTTTCAGCCATTCGGCCGCCCATTCCAGTTTCGCCGCTTCCACTCCTCCTCGACCTCCTCCCGAAATCGCCCGCGGATGTATTCCCGCGTTTCTTCCTTGAGCCAGCGGCTCACCTGCGCGTATCCGTATTTCTCTTTCAGTTCGACCACAAACGGAATCCAGGTCCGGGACAGCTCCCGGCAGCGTTCCGTCAGCTCGATGCCGGCCAGGCATTTGTCCGTGAAGAGCCGGACGGCCTTCTCCAGCATGCGCATGGCGTCCATCAGGTTCACGCCGGCCGCCCCGTCCCAGATGTTGAGGTGCAGTTCCCCGTGTTCCAGGGCGGCCCGCACGGACCGTTCCAGCCCGATGACCTGGAAACAGCATTGGATCAGGGTCTCGGGGACGACCGGGTTGACCTTGCCGGGAAAAAAGGAAGACCCCGCCTGCACCGCAGGCAGCCTGAGCTCCCCGAACCCGGCTTCCGGCCCGGACGACAGCAGCCTCAGGTCGTCCGCCATTTTGATCAGCATGGCGGAAATCAGACCGAGTCCGGCGGACACCTCCGCGAGATCGTCCGGATGCTGCGCCGCGTCGTACAGATTTTCCCGGTGCGTCAGCGGGTACCCCGCGATTTCCCGCAACCGGTCCAGGATCCGCTCGCGGTATGCGGGCGGGGCGCCCGTCCCGGAGCCGATCACCGTGCCGCCGAGATTGACGGCGTGAAGCCGCGAGACGGAACGGCGCAGCTCCTCAAGACGGCGTCCGAGCCCGTGGGCATAGCCGGCAAACAGCGCCCCGGCGGGAACGGCCATGGCGTCCTGCAGACACGTCCGCGCAATGGTCATGACGGGCATGAACGCCTCCGCTTTTTGCGCCAATGCGCCGCACAGCCGGCCAAGCTCCGAGAGCAACCCTTCCGAAACCTTGAGCACCGCGAGCCGGACGGCGGTGTGGCAAACGTCGGAGGTGGACTGGGAGGCGTTCACGTGATCGTTGGGATGCACCGGATCGTAGACGCCCCGCCTGCCGCCCAGCCGTTCGTTGGCCAGATTGGCGATCACTTCGTTTGCGTTCATGTTGGCGCCGATGCCGCCTCCGCCGTGGAACGCGTCCACGATGAACTGCTCCCGGTGTCCGCCTTGCAGAATCTCGTCGCACGCCGCTTCGACGGCCTCCGCCAGCCTGCCCGGGAGAACGCCGATCTCCGCGTTGGCGCGGGCCGCCGCCTTTTTCACCAAGGCCAGCGCTTCGACGTACTCGGGATAATCCCGCAGCATGCGGCCGGAAAAGCTCATATTCTCCGCGGAGCGCAGCGTCTGGATGCCGTACAGCGCTTCATCCGGAAGCTCCATCCGCCCGAAGGCGTCTTCTTCGATTCTCGCCACGGCTCTCCGCTCCGTTTCTTCCGCGCCCGTCTAGGCGGTGGACTTCCGCTCGCCCGGACTTTTCAACCGGACCAGAATCTGATCCAGCGTCAGCTCACCCGTTCTGCGGCCTTCTTCGTCGACCACCGGAAGTTCCCGGGCGCCCGTGTCGATCATTTTTTCGAAAGCCGCAAGCAGATCGTCGTCAAGCGACACGGAACGGTCGTCCAGCAGCGTCCCGCCGGGCTCGCCGTGCCGGTACACGTCCCGCACCCGAAGCAGCTTCATTTTGTTGAAAACCCCCCGCTCGCCGACGAGCTGCCGGACGAAATCGTTCGCCGGATTCGCCATGATCTCGAAGGGCGTGCCGACCTGGACGACCTTTCCCGCCTGCAGGATGACAATCCGGTCCGCCAGCCGGAACGCCTCGCTCACGTCGTGGGTCACGAACAGGACGGTTTTCTTCAATTGCCGCTGGATACGGTGCAGTTCGTCCTGCAGGCTGGTCCGCGTGATGGCGTCGATGGCGCCGAACGGTTCGTCCATGAGCAGGATCTGCGGGTCCGCCGCCATCGCCCGGGCGATGCCGACGCGCTGCTGCTGCCCGCCCGACAGCTGGCTCGGCCGGCGTTTGCGGAACACCTGCGGGTCCAGGTGCATCAGGTTCAGCAGTTCATCCACCCGCTCGCTGATTTTTTTCTTGTCCCATTTGAGCAGCCGGGGCACGACGGCGATGTTGTCCTCCACCGTCATGTGGGGGAAGAGCCCGTTCTGCTGGATGACATAGCCGATGCCGCGCCGCAGCGTCTCCGCCGGGATCGTCCGGATGTCCCGGCCGTCGATTTCGATGGTGCCCGAAGTGGGCTCGTACAGGCGGTTGACCATTTTCAGCAGCGTCGTCTTGCCGCAGCCGGACGGGCCGAGGAGCACGACGAACTCGCCGGCCTTGATTTCGAGGGACACATGGTTGATGGCCGGGGAAGCGGCATTGGGATATTGCTTGACGACGTCCCTGAACACAATCCCCATGTCAACATCCCCTTCCCTAAAAGTTGAGGTTCAGATACTTGTATTCCAGGAAGTCTTCGATCCCGTGCCGTCCCCCTTCGCGTCCCATGCCGCTCTCCTTGATGCCGCCGAAAGGCGCCTGCACGTACCCGAGCGCCGACTCGTTGATGCCGATCATCCCGTAGTCCAGCCGGTCCGCCACGCGGAAAGTCCGGCCCAGATCCCGCGTGTACATGTAGGCGGCCAGGCCGTAGGGCGTGTCGTTGGCCATGCGGATGACTTCCTCTTCGGTGCGGAAGGCGATGAACGGGGCGACGGGCCCGAAGGTTTCTTCGCGGTAGATTTCCATCTCCGGCGTCACCCGCTTGAGCACCGTCGGCGCGTAGAAAAACCCCTTGGCGTAATCGCCTTCCGTCAGCGGATGGCCGCCGCACACCAGTTCCGCGCCCTTGGCGACGGCGTCCGTCACATGCCGGTGCACCTTGGCCACCGCTTCGCCGTGGATCAGCGGACCGACGTGCACGTCGCCGAATCCGTCCCCCACGCGCAGTCCGCGCATTTTTTCGGTAAACTTTTCCACCACTTCGTCCATCACCGATTCGTGGACGAAGATCCGGTTGGCGCAGATGCAGGTCTGGCCGTTGTTCTGGAACTTGTTGAACATGAGGCCCTCGACGGCGGCGTCCAGATCCGCGTCCTCGAACACGATGTACGGGGCGTGGCCGCCGAGCTCGAGGGAGACTTTCTTCACCTGTTTTGCCGACTGTTCCAGAAGGTACTTGCCCACCCGGGTCGACCCGGTGAAGCTGATCTTGCGCACCTTCGGATTGTCCAGAAACTCCCGGCCGATCTCCCCGGCGTCGCCGGTGACCAGGTTCGCCACGCCGGGGGGCAGCCCGGCTTCCTCGAAGATTTCAAACAGGGCGATGGCGGACAGCGGCGTTTCCGGCGCCGGCTTGACCACCACCGTGCATCCGGCCGCCAAGGCCGGGGCCGCCTTGCGGGAAATCATGGACGAAGGAAAATTCCACGGCGTGATGGCGGCGACGACGCCCACCGGCTGCCGCGTCACCAATATGCGCTGGGTGGGGCGCGAAGCGGGCACGATCTCGCCGTACACCCGCTTCGCTTCTTCCGCGTACCACAGGAAGAAGTCCGCGCCCCAGAGCACCTCGCCCTTCGCTTCCGCCAGCGGCTTGCCCTGTTCCAGGGTCATGATTTCCGCCAGGCGGTCGGCCCGGGCCACAATCAGCTCGTAGATGCGCCTGAGATACACGGAACGTTCTTCCGCCGGCATCCGCGACCATGTTTCAAACGCCGCATAGGCCGCCTCCACCGCCCGGCGGGCGTCCTGACGCCCGCCGAACGGCACGCTGGCGATTTCTTCCCGGTTGGCCGGGTTCACGACCGGGGTCCGTTCGCCGGACACCGCGTCGGTCCACTTGCCGTCAATGTACATCTGCGTTTTGAACTTGCCCATGCCGTACTTGCCCATGGCGCCTCCCGATCAGCCCCCGATCAGGCCGTTTTCCACCAGGAACTCCTTCGCCACGTCTTCGATTTCCCGCTTGTCCGGACCGTCGACCTTCCAGTTCAGCGTCTGCATCACCGGGTCCGTCAGCAGCTTGGACAGGGCGTTCAGCCGGTCCGCGATTTCGGGGCGGGCGTCCAGTTTCTCTTTGCGGATGAGCGGCGCCACGTTATAGACGGGGAAGAACCCGATGTCATCCTCGAGCAGCTGCAGGTTCATGCCGGCGATCTGGCCGTCCGTGCCGACGGACACCGTGACGTCCGACTCATCGTTTTCCAGCGGCTTGTACCGCAGGCTGTAGTCGATCTGGAATTGCCGCTTGAACTGGAATCCGCCTTTGTCCTTGAAGTGCTTTTGCAGGCCCGGCAGCCCGTCCTCGCGCACGTCGAACTCCTGCGGATAGGAAAGCACCAGCTCCTTGCTGTGTTCCGCCAGGTCCGTGATGGTCTTGATGCCGTACTTTTCCGCCGTCGCCTTCTTCATGGCGAATCCGTACGTGGAGTTCAGCGGGGCGGCGTCGAGCCAGACCAGGTCCCATTGCTTGAAGCCTTCGCGCACCTTTTCCAGGGCGGCGACGGGATCCTTTTCGGGTTCCTTTTGCTCCAGCATGACCAGCAGCCCGGTGCCCGTGTATTCCGGGTACAGATCCAGGTCGCCCTTGCGCAGGGCCTCGAAGGTCGGCGCGGTGCCGCCCAGGCTCAGCTTGCGGTTGACCTTGATTCCCATGTCTTCCAAAATCAGCGCGTACATTTCGCCGATCAGGTGGTTTTCCGTATTGTCCTTCGACCCGACGGTGATCGTCAGCTGCCCGGAGCCGGAACCGGAACCGCCTCCCCGGTTTCCGCACGCCGCCAGCACAAAGACCAGAACCGCCGCAAGCAACACCAGCCAAACGCGTTTTTTCATCTCGTTCACTCCTTGTCGGGTATCGTTTTGCAAGGTCACTGATAGCTCGCTTTTTTCTGCAGGGCGCCAAGCAGGACTTCGCTGCCGATGGCCAGGAGGGCCACCGGAATCGCGCCGATCAACAGGAAGCTTTCCGACATCATGCTGATCCCGTTGATGATGTAGTTGCCCAGGCCGCCGCCGCCGATCAGCACCGCCAGCGTCGCGGACGCGATGATCTCCACCGAAGCGGTGCGGATGCCGGCCAGCATCACCGGCAGGGCCAGGGGAAATTCGACCTTCAGGATCGTCTGCAGCGGCGTCATCCCCATGCCCAGCGCCGCTTCCCGGGCGGCGGGACTGACTTCGCGAAAGGCCACGCAGGTGTTGATCAGGATGGGCGGACAGGCCAGGATCGTCAGGGCCACCGCCGCCGGCAGGAATCCGACGCCCAGGATCGGCATGGCCAGGGCGAGGATCGCCAGGCTGGGAATCACGCGGATGATGTTGACGAGGTTGATGACCACCGCCGCCACCCGCGCCTTCCGCGAGATCCAGACGCCGAGGGGGACGCAGAGAACGATGGCCGTCACCATGGACACCAGGGTCAGTTCGATGTGGGTCTCCAGGTTTTTCAGAAAAACCGGCGTATTCAGCTCGAAATATTCGATGATTTGCTGAATGACCTTCATGGGTCACCCCCCTTTACCCGGTCTTGGGACCGATGAGGCGCTCCGCGGCGCGGAACAGAAGGTCCGCGGCGATGGCCAGCACGGCGATGGACACCGTGCCCGCCACCAGCTTGCCGGTGTGGTCGTGGTTGAGGCCCTGGTAAATGAGCCGGCCGAGACCTCCGGCGCCGATCCAGGCCGCCACCGTCCCGATGGAGATGATGGACACGGTGGCGATGCGGATGCCCGCGAGCACCACGGGGACGGCAAGGGGCAGCTCGATTTTCGCGATGATCTGCCACTTGCTCATCCCCATCCCCTTCGCCGCTTCCACCGTCATCGGATCGATGCTGTGGATGGCCGCCACCACGTTGCGCACCAGGATCATCTGCGCGTAGGCGACCAGCCCGATGGTGGCGGTGGTCACGTTCAGGCCGGTATACGGGATGAGAGCCGCGTACAGGGCCAGACTCGGGATCGTGTAGATGACGCCGAGCACGCCGGTGGCGACGGAGTTGAAACGGCGGTATTTGGCGGCCAGGATGCCGATGGGCACGGCGAAACACAGGGCGATGCCCAGGGAGCTGAAGGTCAGCGACAGGTGCTCCCAGAAATGCTCCATGACCATGTCGAGATTGTCGAACAGGTACTTCATGCCGGCTCACCCACATATTCCGCGCCGTATTCGTACCGCTTCAGCGCTTCCGGGTCGAGTTCCACGCCGAGCCCGGGGATGTCGGGGATCGTCAGGTACCCGTCCCTGTCCGCCGTCAGCGGCTTTTGCAGGATGAAATCCCGCCGCTCCGGCGACCAGGCCGGGGGATCGAAGGGAAACTCCAGATACGGGCATTTGCTGACCGCCGCCGCCAGATGCAGGTTGGCCATCAGGCCGATCCCGTTCGTCCAGGTGTGGGGGGAGAACCAGGCGCCGTTTGCCTGGACTTCGCCGGCGATTTTGCGCACCCCGGTGATGCCGCCGCTCAGCGCGACGTCCGGCTGGTAGACGTCCAGCGATCCGAGCAGGTTCATCTCCCGGAAATCGTGCATCCGCCGGTTCATTTCGCCGCCCGCGATGCGGATGTCCACCATTTCGCGCAGTCTGGCGTAGCCCCGGAAATCGTGGGCGGGCAGCGGCTCTTCCAGCCAATAGACGCCCAACCGCTCCAGCTCACGGGCCACCTGGACCGCCGTCTTGAGATCCCAGGCCGGTTCCGTGTCCCACGGCATCTTCCAGCCCTGGTTGGCGTCCACCATGATGTCCAGGCGATCCCCCACCGCCTTCCGCACGGCTTCCACCACCTTGAGGTCTTCCCGCACGTCAGCGTGGTGGAACCGGATCTTCATGGCCTTGAACCCCTGTTCCGCCAGCATCATGGCCCGCTCTGCCCGTTCTTCCCGGGAGACGAGCTCGCCCGTGGAAGCGTATGCAAGGATCCGGTTGCTTTGGCCGCCCAGCAGTTTGTACACCGGCTGGCCCGAGGCTTTGCCCATCAGGTCCCACAGCGCCAGATCCAGCGGCCAGCACCGGCCGTAATGGAAATCGATGTTGTCGAGGACCTGCCAGTGCCGCTCGATGGCGAAAGGATCCTGCCCGATGAACAGATGCTCGTGTCCCGCAAATCCCACCATCAGGTCCCCCGAACCGATGCCGGTGAGGCCCTCGTCGGTATGCACGGTGACGACGGTCGCCGCGAATTTCCGGCGGGGATTCGGGTCCCACGCCGCCCGGAACGGCGGATCCAGCGGCAAGAGATAGTGCCGGATTTCGATGGCGGTGATCTTCATGCGCCCACCTCGCTTTCGGCACCATCTTACAAGGGAAACGGGGCCTCACCAAGAAGGCGGGCTGCACAAATTTTCAGCAAAAAACTGTTGAATTTTTGGGCAGTTTCGCACAGGAGGGGGGTTGAAAACGGAGCGGAAAAACCGGCTCGGGGGAACCGCGGGAATGCGGGTTGATCGCGTTGAAGGAGGTTCGAACGGCGGCGGGCCGACCCAACGAAGGCCAAACGAAAACCGCCCGGGCGGGCGGTTTCAGGGGGTGTACAGGTTGCGCTCGACGAGGAAGTTCCGGGCGACGTTGGTGACATCCTTCTGCAGGATGTCCACCTGGTACATCGCCTCCAGCATGCTGGCGTTGGTGATGTGCGGGGTCAGTTTTTCCATCACTTCGCGGATCTCGGGAAATTGTTCCAGGGTCTTGTCGTATACCACGGGAGCGGCGTGATAGGGCGGGAACGCCTGCCTGTCGTCCTCCAGCACGACCAGCTGATAGGCCTGGATGCGCGGATCGGACGCGATCCCCACCGCCACGTCCACCCTTCCGTCCCTGACGGCTTGCGTGAGGAGATCGGATTCGACGGTGATCAGCTGGGCCATGCGAAAGCCGTACAGCTCCTGAAGGCGTTCCGGCCCGTCTTCCCGTTCCAGATATTCGTCGTTGGTGGCGAACCGGAGATTGGGCTGCTGTGTCCGCACATACTCGGCCAGTTCGCTCACGGTGCGGATGTTCAGCCGGTCGGCCATGTCCTTGCGGATGAGCAGCGCCCAGCTGCTGTTGAAATCGCTGCGGGGCAGCCAGACGATCCCCTTCTCCCGGTCCGTCTCGGCCACCCGTTCGAATGCCTCGTCCGGGTCGAAGATGGGGTCTTCCTTGTGGTAGAACAGCCGCGCGGTGGAGGTATATTCCCAGTAAAGATCGACGACGCCGGCTTCCGACGCGCTGCGGACGGCGGGGCTGTCCAGAAACACCATTTCGTTCACGCGGAATCCCCGCTCTTTCAAAAGCAGCGCGCTCATCTTCATGAGCAGGTACTGTTCGGTGAGGGATTTCGATCCGATCGTGATTTCGCCCCTGGGCGGAACCGAAGGAGGGGGCGTCTCGCCCGAAGGACCCCGGTTGCACGCCGAAAGAATCAAAACCAATATCAAGAGCGACAGCATCAGGGCGCGTTTCATCGTTTCATCCTCTTCAGCCGGTAGATGAGCGCATTGCGGGAAATGCCCAGCATTTCCGCCGCCTTGCTCTGGTTGCCGCCGGTTTTGTACAGGGCGTCGAGAATCAGCCGCTCCTCCACGTCCTCCAATACTTCGTGGAGATGGCCGGCCGCGGGGGCGTCGAGGCTAATATCCCGCTCATGGGCCATGATCCGCCGGAAGTCTTCTTCCCCCAGTTGGCCGCTCATTTTCAGCAGATGCATGCGCTCGATGGTGTTGAACAGCTCGCGGATGTTCCCCTTCCAGGGATGGCGGGACAGGATGTCCAGAAGCGCCTCGGAGACGGCAAGTTCCTTTCCGTATTTGGCGTTCAGTTCCGCCATCCGCTGGGCGACGAGAAGCGGGATGTCCTCCCTCCGCTGCCTGAGCGGCGGGATTTCCGCTTCCACTAGGTTCAAATGGTAGTAAAGTTCCCGCAAAAAACGCCCCTCATGAACCAGATCCTTGAGCGGCCGGGTGGAAGAGGTGACGAGCCGCACGTCGGGGCCCTTGGCCCCGTGCGGATCGGCGCCGTAGAACCGCCTCTCCTCCAGGAACTTCAGCAGCTTGGCCTGCAGATGCGGGGACAGGTCGCCCACTTCATGCAGAAACAGCGTGCCTCCGTCCGCGGCGGCGATTTTGCCTACCTCGCCGAACAGCTCGCGGTCCAGGGCATCCTCCGGCATGGAGGCGCACAGCACGGGGACGAACGGCCCGTCCTTCCGGTGGCTTTGCTCATGAATCCAGCGGGCGACGGCGCTTTTGCCGCAGCCGCTTTCGCCAATGAGCAGGACGCTGGCGTCCGTCGCCGCCACCCGGTCCAGCATGTCCCTGATCTCCCGCATCCGCGCGCTGTGAAACACCACCTGCGCCGTTTTGCCGTCCATCTTTTCAATGGCTTCCGCCACGACTTCGGCCAGGAATTTCAGGTCGACGGGTTTCACGAAATAGTCCGCCGCCCCGCATTTCATGGCCAGCACCGCGCCTTCGATGTTTCCGTAGGCGGTCAGCATGTACACCACGGTGCCGGGGGAGATTTCCTTCACCCGCTTCAGCACTTCGAAGCCGGTCATGTCCGTCAGCATGTAATCGAGGATCATCAGGCGGATCGGCAAAAACTGCAGTTTGCGCAGGGCGGATTTGCCGTTGTGGGCTTCATAGGTGACAAACCCCTCCCGCCTCAGCTTGAGCGCGATGTTCCGGCAAAGTTTGACCTCGTCGTCCACCACCAGCACGCCCGGAGTCGTCATTTCCGTTCCCCCTTTGCATGTCCTCCCGTGATGTCAGCCCGCCGCCTGCCGCCGGCGCAGCGGAAACCGGCACCGCACCAGCGTTCCCTGCCGGACCCGGCTTTCGATTTCCAGGCTGCCGCCGTGTTCCTGCATGATGTCGCGGGCGATGGTCAAGCCGAGGCCGGTGCCCCGGTCTTTCGTGGTGAAGAAGGGATTGAACAGCCACTGCAGATGCTCCTCGGGAATGCCGCAGCCTTCGTCGCGGATCTCCACCCGCGCTTCCTCTTCGTCCGCCGCGATGCGGATGGTGATCGTGCCCCCGTCCTTCATGGATTCCATGCTGTTGAGGAGCACGTTGAGAAACACCTGGATCAGTTTGTTCGGTTTTCCCCGGATCGCCGGCAACGGCGTGTGGTATTCCCGCACCACGCGGATGCCCAGTTCGTCCCGCTTGATCCGCGTCAGGTTGAGCACCCGCTCCATCAGCTGGTCCAGCTCGACGTCGGCGATCTCTTCCCTCCTCGCCCGCGCGAAGGAGAGAAACTCGTTGACCACCTGCGTCATGCGCCGGATCTCCTCGTCGATGTCCTTGGCCAGGGTGGCCACCCATTCGGAATCCCGGTTCGTCTCGATCTCTTCCAGCAAAAGTTCGGACGAACTGGCCAGCACCGCCAGCGGGTTCTTGAGCTCGTGGGCGATGCCCGTGGAAATCTGGCCGATGATGGCCAGTTTCTCGCTTTGCGCCGCCTGGGCTTCCCACATCTTGAGCTGGGAGATGTCCTGCACGATGGTGACGATCCCGTCCTGGAACGGCGCGTTGACCACCTTCAGGATGCGCGTCTGCCCGTTCCTGTCCGTCCATGCCAGTTCCTGCTCCGGCCTTTCAAGGGAAGTGAAAGGCAGGCCGGGCAGTTCGCCGAGTCGCTTTCCCTTCGCGTCTTCCGCCTTCAGATCGAACAGGTTCGCCCACTTCCGGTTCACGTGGGTGATGACGCCGTCGCCGTTCAGGGTGGCCAGCGCGTACGGGATGCCTTCGATGATGTCCTGCAAAAACCGGTGCTGCCGCCCGATCCGCGCCGCCATCTCGGTCACCGTGCGGGACAGGTCCCCGATTTCGTCGCGCTGTTTCATCATGGAAGGCGGAAGCGGCTTGGGCACGCTGTC
>ERZ795042.1458-NODE-1458-length-15267-cov-5.146661_pt1 | contig 15267 bp, 20 predicted proteins | sample MGYA00375126_ERZ795042 | MGnify/ENA primary metagenome ERZ795042 (study PRJEB30171, sample SAMN05518105) | compost metagenome | isolation source: Feedstock adapted compost from Newby Island compost facility, Milpitas, CA | place: USA:Newby Island compost...
GACGTAACCCATGGGAATGTTGATCACGCGATCGGTGAAACTGGCGCCGTAAACGACGCTTTCTTGCAAGACGCTGACGTTGTTCGTAAGCAGCGTCTCATAAGGCGAAAGCAAATGGCGCGCCGCCAGGAGAAGGCCCAGGACGATGACGCTGAAACTGATTTGCCACTGGGCTTTCCGATCCCGCAAATACAAATGAAACACGCTATAGGCCACCGCTTGCAACACCAGCAAAATGACAAACAGGCCCAACAGCATGCCGATTAAAAAGTTGACGAAAGGCAATGTAAACACATAAAAGGAAATGTCCTGCCCCAAGAGCGGATCGGTGACGCCGAAAGGTATCTGATTGAAAAACGTCAAAAACCGCTCCCAACCGATGCCTTGGGCGAAACTGCTGCCCACCAGGCCAAAGAAGGCCGAGACGGCCAAATTAAGCCACAAAAACGGGCGGCCTTGGAGCAACACTTGCGGCAAGCCTTGGGACTCAAACATGCGCAAGTAGACGCCCCGCACGCCGTACAACGCCAAAAACATCGGCACACCGTACAACAAAAAACAAAGTACGCCCAGCGACAACTTGGTCAATAAAATGGTCCGGAAGACGTCGGCAAAGCCGAGACTTCCCATCCAGATATATTCGGCGATGAGATGGATGCCGAAGCCGAGCAACGCCCCCAGGGCCACCACAACCCAGACGAGGATGTTGATGGCCTTCAACCACGGCGGGCGCGGCGGCCGCGGGCGCGGATTGTCGTTTTCGAATACTTCAAAAGACAACGATACGCCTCCTTTCCGGTAAAACTCTCACTGAAGCTGATCGACCAACAGCGGTTCCAGTTGGGCTCTCAGATCATCCGGGATGGGGACGCTTTTTCGCCGTCGGGTATGAAACAATACGGCGACAACGTCCGCATCCGCCACCAGTTGTCCTTCTTCATTGTAAATTTCATGCCGAAACGTCATGCTGCTGTTGCCCAAGCGCGTCAACCCGGTCAACACCGTCAAGCGGGCTTCCATCTTCACTTCCCGCCGATAATTGATGTGGATGCTGACGACGGCAATATTGAAATCCGGCTCCACCGCCGAACCCAGGCGCGAACGGAACCACTGCACCCGGCCCCATTCCATGTATTCCAAATACCGGACATTGTTGACATGTCCTAACATATCGATATCAGTGGACCGCACCACGACTTCCGTGCGCTGTACAGGCATCGCCGGTCTCCCTCCCTTTCGTGACGCGTTCATGTTACCATGATTGCCCCCCTCTGTCAAAAAATGCGGATTTTGGCCGTCATCGGGTTGATGAAGGTTGTCTTTCGGAGTATACTAAGGGGCGAATACGTAAAGGAGCGTTGAGAACATGAAATTCGCCATCATTTTATTGGTCTGTTTCCTTTTGCTCGGAGCGATTTTGACCGCAGGATACGAACAAGACAAAACATGGAATCTCTAAACAGAGCAAAGCCGCCGCAAAAAAATTTTTGCGGCGGCCTTTTTTTGCCGCTCACGTCATCCCCGGGAAACCGTTTTGCCTCAGCGCCTCGTACAAAACGATGGCCACCGCGTTGGACAAATTTAACGAACGAATCTGATTCGTCATGGGCAGGCGCATGCACTGCTCCGGGTGGGCTGCCAACAGCTCCTCCGGCAACCCGCGCGTTTCCTTGCCGAAGACGAGAAAGTCGCCGTCGCGAAAACGAAATTCCGTGTACCATTTGGCCGCTTTCGTCGTGCTGAAAAAAAAGCGCCCCTCAGGGTACAGCGCTTCGATTTCCTGAAAACTGTCGTGATACCGCACGTCCACCGCGTGCCAATAGTCCAGTCCGGCCCGCTTCAACATTTTGTCGTCGGTGGAAAAACCGAGCGGCCGGACAAGATGCAGGACGGCCCCCGTCCCGGCGCACGTGCGGGCGATATTTCCCGTGTTGGCCGGAATCTCCGGCTCCACCAGGACAATATGAAAAGCCACCGGGACCCCCCTTTTCCATTAAAATTCATCGGCAATGTGGAAAAACGTATAGCGAATGTTTTCCGTCCAGGCGTACGAATGACGATAAGACCAATGTTTGTGGTGCGCCGGGGCGCTGTGGGCGTTGACCAGCGGTTCCCCTTGGGAATCCAAAGCGACGACGATGGCGGTATGTTCCCAACGGCCATCGCCGTCAAAATCATAACAAATGACGTCTCCCGGTGCCAGTTGGGCGGCTGAACGTTTTTCTTCCGCCCGCAACCCGGTCTTGCTGGCGGCCAAATACCAACGCAAACTGTGGGCCACCGCCCAACTGTAACTCCAACGGTCTTGCGGCCCGCCGTCGCCCGCATACCACCACCCTTGATCGACGCGGCCCACACCGGTCATGGGCGCGCCGCCGGCCAACAGACATTGGGACACAAAATTGGTGCAGTCGGCGGGAAAGGCGCGAAACTGCGGATTCGCCCCGTTCCACCAACTTTCCGCGTAACGAACCGCCAAATCCCGCCGGTAGGGGGTCGCCGGTTGCCGCAGGAACACCCCCCGGACTTGCCGTTGTCCCGTCGTCCGCAACGGTTCCTTTTCTTCCGCCGGAGGCTGCGGCTCCAAAAACGGCGGTACGTCCTCGGCTGCCCTTTCCGCCGCCAGCGGCACGTCGTCCACCACTTGCCAACCGCTTTTTCCCTTTCTCAACCGCAGACGATGGTACCGCACCTCTTCTTCCAGCCGGATTTCCCCTTTTCGGTCGCGGTGGACGATGCGCTCCGTCACGGAAACCGCAACTTCCGCCTCCCCTTCTCCTTCCTGCGCTTCCTCAACGCGCACCCGAAACGACAGTTTCAGCGGCTCCAGCTTGTTTTCCGTCCAATGCGCCCGCAACCGCGCGATGCGCTCCGTTTCCGTTCGGTAACCTTCACTGGAACCAATCGTTCGCTTGCGAAATTGCCGCAGCCCACGTCCGTTCCAATGGGCCTCTTCTTTCCGCTGCCAATACTCCCGCAACGCTTCCTGCCAATGGGCCAAGCCGACTCCTCCTTCACGTCGTTCTCCTGTCTCGTTTCCTCCCAGCCTATGCGCCAGCCCCTTTACGAATTCCTTCATTCCCGCTATAATGGGCTATCGAAATGAAACTTTGTTTCGCGAAGTGAAACTCCCGACAATACAGGGGGTCATGCAGAATGACTCAAGAAAAGCCGACCGTCCGCTCCGTGGAACGGGCCTTGGACATTTTGCTTCTTTTTCGCCGCCAGCGGGAAATGAGCTTGACGGACATCGCCAAACAGCTGGGCTTGCACAAGAGCACCGTTTACCGGCTGTTGCAGGCATTGGAGCAACGGCAATTCGTTCAGCGGGATCCGTCCACCGACAAATACCGTCTCGGCAACAGCATCTGGGACTTGGCTTCTTCCGTCGGCCAAGAAGAATGGACCGATTTGTTGTTGCCGGAAATGCGCAAATTGCGGGACACCGTGGGGGAAACCATCAGTTTATACATCAAAAGCGGCTTGGAGCGCGTCCGCATCCAAGCGGTCCAAAGCACGCAGGAAATCCGGCGGGTCGTGCGCATCGGCGACCGCTTCCCCCTCTTTGGCGGCGCCAGCAGCAAAGTGCTGTTGGCCTACTCGACGCCGGAAGAGCAACAGGCGGTTTTCGACCATCCCGAGTTTCCCGCCGACTGGTCCAAGGAACGGCTGAAAGACGAATTGCAATTCGTCCGCGAACAAGGTTACGCATACAGTTTGGGGGAACGGGAGCCTGAGGCGGCGGCGGTGTCGGCACCCATCTACAAAGGCAAGGAAGTGGTGGCCGCTTTAGCTATCTCCGGTCCCGTTCAGCGCTTCACCCCGGAGAAAATACAGTGGTTCGCCGAACAAGTGAAAGCGGCGGCGGCCCAGATGAGCCGCATGCTGCAATTTCATTGACAAAGAGGTGAAACGACCGATGAAACGCATCTATTTCTCCGGCATCCAACCGAGCGGAGAAATCACATTGGGCAATTATTTGGGGGCCATCCAGCGGTTTGTCACCATGCAGGAGGAAGCCGACTGCATTTACTGCATCGTCGACTTGCACGCCCTGACGGTGCCGCAGGAGCCGGAAACGTTGCGCAACAACATCCGCCAGTTGGCCGCCATCTACCTGTCCGCCGGCATCGATCCGTACCGCACCATTCTCTTCGTCCAATCCCATGTGCCGGAACACGCGCAGTTGGGCTGGCTCATGCAATGCGTCGCTTACATGGGCGAAATGGAACGAATGACCCAATTTAAGGAAAAATCGGCCGGCAAGTCGGCCGTCCACGTCGGGCTGTTCACCTACCCGGCCCTCATGGCCGCCGACATTTTACTGTACCAAGCGACCCACGTGCCGGTGGGCGAAGACCAAAAGCAGCATGTGGAACTGACCCGCGACTTGGCCGAACGGTTCAACCGCCGCTTTGGCGAGACGTTTACCGTGCCGGAACCGCTCATCCCCGATTTCGGCGGACGCATCATGAGTTTGGACGATCCGAGCAAGAAAATGAGCAAGAGCAATCCAAATCCCAACAGTAAAATTTTGTTGCAAGACGAACCCGACGACATCCGGAAAAAAATCCGCCGGGCCGTCACCGATTCGGAAGCGCAAATTCGCTACGACAAGGAAAACAAACCGGCGGTCAGCAACTTGATGACCATCTACGCCCTCCTTTCCGGCGACACGATGGAGACAATCGAAGCGCGGTACGCCGGCCAAGGGTACGGGAAATTCAAAAACGACCTGGCGGAACTGGTGATTGAAAAACTGCGCCCGCTGCAAGAACGGTACAATGAATGGATCAACAGTCCGAAACTCGACGACGTGCTGCGGGAAGGGGCAGAAAAAGCGGCCCGCATCGCCTCCCGCACCATGGACTTGGTGAAGGAGAAAATGGGCATCAAACTGTGACAACAGGACAAAACAATAAGATTAAAGGCTGGCTTCGGGTCGTCAACCCAAAACCAGCCTTTGTTTATTTATGGAACTATTATTGAATAAGGTTGTGAAACCGAAGAAGATTCGTATCCGGTTGGCCAAAGAAATAACCTTGCGCCAAATCGACGCCCATTTGTTTCAGCTGCCGCAATTCCGCCTCGGTCTCCACGCCCTCGGCCAGCAACAACGCGCCGATTTCCCGCGCGTATTGCAAAATGATGCGAACGAGCTTCTGCTGTCGTTCCCGTTCGTGGATATTGTGCACAATGGAACGATCCACCTTAATGACTTGCGGATGGACATATACGATGGACTGAAGGCTGTTATAGCCGGTGCCGAAATCGTCGATGGCGATGTGGAATCCTTTTTCATTGAAACACGACATCGTCGCCTCGAACTGGCTGTAATCTTGAATGGCGCCCTGTTCCGTAATTTCCAGAACAATTTGGTGCGGCGACAATCCGTGCTCTTGCAGCATGTCCAACGTTTCTTGGGAATGGTAGCCGGGCGCCGACAACACACTCGGATGAATATTCAGAAACACTTGCATCGTGCGGAGCTTCTCGTTTTCCGCCGTCGCCTCGGCGAAACGGTATATTCCCAGCTCACGGCACAGCCGATCCAATTCCGCCATGCGGTTCGTTTCACTGGCAAAACGGTACAAATCGGCAGCATTGGCAAATTCCGGCGCCGCTGTTGGGCGGTTCAACACCTCAAACCCGACCGCCCGCATGTTCGACATATCGACAATGGGCTGAAAGAAGGTGGTCAAATTCCGTTGCGCGATCAGACGAGCCAATGCTTCTGTCCGTTCCTCTTGGCTGTATGAAGGTCTGTCCATTGATTCAAATCCCTTTCTGCCATAAAAACCACTAATTACACATGTTTAATAATCTTAAATTATCTTTAACTAGTAATTTCTACGGGGTAATCGGAAATTCCTGCATGTTCGACAAAAATTACCACCCATGCCAGGCGCAGGAGCAATATCCGGAACCGGCACACAACCAAGAGGAACGAACGGAAGCGCATCGTGTGTCGGAAACCTTGGGGCAATAAATTCCACTCGGTCTCCTCTTGGCTCCGGAAGAAGCGTTTCAATAAAACATGGTTACGGCACAAAAAGTGGCAACGATAGGCGGATACCGGCGTATGAACCGTATCAGATGACGATGGCGATGCCCTCATCTGCACCAATGAACAATACGGTTTCCGCTTCTCGTTGCCGTCTGGTTGGAAAAAACTTTCACCGCAAACCGTGCGCCAAGACATCCCCGTCGTTTTCAATTACCACTTCTCCAACTTCGCCTTTCCCGCGCCTTCACTAACGGCCTTTAAACACCGGAGGGCGTTTTTCCAACGTGGCGTTGGACGCCTCCCAATGATCCTCCGTCTCCCATAGGGCGGCAAAATGTTCCCGTTCCAAAGTTTGCGCTTCGCTCAAGGGCATGGAACGCCACGTCTGCAACAGCCGCTTAAAGGAGCGGACGGCCAAGGGGGGCAGGGCCTTCAATTTGGCGACGAATGCCTCCACCCTTTCCTCCAGTTTTTCCCGCGGCGCCACTTCGTGGGCCAGCCCAAAGGAATGGGCTTGTTCCGCCGTCACCTGCTCACCCAGCAACAACAGGCGCATCGCCTGCGAATAGCCGACGAGGGCGAGCAGCCGGACGCCGCTCCCCCAGCCGGTGACGAGGCCCATATGCACTTGTTTGAACTGCAACGTCGCTTCTTGGGCCATAATCCGAAAGTCGCAGGCCAGCGCCACTTCACATCCGCCGCCCAACGCGTGGCCGTTCACCGCAGCCACCACCGGAACCGGAAACTGTTCCAAACGGTTCAACACATCTTGATACCGCTTCGACATCCAGCGGGCCTTCTCCTCTCCCCGAAGCTGGGCGAATTGTTTCAAATCCCCGCCGGAGACAAAAACCCGATCGCCGGCTCCGGTCAAGACCAAGGCCCGCAAAGAGTCGTCTTTCTCCAATTCAAGCAAGATGGATTCCAATTCCGCCAATGTCTCCAAATTCAACGCATTGCGGGCCTCAGGCCGGTCGATGATCAACCGCACCCAGCCGTCCCGCCGCTCCTGCCGAATCATCGCGATTCCTCCTATTCCATCACACGAGGCGTCCGATCAGCTCGTCCCGATCGCCGCAGAGAAAATCGATGATGGGAATCTCGATCAACGTGTAAGCCCCCGGTTTTTGCCGCATGGCGGCCCGGGCGGAAGCGATCATCACTTGCGACGTGACCGCCGGGTTGTTGATGCGCATTTCAAACTTGAACAGCTGGTTTTGCGTTTGTCCCGAAACGCCTTTGCGTTCCATCAGCACGCCGTGACCCCGGTCGACGAGTTGTTTGACATCGGGAACTTGGATGACGTGGGTCTCGTCGTTGACGAAATACGGGTCCCGCAAAATCCGCTCTTTTACTGCCGCAAAATCGACCCCTTCCTCTAATTCCACATACACCATCCGCCGGTGCAGTCCGGTGCCAATCGGAATGGTCAACGACAGGGCGTCTTTGACGCCTTCGATGGCCCGCACCGCCACCGAATGGCCCATGCTCATCCCGGGACCAAAGTTTGTGTACGTAATGCCGTATGGGGCCATGAATTCCATAATGGCGCGGACCATCGAATCGGTGCCCGGATCCCAACCGGCGGCCAAGATGGCCACGGCTTGATGGGCTTTCGCCGTCTCGTCCAATTGGCGGCGCACCGCCACAATTTCACTGTGAATGTCAAAGCTGTCGACGGTATGAATGCCTTTGGCCAACAGTTGTTGGGCGATGGGCGGCGTTTCCCGCGTGGGGGTGCAAAGCACCGCCACATCCACTTTTCCCAGCTCGTCGATCTCGGCCACCACCGGCACCCCTTGCAGTTCCTTCGGCAAGGCCCGGCCCAGGGAGGACTGCCGCCGCACGACGCCGGCAAGCTCCATGTCCGGGGCCTCTTCCACGGCCTGCAAAGCGTACCGGCCGATGTTGCCGTAACCGACAATGGCGATTCGTATCGGTCGATCCAGTTTCGTCATTGCGCTTCCCCTTTCCATGCTCCGGTTTCTGCTACAAACCGTTGTCCCTCGCAACTCAACGAAAGGATTTTACCACGGAAACGGACAGACCTCAATTTTTTCTTGCCGCCAGCCCGTCCATCACCCGCAAAAACACCGCCACAGCCTTGTTTTTCTCCTCCGCCGGCGTATCGATGCTGACCGCCGCCACCGCGTAACGGGGGGCATCGGCCGGACCGTAACCGACAAACCATTGGTTGTCGGTCTTGCCTTTCACATATTCGCCGGTGCCGCTTTTGCCGGCCACAGGCCAGCGGGCCGCTTGCAAGGCGGCGCCGGTGCCGTCTTCCACCACTTGCCGCAGCAATTGCCGCAACAGCCGTGCCGTGTCCGGCGACAACGCCGCGCCGTTCAGGCGTTGCGTCGCAAATTCGGTCAATCGTTCGCCGGTGCGATAGTGCAATGACAGCGCCAGCCGCGGCGCCAACGCCTCGCCGTCCCGGGCGATGGTCGCCACCAGGTGGGCCGCCTGCAACGGCGTGATTTGGACGTCCCGCTGGCCGATGGCCGTCTGTGCCAATACCCCGGCGTCGTTTCGCGGCGTGCCCGGGGCGAACAACTGGCCCGGATCTTCGCCGTCGATTTGAGAAAAAGGACGCTGCTTGAAGAGCACCGGGGCGCGCCAACCCACCGGCTCCAACAGCCCGAGCCTTTTCGCGTAACGTTCCAGCGTATCGGCCCCCAACCGGACGGCCAGCTGGGCAAAAGCGACATTGCACGATTGGGCAAAAGCGTCGGCCAACGTCAACTCGCCGTGGCCGTCCTTATTCCAGCAAGTGACATGGGCTTCTTCCCAATGGCCGGGACAATAAAAGCGGGTATGGGCGTCCGCCAGCCCTTCTTCCAACGCCGCCGCCGCCACGACGATTTTGAACACGGAACCGGGTATCGTCTGCTTCACCGCCAAGTTGTTCCAAGCGCCCGACGTCGGCTCGACGCGGTTCGGGTCGAAATCGGGACGGCTGGCCATGGCCAAAATGTCGCCGTTGGCGATGTCCAGCACCACCACGGCTCCCTTTCGCACGTCGGCTTCGTCCAAGGCGTTTTCCGCCAGCCGCTGCACCGCCAAATCGATGGCCGTCCGGACCGTCAGGGGCGTTTCGTCGCCCCCGCCATCGGTCGCCTCAAGCCCGTTAAACCGCCCCATGAGCGGACGGCCACGGCCGTCTACGGTGATAACGATGCGCTGCCCGGATCGGCCGCCGAACCCTTGCAAAAACGGCTCGAAAGCCCGCTCCAGCCCGGCCCGGCCGACGGGCGCGGTTTTCGTGATGAGTCCTTTGGCCAACTCTTCCGGATAGAGCCGCTCCACTTGCGCCGCGTCTTGGCTCACGTATCCGACAATGTGTTTGCCGGCCATTCCCTCCCCGTAGCGGACCGGATAGGGCAAGACGAGCAAACCCGGCAGCGCCGCCGCCTCCAGGCGGCGGGCCTGTTCGGCCGTCAAGAAAAGGGGACGGCCGCTTTCCGGCTCCGGCAAAAAACCGGGCCCGTCCAGGCGGGCTGCCGCCGACCGAAGCCGTTCCGCAGGCCAATCCAACGCCGCCGCCAACCGGTCCCACAACTGCCCCGGTACGTTTTTCCAAACGTGGGGAAACAGTATGAGACCTTGCGGCGGCCGGCCCAACATGGACACGCCGTTTCGATCTTCAATCTGCCCCCGCACCGGGGCGCTGGCGATGACTTTTTCCTGCTGCCGCCGGGCCGCTTCCACCAAATTGACCCGATGCACGCCGAACTGTTCCGTATCGCCGATCTGGATGACGTACAGCCGGTACAAAAGAAATGCCAAAGCCGATAAAAACATACAGCCCAAAACGAAAAACCGCCGTCGAAACATGGCACAAACACCCCATCGCGACAATTCGTTTTCATTTTGGGCTGGAAAAATACGTTTTAAACCCCGATTCGATTTACGTCGGCCGAAACGGCTCCGGCGCCGGACCGGCCTTCAGGTATTTCCGCGCGTCCAACAGACTGCGGATTTTCGTGACCAAAAGATCGACGGCCACCCGGTTGTGTCCGCCGTCGGGGATAATGATGTCGGCGAACCGCCGGGTCGGCTCGACGAATTGCCGATGCATGGGACGCACCGTGTTCAAATATTGATCAATGACCGACTGCATGCTCCGCCCGCGGCGGCGCATGTCTCGGCGCAGCCGGCGGATAAAGCGCACGTCGGCGTCGGTGTCGACAAACACTTTGATGTCCATCAAACGGCGGAGCCGCTCGTCCTCCAAAACCAAAATCCCTTCCAGGATAACCACTTCCTTGGGCTGCACAGGAATCGTCCGCTTGGACCGGGTGTGCCGCGCGAAATCATACACCGGCTTTTGAATCGGCTTGTATTGCAGCAATCGTTCCAGATGCCGGAGCAACAAGTCGTTGTCGTAGGCCTCCGGATGATCGTAATTCACTTTCTTTCGTTCCTCCAAGGGCAAATCGTCCTGGCTTTTGTAATAACTGTCCTGTTCCAAAATGAGACCGTAGGCGGGGCTGACATGCCGAAGGATTTCCCGCGCCACCGTCGACTTGCCAGAACCGGAACCGCCCGCCACCCCAATGACGATGGGCTTCATGCTTTCAACCCCTCCCCTTCCCCCGTACAGGGCCGCGACCCGCCGGTACGTTCCGGTAACACATCCGCTCCCAGCGCCAGTCCGTTACCGCAGACCGCCGCTGTTCCGCTGCGCCGCTAATCCGGACGATCGCTTACTCTGCCGCCGGACGAAGCCCGGAAATACGCCGGTTCACGGTGGACCGTCCAGGCGATCCGTCCATTGGTTCTCCACTCACCGTTGTCCGGAAAGCCGCCGCTCGTTTTGCCGGCTTATGCGGATGTTCTCTTCGTGCTCGGAGTGGGTCTTGGCAAAGTAATGCTCATCGGTCCCGTCTTTTTTCGTCACATAAAAGAAATAGTCATGCTCTTGCGGATATAAGACCGCTTCCAAGGAACGGGTACCCGGCGCGCCGATGGGTCCGGGCGGAAGACCTTCGTATAAATACGTGTTGTACGGATCGTCCATTTCCAAATCCCGGTACGTCAGCCGTTCTTTCGGCGTGCCGAAAATGTATTGGACCGTGGCGTCGATTTGCAGCAACCAATTTTCCTTCAGCCGGTTCCAAATGACGCCGGCGATGATGGGCCGTTCCGCATCCACTTTGGCTTCCCGTTCCACCAGCGAGGCCATCGTCACCCACTGATGCACACTGATGCCCAGCTCCCGCAACCGCTCCTGCCGCTGGGGCGTCCACTCCCGGGCAAACCGCTCCAACATCGCCGTAAGCACGGCGACCTCGTCGGCCTCTTTATCAAATTCATATGTGTCGGGAAACAAATAACCTTCCAAACGGTATTTGAGCGGCGCATCCTCGGGGATGTCCCGGACGAAGGGAAACTCGCCGAAATCGTGTTCCCGGATCAACGCGAGATACCGCTCCCGGCTGCCCAACCCGGCCTCCTCCAACCGTTCCGCGATCTGCTCCACCCGAAAGCCCTCCGGAACGGTCACTTTGACCGTCTCCCGATAAACGTTCCCTTCCACCAAATCCCGGGTAATCTCATCCGGCGTCATCCCGCGGACGAAACGGTATTTGCCCGCCTGCAGGCGGTTGCTCACCTTGTGGTACGCCAAATAATACCGGAACATACGGGCGTCGCGAACAAGGCCCTTTTCTTGCAAAAGGACGGCCACCTGGGCCGAACTGAAACCGGACGGAATTTCCACCAATACGGTCTCCCCGGCCCCTTCCGCCGGTGGCTGCAACTGAACGTATACGTAGACGGCGACGCCGACGGCCAGCACCAACAACAAAAAAACCGCCGCCAACAGCCACCGGATCATTGTTTTGCTCATCCGCCGCTTCCCCTCCAAATTGGCATAAGAAAAGACAAGGTTACCCTTGTCCATTGTAACAAAACATTTATTGACTGTCTTCGGCGCCGCTTTCCCGTTCCATCATCGTGTTGAACATTTCCTCCACCATTTCCCATTCCGCGTCGTCTTCGATGAGAAAGAGATCCAAATCGTCGCCGTTTTCCTCGTAACGGAACGCATACACTTCCTCTTCTTCCTCATCGCTGTCGCCTTCCGCCGACACCGCCAGCAAATATTTCCGCCCGTCTTCCACCTCAAAGGTCATGATTACTTCAAAGGCTTCTTCGCCGCCTTCTTCGTCGGGAATCATGATCACTTCGCCTGCTTCCAATTTATCGCTCATCAATCCGCGCTCCTCTCGCATCTAAATAACCTTGCAAAATAAAGACCGCCGCGATCTTGTCCACCTGCCGGCGACGCTTTTTGCGGCTCATGTCGGCTGCCAAGAGGCTCCGTTCCGCGGCGGCGGTGCTGAGCCGTTCGTCCCACAACCGGACCGGCAAGCGAAAGCGGTGCCGCAGCTGTTCGGCGAAGGCTTCCGCCTCCATGGCCCGGGGCCCCACGGTGCCGTTCATGTTTTTCGGATATCCCACGACGATTTCCGACACCTCGTATTGCTCCAGCAAGCTCGACAGCCGCTCCCAGAACCGGGTGGCGGGCTCCCGCTCCAAGACCGTCAAACCTTGGGCCGTCCAGCCCAATGCGTCGCTGACCGCCACACCGACGCGCTTCGTGCCTACATCCAGCGCCAAAACGCGCCCATTTGCCTTTGCCGCTTCCTTTGGATCAGTTTGTGACATTCGCTCATCGTCCATTCATGGCCGAATGAAGATAATGACGTACCATTTCTTCCATGAGATCGTCCCGCTCCACCTGCCGGATCAAATTTCTGGCGTTTTGATGTCGAGGAATGTAGGCCGGGTCGCCGGACAACAAATAGCCGACGATCTGATGGATCGGATTGTACCCTTTCTCCTCCAACGCCCGGTAGACCGCCAGCAAGATTTCCTTGCGCCGTTGCGCCGGATTGGGCTGTTCCTGGGCAGGAAACTTCATCGTTTGATCCATAGGATCCATCCCCGACACCCCGCTCCTTTCTCATCTTGCTCTTATCTTGCCACTTTCTGGACCAGTTTGCAACAAAATTGCATCATTAAGAAAGCCATGCAAGAAAAAACCACAAAAAAAGCCCCGATTCGACAAAAGGTGCCGACAGGAGCTTTTTCTTAAGATGAAATTAAAAAAAATTTAATATCCGAATCCGCCGTAATAGCCAAACCGAGGCGCGGTCAAAGCAATGGCCAAAATGGAATAGAGGCTCAAGGCCAAAATGCCGTTGTAACCGAAAAGGGTTTCCTGAATCGAAACTGCGGTGTCCTCCGTCCGTCCCACCGCCAGCTGCGCCTCCCGTGACCGCTTCCCGTCGCCGGACGCAAGGCCGGGCCATGGCATGGGACGCAAGTAAACGTTCCGATCGTCCACGCCGACGATTTGCCCGTGATACCACTTGCCGGAACGGGTGCGGATCCAAACTTTTTTGTACATGTGCCGGCAACACAAATGGTACATACAATGCACGTGGCGATGCACACGCCTTCCCTCCTTCCCACGGTCGTACACAGCATATGCGGCGTCGGGAAATTTGGATTGGACATCCGTCTACCGCTTGAGAAAATTTTTCAGCAAGTCTTGCACCAATGGGTTGTTCAACAATTTAATCACTTCCCCGATGTCCAAGTTCTGCAACAAGTTGCCAACCCCTCCCAAAGCGCCCAACGGATGCTGGGGGGCTCCCGGCGCGGGGCGGGGCGGCAAATATTCCGGCTGGGACGGCCGGCGATCTTCCAACATTTGCTTCACTTCCTGAATTTCCAACAAAGTGTTTTCCAGTTGCTGCGACAAGTCTTGCACCGTCTGCATGGCACGGCGGATTTTGTTCATCTCCCGCAAGAGGGAATCCATTTGCCGATTCAAACGGGTGCCGGACGACTTTTTCACGACATCCCCTCCTCGCAACACTGACTCTTGCCCTTACTCCATCGGTATGTTCCGCATCGGCCCACGGCCATCCGCCAAATACCCATTTTTCTTCCCGCGACGCCCAGGCAAGCCTGCCGTCGCCGACATATGGTAAGGAAAGAGTGAGCACCGCTCACGACTGGAGGAGGGAATTTGATGAACTTGCGCGATCTCAATCGCCTGTTGGAAAAAGTCAACGCCAGCAGCAACCGGTCTTTTTCATTGAACGATTTGTTGTCCGTGGCGTCGCAAATCAACGAACAAACCATCAACGACGAACGAAAACTGCGGGCGTTGATCAAAAAACTCGGCTCGGCCGTCGGCAAACCGTTGTCAGACAGGGACGTGGAGCGTATCATAGGACTGATTCGACAGAACAAAGACACGTTGACCGATCCGAAAAAGGCGGATCGGGTTTTCAGAAAATTTTCGTGACAGGTGATCGAAACGGGTGAGGCATGATGAGCACCATACACCCCGACTTTTTCCGGCAACCGACGCTGCAACTGGCCCCCGCCTTGCTCGGAATGGAACTGGTGCACGAAACCGCAAACGGCACCGCCTCCGGCATCATCGTGGAAGTGGAAGCGTACATGGGGCCGGAAGACAAGGCGGCCCATTCGTACGGCGGCAAAAAAACCCGGCGGACCGAAGTGATGTTCGGCCCGCCGGGTCGCGCGTACGTCTATTTCATTTACGGCATGTATTACTGTTTCAACATCGTCAGTGGACCACCGGGAAAACCTGAAGCCATTCTGGTCCGGGCCCTGGCCCCCGCCGAAGGCATTCCGCTGATGGCCCGCCGCCGGGGCGTGGCACTGGATGAAAAACTTGCCGCCGTGTTGGACATGCAGGGGCGCTTGAGGGTACCTCTGGAGCAGCTGGACGCCGCCGCCCGCCGCCGGCTGCAAGGCCTGGCCAACGGCCCCGGCAAACTGTGCACCGCCCTGGCCATCACGAAGGAACAGTACGGCTGGGATTTGACCGGCTCCCGCCTCTATTTGCGCCCCGGCATCGGCCCCGTACCGCCAGAACAGGTGGCCCGGGGGCCGCGCATCAACATCGGTTACGCTGAAGAAGCCGTCCATTATCCGTGGCGGTTTTGGATTAAGGACAACCCTTTCGTTTCCAAATGAGCCGGTTCCTTCATTCATTGAGTGTGAAAAAGGGATGCCGCAAATGCGAACGGCATCCCTTTTTATTCGGTTTATGCGTGTATTCGGTCTATGCTCCTGTTCTTATGCGCCTGTCCCCCCGGATACGATGTCTTCCGCCGCCTTCAGAGCCTCTTGCAGTTTCCCGGCGTCCTTGCCGCCGGCCTGGGCCATGTCGGGCCGTCCGCCGCCGCCGCCGCCGCAACGGCGGG